>Ga0180435_10001743_pt1 | contig 22434 bp, 17 predicted proteins | sample SS_ome_3_FD_132467 | JGI IMG/M metagenome (GOLD analysis project Ga0180435, IMG submission 132467) | Hypersaline lake sediment archaeal communities from the Salton Sea, California, USA - SS_3_S_1 metaG | ecosystem: Environmental > Aquatic > Non-marine Saline and Alkaline > Hypersaline >...
GGCAAATTTTACAGCTGGCACGTATCGGAAGACAGATCGAAGCTCATTTCGGCCAGCCGCAAGATATCGAATGGTGTTTGGCTGATGATACATTTTATATTGTTCAGAGCCGGCCGATCACGACTTTATTCCCGATCCCTGAAGCGAATGATCAAGAAAATCACGTCTATCTATCTGTTGGTCATCAGCAAATGATGACTGATCCCATTAAACCGTTGGGATTGTCTTTTTATCTGTTAATTACTCCTGCACCTATGCGTAAAGCCGGCGGGAGATTGTTTGTTGATGTTGCGCCTAGGCTGACGACACGTGCCGGCCGGGAAGCTTTATTAAACACCGTGGGAGCAGATCCGCTTACAAAAGACGCAATCATGACCGTAATCGAGCGAGATTTTATAAAATTGATGCCAAATGATCAAACAGCACCGATTCCGGGCAACGGTCAAACAGATATGCCGGTGCAATTCGAGAACGATCCGACAATCGTTTCTGATTTGATGAAGCGCAATCAAACATCGATCGAAGAGTTAAAGCAAAACATCCAAGCGAAATCGGGATCGGACTTGTTTGATTTTATACTGGAAGATATCCAACAATTAAAGAAGATCGTATTTGACCCGCAAAGTACGGCTGTGTTTATGGCTGCTATAAATGCGACAACATGGATCAATGAAAACATGAACAAGTGGCTAGGCGAAAAAAACGCCGCTGATACCCTTTCTCAATCTGTACCGGGCAATATTACTTCGGAAATGGGTCTGGAGCTGATGGATGTCGCGGATGTGATTCGCCCTTATCCAGAAGTGATTGATTATTTGCAGCATGCAAAAGAAGATAACTTTCTCGATGAACTGGTTAAGTTTGATGGTGGAAAGGAAATTCAAGACGCTATTTATGATTATCTCAGCAAATACGGAATGCGGTGTCCCGGAGAAATTGATATTACAAGACCTCGCTGGAGTGAAAAACCAATTACACTTGTCCCCATGATTCTTAGTCATATCAAAAACTTCGAGCCTAACGCCGGCAATCGAAAGTTTGAGCAAGGGCGGCGGGCTGCTTTGGAAAAAGAACAAGAGTTAATTGATCGATTGAAGCAATTGCCGGATGGTGAACAAAAAGCTAAAGAAACAAAACGAATGATCGATCTCATCCGGAATTTCATCGGCTACCGGGAATATCCAAAATACGGCATAGTCAGTCGCTACTTCGTATATAAGCAGGCATTGCTGAAAGAAGCCGAACAACTCGTACAAGCGGGCGTTATTCATGAAAAAGAAGATATATACTACCTCACTTTTGAAGAGCTTTACGAAGTCGCACGCACAAAAAAAATAGATAACCAGATCATCAGCAAACGGAAAGACGAGTACAAATTATATGAAAAACTAACTCCACCGCGTGTGATCACGTCTGATGCGAAATCATTACAAGTGCGTACAAACGAGAAAATTTGCCGCCTAATGCGATTGCAGGCCTGCCTGTTTCTTCCGGAGTGATAGAAGGAAGAGCACGTGTCATTTTAAACATGGAAAATGCCGATCTGGAAGATGGAGATATATTAGTCACCTCCTTTACCGACCCAGGCTGGACACCATTATTTGTATCCATAAAAGGCCTGGTCACCGAAGTCGGCGGATTGATGACCCACGGAGCAGTGATCGCACGCGAATATGGCCTGCCGGCAGTCGTCGGAGTGGAGAATGCGACTGGGCTGATAAAAGATGGGCAACAAATTCGCGTGCATGGCACAGAGGGATATATCGAAATATTGTAATGGTGTCTGTTGCCCAAATAAATACGGGAGTCGACAGTGCATTTAAAAGAACTCTTCAGATTTAGTATCTATCAGGGAAAGGATCCGGAGATAATTTTCTTCAGTCAGAACAGCTGCCAGCAATACAGGTAAATTATACCTGTAATAATCGGCTGATTTGACTGAAAAGATGATCTATGTCCTTCCCTCCCTGTCTTTTCATAATCATCCATACGTTAACTTCAAAAGATGAACCTGACAATTTTATTGTAAATATGGGTGAAACCGAGTATACTCATATAGTTGCCAATCATGAAGAAAAACAATGAACGGCGGTGGAGACACGTTATTATATAAGATGAAAAACGAAAGAAACAAATTGGGACTCCAGATATTCGGGAATCCTACATATCATTTGTCGTCATGTTTTTGGGTAAATTGTATTACAGGAGGTTTGATATGGAGAAAAAGTTTAATTCCAAAGCAATATTAGTCACCTTCATGATTGGTGCATTTTTTGCAATATTAAACGAAACGCTGTTGAACATCGCATTAACAGAGCTGATGGAAGTCTTTCACGTTGATGCCCCGACTGTTCAATGGCTGGCAACCGGATTTATGCTTGTCATGGGTGTTTTAATGCCTATTTCCGCTTTACTGATTCAATGGTTCACGACAAGACAGATGTTTATCGGCGTCATGTCGATTTTTTTAGTCGGAACCATCATCGCCGCTTGTGCAGTGAATTTTCCGATGCTCTTGACGGGGCGCATGATTCAGGCGGTCGGTACAGGTCTCTTGATCCCTATTATTATGAACGCGCTCTTGCTCATTTATCGGCCTGAAGTCCGCGGGAAAATCATGGGGACGTTCGGTTTGGTCATCATGTTTGCTCCGGCGATCGGCCCCACTCTTTCGGGCGTCATTGTTGACATCCTCGGCTGGCGCTGGCTGTTTATTATCGTCATCCCTTTTGCAGTATTTTCAATCTTGTTTGCGGTGAAGTATTTGCAAAATGTCGGAGAAGCGACGCGCCCGCGGGCTGATTTTTTATCGATCGTTCTCTCAACCATCGGGATCGGCGGAATCGTATACGGATTCAGCAGTGCCGGAGAGGCTCCGGAAGGGTTTCAGTCCCCTCTGATCATCGGTGTAATCATCGTCAGCCTGATCAGTATCGTGTTGTTCGTGCTTCGTCAGCTGAAGCTTGAACAACCGTTGCTCGATGTGCGTGTGTTCGCCTATAAAAATTACACGCGCGGGGTCTGCCTATTTGTGATTGTCATTATGGCGATGTTCGCTTCCGAAATCGTGATGCCGATGTATTTGCAAGGACCGCTTGGTTTTACAGCCAAAGCAGCAGGGCTTTTACTTTTGCCCGGGGCCTTGCTAAACGGTCTCATGTCACCGGCCATGGGCGCTTTATTCGATAAGTTCGGGCCGAGAAAACTCATCATTCCGGGTACGATCGTTCTCGTCGGCGTGATGTTTTTCTTCAGTAGGATCAATCCTTCGGTGCCGGTCTGGGCGTTTATTATTGTGTACATCATCTTGATGCTGTCGATCTCAGCCATCATGATGCCTGCGCAGACGAATGCATTAAACGAATTGCCGAAACATTTATATCCTCATGGAACGGCAATCGCCAACACGCTTCAGCCTGTTGCAGGCGCACTCGGTGTTTCGGTGTTCGTCAGCATCATGAGCCAAGGCCAGAAAAGCTATCTTGCCGGACAAGAAGCCGCAAGCCCACAAATCGTGCATGAAGCGATGACTCACGGTGTTCACCATGCCTACTGGTTTGCGCTTGCTTTATGCTGTATCGCTTTCTTTACCGCTTTATTTATTAAAAAAGCGGTCGCGCCTGATTTTGATAAAGAATAAACAAAAACTTAAAGGATGTCCTTCCAGGGGCATCCTTTTTTATCGTTGTTCTGCCGCGATTCTTTCGGCTCTTATTTTCAGAATTGACGAGATTTTGTGATATAATCCTAGAATCATATTCATTTTATCGGAAAGGAACGGATTCCATGGAGTCATTTGTTGATCAAAAAGACGGGATTTTCAAATCCGTATGTTCGCTCGACTGCCCGGATCAATGCGGGCTGCTCGTTCATAAAAAAGACGGAAAAATCGTTAAAATACAAGGCGACCCGGACCATCCGGTCACACAGGGCAATATTTGCAATAAAGTCCGCAATATGACGGAGCGTATTTATGATCCCAAACGGCTGAAAACTCCGCTGAAACGGACGGGTCCAAAAGGTGACGGGATTTTTGAACCGATCAGCTGGGATGAAGCAATTGAAACGATTCGCTCCCGCTGGCAGTCGCTCATTGAACAGGAAGGCCCCGAAAGCATTCTGCCCTACAGCTTTTACGGCAATATGGGGAATTTGACGGCTGAAGGAATGGACAGGCGCTTTTTTCACCGCCTCGGGTCGAGCCAGCTTGACCGGGCGATTTGCACTCCTGCCGGTTCTGTCGGCTATAAATACACGATGGGCGGAAGCATCGGCACAGACCCTGAAGATACAACGGAAACAAAACTGTTTATCTTTTGGGGAATCAATGCAGTCTCAACCAACATGCATCAAATCACTATTGCTCAAAAAGCCCGGAAAAACGGTGCAAAAATCGTTGTGATCGACGTTCATAAAAATCAGACCGGGCGGATGGCGGATTGGTTTATTCCGATTCGTCCCGGCACGGACAGCGCGCTTGCGCTTGGCATTATGCATGTCTTATTCGAGGAAAATTTGGCTGATGAACCATTTCTGAAAGAATTTACAGTCGGCCATGAAGAGCTCCGTCGCCATGTACTGCAATACGATCCCGCCACTGTAGAGGCAATCACCGGCGTATCCCGGAATGATATTGTCGAGCTCGCCCGCTTGTACGGCCGCACCTCCCCTTCCCTGATCCGGATCGGCAACGGTCTTCAGCATCATGACAATGGAGGAATGATTGTTCGCACCATCGCGTGCCTCCCCGCGATCACGGGCCAGTGGACGAAAAAAGGAGGCGGAGCGATCAAAGGCAACACGGCATTTTTGGCCTATAATACAAAAGCTTTGCAGCGTCCCGATTTACTAAAAGGCAGAACGCCGAGGGTCATCAACATGAATCAGCTTGGCAAAGCTCTCCTAGAAACCGAGCCTCCGATCCGTTCGCTGTTTGTGTACAGCAGCAATCCGGCCGTCGTCGCGCCGGAGGCGAACAAAGTCAGGAAAGGGCTTGAGCGCGAAGATTTATTCACGGTTGTTCACGATTTATTCTTGACGGAAACGGCACGGTATGCCGATATCGTCCTGCCGGCTTCTTCAGCTTTCGAAAATACGGATTTCTATACATCATATTGGCACCATTATGCGCAAATTCAGCAGCCTGTTATTGAAAAATACGGTGAGAGCAAGTCAAATACAGAAGTATTCAGACTTTTGGCTGAGGCGCTGGGCTTTGATGATGAACCGCTGAAAGATTCCGACGAAGAGATGATCAGACAGGCGCTTGACTACCCTGATAATCCGTGGCTCGACGGCATTGACTACGACAGCCTGACTGAAAAGCATTTTGTCAAAGCCAATCGGAAAACGATTTTTCCTGATAAACTGCCAACGCCCAGCGGAAAAATTGAATTGTACTCAAAACTGATGGAACAGCACGGCTATCCGGGCCTGCCGACTCATACCCCGCTTGTTGAAACTGACAAGTATCCGTTTTTATTTGTACCCGGACCGAATCATAATTTTTTAAATTCGACCTTTTCAAACAATGAAAAGCATATCAAATTAGAAAAGGAGCCGAAACTTCACTTAAATAGAAAGGATGCCGAAGAAAAAGGCATCGAAAACGGAGATTTGGTGAAGGTTTGGAATGACCGCGGATCATGTATCCTGCCCGCTGCGGTCGGAGAACACGTCCTTCCGGGTGTGGCCGTCAGCCAAGGATTATGGGCGGATGCAGATGGGAAGCATTATCTCGTCAATGCACTGACGCCTGATCGATTAGCTGATATGGGCGGTGGAGCAACTTTCTTTTCCGGAAGAGTTCAAATTGAAAAAATATGAACGTGTACAAAAGACCGGTTGAAACAAAACCGGTCTTTTGTCACTTTGTCTTCTTTAAAGTTTTGGCATAATCGGCGGCGAACGCCGTGCTGTTTTTCAAAAATTTGATAATGGTTTGCAGTTCCCCCTCTGAATATCGGCTTAAAAATCCGGCAGATTCTTGCGCCAAGTCTTGAAAGATATGAGAGATCTTCTCCATGTTTTCCGGGATCAGTTCGACTAAAAGACGCCTTCTGTCGGACGAATCCCTGATGCGTCTGACATAGCCCGTTTTCTCAAGGCGGTCGATCACGCCTGTGATTGCTCCCGTTGTCAGCCCGCTTTTTGCGGCAAGCTCCCCCGCTGTTACTTTCCCTTCCCGCGCGATAATCTCAAGGCATTTATGATCCGTGGCGTTCAGTCCGATTTTCTCGCCGATCGCCTCGTGCAGAAAAATGGTTGCGGTGCTGTGAAATCTCAACTGCTGTATCAGCTCGTTGAGCAGCCCTTCTCCTTCAATATGATTTGTTCTTGACATCGGTAACACCCTTCTATAAAATCATTATGTCTTAGCAGCTAAGATATTTATTTCCTGATATAAATGATCATAACAGGATGAAGCGTCCATGCCAAACGCTGCTTTAGAACGAATTTATTTAAAGGAGAATAGATTGATTTGTCACAAACTCAAAATCAAAAATTAGGATTTGTTGTAGCAGGGCTTTTGCTTGCTATTTTGATGGCTTCGATGGACAATACCATCGTTGTCACGGCAATGGGAACAATTGTCGGCGATCTTGGCGGACTCGACAGCTTTGTCTGGGTTGTATCTGCCTTTATGGTCGCTGAAATGGCCGGCATGCCGATATTCGGCAAGCTGTCGGATATGTATGGAAGAAAACGTTTTTTTCTTTTTGGCAGCATCGTGTTCATGGCGGGATCAGCATTGTGCGGAACGGCTACAACCATTGAGCAGCTCAGCATTTACCGCGCGATCCAAGGAATTGGCGGAGGCGCGCTCATTCCGATTGCTTTTACCATCATTTTTGATATTTTCCCGCTGGAAAAACGCGGTAAGATCACTGGACTTTTCGGCGCTGTTTTTGGCCTTTCGAGCATTTTCGGACCGCTCATCGGCGCCTATGTCACTGACTACATCAGCTGGCACTGGATTTTTTATATGAATCTGCCGCTCGGTATGGTTTCTTTTGTTTTCATTCTTCTATTTTACAAAGAAACGAAACAGCATGAAAAGCATCGCATTGATTGGCTAGGGGCGATCACGCTCGTAGGAGCGGTCGTCTGCCTCATGTTTGCGTTGGAGCTCGGCGGCGAGAAATACGCCTGGGATTCGAATGTCATCCTTACACTTTTCGGAAGTGCAGCCGTCTTATTGGTTTGCTTCCTCATGATCGAACGTAAGGCCAGTGAACCGATCATTTCATTTCATATGTTTAAAAACCGGCTGTTTGCCGGCAGCACGCTTGTCGCTTTATTTTACGGCGGGACATTTATTTCAGCTACCATCCAGATTCCGATCTTTGTTCAGGGTGTTTACGGAGATTCTGCGACAAACTCCGGGCTTGTTCTTTTGCCGATGATGCTCGGCTCTGTCGTATCAGCCCAGCTTGGCGGATTCTTAACGACAAAAGTGAGCTACCGGAACATTATGCTCATCTCAGGACTGGTTCTCGTCAGCGGGTTTTCTTTATTAAGCACGCTTAACATTGACACTCCGCGTTTATTATTAACCATTTATATGATTGTTGTCGGCTTGGGAGTCGGTTTTTCTTTCTCTGTATTAAGCATGGCGGCTATCCATCATTTCGGCCCGGAACAGCGCGGCTCAGCGACTTCTACGAGCAACTTTATGCGCTCTCTCGGCATGACGATCGGCGCCAGTATGTTCGGCATGATTCAAAAAAACCAATTTTCAGAACAGATGGAAGATATGTTTAAAAGCACAGGCGCTTCAAATCTCGCCTCACCGAATGATGCCAACCAGATTTTGTCTAGTGCCCGGGCATCAATGCCACCGGATATTTTAAATCACATCACCGAGGCGCTGTCACATTCGATTGTTCATACGTTTACTTGGGCAATTTTCCCCGCAGCGGCCGCCTTTTTGCTCGTGTTTTTCATGCCGAATGACAGGGTGAAACCGAGAGCTAAGAAGCAAGTAAACAAAGCGGGCTGAACATCTAGCTTTGCAAAGGTTTCTTTTTCCTCATTTTCGAAATCAATAAAAGCGGAACCGGCACAATGCCGAATAAAACCACCGCAATGTAGCTGATCATGTTGCCGAGAGAAAAAACGCCATCGAGGTTTTTGGGCGTCATCGCGATAACATACATCACCGGAAGCAGACCGAACATAATCGGTCTGCTCTTTTTTTTGAAAATTTGCGACAGCCCCAGCGATGCGGCGTAAAATGAGACGGAAAAAGTCGCAAACAACTGCATAATCCAGATGACAAGGAGCAGCGATTCAAAACGTTCAAATATTAAGCCGGGCATTTCAAAACTGCGGATGAGATCAAGCGTCGGCCATGTCAACGCGGTTACCCCGTCGACTGACAGCCCTCCGATCACGAATACGACCGTCGTTAAGTAAAAGAGTATCGCAATGCCGATTCCCATGACAACGACTTTGACACCATCTTTCGGCTTTTTCATAAACGCCAAAAGAAACATCATTACTTCTGCGCTGATAAATGAAAGCATTGTCGCTTTTGTCCCCTTTAATGCCGGCATGATGCCTTCCCCGAGGACTGGCCGCAGGTTATCCAGTTCGAATATGCCAAAACTCATAAATACGACGGTTAAAAAGAAAAGGATTGTAATCGGAAAAATGATTTCAAATAAACGGGCAAGCGATCCCATACCGTCTTTTATCGAATAAAATCCGACCCACATCATCGACATGACGATCGCCCAAATCGGTGTTTGCTGCAGCAAAAAAAAGGTGATGACTTCTGCCATAATTCTTGCTTCAAAAGCCGCAATCATCACAAAATGCTCAATAAACAGTAGGCTGCTCACAATACTGAGCCACTTTCCGACAATGTTTTCCCCATATTGAAAAAATGTTTGCCCGGGATAATCCTGGCTTAATTTTGTCATCACGACTCCGGCTGCCATTGTGACAATTCCGCCTAATAGGACGGAAATCCATACATCCGGCGTACCGGCTTCTTCTGCAGCGGTTCTTGGCAAGGTGAGAATCCCGGCAGCCATAATATAACTGACTAAGACAACAATGGCCTGAGAAGTCGTAATTTTATCTTCGGAACGGATCATTGCGTATTTCTCCGCCTTTCGTGATTAGAAGTGCTTCTGTTACTGATCCCCAACGGTACCGTATTCTTTAATCGTGATTTGCACATGAAATGTAATCGGTATATCGGTAAAAGTCTCATCCCAATTTTTCTTTAGTTTTTCCCAAAGCCTCGGATGCTTGATCCTCAGCTCGTTCCCGAATCCGGCAAGATCTGCTTTGTATTCGGTTTTCATTTTTTTTGTAATGTCCTCCATCGTTTTTTTCACCGTTTTCTCGGTTGTTTTTTCGACCTTTTCTAAAAATTTGTTATCAAAAGCTTTTTCATTCGTGCTCCAGTTTTCCGCAAGATAACCATCTGACTTTACGTTCACTTCAAAAGAAAGACGGTTTCCTTTGACGATAGGCTTGATGTCGCTTTTAATCGTTTCGACACCAAATGCGGTCACTTTTTTTTCTTCCGGGTCATAACTTTTAACCGTGCCTCCAATTCCCATTCCGGTGATCCACATTACCCCTTCTAAGTCATGTTCATCCAAATAACCGATCAGCTTATTGGTTTTTCCGTTGATCGCGGCTGCTCCTGCATATTTGACTTCCCCATCGGTACCAATAACATTTTGAAGCAGATAGCTCGTTCCTGACCTCATTTTGCCTGTCAGTTTGGCAAGTGTCACAGGAGGAAGAATTTTTTTCGCTTTATATTCATTTTCGACGATTTTGCGCAGTCGAAACGCCGGCATTTCACCGGTTTCCTTCAGCTCAAGCGTGTCTCTCGCCCGCCCTCTTGTGACGATCACCATACTGCTCGGCCTGATTTCATTATCGCGGAGAGGCTGATCAAGCAGTTCTGCCAGCGAATAGGTGCGGAGAAGCTCAGCGGCGATGACAATCACCTTTAAATGAGGACTGAATACAGGCCTGTCCTGTCTCAATGCTACTTCAGAGTTAATTTGCTGAAGCGAGTCCCCCGTTCCATAAACGTTAATATACGATTTTTGATCAGTGCTTCCTCCGGTCGATTTTGAACCGGCCGCCTGTTCGTTCACGTATTGATAGATCATCGTGATCCGATCTTTTTTCGGGTAATTACCTCCCATTTCGTCAAATTTTTTTTCGAGTTCGGTTTCTTTGCCTTTGTCAATCCCCATCGCAAATGTGAGACCCAGCTCTTCAATTTCATGGCTGCTCCAGCATCCGGTTAATAAAAACAAAAGGAAAGCAATCGTTAAGTAGCGAATGGTGTTAATTTTTTTCAAACTTTCTCCTCCTTACTTTCGATATCACCAAAAGCATGAGCGGGATGAGCCCGACTAAAAAGATGGCGCTGTTGCCGATCAGATCTCCCATTTGAAAGAGCTGGTCGATATTTTTAGGCGTCATCGCAATGAGATAAATGACCGGAAGCAAGCCGAATAATATCGGTTCCATCCTCCTCTTCAAGAGTTGTGACAGACCTATAGCAGCAGCAAAATAGCTAATCGTAAAATTGGAGAATATTTGCATGATCCAGATGACCAGCAGCATGGACTCAAACCGTTCAAAAATCAGCCCCGGCATTTCAAAGCTTCTCATTAAATCAATCGTCGGCCAGGTCCATGATGTCACTCCATCGACCGACAGTGCACCGATGACCATAATAACGGTGATCATATAAAAGATAATCGGGAAAGAAATGCCCATTAAAGTTGCTTTTAACGCTTGCTCGGGCTTTCTCATAAAAGGAACGATGATCAGCAGAACTTCTATGCCTGTATAAGCAAAAGACGTTGTCTTGACTCCTTGCATCACCGGCACGATCCCTTTCCCGAGAACCGGACGCAAATTGTCGGTCTCGAATATGCTTGCACTCATAAATATGACGACAAGAAAAATGAGAACTGTAATCGGAAAAATGATTTCATAAAGTCGGGCAATCGGATTGATACCGCCGATTATTAAATAGATCCCGCTCCATAAAAAAACCATCGCCATCGCCCAAAGCGGCGTGTCTTCCAGTAAGTAAAATCCCATAACCTCTGTAACAGAGCGGACTTGGAAACTTGACGTTGCGAGAAAATAGCAAATCAAAAGCAGGCTGAAAAGTCCTCCCGGCCACTTGCCAATAATATCGCGGCTGTATTGATATAACGTTTTTTCGGGGTACTCCATGCTTAATTTCACCATGATGAAACCTGCCAATAGAGCAATCAATCCTCCAAATGCAACAGACAGCCAGACATCCGGCGTCTTAACCGCTTCCACAGATGTCCGCGGCAGTGTCAAGATACCAGTTCCCAGCAGAAAATTCGTGATGACGATGACGGTTTGCGAAACGGTAATTTTGTCTTGCTGACTCACCATCATGGAGAAATCCCCCCTTTCCTTTTTCAATCATCAGCCTCTGTCAGTTCCTTGTTTCCTCCTTTTTATTTTTGAAATCACCAGCAGGACGAGCGGTGTCATGCCGCCTAAATAAACGCCGCTGTTTCCAATAAAATCTCCGAATGCAAACATGTTGTTGATATTTTTCGGGATCATGGCCATGAGATAAATCACCGGAAGTAAAGCAAACAGCATCGGCCGAATATTTGTTTTAAAGAGCTGGGCCAGGCCTAATGCTGCACCATAAAAAGAAATGACAAAGGTGGAGAACAGCTGCATGATCCAGATGACCAGCAGCAAAGACTCAAACCGTTCAAATATCAGACCGGGTATTTCAAAGCTTCTCATCAAATCAATCGTCGGCCAGGTTCGTGATACCACCCCGTCTATAGACAGGGCGCCGATTACCATAACGACGGTGATCATATAGAAAAGCAAAGGGATGGCGATCCCGATCACAACCGTATGAATGGCCTTGCGAGGCTGATACATGAAGGGCATCAGGATCAAAATGATTTCAATACCTGAAAAAGACAATGCGGTCACCTTTATTCCTTTTAAGACAGGCCCTATTCCCTTGCCAAGTACAGGACGCAAGTTGTCCACATCAAAAATTCCGATACCCATAAACACGACCAGCAGAAAAAGAATAAATGTAATGGGGAGCACGATTTGGAACAATCGGGCGATCGAACTTAAACCGCCAACGATCAAGTATAATCCCACCCATAAAAAAATCATGACAATGGCCCAGCGGGGTGTTCCTTCCAGTAAAAAAAAGCGGATGATTTCAAGCATCGAGCGGACCTGAAAACCGGAATGGGCCAATAGATAAGATACGAAAAACAAGCTGATCAGGCTGCCGATCCATTTGCCGATGATGTCCTGACTGTATTCATAAAAGGTTTTATTAGGATATTGATGGTTGAGCTTTACCATGATGACCGCGGCCAAGAGAGCGACTAAGCCGCCTAATATAAGCGTGATCCAAACATCAGGGGTTCCGACCTCGTCAACAGACGTTCGCGGAAGTGTCAGGATCCCTGTCCCAAGCAGGAAATTGGTGATGATAACAGCTGTTTGCGAAGTGGTAATGCGCTCTTCTTGCCTGACCATCATAAGCGTTTTCTCCTTTCTCTGCTACTGACGTGTCGAATCGTCTGTTTTTAGCAACTTCGGCCGCTTTTTCATCAACTGTATCGGCATGCGAACGATGAAATCTTTCCAATCTTGCAAACGATAAGGGACAGCCGGGCTTGCGTATGGAACACCAAAGCTTTTCAGCTTCACCGCGTGGCTGGCAAGCATGAGGAAAAACATAATCACCCCGTACAAACCGAACGTGGCTGCACAAAACATCGCCACAAATCTCAACATGCGCAGCGAAATACCGGCGCTGTATTGCGGAATGGCGAATGAAGAAATCGCGGTAACGGCGACAACGATGACCATAATCGGGCTGACAATGCCTGCCTGCACGGCAGCCTCCCCGATGATGATACCGCCGACGATTCCCATCGCCGGACCGATTGGTTTTGGCAGCCGGAGGCCGGCTTCGCGCAAAATTTCGATCGCCACTTCCATAATGAGCGCTTCGATCAGCGATGGAAAAGGTACACCCACCCTCGTTCCGGTAATGGAAATCGCAAGTTCACTCGGAATCAGCCCAGGATGAAACGAAATAAAGGAAATATATAAAGCGGGTCCAAGAAGCGAGATCATCGCTGCGCCAATTCGCATGATGCGGATCAGTGAACTCGGGAGCCAGCGTTCATAATAATCCTCGGGCGATTGCAGGAGCATACTGAATGTAACCGGAACGATTAAAACAAAAGGCGTCCCGTCCAATAAGATGGCCACTCTGCCCTCCATTAACGCACTCATCACCCTGTCAAGACGTTCAGTGCTTTGCACCTGCGGAAATGGACTGAGATAATTGTCTTCGATCAGCTGTTCGACAAAACCTGATTCGAGCACATCATCGATATCAATCTTTTCGATTCTTTTTTTGACTTCTTCCACCAGTCCTGGTTCAGCCACGTCTTTAATATAGGCGACGACAAGATTTTTGACAGCTCGCTTCCCAACTTGAAATTGAACCATAGACAAATTTTGATTTTTGCCGTGCTGCCTCAAAAGGGCTGTATTTGTGCCAATTGTTTCCGTAAAGCCGATGCGCGCCCCTCTGACCAAGGATTCAGATACGGGCTCTTCAATGTTCCTTGTATTTTTTTTAACGGTTCCCAGCAATAAAACTTCCGCTGAACCGTCGATCAGCAGTATGGCCGTACCCATCAACACTTCCGGCACTACTTCGCTGACATGCTTTGCCACTGATACTCCGCTGATTGATAAAATCTGCTTTTGGATTAAGTCCGGTATATTGCTGCTTAATGAAGAAAGCTCAATGTTATATTCTTTGGAGAAATCATCCATAAGGGATTTCATAATATGTTTGTCAATCAGGTCTTGATCTGCAAGCATTTCAACAAAAACAATCGCCGCCCGGATGCCGGTGCGCCCTAAGTTGAATTCTCGGAAATGAACGTCTGAGTTATTCTCCAAGGCTGTTTTGACCGCTTGCAGGTCGTGATCAAAATCGCCGGTCAAATACCCCGTTGATTCCAAAGCCGGCACTTCATTTTTAGGTTTTTCCGGCTTGTTGGACGACTGTATCAATCTGCGTGTTTTTGCTTTCCACCATCTCATATCAATCATCCCCTGCCGTACGAAGCCACAGAAATACTTTTGATATGGCAAACGGGACGAAAAAAACAAAAAAAGCCTGCATCAGGACCATCCAGTCCGGAAAATAGGAAACAATCGTTTTCCACATGTTGATCACCCTTTTTTATTGCTGTAGTAAGTCCATCATTTTTATCCTATTATTACCTTGGGTGCCATCTCTAATGGGTGGTAATTTAAACCACGTCAAACAAAAAAGAACCATCTGTGTTAAAAAACACAAATGGTTCTGTCCATTTATTCTTTTTCTAAAAACGCCCGTTTGCGTTTGGCCAGCTCTGAAAATTCCTGATCCAATTCATGATATCTCGGGTCTTGGGGTGTGAGTCCGGCTAATTCTCCGAGAACGGCGGTCATCCGATTTTCGATACGAAGCCGTTCCTCTTCATCGCGTTTTGCATGTCGCTGTTTCTTTCTGCTCCGATAATCTTTCAATCCGGTTTCGACGCGGGTGATGCGCCCATTTTCAAATACGAGAAGTTTGTTACACAATTGATCTGTAAAATACAGGTCATGCGACACAATGATGATCGTGCCTTGAAACTCAAGCAATGTCTGTTCAAGCTGCTCTCTGCTTGGCAAATCAAGGTGGTTGGTCGGTTCATCCAGAATCAGCAGATCATAATCCTTTAAAATCATACCTGCCAGTTTAATCCGGGTCCGCTCCCCGAGGCTGAATGTCCCGATTTCATTATGAAAGCGGTTTTCTTTGATTCCCATATTGGCCAAAATGGTCCGCGCATTTGCGATTTCGGCTCTGTCAGACAAATTCAGTACTTCAGCCACTGTTTGATCAACGCTTAAATCACTGACATCCTGGCTTAAATATGCGGCCTTTACAGATCGGCTCTTCCATAGCGTTCCGGCTGTTGCAGGTTCAGCATCCAACATCATCTTCACAAGGGTCGTTTTGCCGCAGCCATTGTCTCCGATAAGCCCTATTCTCTCGCCATGTTTGACATAAAAATGGCTGTCTTTGAATAAGGTGCGTCCGTCAAACGCTTTTGTCAGGCCTTTCGCTTCGATAATCCGCTTGCCCCTTTTTTCTCCCGATGAAAATTGAAAATTGACAGATTCTGCTTCTTGTGGCTTTTCCGCTTTGTTTTTTTCAAGTTCCTGTTCAAGGCGTTTAAGCTTTGATTTGACTTGGTTATCGAGCTTTTTGGCTTTTACCCGGTGGTATTCTTTAAAGCCCAGCTGCCTTCGTTCTGACCGTGATCCCTGTTTTGTTGAGTCACGGTGGGCTTTCTGTGACCAATTTTGGAGCGTTGCAATCTGTGACTCGATTCTTTCTTTTTGCTTTTGCTGGACTTCATATTGGTGCAGACGTTCTTCATATAACCGTTTTTTCTCCTGCCGGTATGCACTATAGTTTCCTTGATAAGTGTGCAACTTCCCATCTTCCAGCTCAAGTATTTTGGAAACGGATTGATCCAAGAAATAACGGTCATGAGAAATAATCAATACAGCCCCTCGATATTGTTGCAGTTCTTCAAGGAGCCAGCTGATTCCTTTTAAATCCAAGTGATTGGTGGGCTCATCTAAGATGAGGAGGTCAGGCATCGTTTTCCAGACGTGCGCAAGCGCAAGCTTTAGTTTTTCTCCCCCGCTCAAATGACTGAGCCGCTCGGAATTCCAGCTTTGGACCTTTGATAAGCCAAGACGGCTGGCCAACTGATATAATTTCCCGCCCTCATCGTCTGTTAATATGCTGTTGAAGTCATGAATGGAGTACTCAATCGACTGGAGCAGATAGCCGATTTTAAGCGTCCGGTCTGTTTGAACAGTGCCTTTGTCAGCTTTTATATGACCGCTCAATATATTTGCGAGCGTTGTTTTCCCCGCTCCATTGTATCCGACCAACCCAATCCGCTCTTGATTGGAAATGTCAAAATCGATGTTTTTTAAAATCGTTTGCTCTCCAAAGCTTTTTTGCAAACCTCTTATTTTCATTAAGATCGTCATACCGTTCACCTCTGTTTTTATTTTGGCTGACAACAAAAAACCTCTCGCGGAAACCCGGAGAGGATATCATGCCAAAATATGCACCGTGAAAGCGGTATGAACCGATCCCATTTCTTTGCACGACAAAAAACATGCAAATTTCAGAAATTGATGCAAGGTATAAAAGGGCATACTCATCCTATTCTCCAAGTTTCCGTTTTTTCATATTAAAAAAAACGATGGAAAATAAGATTACTGCTTCATGTCCCCTATACCTATTCCTTTCACTGTATTTACCGATTAGTATATAAACGAAGGTAAACTTTGTCAACAGTTATGCAGCCCTTTTTTCAGCCAATCCCGAAAACTGTTGCCTTCGCCTTAGTTGAGCATTTTATTTTGAAGTCTAAATTTTAAAATTTGATGCAAAAGTGTGAAAATTGTCCGATATTAATCTCGTAACCTATAAAAAGGAGTTTTGGCGAATGAAAAAAATAGTAAATTGGATCAAGCATCCATCTCTTTCCAAAAGATTAGCGGTCTCATTTTTATTGATTTTAACACTCCCTGTTTTAATCCTTTCAGGTGTTTCCTATTATACGGCGGGAAGTTCGATTGAAGATGAAATCATGAGAAGCGCAAGAAACAGCGTGGATCAATTAAACGAAACGATCGATCAAAATATCGAAAAAAAAGCGGATGCTATTACATATTTCAGTGAAGTGATCAAAGAAAAAACATACAAGGATAAAGGCCAGACTTCGTTAAGACAACAGTTTGAACAATACGCCAGACAAAATAAAGATGTAGAAGCCGTGTTCACAGGCTCTGCAGACGGTGTCTACGTGCAGCATCCTTATACGAAAATGCCTGACGGCTATAATCCCGCGGAAAGGCCATGGTTCCAAGAAGCGGTTGAGAAAAAAGGCGAAATCATCGTCACTGATCCATACACCTCTGCCGCTACCGGCAACACGGTCATTACCATCGCCAGGCAGAATGAAGACGGGTCAGGCGTCGCGGCGCTCAGCTTGAATATCGATGAGCTGATTAAAGCGACAAATGATGTCAAAGTCGGAAAAGACGGCTTTGCTTTTATCTCAAGTGCATCTAAAAAATATATCGCCCATCCGAAGATTAAAGCCGGAACTGAAGGTGAAGGCGGTTGGGTTGACCAAGTTTACGGCAAAGAAAAAGGTGAATTCAAATATACTTTTGAAGGAAAAGAAAAGCAAATGGCGTTTGCAACAAACAAACTGACAGGCTGGAAAATTGCCGGGACAATGTTTTCCGATGAGATAACAAACGCCACAAAGCCCGTCTTTTATATGGCTCTGATCGTCTTTTCAGGGGCTTTGGTGCTAGGCGGAATTCTCATTTTCTTTATCGTCCGCGCGATCAGTAAACCATTGAATCAGCTCGTTCAATCTGCAAAAAACATCAGCAGCGGCGACTTGACACAGCAAATTAAAGTCCGTTCAAATGACGAATTCGGGCAGCTCGGCACAAGCTTCAATGATATGGCGGAATCGCTCCGCACACTGATCGGCACCATTCAGGAATCGGTTGAGAATGTCGCCTCATCATCAGAGCAGCTGACAGCAAGCGCGGAACAGACGAGCCAAGCGACAGAACATATTACTTCCGCGATCGAACAGTTCTCTAACGGGGCCGAAAGCCAGAATGAAAAAGTCGAAACCAGCTCGCAGCAGCTCAGCCAAATGAATGATCATCTGAGCGAAATGACCGAAGTGTCGGAATCGATTACTGAATCATCGATCAAATCGACAGAAATCGCCGAAACCGGCGGAGAACTCGTTCAGAAAACGGTCGGCCAGATGAACTCCATCGATCGATCTGTCAAACAAGCTGAGAGCGTCGTCAAAGGTCTCGAAGGCAAATCGAAAGATATCACATCAATTCTCAGGGTCATTAACGGAATTGCCGATCAAACGAATCTATTGGCATTGAACGCCGCGATTGAAGCGGCCCGCGCCGGCGAGTCAGGCAGAGGCTTTTCCGTCGTCGCCGAAGAAGTTCGAAAGCTTGCTGCCCAATCAGCGGAATCGGCAAAAGAAATCGAAGCGCTGATTCAGGAAATCGTCAAAGAAATCGAACATTCTCTCAAGATGTTTCAATCGGTCAACCATGAAGTCCAATCCGGACTCAAAATTACCGAGAAAACAGAAACGAGCTTTCACGAAATCAGCGGCATGACGAATGAGATCGCCGGCAAGCTGCAAACGCTCAATGCAGCGGTCGAACAATTGTCGAAAGGCTCAGAGGAAGTCTCCGGTGCCGTTCAGCAAATCGCCGATGTTTCAAGGGAAAGCACAGCTGGAATACAAGATATTGCGGCATCAGCGGAAGAACAGCTGGCTTCAATGGAAGAAATCAGTACGTCTTCTGCCACACTTGAACAAATGGCGGAAGATCTGCGAGAATTGACGAAAAAATTCAAGGTGAAATAAAAAAAGAGGCTTCCTTCTGGTAGAGGGAGCCTCTCTTTTATGTATCAGCTGATCTTCGTTCCATTGGGCGCTTCTTGATCAGGCGCCAGCAAAATAACGTCGCCTTTTTCCGGCACGCCGCCAAGAACGAGAACTTCCGATTTAAACCCGGCAATCCGCCTCGGCGGAAAATTGACGACTGCCGTCACCTGCCGGCCTATAAGCTTTTCAGGTGTATAACGCTTTGTGATTTGAGCGCTCGAACGTTTGACGCCAATCTCTTCTCCGAAATCGATCTCAAGCTTAATAGCCGGCACTTTCGCTTCAGGAAACTCTTCCGCTTTTAAAATTGTCCCAATCCGAATATCCAGCTCTAAAAAATCTTCGATTGTTGCCATGAATTCAGCTCCTTTGGCCGCTTTCTAGAGGGTGATATTGACATGACTAGAATATCATGTATTTTGGTTCGTTTAAACCCTGGACTTCCGTTGCCACTTTCAGAAGCGAATGGGAAACAGGCCTCTTTTGCCGCCGTTTTAGGACAGCCAACTTTACGGGACCCCCCTTTCATTCATAGATTAAGAGGAAGAATAAACTATAAGAGATGAGGTGGAACTAGGATGTTCGGTTCCTATATGGTTCAAATGGTAAGGTCCAACGCCCATAAACTGGACCGGCCGCTGAGAGAAAGCGTGCTGAAACTCTATAAACCTTTTAAATGGACCCCTTGCTTTTTACACGGATTTTTCGAAAAAATATTAATGAAGAACAAAAAAATACCGGTCATTATTGAATTTGAAAAAGACAGCCACCATAAAGGCTATCAATTAGTCAATGAAATGATCGGCAGCAAGAGAAGAAACAAAATCAAGCATCGCTTTTCCAACATTAGCTGCTGCAGCGCGGAAGTCTCCCCTTCTTCTTTGCAATCGCTTCTATCTCAATGCGGTGACATTCGCAAAATTTATTTAAATCGCAAAGTGAAAGCGCTCCTCGACGTAGCGGTTGAATCAAGCCGTGCCAAAGAGGTGATCAGAAACAACCAGACGCTGACAGGCAAAGGTGTCACAATCGCTGTCATTGATACGGGCATATACCCTCACAAAGATCTTGAAGGCAGGATCAGGGCTTTTCAAGACTTTGTCAACCAAAGGACAGAACCGTATGATGACAATGGCCATGGCACACACTGCGCCGGCGATGCTTGCGGAAACGGAGCTGCCTCATCGGGTCAGTACCGGGGGCCTGCTCCTGAAGCGGAACTTGTCGGTGTAAAAGTATTGGACAAAATGGGATCCGGCACGCTGGAAACTGTCATTCAAGGGATCGATTGGTGCATTCAATTCAATGAGGAAAACCCTGATGATCCGATCGACATTCTTTCAATGTCATTGGGGGCAGATGCGTTACGCTACGAGAATGAGGAAGAAGATCCGGTCGTTAAAGCTGTTCATGCAGCATGGGACGCAGGCATTGTTGTATGTGCGGCAGCCGGAAATTCCGGTCCTGATGCGCAAACGATTGCCAGCCCTGGCGTCAGCAGCAAGATTATTACAGTCGGAGCTTTGGATGACCGGGATACAGTCAGCCGGGAGGATGATGATGTTGCCTCTTATTCAAGCAGAGGGCCGACGATCTACGGTCAAGTTAAACCGGACTTGCTGGGACCGGGCACAAATATTACATCGCTTCGTTCACCTGGATCTTTCCTCGATAAGATGCAAAAAGCAAACAGAGTCGGCACAGATTATATGATATTATCCGGAACCTCGATGGCCACGCCGATCTGCGCAGGCATTGCAGCCCTTATTCTTCAGCAAGCCCCAGGGACAGGACCTGATGAAATCAAACAACTGTTAATAGACGGAACCGATTTATGGAAAGATCGCGATCCAAATGTTTACGGTGCGGGATACATTAATGCAGAACAATCGGTTCCGCAAGATTAAAGACCGTTCGCCCGTTTTAGCATAAAGCGGGCGAATCTTACATAAAAGATTTAAACCGCAGACCTTCTTTTTTCAAGTATGAGCGGTATCGTCAAATACATGGCATACGCGAAGACCATCCAAACCGCAAATCCAATCACCTGGCCCTTTGAAAGCGCCGGGAAGATCAATGAATGATGCCATAAAGAAAATGTGTCGAGAAACAAACCGACTGCCGACCCTACAATGCCAAACTTAACCGCAGCAAACCTCGATTTGTCAACTCGCCGGTAAGCGAGGATCACGGCATATAGTAGGGCAAAAGTTCCGGCTTCAAGAAGCAAAAAGCGGAGCATAAAAGAATCTTGGCCGGGTTCGGCAAGAACCGCACTGCCGAACAGCATAAAAAACACGGTGGCGCCAAGCCAGACAACGAACGAAAAAACAAGAGCCAAACCGAGTTTTTCAGTTAACATCTCCATCTCCCTTTACTCCCCTCCATGCTGTTTTACGGCGGTTTCCGTCAGCATCTGCAGAACCGCCTCTAATTCCCCGTAGACTTTTTCAGAGGAAAATCCCGAAGACATCAGCGACTGAAGAGCAAGACCGTCGATTAGTGCGTTTAAAAGAATGCCCCACGTGCTGAAAGAAACCCCGTCAACAGGAGAACGCTTCCACATCTCGGAAAGCTGTTCTGCCAACACCGTATTTTCCTCTTCGAGAAGTTCTCCAAGCTGCTCGTTTATCTTTTCATTTCGAAAACCTAAAACGGCCAATTCTAAAAAAAGCTGATGGTAATACGCATCTTTCCGTGTTCTTGATTTCGCCGATGACAATCCGTCTTTTATCCTTTCGGCAGCGGGTCTATCATTTGCTTTCAACCGTTCCCACGACGCGCGGCAAAGGTCGCGGACCACTTCAAACACAAGCTGCTCTTTTGTCCGGAAATGATAGTAAACCGTTCCCTGTGTCACCTTTGCTTCTTCAGCTACCGCCTTTAACGTCAGTTTGTCCAGACCCTGTCCGGCAATGCGGCGCTTAGCTGCCTCAATTAACGTTTCTTTTGAAGTCACATTCGGCCTCGCCATTCACTTCACCTCTTAGTTATCTGAATAACTAACTCATTAATTCAACTATAATCTGGAAGGGGTTTCTTGTCAATCGCTCATTCAAGTTAACATAATATTATTATTGTTTCCTATCCGTTTCTGTCATAAGTGTCAGACCTTGAAGAAATTTCAAAATAGCTCCCTGTTCTGCTGTTGAAAACGAATCGAGAAACCTCTGAAACTGTTCCGCTTTTTGCTGATGGAGCTTTTCATGAAGTTCATACACTTGTTTTCCGCTGGGGGTCAGCCTGAAGTAGATCTCTTTTTTATTGTCCGTCAATTGAAACCGTTTAATGAGGCCTTCTTTCAGCAGCTTTGAACTGATTTTTGTAATATTTGCTTTTGATAAATTCATTTTTTTGGCGATGCCTGTATTATTAATCGGTTCATCATGACCGATACAGCTGATGACATGGATGGTCGTCATATTCCCCGGGAGCCGTTTAACATCAGATTCTGCCGCCTGCTTTAAAAATGCCTTGAGATCAGTATCCGCTTTTTGTTCGTTCAGGTGCAGGAGTTTAACATACATATCATAGATCAGCTGTTTTGTCAGTTCAGACATAGTCAATGGACAGTCCCTTCTTTTTATTTTCCGGTTAACAAAACATTTTAATTGTCTATTTTAGGATTTGTCAATGTTATGATAAGGTAAAATCAGATAACAAATGTGTTTTGTTAATCATGAAACATCATTAAAAAGGAGAATCGCTGGTGAATATTGAAGGAATAGAGATGGAAGTTCGCTGCACAGGCGATGTATGTTCAGATGCCCTTGAATTTTTGAAACGCCATAACCATGAAAGAATAGCC
>Ga0180435_10001745_pt1 | contig 22432 bp, 16 predicted proteins | sample SS_ome_3_FD_132467 | JGI IMG/M metagenome (GOLD analysis project Ga0180435, IMG submission 132467) | Hypersaline lake sediment archaeal communities from the Salton Sea, California, USA - SS_3_S_1 metaG | ecosystem: Environmental > Aquatic > Non-marine Saline and Alkaline > Hypersaline >...
CGCAGATAGTTGATCCGCGCCCAGTCCTCAACGAAGCCCCTCTCGTCTGGTTTGTCCGGGAAGGCACAGCCGTTCTCCGTCACGTAGACGGGGGGATTCCCGTAGGTTTCCTTCACGTCAAGCAAGACAGCCTTGAGTCCAGCTGGATTGACCCCCCAGCCCATCTCCGTGCGTCCCCAGCCCGGCGCTGAGACCGGTTCTGAGCGGGCCTTGAGGGGCGCCTGACCGATATCGAAGGAGACCTTGTGTGTCTTGTAGTAGTTGACTCCGAGGAAGTCGATGGCCTGCCCGATGATGTCGAAGTCTCCCTCGCGGATCTGCGGCTTCATGGGACCGATCCACGCGTGGAGCCCCTCGGGGTAGCACTTCTTGAAGATCGGTCCCAGGAGCTGGGCGACATCCTGTTCATAGGCGCGGTGGCACGCAGCCACGTCCTCAGCGCGGTCGCTGGCCGGGACGAAGTGAGCCAGGTCGTGGACAGCACCGATCTCCCCAGGATAGGCCCCTTCGCGGAAGACCTGCACCGCCCTGCCGTGAGCCAGCAGGAGGTGGTGGAGGGCCTGATAGGCCTGGGTGTAGTCACAGATGCCCGGGGCGTGGAGCCCGCTGCCGTACCCGAGAAACGCCGCTACACGGGCCTCGTTGCCCGTGATCCAGCGACGGACACGGTCACCCAGGCGATCGAACACGACGCGCGCATACTCGGCAAACCAATCTGCACACTCACGGTTCGGCCAGCCACCCACATCCTGGAGGGCTTGCGGCAGCTCCCAGTGAAAAAGGTTCACTGTCGGTACGACATCGGCTGCCAATAGCTCGTCCACCAGCCGATCGTAGAAGTCGAGGCCTTCCTCATTCACGGCACCGCGCCCCTGCGGCACGACCCGAGGCCAGGAGATGGAGAAGCGGTAGGTCTTAAGGCCCAGGGACGCAATCAAGGCCACGTCCTCCTGCATGCGGTGATAGTGGTCGCAGGCGACATCGCCCGTGTCACCACCGTCGACGTGGTAAGGTGTGTGCGTGAAGCGGTCCCAGATACTCTCACCCTTGTCGTCCTCTTCCCAGGCGCCCTCTATCTGATAGGCGGACGTTGCCGCCCCCCACACAAACCCCTCAGGAAACTCCCTCTCAATCACGCCTTGCCTCCTACTGATGCTCATGCAGTGGTCTGACATCGCCAGTCACACTGACGATCCAGGAGCCCATCCCGCCGGGCCCAGCCCACCGCGCGGATTGCGATGGGGGGAAGGAAGAGCCCCCCGGACTATGCGGTGCAACGGTGACCCCACGCACAACGCCTCCCGCCGAGCCGCCGTGTGGCACGCCATGACGGCGCTCAGACAACGGCTTCCGGGTGCGAAGAGCCATCAGCCGGCTCGCATAGCCCAGCCAGACTTTTACGTCCCTTCAGCTGCCGCTTCGCAGCTCGATCTCTGTCGCCCTCCGGCCTACGACTTGGCGATGTACCGGTTAAGCTTCGCCGCCAGATTGGGCAGAGGAAGGGACTGGAGCCAGACCTTGCCCGGACCCGTCAGTTTAGCCAGGAAGAGGCCCTCGCCGCCCAGCAGCATATTCCGCACGCCCTTGACGCGGGTGATGTCAAAGTCCACGCTGGGATCGAAGAGGGCAACGTGACCCGGGTCGACAGAAAGCACCTCACCGGACTCCAGGCTGGTCTCATAGGCCTCGCCGGCGATCTCAAAGAAGACGTACCCAGGTCCCTGGACCTTCTGGAGGAAGAATCCCTCGCCGCCAAAGAGACCAGCGCCAAGGCGCTGGTGGAAATGCATCGAGAGATCGACGCTCTCCTCGGCGCACATGAAGGCGTCTCGCTGGCAGAGCATCGCCTGCCCGGGGTTGAGCGACATAGGAATCACACTACCCGGGGCTTCCGGAGCGAAGGCGATGTTCCCACCCCCCTGCCGGGCCTTGTAGGTGCTCATGAACAGCGACTCCCCCGACACCATCCGGCCCAGCCCTTTCATCAGCCCACCCTTCGCACCGGTGTCCATGTCGACGTTCTTGAGCCAGGCCATGCCGCCTCGCTCCGTGTACATGGCCTCTCCTGCATCCAGATCGACCAGCAGGGTCTGCATCGCTGAACCAATCACCTCGAACTTCATAGGACCTCCTCGGTCACCATCTCTATCCCAACAAATGCCGATATCACGTTGCGACCGTATGCTTTTCGCCCTGGCCACGACCGCGCCTAGCATGGCGGAGCAGCACCTCCAGTCCGATCCCCGTCATTGATCCGGGGATCGTCCCGGAGACGATGACGCCGGGCACCAGGCCCAGGCCAGTCGCCCACGCTAGCGCGCTGATAATGATCCACCATCCGGCCCAGCGCACCTCTCGCCGCAATACCATCCACTGGGCCGCCCCGACTCCCAGGCCCAAAATGAACCCAGCGAGTAAGCGGGCATCTTCAGGCACGACGAGAAGAGTGATCATCCAGGCGCCGACCCATCCCCCGATGGAGGCCAGGATCCACCGCCGGACGTCGCGCATCTGCTGCTGAAGGACCATCCACTGGAGAACGCCAATAGCTATGCCGGACGCACCCAGGCCAAAGGGATGGATGAAGAGCATACCGAGAATCCAGCCCACCGTGGTCACCATAATCCACTGGAGCCAGAAACCCCAGTCAAAGAGAACGTCGACCTGCTCGCTCACACCTTACCCTATGACGGACCCAGAGAGCAGCGACGCGCCGGCCTATCGCCACGCACATCGCTGCCTGTCGCCCCGCGTGCCTCGTCGCTCCGCCCCTTCCCTTCGAACAGCAGATCCTTGAACAGCAGAGTAGTGCGCCGTCGAAAACGAGTCTCCTAACCCTTGACGGAGCCCGCCAGCAGGCCGCGAACGAAGTAGCGCTGCAGCGAGAAGAAGACCACCAGAGGTAGGAACATGGTGACGAACGCCCCGGCGGTCAAGAGATGCCAGTCCTGTCCGCGACTGCCGGCGATATTGGCCAGGCGCATCGTGACCACCTGAAAGTCCGGATTGCCTCCGAGGAAGACAAGAGCGACGAGATAGTCGTTCCAGACCCAGAGGAACTGGAAAATGGCAAACGAAGCCAATGCGGGAACCGAGAGCGGAAGGATGAGCCGCGTGAAGACGGTGAAGTGAGAGGCCCCATCGATGAAGGCCGACTCCAAGGTCTCGCGTGGCAGGGTACTGATGTAGTTGAAGAGCAGATAGGTCGCCAGCGGCAGGCCAAAGCCGGTGTGAGCCAGCCAGATCGCCAAGAAAGTGCCGTTGAGATCGATGCGGTTGTAGAATTGGAGCAGCGGTACCAGAGCCACCTGGAGCGGCACGACCAAGAGAGCGACGACAACGACGAATGCCGGCCGACGGCCAGGGAATTTCATCCAGGCGAAGCCGTAGGCCGCGAAGGCCGCGATCAGAATAGGAATGACGGTGGCAGGGATAGTGACAGCCAGGCTGTTGAAGAGGGCTCCCCAGAAGTTGTCTCCCGGTATGATCTCGACACTGCCATCCGGATTCTGATACTCAAAGTCCTTGCCTCCGAGTACCTGCTGATAGTTCTTGAGGGAGAAATCCCAGTTGAGCTTCCACTTCTTCTCCTGCACCTCTATGCGCCCGATACGCCAGTTGCCCACCCACTGAACGCGTTTGCCATCGGGCGTCTCGATGCCCTCACGTAGCTCGTCGAAGGTGGCCCGCACGCCGGCCGCCTCGACGACGCGGTTCTCCTCGTCGACGATGGCCCCGGTCTCCCGGGGTTCTATCCTCTCGGCCAAGACCCATGTGCGGTGAGGAAAGACGGTCCACCAACCCGTCTGCTGAACCGCGGACCGGTCGCGGAAGGAGGAGACGAGGATACCAACGATGGGTACCATCCAGACGATCACCAGAAGAGCAAGGATGCCATTGACCAGAATGGGACCGCGGAGTCTTTGCAGCCTCTTCATGTTAGAAAGCCTCCTGTTCTCCGAACTGCCGGAGGTTGTAGACCATCACCGGAATTACCGCGACGAACAGGACAATGGCGATCGCCGCTCCGTAGCCGGCGTTCCGGTTAGTAAACGACTGGCGATAGAACTGGGTAGCGATTACGCCTGTGCCGAACTGCCCTCCTGTCATCACCCAAACAACATCGAAGACCTTCAGTGTGAAGATCAGAACAGTCGTGGTCACGGTGATGATCGTCCCCATGATGTACGGAATCATAATGCGGAAGAAGATCTGGATTTCACTGGCGCCGTCGACACGCGCGGCCTCCAGGAGCTCTTGCGGGATTCCCTTGAGCGCAGCCGAGAAGAGCGTCATGGAATAGCCACCCTGCAACCAGACCACGATGATCACCAGGAATAGGTTGTTCCAGGGTCTGATATCTGTGTAGGCCGTCCACGCCTGCGGTTGGCCACCCAACGCCACAACAATCGCATTGAGTAGGCCAATCTGAGGAGCACCGGCCGGTTTCACCTCGTAGATGAAGTTCCAGATGACGCTGGCGCCAACGAACGAGATAGCCATCGGCATGAAGATGAAAGACTTGGCAACGCGCTCATATCGGCTGCGATCCGCCAGCACAGCGACAAGGAGGCCAAACATGACAGTGAGAGGTGTGGCGATACCAATCCAGAACACAATATTGTTGCGGAACGCCTCGCGCATAAGGCGCTGGGTGAAGACGGCCGCGTAGTTAGCAAAGCCAACAAAGTTGCCGGCGGCTGGACCGTCACGACCGTAGAGGCTGATGTAGAATGTGCGCACGGTGGGCCAGGCCAGATACCACGCCAGGATGGCGAGAGCCGGGCCGACGAAGATGAAGGGTTGCAGGGCCGCACTCCATCGCTCCGGAAGCATTCCCACAAGCCAGTTGAAAACCCAGTAGAGGACGGCCACACCGCCCACGCCCCAGACGATAGCTACCAGGGAGACAAGCCACTTGGCCGCGTTGCCTGCCCGCAGGAAGATGAAACCGTAGTAGAGCACAGCAAACGCAACCAGAGGAATCAGGATAGCCAAGGCAATACGGAGTATCGTGACGCCGATCCTGCCCCCCAAGCCCAGGTCCCGGTCGTCGAGTTCGCTTAGAAAGCCCATCGCTTCACTCCTTTACTACCCGAATAAGAACGGGTCTGTGTGAAAGCCGGGCTGCCGGCTGGCCCTACACGGGCTGGCCCGAAACAGGCTGGCCCGAAACGGGTTCGTCCGGCCAGGGCCACCGACAACCGGCAGCCCGACTATCAGACGTCAGTTGGCCGCTATTGCTCCGGCCAGGATTCGTCGATCTCTGCGAGCACGGTGTCCAGATCCGCCGCGCCGGAGACCCAGTCGGTCATGCCCTTCCAGAAGGAGCCACCACCGACCTCTCCCGGCATCAGGTCCGATCCATCGAAGCGGAAGCTCGTCGCCTCGTTCACCAACGCGGCGATGCCGCGCTCCAGATCGACCCCGTACATCTCCGGAGTCGCCGTGTCGTGCGCCGCCAGCGCACCGCCCGCCTCCAAGAACCCTGAGGCTGACTGCGGTACCGTGAAGTACTCCATGAGCGCCCTGACCTCGGGCCGGTCGTTGAACATCGCCATGATGTCGCCCGCAACGAGGAACGGCTTGCCGTACTGCTCGTCGATGGGCGGCAGGTAGAAGAAGTCGTAGTCTACACCCGCCTCCGTCCCCTCGGGGAAGAAGCTGGTGATGAAGTTGCCCTGCTTGTGCAGCCAGCACCCGGGCGGATCCTCGAACATGGGCGCCGGCGCGTCTCCGAAGTTCGTCGAGACGATGGCGTTCCGCCCACCGTAGACGTAGTCGTCGTTGAACCAGACCTCCGCCAGCGTCTCCGCCGCGTTCTTCACCTCCGGCGAATCAAACCCCAGCTCACCAGCCACCCACGCATCGTAGTTCTCCAGGCTGGTGGTCCGGAGCATGACCTCCTCCATCCAGTCCGTGGCCGGCCAGCCCGTCGCCGCACCGGACTCGATCCCGATGCACCAAGGTGTGTCGCCGTCGGACACGATCATGTCCATCAGGTCGATCATCTCGTCCCAGGTCTCGGGGATCTCATAGCCAGCGGCATCCCACTCCTCTTTCGGATACCAAACCAGGCTCTTCCCGTTGAAGCGGTGCCACACACCGGCTACCTGTCCCTCCATCTGCGCCATATCGAGCCAGCTCGGATTATACTGCCCAGCAAGCCAATCCTCCGACATCCAGCTCGTGGGATCAACAATCTCCCCCGTGCGGACGAAGTTCTTCAGAAGACCCGGCTGCGGGAAGTCGGCAATGTCCGGGGCGTCTCCCGCGTCCACGCGGATGGAGATCGAACCCTCGAACTCCTTGTTGCCGATGTAGTTGACGGTGATGCCCGTGGCCTCCTCGAAGGCGTCCATCGACTTGTTGAACTTCACCTCGTCCGCGTCCGCGAACGGGCCGTCGACGATCACCTCGGTGCCCTCAAACTCCCCAGCCAACGCCCTCTCCAGGAAGCCACCAGGGGGATAGTTGAAGTCGACCATCGGCTCTTCGGCCGGTTCATCCTCCGCGGGCTCATCCTCCGCCGGCACGTCGGTCGGCGGGGCCTCGGTCGGCTCAGGGGCAGCCGGTGAACACGCACCCAAGAGCAGCGCGAGCACCATGAACAACCCGAGCACACTCAAAAGGCTTCGTTTAGACAACATTTCTCTCTTCCTCCTAGACTAAGTAGCGAATACGTTCTGCCGTGTGCGAATCTATTCTCTGAGAATCACCCGTGTCGACCACCTCCTCCCTGAACCGCGACCGGCGCGGAAACGCATGCGAAGAGCATCGTGATAATCAGTGTAGCGACGCGCCACAAGTCTCCCGGATCACCAACTCCGTGTCCAATCGCACGTGTGTGTCGTGCGGTCGGTCATCATCGATGATCCGAATGAGCAACTCGGCAGCTCCCCACCCCAACCCGAAGGTGGGGACGTGGATGGTCGTGAGAGCCGGTGTGATGAAGCGTGAAGCCGTGATGTCGTCAAAACCCACGAGGGCCACTTCCTGTGGGACACGAACCCTCGCCTCGTGAAGCGCTCTCAAGGCTCCCATTGCCACCATATCACTGGCGACGAAGACAGCGGTAGGGGGTTCGTCCAACGCCATCAGCTCGTGGATAGCGGCGTAGCCGCTCTCCTCGTCGAAGTTCCCCTGACGGACAAGATCCTCCTCGTAAGGGAGGCCGGCGTCCGCCAGTGCCGTCCGGTAGCCCTCCAGCCGCTGCCGACTGGCGGCATAGGCCAGAGGCGCATTCGTGACGATACCAATTCGTCGGTGCCCCAACTCCAGAAGATGCGAAACGGCTGTACTGGCACCCTGAACGTTGTCTACGTCGACCGACGGGATATCGGCGTCCCCCAATCGTCCATGGAGCACGATCGGGAAGCCCTCCTGGTGAAGACCTCGGACGTAGGTATCGTCGTAGCGCGGCCCAGAGAGTATGAGACCGTCAGTGTGCCTGCCCCGCACAAGCTCAACGTAGGAACCCTGGGCTTCGTCGACCTCGACGGGGCGGAAGAGGACTTGATAGCCAAACCGCCGCGCAGCCCGGCTGATACCCTCGAGCAGACCCGGGAGAAAGGCATCCCGATAGGTTCGGTCCGGGGCGCGGTGCCAGACGAGCGCGATAGTACGCGTCTTACCGCTGGCAAGACGACGGGCCGCCGCATCGGGGTAGTATTCCAGGCGTCGCGCCGCGTCCAGCACCCGTCGCTTCGTCTCGGCACTGATATGCGCATCAGGCACCTCGTTCAAGACGAGCGATACAGTCGTGCGTGAGACACCCGCCTCGCTGGCAACCTGGCGCTGAGTAGCTCGGCCCATAGTCATAGATAATCAGGACGCTGCGTACGACACGGAAGACGGGCCAGTTGTACCGGTTTGGTAACGCGTGTTAGTAGTATACATTACCGCCAAGACAAAGTCAAGGATTTCGACGTTTTCTTGATGCTCTACCGTTTCCTGGCGGAGCCGTGGTCCCTCTGACGACCAATTCCACGGGCAAGTCCTCCTGCGGCTTGCCAGCGGCGGAGCCCCCGATCACGTGAAAGAGCAAGTGCGTTCCCCGCCAGCCAGACTCGAATAGCGGCTGGCGAACCGTGGTCAAGTTCAAATAGCTGGCCACCTCGATGTCATCATACCCCACCACGGACAAGTCGTGGGGTATGGAGATTCCGCGGTCGCGCGCTGCCTCGAGCACACCCATGGCCTGGGTGTCGCTGGCAGCCACGACGGCCGTGGGCGGTTCTGGGAGGTCGAGAAGCTTTCGGGTGAGCTGGCGGGCTACGTCACACGCGTGCTCGCCCATTGCATAGTACTCTCTGCGCACGAGGAGACCAGCTCCGTGCAGGGCCTCTTGGCAACCCACATAGCGCCGATAGCTAGAGGTGAAATTGAAGGGATTGGGATACGTGTCCCCCACAAAGGCGATGCGTCGATGGCCAAGATCGATAAGGTGCCGGGCAGCCAAGCGCCCTCCCGCGGCATCGTCCACGGCCAGACTAGGCAACTCAGGATGCTCAGCGTCGATGAGCACGGTGGGAACACCGGACCTTTGGAAGTGCGCCGCGTGGTCATCGGAGGGGGCGAGAGAGAGAACGAGCAAACCGTCAACTCGTTCCCGGCGGGGGACTTGAAGGAAACACTGGTTCCGTTTCTCCACCGTCTCGACGTTGTAGAGCACCAGGTCGTACTCCGTCTGGGCTATTGCAGCCTCCACGCCACGGAGCCGTTCCACGAACGAGGGACGGGTGAAGAAGGGAACGATCACGGCCACGGTAAGGGTTCGGCCCAGGGAGAGGCGACGCGCGAAGGGGTTGGGCACGTAGTCGAGCTCGCGCATGACGGCGAGGACCCTCTCCCGCGTGGCTTCGCTGACCCGCGGGCTGTTGTTGAGGACACGCGAGACCGTGCCTACGCCCACACCGGCCTCCCGCGCGACATCGGATATGGTTACGCCCAATGGTTGGCCTCCCGTGTGATCGTGGAACCGGTTCCAGTATATCATACAGGTGGCCGCATGTCAAGGGTTTGGACTGGATTGCGCTAACGACTTGTCGCGGACCTGGTCGCCGGTTGGAGACCGTTGGCGCCGGCGTACTGACCCGTTGTGACTGGCATACGTGGCAAGCATACGCTCGTGAGGTGCATCGCAACCGTAGGGGCGACAACTCGTTAGTGCACCCTTGGACTGGGATCAGGAAGTAGGTAGTAGGGAGTAGGGAGTAGGGGACGGATGGGCCGGGACGGAGGGTGGGAGGGGTATCTTGGGATTCGGGCGGAGGCGTCTCGAGAAGAAAGGGAGCTGCTTGGAATGGTGGCGGTGGTTCAGCTGTCCCAATGACCGCGTTGACAAGACGAGGGGCTGGCTTCGCCAGCCCCTATCGTCCTCGGCCAGGTGACGTAGTTCGCTCTATCGCTAGGTTGTCGTCTCGGCCGTTCGCTGTCCGCCCTGCGCTCGAACAATCGCTTTGGTGACCTCAGCCGCAATGGACGGGAAGACAAGGAGGGGCAGGATCAAAGCCCATTCCCGGGTGCCCAGACTCACGGTGTCGAAGATCGGCTGGAGGAACGGGACGTAAACCACGGCCAAGAGAAGGACCACTGAGACAGCCACGGCGTACTGCATGTATTTATTGCTGAAGACTCCGAGACGGAAGAGCGAGGCCCGCTCAGAGCGCGCGGTGTAGGCCCGCACGAGCTCCGACGCCGACAGCGTCACAAAAGCCATACTGCCGGCGAGCGAGGGATCCGCGGGTTCCCACATCCGGCCAACGTAAAAGGCCGCCAACACCACAGCTGTGATCGCAACGGTCTGCACGCTGATGCCAATGGTCATCAGACGATTGATGATCGGCTCGCGGACCGGGCGCGGCGGGCGCTCCATAATATCCGGGTCGCCCTTCTCCAGACCCAGCGCCAGTGCCGGTGCGCCGTCCGTCAGAAGGTTCAGCCAGAGGAGTTGGATGGGCGTCAGCGGGGAGCCGGCCCCGAAGATGGTTCCCAGGAAGATGACCATGATCTCGGCCATGTTGCAGGAGAGCAGGAAGTAGACGAACTTCCGGATGTTGGAATAGATGATCCGACCCTGCTCCACAGCCGAGACGATGGAGGCGTAGTTGTCGTCGGTGAGCACCATGTCGGCCGTCTGTTTGGTCACGTCGGTACCCGTAATGCCCATCGCTACACCGATCGAGGCTCTCTTCAGGGCAGGAGCATCGTTTACCCCGTCGCCCGTCATGGCGACCACTTGGTCTCGGGCTTTGAGGGCCTCGACGATGCGCACCTTGTGTTGAGGGGAGACGCGCGCAAAGACATCCACATCGGCGATCGCCTCGATCAGATCGGCATCCGACATGGATTGAAGATCCGTCCCGGTCAACACCTGTCCGTTTTCGGAGCGGACAAGCTGGATCTCCTCGGCGATTGCACGCGCCGTGTCCGGATAGTCCCCAGTGATCATCATCGTGCGGATTCCGGCCCGCCGGGCCTTCTGAACGGCCGGCTTGACCTCCGGTCGAGCCGGGTCGGTCATGGCGACGAGCCCGATCAGAGAGAGCTCCCGCTCAACTGTTTTCGGATCGAGTTCATCGGGAATCTCCTCCAGATGGCGATATGCCACTGCGAGGACCCTCAGCCCCCCTCTCCCCAAATCGCGAATCACGTTCTCGATGTGTTGGCGGCGCCCCGGGTTCAACGGAACGTCAACCCCGTTCTCCAGAATCGTGTCGCAGAGGGAGAGCATGACGTCAGGGGCGCCCTTCACGTACGCGACAAACTCAGCCGCGCCCGATTCCTCCAATCCCCGAGATTCCCCTCGATGGATGGTGGTCATCCGCTTTCGGTCGCTGTCGAAGGGAATCTCAGCCACGCGGGGCAGCCGCTCCTCTACCTCGTCGCGCCAGAGACCGGCCTTGGCCGCCGCAACGACCATAGCACCCTCGGTGGGATCGCCCACCATCCGATAGCGTCCCTCGTCCTCGTCGTGAGAGTCATCCGGCTCCGGCGGCTCCAGTTGTGCATCGGAGGCAAGCATCCCACCTGTGAGAAGGGCAAGAATCTTCGGATGGTCCCGCGGGTCGGCAGGGTCACCGTAGTTCATGAACTCGCCCTTCGGCTGGTACCCCTCGCCGCTGACGTCCAGCCGCAGGTTGGCGACGTAGAGGCGGACCGCCGTCATCTCGTTCTGCGTCAGTGTGCCGGTCTTGTCGGAGCAGATAACTGTAGCACTTCCAAGCGTCTCGACCGCCGGCAGTCGGCGAATGAGGGCGTGGCGGCGGACCATCTCCTGCATGCCCAGCGCAAGGACGATGGTGACCACAGCCGGAAGGCCCTCGGGAACAGCGGCGACGGCCAGGCTGACTGCGACGATGAAAAGATGGACAATCTCCTGCCGAGTCTCGGCCAGGTAGCCACCCAGCCCTTGCTGCGCGATGAGGGAGAGATTGGTATCCTGGATCACGGCCTCGATGAAGACGATGCCGCAGATGGCCAAGGTGCCCCAGCCCAGCCAACGGCCCAGTTGATCGAGGCGGCGCTGGAGCGGTGTCGGCTCCTCCTCGTAGGACTGAATCATCTCGGCGATGAGGCCAATTTCGGTCTGCATCCCGGTCTCTACGACGATGCCAGCTCCCCGCCCATAGGTCACCGTGGTCCCCATGAACGCCAAATTCCGCCGGTCCCCCAGCGGAACCTCGACCGAGAGGACGGGGTCGGCCGACTTCTCCACGGGGAGCGACTCCCCGGTCAAAGACGCCTCGTCGACTTTGAGGTTAGCGCTCTCGATCAGTCTTAGATCGGCCGGTACGTAGCTCCCGGCCTCCAGGAAGACGATGTCCCCCGGGACAAGCTCACGGCCCGGGACGGAGATCCGATGCCCGTCTCGAATCACCCGAGCCTCCGGGGCGGCCATCTTCTTCAGGGCCGCCAGCGCTTCCTCCGCCTTGTTCTCCTGAATGACGCCGAGCACAGCGTTGAGAATCACGATCGCCAGAATGGCGCCAGCCTCGACCGTCTCGCCCAGAATGAACGACACGCCGGCGGCAACGATCAAGATAAGGATGACAAAGTCCTGAAACTGCCGGAACAGCAGCTGGAGAAATCCAGGTCGTGGGGTCTCGGCCAGCTCGTTCAGGCCGTACTTCTCGAGCCGCGCGTCGGCCTGTTCGGCACCCAGACCTTTCTTTACATCGGTCTCCAAGGCTTCGATGACGTCATCTACGGGACGACTATGCCACGGCGTTGTTTCTCTCTCCATGTCCTCCTCGCTCAGCTAATCGGATAGGCGACGCCGGCCTGAACCACAAAGAACACTGCGGGGGCTGTCGATACGAAGCGTGGCCACCTCTCCATGGACCTGCCCAGGGTCCGGATTCTGATAACTGTCCAGCCCTAAAGCGAACGGATGCTTGGCAGTATCCTTCCTCTTTCAGAAAGGTCGACCGTCGATTATAGCATACTAGAGATGCGTGACAATGAGTCGTGGTATGTGCTTGGACTGGGGGTGCGCTAACGACTTGTCGCGGAGATCCTCGATGGTTGGAGGCCCTTGGCGCCAGTGACCTGACCAGTTGTGACTGGCATACGTGGCAGGAATACGCCCATGAGGTGCATCACACGGGTGGAGGCGAGAACTCGTTGGTGCCTGAGGGCGGGCGAGACGAGCTAGCGTCGAGGGAGGTCCAGCATTAGTACCTCCAGTGTCAGACGCTTGTTCGCATTACGCTGGAGCTTGTGAAGAGCACTGCGCAGAGCCTTGATCACACCCACGACAGTCTCCAGGTCGAAGTGGCACGCCTGGTCGCGGAGCGAAGACTCACGGTCGACATTGGCGAGGGGCGCCTCGGCGCCGGAGGCCGCGAGAAGGACGTCACGCCACCAACCGATCCAGAGATCGAGCGTTTCCTGCGTCGCGACCGGATCGCGGGCAAGCTCCTCGGCATAAGCAAAGCGATCGATCATCGACCCGGTGAGCAACTGGCCCAAGTCGTCCAGACGCTCGTCCCGCCGGGCCATGGCCTCCTCGTCCTGAAGCATGCGAACGGCCCATCCGAGGCGCCCCCGGGAAAGATGAGACAACAACTCCGCCTGTTCGGAGGCAGCGTTCCATCTCTCTGCGAGGGCTGACTCCACCTGTCTCACGGGCAGCGGCCGCAGGGGCAAGTGCTGGCAGCGGGAGACAATGGTAGAAAGCAGGAGGTCTGGCTCCCGGGCGAGGACGGCGATCACAACACCCGAGGCGGGCTCCTCCAGCGTCTTCAAGAGCGCATTGGCGGCCGACGAGGTCGCCTCCTCGAAGCGCTTTAGGATGGCAATCTGGCGCCGGCCCTCGACCGGCGTCATGGTCAGGCTGTGTGCCAGGTCTCGGATCTGTTCAATCTTCAGGTTGGCCCCTACACGCTCCGATTCAACAATGTGGAGGTCCGGATGGTTGCCGCTGGCGATCAGACGACAGGCCCGACAGGCTCCGCAGGGTCTCTCAGTGACATCCTCCCGCGCGCACAAGAGAGCGGCGGCCAACTTGCTGGACAGGGTGGTCTTGCCCACGCCGGGCGGGCCGGTGAACAGGTAGGCGTGAGACACGCTCCCCTCAATCACGGCCCGGCGCAGCGATGCCACCGCCCAGTCGTGGCCAATCAGGTCCCAGCCGTCGCTCTTGGTCTCTGTCATCACTTGCATAGTGGGACGGAAGTGGTATAATCCTTCGCGCTGGGGGCGGTTAGCTCAGTTGGCCAGAGCGCCACGTTGACATCGTGGAGGCCGCAAGTTCAAGTCTTGCACCGCCCACCATCAGCCGGTTGGCAGATTGCCAGCCGGCTTTCTGCATGTTTGAGGTGGCTACAGGAACCACAAAGGACAGCCGATACGTCACGGGCACAAAGAGAGCAAGGATATCGGCATGTCCAGAACAAGCCAGTCACCAGCCGTTCCAGCCCAGGGGCGGTGACTATGGTCACGACAGGCCTGGCCATCAGCTCTCAATCCCCCCGTTTGCCCTCCCCACGTCGCTTAGTGATCCTTGACAGGACGGCCCTCGCCGTGGACGAGCCAGCGGTAGCTCTTCTCGATGCGGTCCCAATTGTACTCTCGATCCAGTGACCAGAAGCGTCCTATGAGGGAGACGAATCGGCCTACGCCGAGGCGATCGCACTCCGCCTCGACATCGCCCACGTAAATGGCGCCGCTCTCCGGTTTTTCCCCGCGACGTCCCAGCATACCGTGCACGTAAACTTCGGGCACCCCGACCCGCTCCGCCATACGGAGTAGGGCCTTCAGATGCTCGACGGAACCGTGGGAGCTGTAGAAGGAGATGATACCCAGGAGATGGAGGGCGTTGCCGGATGCCTTCGCTTCCTCCATGGCCCCGAGGAGAGCATCGTTCTGGAAGAGCTTCCCATCCTCGATAGCCCGCTCGACACGCAGCCGGTCCGACGTGATGACCCGCCCGGCCCCGATGTGGGTGTGGCCGACCTCGGAGTTGCCAACCGTCTTCCCCTCACGGTTCGGCACCGCGTTGGGCAAGCCCACCGCCTCTCCCGCCGCCTCCAGTCTGGTCGCCGGGCAAGTCCTCTGGAGCCCATCTATCACGGGCGTCTCGGCCTCCAGGATCAGATTGCCCCAGGCCTCATCGCGGGCGCCCCATCCATCGAGGATGAAGAGGGCCACGCGCTGCCGCTCGCCGTTCTCCCGCACTGCGATAAGGGACGTCCCTGTCATAGGGTCAGGCTTCTCGACGTCCATCAGATCGAGGATCGTCGGTGCGACGTCGATGAGCGTTCCACCATGCCGCACAGTGACATCCCCATGCTGGCGGGGAGTGACGACGACGAAGGGGACGTCGCTGTCGGTGTGTCCCGTGTCGATGGACCCATCAGGATAGTACCACTTTTCCACAGTCCCATGATCCGCAGTGACCAAAGCCACCACGCCCATCTCCTGGGCCACCTGCAACACCCTTCCTAGCTGCGTATCCACAGTCGAGACAGCAGCCTTGATGGCATCACGGTCCTCGCTGTGCCCGATCACGTCGACGTTGGCCCAGTTGACGACCAGCAAGTCGGTGGTCTCGTCCTGGAGTGCGGCGATGGCGGCATCCGCCACGTCAGCAGCCCGCATCTCGGGCGGCGGGAGGTAGCCCTCTGTCTCCAAGGACTCGATGATGGTCCAGGTCTCTCCAGGGAAGGGCTCAAGACGGCCTCCATTGAGAAAGGTGGTGAGATGGACCTGCTTCTCCGATTCAACGATCTTCACCTGCTGGTGTCCGGCGCGGCTCACGGCTTCGCTCAAGGTACCCTGGATGTTCCCACCCGGTGGAAAGGCGACCTGGACGTCGAGGTCGGGATGGTATTCGATCATCGTCACCCAGCGGGTTGTGATAGCGTCACGCTCGAAGTAGGGGAACTCGTCGTCGACGAAGGCCTGCGTCAGCTCGATCTCACGTTCGCCGCGCAGGTCGTAGAAGATGACGTAGTCGCCGTCCCCGATGCGTCCGATAGGGTCACCGTCCTCGTCGACAAGGACGAGAGGCTCCATCATCTCGTCATCCTCGCCGGCGCGGTACGCTTCTCGGACGCCCTCGGCGAGGGGATAGACTTGGTCGTCTGTCATGGGTTGCTCCTATGAGAGACTAAGGGCAGACAACGGGTGCTGCGCTCAGTCGGGACGTCATCAGCGAGTCAGACCTTTCCGCAAGTGTTCGCATTCATCCTATCGCGTCAGGTTCCAGGTCCAGGCAGCGGCTGATCGAAAGTGGGTCCACGTTTCGCGTCACTTGTGGTACGGGGCGATTGTAGCACGCGCGGGGCGGTGTAGCAACCCAGACCGCGACGCGGTCACGCCCGTTGAAGGCCTGACAGCCCCAGTTGTCCGAGGAGGATGAGGCTCCTCGGGTTCAGATCGCCTCAATCGACGCATGACCCCGTCCCTCTGGAGGCCCCAGTCTCACGCAACGACTGATCGACCGACAATGGGGGCGCTGCCCCGGCGGGTTGAAGTTGACACCTAATCCCGGAGGACTATAATAGGGGTAATCTAAGAACGGAATGCGTGGACCGGGACGAGTACCAGGCGTAGAGGTCACAGAGAGAGGGAGTCGCTGGCTGGAAGCTCCCTTGGCCGAGCGGCCGGGAAAACCCCCCGGGAGTGGGTTTCGGAAATCGGTGGCATGGCTGTGCCGAAGAGTATGAAATCCCGGGTAGGCCCGTTACAGCCTCAAGAGTGTGCGGTCAGGCCGAGTGGAGCATCATCGAACGGCCGCAAACTTGGGTGGAACCACGTGGGAGATCCCCGCGCCCCAAGGGCGTGGGGTTTTTGTGTTTCTGGGAGAGGGGGGTGATCGATATGACAGAGAGCGATACTGACACGTCCCGGAGGGACGGCCGGGCGCCAGGCGCCCGGCGTGTGCTCACCCCCGGGGCTAGCCATCGATCACCTGTGAGCGCCACAATTTGCGAGGCAACAGAGTTGAGGAATAGAACACCTCAACGAAGGGAGAATGACGATGTCTGCGAAAGCTGACGAGCATAAGCATGAGGGGAACGGCCACCTGCACCGGGTGCGACACTCGACGGCACACGTGATGGCCCAAGCAGTCCTGGAGAAGTTCCCGGAAGGGAAGGTCGCCATCGGCCCGGCTATCGACACGGGCTTCTACTACGATTTTGAACTGCCCCGTCCGCTGACGCCAGAGGATCTGGAGGAAATCGAGTCACGGATGCGGGAGATCATCAAGGAAGACGTCCAATTCGAGCGAGAGGAGCTGGACGAGGAACAAGCCCGCGAGGTTTTCGAGGACCAACCCTACAAGCAGGAGTTGATTGATGACATCTCCTCGGGCGGGTTGGACGAGCACGGCGAGCCGGTCGAGGGGGAGGTGGAGCTCTCGATCTACCGGCACGGTCCTTTCGTAGACCTGTGCCGTGGTCCGCACGTAGAGAGCACGGGGGAGATCAATCCGGACGCCCTGAAGCTGCTGAATGTGGCCGGGGCCTATTGGCGCGGCGACGAGCGGCGCCCGATGCTCCAGCGGATCTACGGCACGGTGTGGGAGAAAGAGGAGGAGCTCCAGGATTTCCTGGACTGGCAGGAAGAGGTGGAGAAGCGCGACCACCGGCGCTTGATCAAGGAGCTGGATCTGGTGAGCTTCCACGAGGAGGGTGGCGCCGGATTGGCGTACTGGCACCCCAAGGGTGGTCGCATCCGGGAGATCATCGAGGACTTCTGGCGCGCCCGGCATCGGGAAGGCGGCTACGAGATCATCTATACGCCCCACATCGGCAAGGCGGATCTGTGGAAGATCTCAGGACATCTCGATTTTTATGAAGAGAGCATGTACTCTCCGATGGACGTGGACGACGTGGACTACTACTTGAAGCCGATGAACTGTCCCTTCCACATCTTGATCTACAAGTCAGACCTGCGCTCGTATCGGGATCTGCCGCTACGCTGGGCGGAGCTCGGAACGGTCTACCGGTATGAACGGAGCGGCGTGCTGCACGGCCTGCTCCGCGTGCGCGGATTCACGCAGGACGACGCTCATATCTTCTGCACGCCGGACCAGATTGAGGATGAGATCCTGCGCGTATTGGACTTCAGCCTCAACATGCTGCGGAGCTTCGGCTTTGAGGAGTTCGGGGTCGTGCTGAGCGTGCGCGATCCGGACGCGCCGGACAAGTACGCCGGCGAGGGCGCGATGTGGGAGGAGGCAGAGGCATCCCTGTTGAAGGCAATCGAAGCGCGGGACCTGCCCTACGAGCGGATTGAGGGCGAGGCCGTCTTCTATGGGCCGAAGATCGACATCCACATCAAGGACGCGCTGGGGCGGACGTGGCAGCTGACGACGATCCAATTCGACTTCAACGTGCCGGAGCGTTTCGACATGACGTACGTGGGGGAAGACGGGCAGGAGCATCGCCCCTACATGGTTCATCGAGCCCTACTAGGCAGCATCGAAAGGTTCTTTGGCATCCTCGTGGAGCACTACGCCGGGGCCTTCCCGGTCTGGTTGAGCCCGGTTCAAGCCATGCTGATTCCCATCGTGGATCGGCACGTCGAGTATGCGGAATCGGTGGCTGAACGGCTGCGAGCAGCCGGGCTGCGAGCCAGCGTGGATGACTCGAACGACCGCATGGGCGCCAAGATTCGAAAGGCACAGATGGCGAAGGTTCCCTACATGCTGATCATGGGCGACCGAGAGATCGAAGCCGAGGAGGTGAACCTCCGGCTGCGGAACGAGGAGGTTCGTGGGGCGATGTCCGTCGACGCGTTCATCGAACTAGCACAGGAGGCAGTGGAGGCCCGCCGTCAGCTATAGGCTCAAGATCTCGATGGAGGACCTCGGAATCGGCTTCCGAGGTCCTCGATCCGACGTTCATGCTTGGGAGACCAACGGTCCGGCCCAAGGCGCATTACCACTGGCTTGGCGCTGGTATGAGCAGTTTGACATCATGCGCCGATTGTGTTATTATGATATGCAATACCTAGGGTCGGAGGTCTCCGGCTACCGGAGTCCTTCGGCGGACACCCGCAGCACATTGTGGCAAGCGCAGGTTTTGATACACTCCAGGAGGTAAGGCCTAATTAGCGAGAAGCAATATCGTGTTAATCGGCAGATCCGTGTCTCTCCAGTGCGGCTCATCGACGCAGATGGTGAAAACCATGGCGTCGTGCCCCTGGAGGAAGCCGTCGATTCGGCGATCTCATCCGGTTTGGACCTCGTCGAAGTCGCCCCCAACGCGAACCCTCCCGTCGTGAAAGTGATGGACTACGGGAAGTTCAAATACGAGCAGGAGAAGGCTGCCCAGGCAGCACGCAAGCAACAGAAGCACGTGGAGGTCAAGGAGATCCAACTTCGTCCCAAGACGGCGGATCATCACCTCGACTTCAAGGTGCGGCGGGCCAGGGGCTGGCTCCAAAGCGGCAAGAAGGTCAAGGTGCGCATGCGCTTCAGGGGTCGGGAGATCACCTACCCAGAGATCGGACGGGACAAACTCCGCGATATTGCTGAAGAGCTGTCTGACGTCAGCGAGGTCGAGCAGAGGCCGAGTATGGACCGGTACTCGATGCTGATGGTCTTGACCCCGTCTGAGGAGTGAGAGGCAGCGGCGAGAGTGTCTGCCTCTCGCCGCAGGTCAGACAGAAGAACTGGTAGAGGGATCAGCACAAGATCCGCCCGAGAAGGCGGATTCGTTTTTGAGTGGATAGTTGATGAGCAAGTAGTGGGTTTTCAGATCTAAAGGAGCGATGGTGCAGTGCGAGTAAAGGGTGGAGGAAACAGACGTCGCCGACACAAGAAGATCCTTCGAGACACGAAGGGCTATTGGGGCACGCGACATCATCTTTATCGACGGGCCAACGAAGCTTGGATGAAGTCCCAATGGTACGCATACCGGGACCGACGTCAGCGAAGGCGGGACCTTCGACGGCTTTGGATCACGCGGATCAACGCAGCAGCTCGACAGAGTGACATGCCATACAGCCGGTTCATCCATGGTCTGAAGGAAGCGGACATCGCCCTGGATCGGAAGATCCTGGCCGACCTCGCCGTTCGAGATCAGGATGCATTCGCTGAGATCGTCCAGGTCGCGAAAGACGCAGTGGCGTAGCCGCATCACGGCCGATCGAACAACAGGGAGCCTCCCGCGGGCTCCCTTTTTTGCTGTATGGCGCCGGCCCGGGCATCGCTGGCCTTGCGGTAGCAGGGCAGCGGTGAGAACCGGTGGGTTCCGCGCCGCAGTTGTAGTGTGCCTTCTCGGCCTTTTCGGCTTTTTCGTCAGCGGGGGCTGCACGACTACCTCGCCGGTTCTGCCGGTCACGCCGATCCTGGTAATCGCCTCCGAACCAACGCCAACGGCGCCCGCCTGGCCCAGCCGGCCGGCGACCAGGAGCCCGTCTCCCGTCACATCGTATCCCACGCGGCCGGCGCAGGCAACTGCGGTCACTCCATCCCAGACCTCGAGGCCGACAGCGGCGCCGGATTCTCGCTCCCCAACCACGCCACCGACGTCCACCTTTACTCCGAGTCCCACCCCGATCTCAAGGTCTGTCGAGGTCACGTGGACGGCGATCGCAGAGACACCGACAGGCGCGGCGCCGGAGGCCGCACCCACATCGGAGGGTTTCACGCCGGAGCCACCGGACGGCCGAACCTTTGCCACGCTGGAGTCATTCTGGGCCGGCAGGGCCGAATGGCACCTCGAACACTATGACGTCGGCCTACCGGTGGGCGAGTCGGACACCATTCACCACGGCGGATCGGTCTTCCGGTCCTACCTGCACGCCAGCTTCGATTCGGCAGGCATCGTCGATTCCTGCGGTGCCCCGGCACCGTTTCCCGGCTGCGTGACTCTCTGGACGAGCTTCGACGGCGGCCGCAGCTTCTCGCTTTCCTATCCGACGTGTCTGTTCCGCTGTGCGGCGTGCCCGTGCGACCCCGGACGGGATCATACCGCCCAGCAGCAGTACCCGCGGGTCTTCCTCGACGATGGCGTGGCGCATATGGTCTACGAGTGGGGCGCAGCGTCGCACTATCGGACCTCCGGGGACGGCGTCGACTGGTCCGCCGAAGCACGCGTACCCGGAACGGGTCAATGGAAAGCGGATGCGTGCCCTGTGGCTGCGGACATTGGGGATCACCCAAACATCTACGCGGAAACGGAGTACGGCAACTGTCTGGTCGGCGCCCCACCGGGGATCTACGTGGACGGCGACCAGTTGTACATCTTCGTCGGTCTGGGCCGGAATCCAGGTCATATGGGCTGCTTCTCCGGCCCCAAGGCCGCAGGTGCCGCAGGCCTTCGCCCGTGCATCTCCAACCCCCTATTCGGAGCCGAGCATGGATACGGGCCCCTTGAGGCCCGTGGCGCCGAGGCAAACCCCTATTTCGAGTCCCGAACGATCTCCTCGGCGGACGTTGTGCGCTTTGGGGACCGGTTCTATATGGCCTACGAAGGCGTGAGAGGGCCCAGCGACCCGACCTCCGTGGACGACCAGTTCGCGTTGGGCTTCGCGAGGAGTGTAGGACCGGTCATCGACGGACCCTGGGAACGGTACCCAAGCAACCCGGTCATTATGGATGTGGCGAACAACTGGGGGATCGGCCACGCAGATCTGGTTCTCGTCGGGCCGGCGACGTACCTCTACACAGCGACCTCACAGACCACGCGGGGCCGATACGTGTTGCTTCATCGGTAGGCACCCCCCTCGGCGGCAGTACTTGGGCGGGGGCCGGTCCCTCGTGCCGACCCGGCCCTCGCTTGACAAATCGAACGTTTGTTCTTATCATGGTTGGCGGGGGTTACCATGAATGCCGTAGGGAAACTGAAGCTGCTCGGACCAGCCACCCGCTTCGAGCCCGCCGAAGAGGTGATCGGCTCCCGGCGTTCGGCCGCCGGTAGGGGAGTGGACGATCTGTCTGGATGCATCCACCGGGCCGTGGTACCGGGCGGCAAGCGCATCCCCCTGCTCAAGACACTGCTCACCTCCGCCTGTGAGCGGGACTGCCGCTACTGCGCGTTCCGGAACGGGCGCGACTTCCGTAGAGCCACTTTCGCCCCAGACGAGTTGGCACGGCTCTTTATGGACATGCATCAGAACGGCATGGTGGAGGGTATCTTCCTTAGCTCGGGTGTGGCTGGGGGCGGACCGAACACCGAAGACCGCCTCCTCGGAACCGCTGAGATTCTGCGGGAACGGTACGGCTTTCGAGGCTATCTCCATCTCAAGATCATGCCTGGGGCTGAGCGGGATCAGGTGGAGACGGCCATGAGGCTGGCCGACCGGGTCTCGGTGAATCTTGAGGCTCCGAACACCCGGCGGCTGAGTGCTCTGGCCCCGCATAAGACCTTCGACGACGAGTTGCTCAAACGGTTGCGGTGGATTGAGGAGATTCGACGAGAGAAGCCCGACCGGTGGCCAAGTTCCACAACCCAGTTCGTCGTGGGGGCAGGCGACGAAAAGGACGTCGAGCTCTTGACCACGACTGAGTACCTCTTCCGAGAGGCGGGCCTGGCGCGCACCTACTTCATGTCCTTTACCCCGGTTGAGGGGACCCCGTTGGAGGACCGCCCCCCCGCCCCACCGGAGCGGGAGCACCGGCTCTACCAGGCTTCGTTCCTGCTCCGCGACTACGGTTTCAGTGCCGAGGAACTGCCCTTCGACGAGAGGGGAAACCTCCCCCTGGACGTGGATCCCAAGCTGGCGTGGGCACGGCGCAGGCTGCGTGAGCTACCGGTAGAGGTCAACACGGCGAGCGTCCGTGAGCTCCTGCGGGTACCAGGCATCGGGCCGAAGGGAGCGGAGAAGATCAACCGGGCCCGTCGCCGCGGTAGGCTGCGCGATCTGAGCGACCTCTCGAAGTGCGGCGTTGTCGCCCAGCGGAGCGCTCCCTTCGTGCTCTTGGACGGCCGCCGTCCCCCGCGGCAACTGAGCTTCTGGCAAGACTGAC
>Ga0180435_10001750_pt1 | contig 22408 bp, 15 predicted proteins | sample SS_ome_3_FD_132467 | JGI IMG/M metagenome (GOLD analysis project Ga0180435, IMG submission 132467) | Hypersaline lake sediment archaeal communities from the Salton Sea, California, USA - SS_3_S_1 metaG | ecosystem: Environmental > Aquatic > Non-marine Saline and Alkaline > Hypersaline >...
ATGAAGGACCCTCACCTGCGAGACAATCCCCCCGACCCCGCGCGCGCCCGTTCCATTCACCGTCCGATGGGCGAGTATGACTCCCTGTTCCATGTCTATGACAGTGGTCATCCGGACGTCCATGAAGTCTATCGTCTGTTTCGCCAGATTCTCGACGGGTACAGCGATCAACGCCCCAGGTTCTCCGTGGGCGAAGTCCATATCTTCGATTGGGATGAGTGGGCCGCATACTACGGTGAGAACCTGGACGAGTTGCACATGCCGTTCAACTTCACTCTGCTGAACGTACCGTGGGACGCTCAGGCCGTCCGGGATGCGGTGGAGGGGCTGGAATCGGCTCTGCCTGAGGGGGCCTGGCCGAACTACGTCCTCGGCAATCACGACGAGCCGCGCCTGGCGACGCGATATGGCCTTCGGGCTGCCAGGACAGCCGCCATGTTGTTGCTCACCCTCCGCGGCACGCCCACCCTCTACTACGGCGACGAGATCGGCATGGTCGATGTCGAGATCCGGCCTCATCAGCAGCGAGACCCATGGGTACTGGAGACCGCGAAGACCGGCCGTGATCCGTGCCGGACGCCGATGCAGTGGAGCGCAGGTCCCAACGCGGGCTTCGCGCCCCCTCACGTGGATGAGCTCTGGCTCCCTCTGGCGGATGACTATGAGTCGGTGAACGTCGAGGCGCAGTTGGACGACCCATCCTCCTTGCTCCAGCTCTACCGCCGTCTCCTGAGCTATCGACGGAGCAAGCCTTCGATCCACCGGGGTTCCTATCGGCCCGTTGATGGGGTGCCGTCCTCGTGCTTTGTCTACCTGCGGAGCGATGTCGTTGAGCCTCCCGCTCAACGTGACCCGATCTTGGTGGCCCTAAACTTCTCAGATCAGGACCAACGCATCTGCCTTCCATCCATGGCAAGCGGTAGGATCGCTGTTTCCACGCAGCTGGATCGCGAGGGGCTCGTCGACCTGAGGGATCTCAAACTTCGCCCGCACGAGGGCCTCATTGTCGAGCTTATCGATGACTGAACAAGGCGTCTGAACCCGCCACGCGGTCGTGCGCCTGCGTCGCTGCTACGCGACACTCGATGACGGAACACATGGAGGAATGTATGTTGGAGTCAGTTGAGCTGCATGAGAAGCGCCTGGATGACTATCGCTCAGTGGTTGGGGATGAGACCCTCGCGGGGATTCGTGAGTGGGCGGAGCCTCTCCAAGGGGCCCGCGTCGTTCACATCAATGCCACGGCCTTTGGCGGGGGCGTTGCCGAGATGCTCCAGACGCTGGTGCCGTTGATGGTCGACGTCGGGCTTGACGCCGAATGGCAGGTCATTGAGGGCGCTGACGATTTCTTCAACGTCACCAAGGCAGCGCACAATGGTCTTCAAGGCATGGATTTGGCTTTCACTGACGAGATGAAGGCCATTTGGCAGCGGTACAATCAGATGAACGCCGAGGCCTTTGAGGGGGACTACGACTTCGTCGTGGCGCATGATCCGCAGCCCGCTGGGCTGCTCCATTATCGGGGAGCTGCCCAGGACGAGCACTGGATCTGGCGCTGCCACATTGACACATCGCATCCCAACCCCGCCTACTGGGATTTCTTCGCACCGTATCTCGATCAACACGAGGGCGCCATCTTCACCATGGAGCAGTATGTTGGGCCCGGCGTGGATTTTGAGCATCTGGCCTTCATCACCCCCACCATCGATCCGTTGGTTCCGAAGAACGCCCCGATGGATTCGGACGAGGCAAGGGCTGTCGTGGCTGGGTTCGGCCTTGATCTCGAACGGCCTATCATGACCCAGGTCAGCCGATTCGATCCATGGAAAGATCCGCTGGGCGTCATCGACGCCTACCGCATCGTCAAGGAGGAGCTTGCCGACGTGCAGCTTGCTCTAGTGGGCTCGATGGCTTCCGATGATCCCGAGGGGTGGTCCTATCTGGATAAGACGATCCGACACGCGGGCGAGGATTTCGACATCCACATCCTTCACAACTACCACGGGGTCGGGGGATACGAGGTCGGTGCTTTCCAGACCGCCAGTGATGTGGTGATCCAGAAATCGACCCGCGAGGGGTTTGGTCTGGTGGTCACTGAGGCGCTCTGGAAGGGTAAACCGGTCGTTGGCGGCAACGCCGGGGGGATCCCACTCCAGATCATCGATGGCGAGACAGGGTACCTGGTCGACTCTGCTGAGGGATGCGCGGAGAAGACGTTGATTCTCCTGAAGAACCCAGACAGGGCGGAGAGGATGGGGGCAGCGGCCCGGGAGCACGTCCGAGATAACTTCCTCACCACACGCCATCTCGCGGACTATCTCAAGCTCTTCCGCGCTATGCAGGCGTAGCCTTTGTTCGGGCCTCCGAGGGGCGGCGCCACTCGCACCGCGTGGCCTCGCTCGGAATGCGCCGCCGTTGTGGACCACTGGGCCCCGCTGCCGTGTTGCTGACGAGAAGTAGGCGTCGGAAAAGGGCTTCGGACGTTCGATCTGTACCAGAGATGATCAGTACGGGCCAGACCCTGGTGATCGGGTGGGCCTGATCCGAGCCTAGGGGCAGACTGGCGGATGATCCAGAGACGCAAAAAGGAGACATGCCTAAACAGGCATGTCTCCTCTCAACCTTAACTCGCTCTCAGACGGGGCCGCTTGTCTGCGGTCCTTCCTTCTATGCTTGCAGCGCTCTCGTGTCTCAGGAGCGCCCCAGGCCTATTCCAGCTCCTCCGTTCGCCGTGCCGCGGGCACGTAGAACCTCTCTGTGTACTCCTTCACCATCCGTCTTGTACAGAACGTGGGGGCCGCTGTCCGGATCGCCTCCTTCATCACGTGCACCCAATCCCGCGGGATGTCGTCGGCGTCCCGTTCATAGTAGAGCGGCGCTACCTCTTCTTCGAGAAGCTGATAGAGGGCGTTGGCGTCTGCCGCGTCCTGAGCCACCGGATCCTCGTGGCGCTCGGCGGAGGCAATGGCCCACCCGTTCGCGCCGTTGTAACCCTCCGCCCACCAGCCGTCCAGAACGCTCAGGTTTGGGATGCCGTTTAACGCTACCTTCTGCCCGCTCGTGCCGCTGGCCTCGTAGGGGCGCCGCGGCGTGTTCAGCCACACGTCCACCCCCTGGACGAGGTACCGAGCTACCTGCATATCGTAGTCGTCGATGAAGGCGATCCGCCCCCCCGTCGAGGGATCTTTGGCCAGGTTGTAGACCTGCTGGAGCAGCCGCTTGCCGGCGTCATCGGCAGGATGTGCCTTCCCCGAGAAGATGAACTGGACGGGACGGTACCGGTCATGGAGCAGCCGCTTAAGCCGTTCCAGGTCGCGAAAAAGGAGCGTAGCGCGTTTGTACGTTGCGAACCGCCGCGCGAAACCGATGGTGAGCGCATCTGGATCGAGAAACGTTCCGGAGCAGAGCACCTGCTCCGGCGTGAGCCCACCGGCGATACGGCGCATCCGGGAGCGCTCGCGCATGAAGGTCATTAATTTGCTCTTCAGGTGGCTGTGTGCGTCCCAAAGCTCATGGTCCGGGATCTCCAGCACCCGTTCCCATAGGGCGCGGATGTCGTGTTTTTCTACCCAATCAGGGCCCAGATGTCTCCTGTACAGACGATGCATCGCTCCACCGATCCACGAAGGCACGTGGATGCCGTTGGTCACGTAGTCGATAGGCACCTCGTGTGGGGCCCTCTCCGGCCAGAGCGGCTGCCACATCCGGCGGGAGACGTGTCCGTGTAGTTCGCTCACGCCGTTCCGCATGCCGCACATGCGCAGGGCAAGCGCCGTCATATTGAACCCCTGGCGCCCGTTTTCTTGGTGGCCCAGCGCCATGAACTGCTCCCGGCTCAGTCCCAGACGGGGCCAGAATCCGTGGAAGTACTTGTCCACGAGGTGGAAATGGAAGACGTCGTGACCTGCCGCGACCGGCGTATGGGTCGTGAACAGCGTTGTCGCCTGGATCTGTTTCCGCGCTTCCTCGAAGGAGCTTCCCTTCTCAACCAACTGTCGCGCGCGCTCCAGGACCAGAAATGCGGAATGGCCCTCGTTCAGATGGAAGGCCATTGGCTCGATACCCAGGGCTCGAATCACGCTCATCCCGCCGACGCCCAGCACAATCTCCTGTTGGATGCGCATTTCCTGATCACCGCCGTAGAGCCGTCGTGTCAGCTCCCGCTCCCAGGGCGCGTTGCGCTCATTGTCGGCGTCCATGAGATAGAGGTTTGCTCGTCCGACCTCCACGTGCCAAATCTTAAGGTGCACGGTCTCATTATTCAGGTTGACGGGTACGAAGAGGCTGGTTCCGTCGTCGCAAAGGGCCTCCCGGATCGCCACCTCGTGAGGTTCGAAGTGGGGATAGGTAGCCTCCTGCCAGCCGTCCGGCGTGATGCGCTGCTGGAAGTAGCCCATTTCGTAAAGGAAACCAACGGCGACGAAGGGGAGCCCGATGTCACTCGCTTCCTTCGTGTGATCCCCGGCCAGGACGCCCAGGCCGCCCGAGTAGATAGGGAGCGACCGATGAAGGCCGAACTCCGCTGAGAAGTAGGCGATGGGGCGCTCCGTAAGATCTGGATAGGTGCCCGGAAACCATAGGTGACCGTTCTCTACGTCGGCGTCGAGCGCCATCAACACGGCGTCCAGCTGGCGCATGAACAGGGGATCTGACGCCATTTTTGCCAGCCGCTCGGGCGCGATCTCGATGAGCATCTGCACGGGATTGTGACTGGTCGTACGCCATAGCGTGTAGTCGAGCGTCTTGAAGAGATCGCGCGCTTCACGGTGCCAGCTCCACCAGAAATTGTAGGCCAGCTCCTCCAGTCGCGCGATGCGTGGAGGCAGCTTGGCTCCTATGCTTGATTGATCTTGATTCACGGTTTCTCCTCTCATATCGGCGCCCTCGTTGGCAGCTTCTGTCGCGCCGCTCGATCTGTGGATGCTAGAGCCCCCTGATCAGGACCACGACCAGGACGGCCACCGCGACGGCTGCGAACTCGACTAGGGTGGGCAAGCTCAAGCGATCCAAAAGGTGTTGATGGGCCACGTTGATGGAGACGTAGAAGATGAGCAGCAGCAGTAGCCCGCCCACCCACGCGCTGACCGGCCAGTAGTTCAGAGCCCACGTGCTCTCGCCGATGATCAATCCCACGATAGCGGCGAACGGGAGGAGCCGCTTGACGCTGACGCCTGCAACACTTAGCAGATCGATACCCAGGATCGACGCCGTCAGCAGCATCATGGTTCCGGTGACTAGGCTCCGCGTGCGAGTTCGGTAGATGATCACAAAAAGGGCGAAAGCCATCAAGTAGGCGAGAACGTTCAGGGCCAGCCGCGCCGTTGCGTAGCTTGGTGCGTCTGGATGAACGGCTGCGTGCTCCGCTGCGACGGTCAGCCCCAGGGCAATGGCCGATACGACAAGCCCGACCAGCCAGATAGGCCCGGTGGGGGCGGTCGACAGAAGGTACGAGGTAAGACCTGCCAGCATCCCGGGTAGGATCCAGCTAAGAGTGATAGGGCGCTCAGGATGCTCAAGCAGGAGCGGATGGTCGTGGAGGACCACGCTGGTGCCCGTGCTCGCCAGGCCGACCATAAGCGAGATCAGCAGCAGCGTGCCAGAGGCTTGTAGCTGAAGGGGAGAGCCCAGCACGTTCAACCGGTAGACGTGACCTGGCAACTCGACGAACTGGAATAGCACGTTCCCAAGCACAATCACGGCCAACAGCATGCTCAGGCGATCACGGTCCACAGGCCTACTCCTGGGTTCTCGCATGACGTGACATTCTACCGGTTGGGGGTTTGATTGTCAACCACCCCTCAGGATGGTATAATGCCGGATCGACGCAAAGGCGTATCTGCCGCTCGCGCGATTGACGCGTCGCAAGGAGTCTCTGCCAGACGGGAGGGCAGGAGGGCTCTCCCTGCTATCGTCATCCTGATCGAGACCAACGGAAAGGCAATCTGGTGAAGCGCTATCTAACCCTGCTGGTAGGCGTGTCCCTTCTCGTCGTCCTCCTGAGTACGGCCTGCAGCTCCTCCCCCCGTTCCTCCGGCGGTAGTATCGTCTACGGGCTTACGCTGACGCCCTCGGGCATCGATCCTCACATCGATGCATCCTCGGAGCTGGGGATCCCGCTAACCAGCGTCTATGACCCTCTCGTATGGCTCACCCCCGAGGGGACCTTTGTGCCGGGCTTGGCGGAGAGCTGGGAGGTCTCTGACAATGGGCTGACGTATACATTCCATTTGCGGGACGACGTCACCTTCCACGACGGGACGCCCTTCAACGCTGAGGCCGTCCAGTTCAGCTTGGATCGGATTGCTGACCCTCAGACACAGTCGCGCAAAGCGGCGGGAATGCTTGGGCCCTATGACCGCACCGAAATCGTGGATGACACGGCGGTTCGTGTTCACTTCGAGGAGCCCTATGCACCGTTCCTGGCCTCTCTGAGCACCGTCTACCTGGCCATGGTGTCGCCGGAGGCGGTCGAGGAGTGGGGCGATGAGTATCAGTTCCACCAGGTTGGCACCGGCCCCTTCATCTTTGAGGAGTACGTTCCCAAGGATCATCTGACGTTGGTGCGCAATCCTGACTACGACTGGGCGCCATCCTTCTTCGACCGCCAGGGGCCCGCTGAGCTGGAGGAGGTCGTCTTCCGCTTCTACACCGATCCGGCGACGCGTGTGCTGGCCCTGGAGTCGGGGGAGGCCGACGTCATGGGTGAGATTCCGCCGCGGGATGCGGTTCGGCTGGATCAGAGCCAGGACTATCAACTTCTGACTGTCCCGATCCCGGGCCAACCACTCCAGTTCTTCCTTAACACCCGGCGCCACCCGACGGACGATGCGCGGGTGCGCCAGGCCTTGCTCTATGCCATCGACCGACCGGCGATCGTGGACACCGTTTTTGAGTCGTATTCCCCTCCAGCCTATGGGCCCCTTTGTCGCTCAACCTTCGCCTACGATTCCGATGTGGAGGTCAGGTATGCCCACGATCCGGATCGCGCGGTCGAGCTGTTGGAGGAGGCAGGGTGGACCGACACAGACGGAGATGGAACTCGGGACCGGGATGGGGTGCCACTCGAACTGGAGACCATCCTCATGGGTTGGGGCTACATTCCCGAGGTCGGGCAGATGCTGCAGAATCAGTTCAGCCAGATTGGTGTAGGCTTCCAATCTCGCCAGACAACGTTCTCGAATGCCATGGGCGACGTGGCTGCGGGAGACTACCATCTGGTGCCCTTCCTTTTCTCCAGCAGCGACCCAGACATTCTCCGTACCACGTTTCACTCCAGCAACCTGGACGGCGGGTTCAACTGGTCAAAGGTCTCTGACCCGCAGCTGGACGCTTGGCTGGAGGAGGGCAAGGGGGCCATCGACGAGGTGCATCGCCAGGGTGTCTACGCGAGCATTCAGCAGCGTATCATGGACGAGGCCATGATCCTTCCTGTTCGAGACTACGTCAACCTGAACGCCGCCGCAGCCCGCGTCGAGGGCCTGGGCTACGATCGTCAAGGCTGGTTCCCACTGCTCTACGACGTGAGCGTGACTGCTCCCTAGCGCGCCGCAATAGAACTATTCGTCACGTTAGTCGGTCAGTCAACCGAGAAGAACTTCACCGCCGGGTGGGCCTCTGCGGGACGTGGCAGGCACGCCCGGCCTTTCTTTGTATGCAGCTAGATTGAAAAGATGGTCGCCTTCACACTCCGGCGCCTGTTGTCGACGATCCTCGTTCTCTGGGCAGTCGTCACGCTAACGTTCTTCGCCATTCGTCTCCTCCCGGGCGATCCGGTCACCGTCCTGATATCGCAGGGTGGTGGGTCCGCTGAGGATATCGCCGATCTGCGGCAGAAGCTTGGCCTCGACGATCCGCTTCCAATTCAGTATCTGCGCTTTCTGGCCAATCTTGTCCGCGGGGATCTGGGCACGTCCCTGGTGGGCCGGCGTCCCGTCTCCGTGGCCATCGCCGAGCAGCTTCCGCACACCCTTGCCCTGGCCACATCGGCCACCTTGATCTCTGTGGTCGTTGGGATACTCCTGGGGGTGCTAGCCGCGACTCACGAGGGTTCGTGGGTCGATCAGCTATGCATCACCCTGGCGGTTCTCGGTGTCTCGGTTCCTATCCTCCTGTCCGGCCTGCTCTTCATCCTCCTCTTCAGCCTGGTCTTGGGTTGGCTCCCGGCCACCGGGCAGGGTACGTGGCGCCACCTCGTCATGCCCTCCATGGTCCTCAGCCTGGCGTCCACCGGGACTATCGCACGGCTCGTTCGGACGCAAATGCTGGAAGTCCTGCCTCAGGAGTATGTCACGGTCGCCCGCGCCAAGGGACTTCAGGAGCGTGTCATCTTCTGGCGCCACGCGCTGCGGAATGCGTTGATCCCCATCGTGACCGTCGTCGGCCTCCAGTTCGGTGCCCTGCTTGGGGGCACTGTGGTGACCGAGTCCCTCTTCTCGCGCCGCGGTCTTGGCCGTCTCGTGGTGGATGCCATCTCCTGGAAGGACTATCCGTTGGTGCAGGGCGTGGTCATCCTGGGAGCGGCGATCTACGTGATCGTCAATCTGGTGGTGGACTTGAGCTACGGGCTGCTGGATCCGCGGATCCGGCGGCGGTAGGGCTTCCGAGATGTTCCTTGAGCGCTCCTCGGCCGTCGGCCTCGTCAGCATACTGGCACTGGGGGCGATCGCTTTCAGTATGTTGCTGGCGCCGTGGCTCACCCCATACGATCCCCTGGCGATGGATCCTCGGAGTCAGCTCCTGCCGCCGTCTCGAGCACACCCGCTGGGAACGGACCTCTTTGGGCGGGACGTGTTGACCCGGGTGTTATACGGTGGGCGGATATCGCTCTCGGTGGGGTTCCTGGCTGCGCTGCTGGCGGCCGTGCCGGGGCTCCTGCTGGGCCTGATGAGCGGGTTCTACGGCGGGTTCTTCGACCAGGTAGTGATGCGGCTGACCGACATCGCTCTGGCCTTCCCCAGCCTCATTCTATCTCTGGGGATCGTGGCCATCCTTGAGCCGGGGCTGGTCAACGTGACCATTGCAGTGGGGGTGGCGGGTATCCCCGGCTATGTGCGCCTCGTGCGCGGCAGCGTGCTCAAGGTCAAGGAGGCGCTCTACGTCGAAGCGGCCCAGGCCATCGGCTGCTCCAACCGCCGAATTCTTCTGAGACACATTTTGCCCAACGTCGCGGCTTCTGTGTTGGTGCTGGTCACGATGGACGTCGCCTGGGCCATCCTGCGGGCGACCTCCCTCAGCTTCCTGGGCCTGGGCGCTCAGCCCCCCACGCCGGAGTGGGGTACGATGATCGATGCGGGGCGCGAGCTTCTTCGAGTGGCTCCGTGGGTCAGTCTGGCGCCAAGCAGTGCGATGATGCTCGCTGTTCTCTCCATCAACCTTCTCGGCGACACGCTCCGCGACGCACTGGATCCGCGCTCGCAGTCTCACTGACAGCCATCCTAGGTCCTGAAGTCTCGGAGCGCCCCTTCTCATTCAAGAGGCCTTGTTGCCTTGCGCGTCCCGTCGGCGCTCTCTGCCGTCCCTTGTGACCTGGACGACGACGGCCTCAGAGCTGGAGACTACGGTTCCGCGCGCTCCTGTAGCTCATAGAGCTTGTTGATCGCCTCCAGAGGTGTCATCTCTGAGACGTCCAAGCTCTGCAACTCCTCCACGATCGGATGGTCATCGGCGAAGAGCACCGGCTGGAAAGGCTCGGGCTTTTCCGTCCCCGGGCGGAACTTTCCGCTCTCGAGTTGAGTGAGCAGCTCTTCGGCCCGATGGATCACGGGTTTGGGCACGCCCGCCAACTGCGCGACGTGAATGCCGTACGAGCGGTCGGCCCCGCCTGGCTCGACCTTGTGCAGGAAGATCACGCGCTTCCCTTCCTCCACCACGGCCAGGTTGTAGTTCCGAACCGCCGGCAGCCGCTCCTCCATCTCGGTTAGCTCGTGATAATGTGTGGCGAACAGTGTCCGTGCACGTCGGTCGGGGTGATTGTGGAGGTGCTCGACTACGGCCCACGCAATGGAAAGCCCGTCGTATGTACTCGTACCTCGTCCGACCTCGTCGAGAATCAGCAGGCTGCGCGGTGTCGCATGGTTCAGGATATTGGCCGTCTCGATCATCTCGACCATGAACGTCGACTGGCCGAAGGCTACCTCGTCCTGCGCGCCGATCCGGGTGAAGATTCTGTCGACCACTCCGATCGTCGCCTCGTCCGCCGGGACGAAGCTCCCCATCTGGGCCATCAGGGCGATCAGCGCCGCCTGGCGGAGATAGACGGACTTCCCCGCCATGTTTGGACCGGTGATGACAAGGATGCGTTCGTCGTGATTGAGCCGGAGGTCGTTAGGTGTGAACGGCTCATCCTTCTGCACCTGTTCCACCACTGGGTGACGTCCGGCCTCGATCTCCAGGACGTTCTCGTCCGTCAGGACTGGGCGGACGTAACGGTTGCTCACTGCGACCTCGGCCAAAGCGGCCGCCACATCGATACGGGCCATTGTGCGCGCTGTGTCCAGGAGAGAGACAGCACGCGCACCCACTTGCTGGCACACCCCGCTGAACAGCCGGGCCTCGACTTCGGATTGGCGCTCCTCGGCGCTCAGGATCTTCGTCTCCACTTCCTTCAGCTCCGGTATGATATACCGTTCCGAGTTGGTCAGGGTCTGCTTGCGGGTGTAGTCGTCGGGCACCGCATCTATGTTGGCCTTGGTCACCTCGATGTAGTAACCGTAGACCTTGTTGTGTCCCACCTTGAGGCTCTTGATGCCCGTCTGCTTTTTCTCCCGCTTCTCCAGACTGGCCAGCCACTCCCGTGCATCACGGACCGACGCCAGTAGACCGTCGAGCTCGTCCGAGAACCCACGGCGGATCACGCCGCCGCCGGAGACCTTGCCCGGCGGATCGTCGACGATGGCAGCCCCGATCAGGCTGGCTACCTCTTCGCATGGATCGAGTTCAGCCGCCAACGACCAGAGCGGGGATGCCGCTCGGTCCTGCTCATCCACTCCCTTATCTAGGAGTTCCTGAAGCTCCGGCACCGTCTCCAGCGCCTTTCGAACGCCTACCAGATCCCGCGGCGTGGCCGTGCCACCCACGATGCGGTTTGTGAGACGCTCCAGGTCCGGTACATCCTCCAACAGCTCCCGCTCCCGACCGCGGAGGATCGTCTCTCGGTAGAAGGCCTCCACCCGGTCGAGCCGATCAACCAGGTCCTGTCGATCAAGAAGGGGTTGTACGAGACGGGAGCGGAGCAGGCGGCCACCCATGGGTGTCAGGGTCTCGTCCAGGACGCCGAGCAAGGATCCGTGCGTGGTACGATCGCGAATGGTCTCGGTGAGTTCCAGGTTTCGCCGTGTGTTGGCGTCCAAGCGCATATAGCGGGTCGTCGAATACGTCCTCAGGCTCACGATCTGTTTCAGCGCGTTTCGCTGCGTCTCTTGCAGGTAGTGGAGGATCGCCCCCGCGGCTCGAATGGCCATAGGCTGACCCGAGCAGCCGAAGCCATCCAGGGTCACCACATCGAAGTGGTCCTTGAGCCCCTGACGCGCCGCTCCCATCTCAAATCGGTAGGCCTGCAGGGGGGTGACGTGTGTCCCCCCGCCAAGCCGTTCGGGGCGGAACGGCAGGTAAGTCTTCTCCTTGCCATCCGACTGATCTCCGCCCTCTTTCCAGCGGCCGCGCTCAGGAACCAGGCATTCCCGCGGCTGGATGCGGGCGAGCTCCTGCTCCACCTCATCGCGCTCCAACTGGGTGGTCACGAACTCCCCCGTGGTGATGTCTACGTAGGCCAGTCCCGCCCTGGTTTCATCGGCAACCACTGCTGCCAGGTAGTTGGACCGCTTCTCCTCTAGCAGTGCCGGTTCCACCACTGTGCCGGGGGTGACCACTCGGCTCACCTGTCGCACCACGAGGCCGCTGCTCGTCGTGTCGTCAACCTGGTCGGCGATGGCTACCCGGTATCCTCTCTCAATCAGGCGCGCGACATACCCCTCGACGGCGTGGCACGGTACACCGGCCATAGGGATGCGCTGTTTCTTGGCCACCGGGCGCGACGTCAGGACCACGTCCAGCTCGTCGGCCACGGTCTTCGCGTCATCGTCGAAGGCCTCGTAGAAATCGCCCAGCTGGAAGAGGACAATGGCGTCGGGGTGTTTCGATTTAATCTCCAGGTATTGTTTTCTTAGGGGTGTTACTTTGGCCATAGTTCACGGTTCGTCAGTCGGTGAAGGAGACACGTGGAGTGGGCTGGGCCTCACGCGCGTGCTCTCTTCTCAGCGAAGACCAGCACCTCGGAGGCAATCTCCTCGATCGGTTTGTCGGTCACCTCGATGGTGTGCCATCCCGGATGGGCTCGGAAGAGGTCTTCGGCGTAGGCCGTCTCGCGGCGCGCGAACGCTGGGTCGGCGTAGGGGCCCAGAGCTGTTCCCCAGCGCTCCTTTCGGGCTTGGCGGAGTTCAGCCAGGCGCGAAGGGTTGATCCGCAGTCCGAAAACCTTTGATGGTGCGAGGTCGAGCAGGGTCGGCGGGAGCGGTTTCTCATAGATGATGGGCACGTTGGCCACGAACCAACCCTTGAACGCCAGGTAGATACTCAGAGGTGTCTTGAACGTGCGCGAAACCCCGACGAGGACCAGTTCGGCCCTATCCAATTCGTGGGCGCGCCTCCCGTCGTCGTGATGGAAGGCGAACTCCATGCTCTCGATCCGCCGGAAATACGCCTTGTTCAGCTGGCGAAAGAGGCCGGGTGTCTCCGCTGGCGAGACGGACAGCTGCTGAGACAGCCGTGCCAGCAGAGGGCCCATCAGGTCGATGGTCTCGACATTGTGGATTCGCCCCGCCCGCACCATGTGCTCCCGCAGCGTGTCCAACACCAGGGTGTGGACGACGCAACCGTGCGCAGCGGCGGCCTCCTTGACGACGTGTCGGACGGCGGAGGCCGTCCGTACCCGCGAGCGACGCTCTATCACCACCGAGGTGCCCTTGAATTGGGTGAGGGCAGCCTGCACGACGCGCTCTGCCGTGGAACCACTCCCGTCTGAGACGGCAAAGATCGTGTACTCGGCAGTCGTTCGGGCGCTCTTCGTGTTTGCCATGTTCACAGCCGTCATGGACTCCATACCGTGCCTGCACCATAGAACGAGCCAAATCGGAGATCGGTGGATGGAAGCTCACTCTCGTGCGTCACCCGTGGCCTCTCCCTACAGCGGTGGCCCTGCCATGAAACCATGACCCCGACTGGCTCCGTGAAGGTCTCGACCCCTCCACCTTCACGTTGTCATTCGGTGCTCGATGCACTCAGCCGCGTCATTCTGGGACTGTGCCTGTCGGATAGCGTGCCGGGACTACCTCGCGGTGCCGGCTGGGCTTGAACGTGTAAGTATAGTGCAATGGCGTGGCTTGACAAGCACTTTGTCCCCGTTATACTCTCCAACTACGATGAATGAGCCAGAGATGGTCCAGGAGCAGGCTCAAGTACGCGGGGAGGATCCAACCGAGAGACCCGGCGGCGTGCTCCAGCGGACAAAGGAACGCGTCATCCTGATCTGGCGATGGCTGAGAGCGCCGGAAGGTGTTGGTCGTCCCATCAGCCTCCGCCCCCGGGACCTCCGATGGCTTCTCCTTCTAGCTCTCGGCTATCTGCTCCTCCTGGCACTCCTGGGTGTTGCCCTCTTCCAAGCGACACGCATACCGGAGCTGGTCGAACTGGTTGGGCATCAACCGCCTCCCCTCGTTCCCTTGCAGTCGTCTTCCGGTCCAGGTCCGACGCCTACGGCCCTCGGCAGCGGTGGGGCTATCGCCTTCAGCCTGCGTCAGAACGGGAACACGGACATCTACGCCCTCAACCAGGCGAGCCGTCAGCTCGTGCGGCTCACCCACCACGAGGCCGACGATCGGTCCCCCGCCTGGTCCCCCGATGGTGACTATCTCGCCTTCGCCTCGAATCGCGCTGACAACTGGGATGTCTATCTCCTGGATCTGGTCAGCGGGGCGTTGATCCGCTTGACGCACCAGCCCGGCTTCGATGGGAATCCCAGCTGGTCCCCGGATGGTAGGTGGCTGGCCTTCGAGTCGTACCGGGACGGGAACCTGGATGTCTACGTGATGGAAACCGGCGGCAGTGAACTCCATGCCGTCACGACCGACCCTGCTGCTGACTATGCGCCCGCGTGGGCACACGAGGGTCAGGCTCTGGCATTCACGTCCCTCCGGGAGGGGAGCAAGGATATCTTCGTCCGGATTCTGGATGAGGAGAATCAGATCGTCAACGTGACACAAAGCCCCGATGTGGATGAGGACAAGCCCTCCTGGTCCGCTGACGGTTCGCGATTGGCCTACGTGACGGGCTCCCAGGGGCAGACCTCTGTCGAGGTCGCCTTCTTCGACTGGCAATCCTTGTCGGCGGACCGGGCCCGAACCGAGTTCTTCGGCACCGGAGACTCCCCGGCGTGGGCGCCGGACGGCGAGAGCCTCGTGTACGCGCACATCCGTGAGGGCCGGAGCCACCTCGTGGCTGCCAGGTTGCGGGGCTGGGCGCTGTTTCACGAGGTCCTCAGCGTCGAGGGTCTCCTCGGCGGCCTGATATGGACCAACTCCCCCGTCTCCCCCCGCGTGATCGCCCGCGCGGAGGACGTGCTCGCTGGCCGTGGGGGGCAACAAGAACCCCTTTCGTTTTATGCGGAGATCGTCCAACCGACACCTTCGGAGGGAATCCCATTCCAATTGACTGAGCTGCCATCCGTGATGGTTCAAGAGGGCACTCCGCTCCTTTCCGATCAAGTCAATGACAGTTTCAATGCCCTCCGGCGGCGTGTGCGCGACGACGCGGGCTGGGACTACCTGGCGGAGTTGGAGAGCGCGTGGCTGCCCCTCAGCTATGATCCTCCGACAGGACATTCCCGACGTAGCTGGCATCTCTGCGGTCGCGCTTTCTCCGTGAATCAAGAGCCGTACGAAGAGCACGAGCCTCGCATAGTGTTGGCTCGAGAAGAGAAGGGGACGGCGACATACTGGCGCCTCTTCCTACGTGCCGCCAGACAGGACGGGAGCCTGGGGGAGCCCCTGCGCATTCTGCCTTGGGATCTCAACGCCCGGGAGGAAGGTGGTCGGGCCGAGGTCAACGGGGGCGCTCTCATGGAGGAGCCGCCCGCCGGCTACTACGTCGACTTCACCGCCCTGGCCGCGGACTATGGCTGGGAGAGGGTGCCCTCAATGTGGCGTTGGCGGTATTTCTGGCCAGATATTCTCTGGTGGGAGTATCGGAAGACGGGTGACATGACGTGGTGGGATGCCATGCTCAAGGTGTTCGATCCCGAGGAGGTCGAGGCGGCCTTTGGTCCCATCCCAGGCCGGGAGGACTGACGTGGGCCGGCTGATCGTCCTCACCGGGGAGCGGCGCGTGGGAAAGAGCACCGTCTGTACCGAGCTATCTGCCCTGGCTCGGGAGGAAGGGTTTCGGTGCGCGGGCATCATCACGTTGGCCGCCAGTGGGGAGCGTGAGGTGGTCGACGTTCGGACTGGGGACCGCCGCCCGCTCACCGGTGACTCGGAGGTCGGCGCTGTGATTCAGGGCCGCTTCCGCTTCAGCCCAGAGACGATTCAGTGGGCAAGTGCGGTGGTGGGCTGTGCGACGCCGTGCGACCTGCTCGTGGTGGACGAGATCGGGCCGTTGGAAGTAGTACGGGGCGAGGGCTGGGCGGACGCTCTGGACGTGGTACGAAGAGCAACGTACGCCATGGCCGTCGTAGTCGTCCGCCCCGAGCTGGTGGAGACGGTATGCGCGCTTCTAACCCCGCTTCAGCCGGAGATCCTGTACGTGACCCGGGAAAACCGATGCCAACTACCTGGCAGACTGCTGAGAATGTTGGGGAAGCCGTCCTAGCCCGACGCGGGCCTGTCTTCCCGGTTGGCCTCCCACTGGGCGAGTGCCGCATGGAGCACCCTCAAGGGTAGCACCCCGCAGTTGGCCCGGGAAGGCCCGAGCTTGACGCCCAGCATCTCGAACACGTCCTCGTCGTTCAGTGCCCTCAGCTCGTCGAGCGTCTTACCGACAATCCTCTCGGTGAACATCGATGCTGACGCCATACTGATGACGCACCCCTGTCCGCTGAATGCCGCCTCGCTGACGACTCCGTCCTCAAAGTTGATGTCCAGCCGCACGACATCTCCACAGACCGGGTTGTCTCGCTCGTGGGATAAGTCTGCGTTTTCGAGGATACCCTCGTTTCGGGGGTTCCCATAGTGATCGAGGATCTGTTCTCGGTATAGGTCTGATGTCATATTGTTGTGTCCGCTAATACGCTTTGACTACGCCTTGATTGCCTGAAGCTGTGCTCCAGCAAGCCCCAGGTTCCGCAGATGAGAGGTGCGCCAACCCGGGGGATAGACGCGTTCGATGCGATTGGGGAACGTTTTCGATGGGACGGCAGGCCCCTGTGGGGCCTCGGCCCTGCTGGAAGGCGGTTTGTCGCACCGGCTGTCCTCATCCGCCGCCCCTTCTGACTCCTAGCAGCTCCTGCGCCTTCTGAATCCCCGCCGCCAGGCGGTCCACCTCGTCCACTGTGTTGTACAGGTAGAAGCTTGCCCGGGCTGTGGGAGGCCATTGGAATCGCTGATGAAGCGGATGAGCGCAGTGGTAGCCTGCACGGATTGCGACACCCTCCGAATCCAGGATCTGGGCGAGGTCGTGCGGGTGGACGGACTCGACGGTGAATGCGAGGACCCCGTTGCGCTGATCGGCCGGCGGGCCGACGATGTGCACGCCCGGCATCTCGTTCAGCTTCTCCATGGCGAGGGCAACCAGGGTGTGCTCGTGGCTCCAAATTGCCTCCATCCCTACGGCAGTCAGGTAGTCCACGGCCGCACCAAGTCCCACGGCCTCGGCAATGGCCGGTGTGCCCGCCTCAAACTTGGTAGGCAGGTCGGCCCACGTTGCCTCATCCCGTTCCACCCGTGAGATCATACCTCCGCCGGTTAGAAACGGGGGCATGGCCTCCATCAACGCTGGCTTCCCGTACAGCACGCCGATGCCCGTTGGCCCGCACATCTTGTGCCCCGAGAAGGCGAAGAAATCGACGTCCAGGTCCACCAGGTCGACATCCATGTGAGGCACGCTCTGTGCACCGTCGATGAGAACCAACGCCCCCGCCTCGTGCGCCCGGGCTGTGATCTCCTTGACCGGGTTCACTGTCCCCAGCACGTTGGAGATCTGCGTCAACGCGACGAGTCTCACGGGACCGTCCAGCAACGCGTCCAGAGCCGCCATGTCGAGAAGCCCTTCTTCCGTGACCGGCAGGAGGACCAGCTCCGCGCCCTTCTCCTGGGCCAGACGCTGCCATGGCACCAGGTTACTGTGGTGCTCCATCTCCGTAGCGACGATGCGGTCCTTGTGCGAGACGTTGTGCTGTCCCCAACACCAGGCCACCAGGTTGATCGCCTCTGTCGCGTTCCTCGTGAACACGATGCCCCGGCGGTCCGGGGCCCCCGTGAAGGCCGTCACCTTGTCTCGCGCCTCCTCAAAGGCGACGGTGGACGCCTCGCTCAGCGTATGGACGCCCCGATGGATGTTGGCGTACTCCGTCCGGTAGAAGTCCGCGATGGCGTCGATTACCGCGTCGGGCTTCTGGGTCGTGGCCGCGTTGTCCAGATAGGCCAGCGGCTTACCGTGGATCTCTCGCTTGAGAATTGGGAAGTCTGCTCGGCACTTCAGCGGATCCAACGTTGGCTCCGTGCTCAATCTTGCCTCCGATCTCGCGTGTCCATCCTACCTCTACCCCGTCCGTCCTTCCCCATCCCTGCGTGACTCGAGTCCGTGGGCCCCAGGGCCCGACGGCGGCTCCCCCGGAGCGGTCCGTGTCGACACGACGGGCAGCAGAGGAAAAGGTGAACCATGTCCCGGGTTCAACTGAAGAGCTTCTGCATCTTCATCGCCACCGACATGTCACCCCTGACCTTGAGGCGACCCTGCATGAAGGCCGCCATAGGATTCAAGTCGCCTTTGATCAGGGCGACCAGGTCCTCGCTCGCGGCCTGCACCGTCACCTCCGGGGAGCCCACCTCTCCCTCTTCGATACGCACGTCGCCGTCGCGTACCTCCACTGTCCACACGCCCGCGTCCTCGCCCGATATGTCAAAGAGGATCGTGGCATCTATCCCCTTCAGCTTCTCCATGTCGGTTGAGCTCGACATACTCTTCAGCGCCTTTCTTACGTCTGCTAGCTCAGGCATTATCCCCTCTCTCTCATAACCCTTCGTGCCTTCTGCTCGCCTGGATGCCGGTTAAGGTCGTGCGCCTGCTTGCCGGTCATCGACGGCTGATTCTTCTCTTCCCTATGCTTGCGGTAGAGAGACGGACCGTCATCCATTCACCTCGACGGGATCCATCTCCTCCCAGTTTGGACCCATCTTGAGATCCACCTCAAGCGGAGCATCAAGCTCAAACGCGTGCTCCATGACCTCGCACATAAGCGGGATAGCGGCCTCTATCTCCTCCTCGGGCGCCTCGACGATCAACTCGTCGTGCACTTGTAGGATCATCTGTGTCCGCAGACCCCGTTCCTGGAGTGCCTCGTACAGCTGTATCATCGCGATCTTGATGATGTCTGCCGCGGTCCCTTGAATCGGGGCATTGATCGCCATTCGCTCCGCGGCCTGCCGGGCATAGTGGGAGGCCTTGCTGCCCGGTTGCAGCTCTGGGAAGTATCGCCTCCTGCCCAGGAGAGTTTCCACGTATCCATGCCGCCCCGCCAGCACCTTTGTGTTCCTGATGTACTCGCGGACGCCAGGGAATCGCTCGAAGTACGTCGTGATGAAGTTCTCTGCCTCGGCCTGCGTCAGCCCCGTCGCCTGCGCCAGGCCGTACGCGGTCTGACCGTAGGAGAGCCCGAAGTTGACCGCCTTGGCGAGTCTCCGCTGATTCGGGGTGACGTCCTCCAGAGGAACGTCGAGAATCGCGGCGGCGGTGCTGGCGTGAATGTCCTCACCCCTCTCGAAAGCGCCGAGAAGGCCATGGTCTCTGGAGACGTGGGCCATCACCCGCAACTCCACCTGCGAGTAGTCCGCGGCGATCAGCCGCATGCCGTCGTCGGCGACGAAGGCGCTCCTCACGTGGCGGCCCAACTCGGTGCGAATGGGGATGTTCTGGAGATTCGGATCGCTGGAGCTCAGGCGTCCCGTCACGGTCCCTGTCTGATTGTAGGATGTGTGGATCCGTCCCGTGACTGGATTAACCATCTGGGGCAGTGCGTCGACGTAGGTCGACTTCAGCTTCGCGAGGGAACGGTATTCGAGCACCTTCTCGACGACCTCGTGCCGGTGCCGGAGTCGTTCCAGGACGCTGGCCGCCGTTGAGTAGTGGCCTGTCTTCGTCCGCCGGGCTCCCTCGGTGGGCAGCCCCAGCGCGTTGAAGAGCGCCTCGGACAGCTGCTGTGGGGAGTTGACGTTGAAGGGATACCCCACGTCCTCGTGGATCTCCTTCTCAATTCCCGTCAACTCGCTCGCGAGTCTGCGGGACATGCGCTCAAGCTGCTCCTCGTCGAACCCGACCCCGGCCTGCTCCATCCCCGCCAGGACGGGAACCAGCGGCATCTCCACCTCCGTGAAGAGGGACCAGAGTTCCCTCTCCTGCAGTTCCGACCGCAGGACCTCACCCAATCGGTGGGTCATGTCCACATCGGCACAGGCATACGGGGCTGCCCGTTCCACCGGCACCTCGCGCATTGTGATCTGCTGTCGACCGGTGCCGATCAAGTCTGTGATGGGCACCATTCGTTCGTGGAGTCGCGTCCAGGCCAGATCCTTGAGGCCCAAGCTCTGCGACGAGGGGTCGACCAACCACTCGGCGATCATCGTATCGAAGGAGACGTTCTTCATTCGTCCCCCGCAGCGCTCCAGCACAATCAGATCATACTTGATATTGTGTCCTTGTTTGAGGACCCTGCTGCTCGCCAGCAGCGGACGGAGGGCCTCAAGTGTGGTCTCAAGGCCCAGTCGGGGATCTCCCGCTGGTGCTTGAACAGGGATGTAGAAGCCTAACCCCTCTTCGTCTGTGAGGCCTATGCCCACCAGCTCGGCCCGCATGGAGTCGACCCCCGTAGTCTCCGTATCGATCGTGATGGTGTCGGCGCTCTCAAGCCGCTCCACCAGCCGGCGCAGACCCTCCTCGTCGGCCACAATCTCGTACCGGGCTAGGTTTTCCTCCGCAGTACCCGGATCAACCCTATCAGCCGCGTCTTCCTCCTGCCCGAACATGCTCAGTTGGTGTGCCACCCCTGGGCGCTGAAGGGAGCGCGGCTCCGGCAATCGATCAATCAACGTCTTGAACTCCAACTTGTGGAAAAGGTCCAGTACCTCGTCGTAGTCGAAGGTCCGCACGCGGCACGCCTCAAGATCCAGGTTGACTGGGGCGTCCATATCGATCTTCGCCAGGCGTCGGCTAAGGAACGCCTCTTCCCGTCCGTCCTCCAATCGGTTCCGAAACCGCGTCGAGATCTCCTCCAGGTGCTCATAGACTTTGTCCAGCGAACCATACTTCTTCAGCAGCTTCGTGGCAGTCTTCTCTCCCACGCCGTAGACGCCCGGAATGTTGTCGGACTTGTCGCCCATCAGGGCTTTGTAGTCCACCAACTGCTCGGGTTCCAGGCCGTCATACCGATCTTGCACACCCTTCACGTCGTAGACTACCGTGTCAGAGAACCGCCAGCGCGACGTCAAGACGCGCGTGTGATCGTCGACCAGTTGGAGGAGATCCATATCCCCGGTCACGATCAGGGTGTCGACCCCCTCCTGCTCTGCCTGCCGAGCCAGCGTCCCGAGCAGGTCGTCCGCCTCGTACCCCTCCTGCTCGTAGATGGGCATGTCCAGAGTCTCGACGACGGCCCGCACCCGGTCCATCTGTGTCCGGAGCTCGTCGGGCATCTTAGCGCGGTGGGCCTTATAGGCATCATAGATCTCGTGGCGGAAGGTGCGGCCCTTGTCGAAGGTTACCGCAATGTGCGTCGGCTTCTCGTCCTCCAGGACTTTGAGAAGCATCGAGGTGAAGCCGTATACCGCGTTGGTCAGCTCACCCCGCGATGTCGTTAGATCGTCCGGTAGGGCGTGATAGGCCCGATACGCCAGGGCGTGACCATCGATAAGGACCAGACGTCTGTCTTCGGCCATAGATCTCCCATTCCAGATAGATTCATACAAGACAAGCCACACGGCTCACAACGTAGGGGGCGGGGACGGCTGCGCCTCGGCGAGACACCTCGGCGAGTAGGTTGTCTATCGTCCGTCCCCTTCTGGTACACTTAGGGCCGCGCGCAACCGTCGAGCCGTTTCCCTCACTCGATGGCGAAGAAAGCCTAGTGTGGTATCCGAGCGCAAGACCACAGACAAGAGCACGTTGTCTTCGATGGTCGATGTGTAGAGGACATAGTCCTCTCCCTCGACGGCCTGTTCGAAACCCGTTGGCTCCGATCCCAGAGAGCGCGTCGCCATACGTGCCAGCCTGCACGCGCGCCAGATAGTCTGGCCCAGAGCGTCTCGGCGGTCTCCCCGTATGCCACCGACGCATACCACCACGTCTCCACGGTCGGTCACCATGACGGCATCGGCATTGACCTCCCCGGCGAGCCTTTCGAGCTCTGCTGTCGCAGCCTCACACCATCCCTTGGCGCCTGGGGAGGGGGCTTCATCCCTTGTCCTCCCTGCGTGCCTGCCCTTCGAGGGTTGAGGGTCTCCCCTGTCCCTATGCAGTTCGGGCACGTCAGCGCTCTCCGCCACCGGAGGTTGGGCGGGGCTCTCTTGCTTTGCTGACCCGCTGACACGATCCGGCGCGCGTCCTCGTGCGCGTACCGCGGGTCGGTCGGCTCGCTCTGAAGCTTCTCTCACGCCTGGCTGCTCCGGGAGCTCCGACTGAGCTGAGTGCCCTCCCTTGTCCGCCGGGGGAGATCTCTCGGGCGCGCCGGGCCAGGCGTGGGTTCCAGGTCCGGGCTGTGTCTCCGGTTTGGCCTGCGCCCCTGGCCCCCATAAGGGGCCTCCCAGGGCGGCCTCCACCAAGTCCGGCAGATCCGGCAGGAAGAACGGCTTCGGAAGCGTACCCTGGACCCCCAGGTCGTTCAAATCTTCCGGTAACTCATCGCCCTGGAGGGGTATTAGGATCAGGGACAGGTCGGCGTCGGCCTCCCGCAGCTTCCGCGCCACTGCTTCTCCGTCCAGCCCATCCCGAACCTGGATACCCAGATCCACAATGGCCAGCTCGAACGATCTGGTGGACGCCGCATCCAGCGCCTCAGATCCCGTCAGCGCGACAGTCGCTAGGTAGCCGGCCTCCTCCTCCAGGCTCTCCTTGAGCATCAAGGCGAAGCCGGGGTTGCTGTCGACGATCAAGATGGTCGCGCTCTGCCCCATGCCTCCTCCTCCCTTCGCCGCGTCCGTCTGCAGAGAGGGCC
>Ga0180435_10001751_pt1 | contig 22398 bp, 20 predicted proteins | sample SS_ome_3_FD_132467 | JGI IMG/M metagenome (GOLD analysis project Ga0180435, IMG submission 132467) | Hypersaline lake sediment archaeal communities from the Salton Sea, California, USA - SS_3_S_1 metaG | ecosystem: Environmental > Aquatic > Non-marine Saline and Alkaline > Hypersaline >...
AACTCGAAACGTGGAACGGGTTACGGTTACGTACGCTTTAGCCCCGCAACCGTCCCACGCAACCGATTCGAGCCGCGCAACCGCAACCTTTTAACCCGAACGTTGCGCCGAAGGCGCTAAGTTATTTTCTCTATATCTGCTTCTCCCGATTCACTCCCGACTTCTCCGGTAATGCTCTGGAGAAAAGCCAGGCCTTCTTTGATTTCTTCCGCGGTGGCGATCGGGTGGACTTCCAGAACCTTCAGAACATCCTCCCTCATATATTCAGTTAACCGGTTGAAATCAAGCTCTCCCTGGAGAGGGGCTTTGTGGTCCCGGGTCTTGATCACATCGTGAATATGCATCCCGATCATATTCTTGCCATATCTTTCGAGATATTCCCGCTGTGCTTCCCAGCCAATATTTTCTTTCACCGCGGCATGGCCTATATCATGCCAGTAACCAACCGCGGGTGAATCCGCCCATTCGATAAGCTGACCGATCTCATTAAGGTCGGGAATCTCTTCCGGATAATAACGGTTCTCGATTCCTAATTTTATTCCCACTTCTTCTGCTTGCGGAGCCAGGTCCCTGAGACTCTTAGCGGACTGCTCAAGGTACTTCTCGTTTTTAGATTTCCTTCTTGATCTCAGCTTTGATCTCAATCTCTCGGCTCTACCCGACTTATCTTCTCCATTCTCGGCCAGCATCATAAGTTTGGGACTGATCGGACGGATCCTTACCTTCCCCATATGGAGAACAACCGCCTCTGCTCCCAGAGAATGAGCGGCCTCAATTGTCCGCATGGTCTGCCTTACCGCCCATCTCCTCTCTTCTTCATCGGGGTTCGATAACGGCAAGACACTATGAGAAAGTTTTTCCCCCTCCCGGAGAATAGGAGGGGGACAGTAATTATGGAGACTCCCCACGGCAATGCACCCCTCCTCCACCATCCGCTTGATATCATCCACCATCCTGGAGGGGAGGGAAAAGCTCAACTCAAGGCGATTGAAACCGAGCTCCTTCAATTCCGCTACCATGGACTGCGCCGTTTTATGACGCCAGGCATTCCAGACTGTTGAGATCGCAAACATACTATTAATTATTTAGTCAGCCGCAAAAAATTGAAAATATTTTAAAACTCCCTCTACCTCGGCCCCTTTATTGGCCGCAAAAAGGCGCAAAATTCTCAAGAACTCCCCCTCCCTCGGCCCCAATTAAAAACGAATATCGAATATCGAACCGCAGAATATCGAACTCCGAAGTTGCCTCGCCCTGGCTTCTTTTACTTCGACATTTGCTTGCATCCCGATTATTTCGGGGCGGAGTTCGATATTCTGCGGTTCGATATTCGATTTTCTGTCCTGTTTGAACTTCCAATAACCAACTCCCAACTCCCCATTTCCAAGTCGTCTGTTTCACCGGTTTTTTCTTCAGCGATTAGAATACACTATTATTTTTACGAAGTAAAAATAATAAAAGAAACCCGCGTTATCCATGAGGAATTTTTCCACTGGATAACGCGGGCCATATATCCTACCTCGAATAGGACTATAGATTCTGGGGTCTTGATCTCTTCCTTATTCTTCGTTTTCGATCACTTGGTTTCTCGTAGTGGCGATGCTTTTTTAACTGCTTGATGATTCCTTCTTTATCCATCTTCTTCTTCAGTCTCCGCAAAGCACGGTCTACCGATTCGTTTGCTTTTAATACTACTTTAGGCACTTAAATTCACCCCCTTTTTATTTTTACTGCGTAAAAATAAAATATATTTCTATACTTAAATAGTAGTTTGTATCTAAAAACTACTGGTATGTCAATCGGATAATTTCAGTTTAACGAAAATGTAATCGGAAGACGGAAGGTTATTGTTTCTTCAGTGATAACTTCAGGAAAAGCGTCAAAATAGCGGGCGCTCTGGCGGACCGCGCTCATGGCCGCCCGGTTAAAGGGATGAAAGGCCGACTTCCCCTCCGCCGGGATAGAAAGAGCCAGGAGCCGTCCGGTCTTGTCGAGAGTAAATAGAACCGTCACTTCGCCTTCCCTCCCCTCACGGGAAGCTCGATCGGGATATTCCAATTGAAGGTCAATGATATCCTGGAGATAAGATATATACTTCCCCAACGCCCGGGCCCGGGTGAGCTCGGGATCAATATCATCCTCCGGGAAGGGTGGAAGTGTTATCACCGCATTCTCGGACTCAATCTGCGCTATTTCATTTAGGGGGGGCGGAACTTCTTCCGAATATTCCGGTTCAGGCAGGTCCTCGTTCTCCTCCACTGGGGGATGATCGGTCGGGACAATATCTTCCTCAATTATTTCATCGTGAATTTCGTAGTAATCAAAATCTATACTCTCTATGCCATCGACTACAGACGTTTGTTTCCAGTATCTGGTAATACCGAGGAAGATAAAGTGAATGAGGATAGAGATAATAATAAATGTGGATAAGGAATTGGCTTTGATCCAATCCCAGAATAGTGATGAATTTCCAATTCCCAATTTCCAATTCCCAATTTTCAATAGATTATTTCAAGAATGAGATTTGGCTTTATTTATTGATGCAGCAATAATGCGTATCAGTTCATCACATTCCTTAATCACCTGATCTACAAGTGGGTCCGAAGCTAATATTGAAGCATTTATTAATTTTAACCAATAATGACTTTCGCGAAGTTCTTTGAGTACAATACCTAATTTATGAATGAAATCTTTTCTGCTTTCCGCGGCGCATGCTTCTTCATAGTTCGCTCCTGAGAAGTACCAGACCTAAACAATTGATCTCCGATTCTTCTTCCTGCAATGTCATTTGGTAATCTTTTTATGATCTTAATTACCAGAATAGAAAACTTCAGAAACCTTTCGCTCAAATCATATCGCCGGTTTCCTTCGCGTATTTCAAAAATATCATTATCCATCGAATATTCCCTTGATTAACTTCCAACGGCTAATTCCCCATTTCCAATTTCCATATTATTCACTCGGCAACGGACATTCCCATTCGGAAATTGGGAGTTGGAAATTGGGCATTGGTTATTGGACATTCCCTACAAGAACCCTGTCTCCTCCAGAAATGATCTGTCTATAGAGCCGCTCGAGTCTTCGCGCTTCTCCAGGTAATTGACCACATATTTGCCAAGAAGATCGGCTTCTATATTTAATTGAGCTCCTTCCGGCTTCTCTTTGAGATTTGTGTGCGTAAACGTGTGTGGGATGACATGGACCGTTACAATCTTCCCCGCCACCGCCGCGACGGTGAGGCTTATCCCTTCCATCGCGACGGAACCCTTCTCCACCATGTACTGCTCCAATCCGGAAGGAAGCTCAAGGCGAAAGATCCAATCCCGATCTCTCTTACTCCGGGTAACAAGCTTTCCGATGCCATCGATATGACCGGTGACAAAATGCCCTCCCAGTTCACCTCCCACCTTTAAAGCGGGCTCCAGGTTTACCCTATCACCCGGTTGCAACATTCCCAGATTGGTCCGCTTAATGGTCTCTTCCAGTATATCCATGGTCAGCCGGGGTGGTGCGACCTTAACAACGGTCAGACATACGCCACTCACGGCCACACTATCCCCCACCTGACAGGATGGAGCAAGATTATCCGCGGTTACTATAATAGAGCCTGACCCCCGCGAAACTATCGTTCCGACTTCTTGTATTAGTCCGGTAAACACTATTATTTTTCCTCCGGAAAAATAATATTGGGCAAGCATTGATCTATGTCTATAGATTTCGCAAATATAGATTTGTTCTTCAAAATTTATACTTCCCTCGTTCCCTCACTCTACGCAGAAACTTAATGCTGGACGTAATCTTGCTGTAGCCATTGAACTTTCTCACCTGCCGGATAAACCGGCAGGGGCCGTGGAGCATTTTTTGGGCACCGTTTAGCCATTGAACTTTCTCACCTGCCGCACGAGGCGGCAGGGGCGTTTCGATCTTCAACGGTCTTTAACGATCTTTAACGTCTTTTCTTTTCGACGTCCTTTCTTTTTAACGTTCTTTATACGCCCGAATACGTGAATATCTTCACCAATACGATCTACTATCATATCGTGCAGGCGATAAGCTTCCTTGATGCTCTTTACTCCTTCTGCCCCCACCGCCGGGACAGCATCCCGACCGCCGATTATGATCGGAGCGATAAAGAGATGGAGTTCATCAACCAGATCATCCTCCAGCAGAGAAGCAGCGGTTTCGCCTCCTGCTTCTGCCAGTAATCTCATTATTCCCTGATCGGCCAGCTTACGAAAGAGCCATTTTAGACTCACCCTACTCTTCCGGGATGGTACCTTGAGAACGGTAGCACCGGCACGGGCGATCTTTTTTACATTTTCCAAGGCTGCGGTGTTAGTTGTCGCCACTATAGTATCTTTCGCGCTCAGGCCGCGGAGCAGTCTTGAAGTGGCGGGGATATCACACCCACTGTCTAAAACCACTTTCTTAAGCCCCGGACGATCATACCCCATTCTGGCGGTCAGAAGCGGATCATCGGCAAGAACGGTCTTCAATCCTACCAGAATCGCGTCGGAGCGGCTCCTCAGGTAATGGACATACCTCCGGCTGGGGGGCGAACTGATCCACTTAGACCTGCCCCGATGGTCCGCGATCTTGCCATCCAGGGAGATAGCCAGCTTCAGGGTGGTATAGGGCCGGTGATCTTCCGCCCATACGAAGAAATCACGATTTTGAGCGAAAGCTTCATCTCTCATAATTCCATCGGTTACCGCGATCCCGGCTCGAGAGAGAATTCTCTTCGCCCGGCCGCGGTTAAGAGGGTGCCGATCACTGCATCCGATGACAACCCTCCTCACTCCGGTGAGGATGATAGCATCCGTACACGGGGGGGTCTTACCGTAACTGGAGCATGGTTCCAGATTGACATAGAGGGTAGATCCCCGGGCCGCCGCACCGGCTTTTTTCAGGACTTTCGCCTCGGCGTGATCCGCGCCATAGCGGGAATGATAGGCGGAAGCGATAATTTTATCGTCTTTAACCAGAACCGCCCCCACCCTCGGGTTAGGCCGCACCGCCAACCCTCCTCTCCTGGCCAGAGCAAGGGCTTTCTTCATGTAATATTTATCATCTCGCAAGATAATAGTTCCCAATTCTTGGCTTTATCAAGACTATTAACCCCTACCTCGGCCCCTTATTAAAACCGCGAATCACGCTAATCTCCGCGAATTTTTGGTTTGGTTATTGGAAATTGGGAGTTGGTTATTGGACATTCGGCTTTTTAGTTTTTCCTCCGCCAACTCTCAACTGACAACCATAAACCGTCAACCGTCATCCCCAAGAAGTCCATTCACAAAAGCTGCCGGATCAAACTCTATCAGATCGGAGGAATCTTCGCCGACTCCCAGAGCTACAACCGGAATGCCCAGTTCCTTCCGGATTGATACTACCGCACCCCCACGGGCCGTTCCATCCAACTTGGTCAACAATACCCCTGTTAAAGGGAGAACCTCAGCGAATTTACCGGCCTGGACCACTCCATTTCGGCCAAAAGTAGAATCCAGACATAGATATACTTCATCAGGCGTTACAGGATCTATCTTCCGGAGTACCCGGACAATCTTATCCAGTTCATCCATCAAGGTAGTTCTGGTGTGGAGGCGCCCGGCGGTGTCGATAATCAGGTAGTCATATCCCCGGGCAGATGCAGCCTGTAAGGAGTCAAAGGCGACCGCGGCCGGATCGCCGCCATATTGCTGACTGATAACTTCAACACCCAGCCTCTCTCCCCAGATCTCCAGCTGCTCAATAGCCGCCGCCCGGAACGTATCACACGCCGCCAGCATAACCCTGCTGCCGTCCGCCGAAAACTTCTTCGCCAGCTTTGCGATCGTGGTGGTCTTGCCGGTTCCATTTACTCCCACTACCATGATAACAACAGGCTTATCCCTATCTTTTGATTTGACGGGTAACGAGCCGGCGGCACTTCCCAGAATTAAAACCAGTTCCTCACCAAGGCGCTCCTTAACTATCCCCGGAGTCGCCTCTTTTCTGGTCTTAATACTTTCCCGAACGGTATCAAGCAGCTCCAGGGTCGTCTCCACACCAAGATCTACTTCGATCAAAGCCTCTTCCCAATCTTCCCAGAAATCATCGTCCAGTTCCCCCGACCAACCCAACCAGCGAGAGAGCCGATTTTTCAAAGTGTGGCGAGTCTTACTTAAACCGGATTTGATTGTTTTAGTCATGGTCGTTTTAGCCGTCCACGGATATAATTATTGCTGCCCCTACCTCCCCCCCTTTTTTTACCACGAATCGACACGAATCTTCACAAATTGAAAAACAAAAACTACTGTCCAAACTTAGAGCGGGGGTTTCACCGTCAACTGACAACTGTCAATCGTTAACTTTCCTTTTCCCCCACCTACCCCCCTTTTTTTTGTCCACGGATTATACTGATTATGGGGATTATATCCCCCTACCTCGCCCCCTTTTTTTAACCACTAATCTCGCGAATCTTCGCGAAGGGCTACTATTTCCCACTCCCACTGCCAACCCATTCTTTCAACGATCTTTAACGATCTTTAACGTTATTTATCTTCAACGTCTTTATCTTTCAACGTCTTTTTTCTTAAACGTCTTTTCTTTTCTGTTTTCCCTTGAGATCTAAAACTACCTGATAAGGAACCAGGGCTTCACCCATTACCACATTCTCTTTATTGTCACCGTGGCAGTCCGAACCACCGGTAGCCAGGATGTTGTAATGGCGCGCCAGTTCTACATAATGATTGGTTTGAAACCTGGAATGGCTCGGGTAAAATGCTTCCAGACCGGCCAGGCCCAGGTCTATCAGCTCCGGGATCAGATCGTCTCTATCCAGTTGCCCCGGGTGGGCTAATACCGGTACTCCACCCGACCGCAATATCATCTCCATGGCTTCCTCTTTCCCCAGCTTCAGCTTGGGTATATAGGCCGGTCCGTCATTACCGATATATTTTTTAAATGCTTCATGGATGCTTCCAATATAGCCTGACCGGAGCAGACCGTGGGCTATATGGAGCCGTCCTATCGAGCCCGTCATCTGTCCCGGCAGCGAAGTTTCCATATCAAGGGGAAATCCCATCTGCTCAAGCTTCAGTAACATCTTCTCCGCCCTCTCGGCACGAATCTTACGTAACTCGGAGAGCTGAGCCAGAAGTCGATTATCCTGGTAATCAATAAAGTATCCCAGCAGGTGCATTTCGGTCTCATCCAGTTCGACTGAAATTTCTATCCCCGCTATAACTTCAATCCCATATTCGGGGGATAACGAAATCACATCGGCCAGAGATTCAACCGAATCATGATCGGTAACTGCAATTGCCGTAAGCCCAACTCTCCGGGCCTCTTCCAGTGCCTGACGAGGAGTGTAAGTTCCGTCGGAAGCTATGGTGTGAATATGGAGATCTGCTGTCCGGTTTAAATTCATTGCTGTTTATTAATTACTTCCCTCTACCTCGGCCCCTTTTTTAACCACGAATCTCACTAATCTACGCGAATAAAAACAAGGTCATTGGATATTCGCCCTTTATCTATTCTCCATTATCCGGCCTTTTAATGATCTTTAACGTTTTCTCTTTTCAACGTGGTTTTATCTTTAACGTCTGTTCTTTTTAACGTCCCTATTTTTCAACGTCTTTTATCTTTAACGTTTGTTTTTTCAACGTCCCTATTTTTCAACGTCCTTTTTATTTAACGATACCTTCTCTTTAACCTTATCAAGAATGCCGTTTACAAACTTTCCCGACCGGGGAGTGCTGAATTTTTTCGCGATCTCAACCGCTTCATTGATTGTTACCGCTGAGGGGATATCATCACGATAAAGAAGTTCATAGATAGCCACCCGCAATATATTTTTATCGACCAGGGCAATTCGATCTATCTTCCAGTTCGTGGCGTTCTCCCTGATAATATTGTCAATCCGCTCAAGATTATCAATCGTCCCCTTGATAAGAACAGAGGAAAATTGCCGAACTTCTTCGGGAGCACGGTTGGCGTTCCAAAAATCGGTTATTGCCTCTTCCAACGCGGGAACACTCCGGTTCATACAGTATCCATAAAGAAACTGTAGTGCTAATTCCCTGGATTGTCGTCTGTCACCCATTTAAAAATAAGTGCCTAAAGTGATATGAAGTTGGAAGTGCCTAAAGTGCGCTAAAGTGCCTAAAGTTATTCGCCTTCGACTGGCTTACCGGTCTTCGGTGAAGTCCGGTGAGTCCGGACAGATACTAGTTTGGAGTATAAACTATATATCCATCACTAGTAATAGTTAAGATATAAATAAAACTGAGTTCCTGATCCGGGATTTTCCCGATATCCATCGGGATCCCGGTTGTCTTAATTGATATTTCCGGGACAATAAATGTTGAAAAAGAGGTAGCCGCAGGCTTTAGCCTGCGTTTATTGCGCACCCAAAAGGGTGCGGCTACCAAAAGTTAACGCGAAGCGCTAAGTTCCTTAAACAAGTTGGCCATCTCGATCGCGGCCATGGCGGCGTCGAAACCCTTGTTTCCGGCTTTAGTACCGGCTCTCTCAATTGCCTGTTCCAATGTATCGGGAGTAATTACTCCGTAGACAACCGGGATATCGCTCATCTCTCCCACCGCGGCGATGCCACGGGTGACCTGGGTGCTGATATACTGCCAGTGCGCGGTATCACCCTTTATAACGGCCCCCAGACAGATGATCGCGTCGTACTTACTATTCCGGGCCATCCGGGCGGAGACCGCCGGTATTTCCCATGAACCGGGTACCCAGGCAACTTCTATATCTTCATCTCCGGCTCCATTTCTCTTTAACGCGTCCAACGCGCCTTCCAGGAGCTTTTTAGTAATAAATTCGTTGAACCGGCTGATTACGAGCCCGAACTTCAAACCTGCTGCTGACAGATTGCCTTCATATACTTTCATTATAAAAACCTCCTTTTCTACAAGTTTAAAGTGCGCTTAAGTGCCTTAAGTGCCTAAAGTTGTCGCTTTCACCAGGCTTTTCTCGCTTATAATAATGAAAGAATTTATTATAGCTCTAAAGATTCAAGCAATCAGCCAATAACGTTAATTTTAATGCCCAGCTCCGGTGGCAAGGCGAATCTTTTAACTTTAGGCACTTAAGCGCACTTTAGGCACTTAAGGCACTTTAGAACATAGCGCCTAAGGCGCTATGTTCATAAGTCATGCCCCATTTTTTCTTTTTTTGTCTTTAGATAACGACAGTTATGTTTATTGGGAGGAATCTTTATCGGGACAGTCTCGGTGATACTCAAACCATATCCGCTCAATCCGATTATCTTGCGGGGATTATTGGTCATCAGCCGGATGCTGCTCAATCCAAGCTCCCGCAGGATCTGAGCTCCGATCCCATAATCCCTGAGGTCGGCGTCAAAACCCAGCTGCTCGTTGGCTTCAACAGTATCCAATCCTTGATCCTGAAGGGCATAAGCCATAAGTTTGCTTGCCAGGCCGATTCCTCTCCCTTCCTGATCCATATAAAGAATAACTCCCCGTCCCTCTTCCGATATCTTCTTCTGAGCAAACTCAAGCTGATCACCGCAATCACAGCGGGAAGAACGGAAGGTATCTCCGGTTAAGCACTTGGAATGGACCCGAACCAGGATATCTTTCTTCCCCGCCACATCCCCCATTATCAATGCGAGATGAGGACGTTCTCCATCAACCTCCGAAGAAAAGAGCTTGAGTTGAAAATCACCATAAGTGGTCGGAAGAGATGTTGTGACTGTCTGTTTGACCAGTTTGTCACGGGAACGACGGAAACTGATAAGATCTGCTATAGTCCCCATCTTCAAGCCGTACTTCTCCTTAAACTTTTCCAGCTGAGGGAGGCGAGCCATGGTGCCGTCATCATTAATAATCTCACATATCACACCGGCCGGAGCCAGGGCGCCCAGACGCATTAGATCAATGGTTGCCTCGGTATGTCCGGCCCTAACCAGTACTCCCCCGGCCCGGGCTTCAAGAGGAAATACATGTCCCGGTCTGACAATATCTTCCGGAATAGAATTTGGATCGGAGAGAACCTTGATTGTCCGGGCACGGTCACCCGGGGAAATTCCGGTGGTAATACCAGCGGCGGCATCTACAGAAACCGTAAACGCGGTCCCATAGGAATCCTGGTTGCTCTTCACCATTGGTTCTAAGTCAAGCGCCGTCAGACGATCGGCTGTCATCGGGACGCAGACCAACCCCCTCCCCCGCGAAATCATAAAGTTGATCGCGCCCGGTGTAACCTTCTCCGCCGCCATGATCAGATCGCCTTCATTCTCCCGATCCTCATCGTCGGTTAGGATAATTATCTTGCCGGCTTTCAGATCCTCTATCAGGCTTTCGATTGAGTCGAATTTACTCATCTCTAACTCAGCTCCCCAAATTATTTAACCGCGAATCTCGCGAATCTTCGCCAATAGAAGACAACTATAAATTGAGCGAATTACACGAATTCACTTTAAAATAGACCTATAACATTGTTTCAATACTTACAAACTCTTATTTTTACAAAGTAAAAATAAGAAAAAAAATACCCCGAAGATCCATATCTCCGGGGCGAAAAAGCACATACCTACATTCTATCATCTTCTACCATCCGGACTATACCGTCGGTACCGGAATTTCACCGGTTCACCCTCCACCACTTTAAAAGTGCTGGGGAGTCGCGGACTTACCAATTCTCCAATCGGATTACCGCCGGTCGGGAATCTCACCCTGCCCCGAAGATTTTTGATAACTATATTAGATTCTATAATTAGACTCAAGGATTATTTTATTGCACTAACGAGATATCTCTCTATTATAGACACCCTTTATAAGTTAGCGTTTCTCTCTAACTTTCGGTAGCCGCACCCTTTAGGGTGCGCAATAAACGCCCCGCCGCCGGCGGGGCGGCTACCATTTGTTATATATAAGTGTTCCGCTAATATTAATTAACCAAACCGAAATGCCGAAGCAGGAACTTAGCGCTTTAAATGCCTAAAGTTAAATGATTCACCTCACCGGCGGCGAGAAACATTAAATTATTAGATAATTTTTAATCAAATTTTTTCCGGAGGAAAAAATGCTGAAAGGAATGCGTAAAAGCGCCAAGCAGATACTCTGGCCGCTGATTATAGCCCTGGTCATCACCATGGGTGGTTACGGAGTCTGGTACCTGGTACGCCCGGAGGTGGCGGGAGCCAAAGTAGGAGTAATCTGGGGCAGAGATATCACCCTGGAGGATTTTTCAGAGACTTACCGGGCTGCCTATGCCTTCGCTGTCTGGGGAGGCCAGAAACCGACCCAGGAGCAACTCTTCAAGATCACCTGGCAGCGCCTCCTCCTGGGGATAGAAGCGGAGAAGACCGGAATTTCAACTACCCGGACCGAGTTGGCCCGCGCCCTGGCCGGATTCTCAATCTTCCAGATCGATGGTAAATTCAACCCCGACCGTTACAACCGGATTCTTTCTCAATTTCAATTGGAGGCGTCGACTTTCGAGAAGCAAGTACAGAAACTTCTGTCAATAGAGAAACTACAGGCCACAATTCAGAGCCAGGCCCTGGTCTCTCAGGCGGAGATTGATGAGACCTACCAGCGGATGAACGAGCGGATAAAGGTTGAATATATCCAGGTATTGAAAGACGCCTCCAGCGATCCGATTGAAATCCCTGAAGCCGAGTTGAAGGAATACTACGAACAGAATCAGTCACAATTCAGTATCCAGACCAAGATTGATATTCAATATATCGTTATCGCCCGGGAACAATTCAAAGATACCATCACCATAGAACCGGGCGAGGTTGAAAACATATACCGGGAAGCAATCGCCTCCTTCGAGGATCAGACCGAAAAACCGCCGGCGGCTGAAGAGATGAAAGAAGAGATCCGGGCCGGGCTGATGGAGGAGAAATGTCAGGAGGAAGCCATTCAGCTTGCAAAGGAGATCAACCGGAAACTGGCTGATTATACCACGCTGGAACCATTGGCAAAAGAGTTCTCACTCCCAATCAAGCAGAGCGGATATTTCTCAGAGGACGAAGCCATCCCGGAACTGGGAGATTTTCCCGAGATCAACCGGCTGGCCTTCACAATGGATATCAATGAAATCGTCAGCTATCCCGTTCCGGTGGATAAAGGATTTATCTTCTTCATAGTAACCGACAAGAAAGACGCGGCCCTGATGCCGTTTGATCAGGCGAAAGAAGAAATCCAGACCATACTCAACGAAGAGTTAACCGAAAAGGAAACTTTAAAGATCGCCCGGGATGAACTGACTGAATTGCGTAAATTGATGAATGATGAAGAATTCGACTTCGAGTCCGCCGCGAAAGAGTTGGAATTGAAACCGAAGACTACTCCCTTATTTACCCGGGAAGGGGATGAATCTCTGCCGGTCTCCCCTTCCTTCATCCAGGCCGCCTTTCTTACTCCTCCCGGACAGGTCAGCAATCTCGTTCCTATAGATGGTGGATATGCTTTCCTGACTGTTCTTGAAAGAAAACCGGCGGGACCGATGCCGGAGGAAGAGAAAGAGAAATGGGAGAATCTCACCCGGAGGGGTAAAGCAATGCTTGTCTACGACACCTGGTTCAATAACCTGATCCGGGAGTCAAAGTTCTCGATTACCAATAAGGAACTGGCTCCATAAATTAGCTCACTTTGTTCGCAAATTTATGTAGGATCACTCCCCGACTTTGTCGGGAAGGCTTGTAGTATCGGCTTCGCCTTGTGGGAAATGTAGTATCGCCCCCCGGATTCATCCGGGGGGGCTTGTAAACTCGGCTTCACCTTTTTTTGCGTATGAAAGCCGGATAGTCAAGCGCAGCGATATTACAACTCCTACAAAGAATGCCGGAGGCATTCTGATCCAACAAGTCCTTGAGCGGGAGCTAAAGGACGATCCCACGGAATTTCAATCTACTGAAATTCCTGGATAAACCGGAAATGATTTGGTCAACTCCCCCACCTCTTTCTTTATCCGGGCGATAGTTTTTTCATCGTCGGGATTTTCAACCACTTCTCCGATCCAACCGCCGATCAGCTTCATCTCCTGCTCTTTCATCCCCCGGGTAGTTACCGCCGGTGTCCCCAACCGGATCCCGCTTGTCTTTGACGCCGGGCTGGGATCAAACGGGATCAGGTTTCGATTGCAGCATATCCCGGCCCGTTCCAGGGCAAGGGCCGCTTCCTTTCCGTTGATCCCTTTATCTCGGAGATCCACCAGGAGCAGGTGATTATCGGAACCACCGGAAACCAGACGAAAGCCATTACTCTTCAGGGCATCCCCTAGAGCCGCGGCATTGAGTATGGTCTGACGCTGATAATCCTTAAATTCCGGCTGCTGCGCTTCCTTCAATGCTACTGCTTTGGCGGCAATCACATGCATCAATGGTCCGCCCTGAATCCCGGGGAAGACATTCCGATCGATCACCTTCCTAAACTCTTCCCGGCAGAGGATCATTCCGCCTCTCGGGCCCCTGAGGGTCTTATGGTTTGTAAAAGTCACAAATTCGGAATAGGGGACCGGATCCGGGTGATATCCGGCCGCGATCAGCCCGGCAATGTGAGCAACATCGGCCATAAGATAGGCGCCGACTTCATCGGCGATCTCACGGAACCGATCGAAATTTATTGTGCGGGGATAAGCGCTCGCCCCGGCTACTATCATCCGTGGTTTATGCTCCCGGGCCAGTCGCGCGGCCTGATCGTAATCAATCATTTCGGTATCGGGATTCACCCCGTATGAGACCACATTATAGAGCTTTCCGGAAAAATTGATCTTGTGGCCGTGGGTAAGATGTCCCCCGTGGTCGAGGTTCATGGTTAAAATAGTGTCACCGGGTTTAAGCATCGCGAAATAGACAGCCATATTAGCCTGACTCCCGGAATGAGGCTGGACATTGACATGTTCCGCTCCAAAGATATCTTTCGCCCGGTCAATGGCCAGAGTCTCCACCCGATCCATCCATTCGCATCCCCGGTAAAACCTCCGCCCCGGGTATCCCTCGGCATACTTATTGGTAAATATACTGCCCAACGCGGAAAGAACGGCCGGACTGGCGTAATTCTCGGAGGCGATGAGGATAATATCTTCTTCCTGTCTCTTTAGTTCACCCTGGATAGCCTCAGCGATATCCGGATCATTTTTCCGTAGATTCATACAATCTTTACTCCAAAAATATTCTAATGGTTTTGTTTTATACTTAAAATGTCACTCGTGGGCTAGTAATCTTTCAATAAACCCTGTAGTTGATCGTTTAGTATTCATTTTATAAAAGGTTAGAACTGAATTTTTTTGTTTCTTTAGCCACCTCGGTCCCCATTAAAGGAGAATATCGAATATCGAACACCGAACTTCGAATATCGAAGTGGCCGCGCGTGACTTCGACATTCGAAGTTCGATATTCTGCGGTTCGATATTCGCTTTTTTGTCGTTCAACATTCGAAGTTGGACGTTCGAAGTACAACTTTTAATATATCATTTAATGTCCTTTCTCTTTAACCTTGAACCTCATATCCGAGACAATATTCAATTTCAACCTTAGTTACCGGTCCTTCTCTCAGTATCCGCGGAGGAGAGACCGAGAGATCAAGTACCGTGGAAGCTTCTCCTGTGACCTTTCCGCCATCTATGATCAGATCCACCCTTCCTCTGAATTCACGGCAGGCCGTCGCCCCATCCGTTATAGCCGGCTCACCGCTCCGGTTGGCGCTGGTAGCCACCACCTCAACCCCGCTCTCCTCAATCATCCGTCGAACAAAATGGTGGCCGGGGAGGCGGTAACCGCAGGTCCTGCCATCAGGATGGCGGAGAATCACCGTCAGCGGACCGGGCCAATATCTTCTCAGCAATAAATTCTGCCCCTCCTCCGTCAACAGTTGAGATATCTCTGCTTGATCGGCCAGCAGGCGCACCAGGGGTTTATCTCCGCTTCTACTTTTGATCCGATAGATCTTCTCCACCACCGAAGGATTTGAGCCATCGCCTCCCAGACCATAGACAGTCTCCGTTGGAAAAAGAACCACTCCTCCTCCAGCCAGCACCCGGCTGGACTCTAACAATGCCTCCTTCTCCCCTCCGGCCTGAGCAAGCTGTATAACTTTTTGCTTCAACATATCTCCGTTAATGAATTTCAAATAACAGCTTACAGAACTTAGCGCCTTCGCGCTGACTTTTGGTAGCCGCACCCTTTAGGGTGCGCAATAAACGCAGGCTAAAGCCTGCGGCTACCTTTTTAACTGCATTTATTGTCCCGGTAATATCAATTAAGACAACCAGGATCCCGAAGTATTTCGGAGACATTCCGAAGCAGCAAAATAACTTCAGACGTTTGCATATATCTCCCCGATATATATTCCTTCCCAATTTTTATGCCAGCAAAATCTACCGGGGATCATCGAGAGAAGAGATGTCCATATCTTCAAATGATTTCTGCGACGGATCTGAAAGGAACTCTCCATAGACTGAATAAAATCGGTTCAGGTGATTCAGCGCTTCCGGCCCCAGATGATTTTTATACTCCTCTTCGGTGAATATATATCGATAGGAATCCAGATAGTTCAAGAGGATATCCCGGGCCCAGGTTATCCGGCGAAACATCGCCGAGCAGGATGCTTTTTCCTTTCCGGTACACTTATCGGGATGGTAGCGGCGGCAAAGCTCCCTGTACGCGGTCCTGATATCATCACGGGTCGCCATATCCGGCAGTTCCAATATCGCGCACGCTTTCTCGATTATATCAAATCCTGTCATTGTACAGTTGACGGTTGATGGTTGACGGTTGACAGTAACCCATTCATTAGACAAAGCTTATTCGAAAACCTTGTCGATTATGGTCCAGATTATTATGATATGTTGTACATTGGATCTTCAATTTTTCAATCTTTTTGTCCGACTCACTGTCAACCGTCAATCGTCAACTCTCCTTTCCCATCTCCCCCGTTCTTGATACGTCTTAATAAAACGTTCGATCGAGCGGTCCCAGGTCTTCTCCACGTCATCCGGGAAAAAACAGGCCGGAAATTCTCCCATCCGCCAGTGGTATTGAATACATTCGCAGCAGATCCCTTTCCGGCTGCACGGCTCATAGGTACAGTTGCAGCGTAACCTGTTCTCTTCCGCCTTACATTCCATAATATTTCTTCCTGTATAAACCGCGGATTAAGCGGATTTAACCCCGGTAAACCGAGGGCTGGCCGAATGTTTTTCCCCTAATCAGCATAATCCGTTTAACCCACGGTTAAATAAGTTGCAAAGCTAAGTGCCCCATTTGGAATTTCAATAAATTGAAATTCCGTGGGATCGTCCTTTCGCTTCCGCTTCAGGACTTGTAGGATCAGAATGCCTTAGGCATTCTTTGTAGGAGATGTAATATCGCTGCGCTTGACTATCCGGCTTTCATACGAAAAAAAAGGTGAAGCCAAGTTTACAAGCCCCCCCGGATGAATCCGGGGGGCGATACTACATTTCCCACAAGGCGAAGCCGATACTACAAGCCTTCCCGACAAAGTCGGGGAGTGATCCTACATAAATTTGCGAACGAAGTGAGCTAATTTATTGTCTTTCAGGATCGCGCACCGAAGATCCGGGTGCCGATCCGGACCATATTGGAACCTTCCTCAATCGCCACCCGGTAGGAATTGGTCATACCCATCGAGAGTATTTTCATCTCTGTTCCCGATATATTAGCTTCCTTCAGTTCCTCAAAAAGTCTCCGGGTCTCTACGAAGTAAGGCCGCGCGTCCTCCGGATCACCCGCCAGCGGTCCCATGGTCATCAACCCCTGAATAGAGAGACCCGGTAATCCAGCAATCTCTTTAATCAAATCAACCGCGCTCTCCGGCATCACCCCGGCTTTCTGGGGTTCACGACCGCTGTTGATCTCAATCAGAATAGGCATCACCTTCGCGATAGCATCGCAGCGCTTGTCTACCTCCCGGGCCAGACGTAGAGAGTCAACGGTCTGGATCATATCACATCCGCCCACTATCTTTCTCACCTTGTTGGTCTGAAGATGGCCGATAAAATGCCAGAGCGCTTTTCCCTTCACCCGATCCTGTACCTGTAGCATCTCCTGAACATAATTCTCACCCAGAATCCCGATCCCGGCCTCGACAGCTTCCATTATCTCCGCCGGAGTCCTGGTCTTGGCAGCGGCGACCACCGTCACCCCTTCCGGGATCTCATCCAGTAATTGTCTAACATTATCCGCAATCATTGATTCTGCTCCATATTTTCATTCTAAAAGATTACTCCTTTTTATCCGCAAAGAAACTCCAAAATTATAATCACCCCCGACCCCATTTTTAGCCGCAAAAAAGCGCAAAAATCACAAGAACTCCCCCTGCCTCGGCCCCTTTTGTGAACCACGAATTTTACCCCGCGATGAGCACAGCGAATTTGGCGGGGTGCTCTACTGCCCACTGCCCACTACCCACTGCCTATTCCAACTACGAATTTGGCTCGCCCTGGTTTTACTCTGACGGATCGGACTGATCGGACCCATCGGACGGGCGCATCCGGCGCCTCCCTGCTCTTCCCTGCTACTCCCCGCTATTCCCTTCTTATCCTTGCTACTCCCTATTCCCCCTTCCCCGCCGAAACCACCACAAACCCTCCTTCTCCCCATCCTTCACTCGAAGACTGCACGGAGGTCATCTCCTCCGGTGCTACCAATAATGTTTGGCGAACTAAAATATCTCTCCATGCGGCAGATGAAAGCAACTGAAAAATATCCGGAACGGAAGAAAATCTAGCTTCACGATAGAATCTACTGTCTTCTTTCTTTTCCTGATATTTCTTGCCCAGATGACTCTCTCGGTCCACAAAACCTATTATCAATCTCCCCTCGTCTTTCAATACTCGATGAACTTCTCCGACAACTCTCTCCGGACATGCAAGGAAACATAGTACTGTCACCATAATCACATAGTCAAAACTCCCGGAATCAAACGGCAAAAACTCCCCCCTTCCCTGAATTCCTCTCACTCCACGCGGCCGACCTCTAACCAGCATCTCCCGAGCCGGATCAATACCCCACTCTATCCCCAGCGGCCCGGCAAAACGACCGGTGCCGACGCCGATCTCCAAACCAACACCGGTGATAGGAAGAAATCCTCTCAAGCAATCCAGTTCCGATTGATACGCCGGGAGATTCTGGTCATACCACTTATCATATTCCCACGGGTATGATTGGTAAGGATTATTATTGCTCATTGACAGATAACTTTGATCAATTAATAGACGTCATGCCTCTGTAAAATAATTTGGTTCTCAGTCATATTGTGTGGGTTGTAATACTCCACCGGGCTTGCCCCGGTGGGAATAAGACTGATAACTAAATTGCCTATAATAACTAAAATGGTTACCCCCGGGCTTGCCCCGGTGGGACCGTAACTCTTTAACATTAAGGAAGATAAGTCATCGCTCCACCCCGGTTGAATCAACCGGGGTGGTGGCGGTAGATGTTATGGTACCTATAGTATTCAGTCATTATTCCACCGGGACAAGCCCGGTGGTGATTATAAACCTATCTTACCCACACAATATGACTGAGAACCAATAATTTTTATCTTTATTCAAAATTAGCCGGATTTATGAAGTAAATCGGACTATCCCGGGTACTCGCCGAACAGTTTCCCCCAGGGAGACTCTTTAAGCCATCTATCGACCACTTTCCTGCCCTTGACCGGATACCAGAAATGGTCATGATAATACTCACTGGCAAAGATAAAGAGTTTGACCAGCGGAGTGCGGAAGAAGAGTTTCTGAAAAACTTTCAGAGGGCTCCGCCAGAGGAGCATCCCGGTACCGGTTCCCAGGTTTACCCCGACCTTAAAACCCCAGCTCTCTTCCGCGATCTCGGGCATCCCCACAATCTCGATCTCCCGGGGATCTCCCTGGCCCAGACCCCGTTCCGTCGCGTGGTTGATGTACCGGATCGACATCGGGTCGAATCCCATAAGCTTAGCCGCGACGGCATCAATCGCCACCTGATCGGATGAGGCCAGGATCACATCTTTCTGATACGGGACCAGTGTCCGCGGACCAGGGCCGGAGCCGGCGGTGGTCCCATCCATGGTACAGAAGATTCCGGGATGAATTTCCTGCTGGATTGCCAGGAGATCAACGATCGTGTCATGAATCCAGGTATGGGTATAGTGACGATGAATGTTCAGCAGACCCCCGAAGGCGTTCTTTAACGCCCCTGTGGTGACTGTATAGGAGTGGGTCTTGACGGTGGGGAGATGGACAATATTCTTCCCGAAGAAGTAATCGGGGAGATAGATCCCTTCCGGGAAGATCTCATCCAAAACCGCCATCTTCGCCCTGGGACAGTACCGGACCCACTTCATGTCCTCGTCTTTGAAATTATATAATTTTGGAATCCCGTACTTCTCCAGTACTGGTCCGAACTTATTATAGCGATCGCCCAGGTCGGCAATAGTTACCACGGTCTTGTTATGAACATCAACCAGATCGTTGAACCCCGACTTCTTCAAAGCCAGGATCGTCCCTTCCAGCTGCCAGGGGGTGGTATTGGCCCCGGGATAGAGAAGATGCCAGCTGATATTATCCTTTAAAATTGTGGTTGCAGCCGGATCCATGCTCTCCCGCATTCCGGCCAATTCACAGAGACGCTGATAATCCTCCAGAACTGTCTCCGGGTTTGTTCTGAGAATCGCTACTTTAGATTTTTTCATATAAATTTTCCTTTCTTTGTGACCTTCTTTCCATCGATCAGCATCTCATGCCGGTTCAGCGTCAACGATTTCCGGGTTAAAATCGCCGGATGGCCGGCTATCTCGAAGGGCTCGGGAAGTCCACTCCAGATAGATCCCTGCCACTCCTTGACAATCTCGCCGCTCACTTTGATAGTCCCGGCATTTGAGAGATGGTCGGTTAAGACCTCGACGGTAAACTTTTTATTATCCAACTTTAGCAGCCATCTTTCTTTAATCATTGCTGAAACCTCTCCTTATCGAATGCTTTCATATAAGCTTCCCGTGCATCAATCAATCCCGCCTCATGGAGACGGCCAATAGAGTCATCCATCAACTGCATACCAAGATCGGATCCGGTCTGAATTATATTATTGATCTTAGAAGTTTTCCCCTCTCTAATAATATTTGAGAGGGCCGGAGTGCTCACCAGCAACTCAACCGCGGCTCTCCGCCCCCGGCCATCAGATCTCTTGCAGAGGGTCTGGGTACAGACCCCTTTCAGGGACTGAGCCAGCATCGCCCTGATCGCGTCACGCTGTTCAATCGGAAAGACATCTATGATCCTATCAATAGTCTTGGCCGCCGAATTAGTATGAAGTGTCCCGAATACCAGCAACCCCCGCTCAGCCGCGCTGACCGCGAGGCTGATAGTCTCCAGATCCCGCATCTCCCCCACCAGTATCACATCAATATCCTGCCGGGGGGCGAGACGGAGACCATCGGCGAAGGTTTTAACGTCAATCCCGACTTCCCGCTGTACGATGACCGATCTCTTGATCGGGTGAACAAACTCGATCGGTTCCTCGATCGTCAGAATGTGCTTACACTGCTGACTATTGATCAGGTCGATGATCGCCGCCAGGGTGGTGGATTTCCCGGAACCGGTAGGGCCGGTCATCAGAATCAGTCCATTCCTTAGATCGACGAACCGCTCCACCGCGGGCGGCATCCCGAGCTCCGCCAGGGGGACTATCTCGGTGGGAATGATCCTGAATACCGCCCCCATCCCGTGGATGTGCTGGAAGTAGTTGGCCCGAAAACGCGCCTGATCATTCAGGGAATAGGCAAAATCCAGATCCCCGCTATCAAGAAATTTGCGCCACCGAACCGGCTCGCAGATCTCCATCATGTACTCCAGCATCTCGACCAGGGTAAGGGGAGGCAGATCAAGGGATTCAATCCGGCCATGGAGACGGATTTTTGGAGATTGACCGGACGTCAGATGAAGATCGGAGCCACTACGGTCAATCAGGATATTGAAAAGTTTATCTATCTTCGCCATTATCCAAACCTCTCCCGGTCTAATGCCCATTTTCTGGCTTCCGCCAGGCTTATCTTGCCCTCGCGAACCAGTTGATCGAGAGAATCATCCATCAAGCGCATCCCCTGTTTATGCCCGGTCTGGATCTCTGAAGTCAGCATGTGGGTCTGATTCTCCCTGATGATACTCGCTATCCCGGGGTTGGAGAAGAGTATCTCCATCGCAGGATAACAGGCCATGCCGTCCGTAGACGGGACCAGATACTGGCAGATGATTCCCCGGAGCGACTCGGCGACCATCATCCGGATCTGCTCCTGCCGGCCCGGGGGGAAGGCGTCTATCAGGGCGCCGATAGTCCGGGTGGCGGAAGTTGTATGAATACTGCTCAATACCAGATGACCGGTCTCGGCCGCGGTAATCGCCATCGACATCGTCTCCAGATCGCGCATCTCCCCCACCATGATAATATCCGGATCCTCCCGCAAAGCCGCCCGGAGGGCGCAACTGAACGACCGGGTATGACTTCCGACCTCGCGCTGGGTAACCTGGCATTTTTTGGGACGGATAATATACTCGATCGGGTCTTCCACCGTGATAATATGGTCGTGACGGGTCTTATTGATCCGGTCCAGTAGAGCCGCCAGAGTAGAGGTCTTTCCGGCACCGGAGGGACCTCCAATCAGGACCAGCCCCTGCTGATACTCGGTCAGACGGGCGATATCCTCCGGCAGACCGAGTTCGGCAAAATCCATAACTTCGTCATTTATCACCCGGAAGACACCGTCCCAGCCCAGGCGGTGATGGATTATGATACCCCGGTAACGGGAACCGGCTTCATCCATCAGGGAGAACTCCAGATTGAGATCTTCTCTCAGTTTGTTCTTCTGATCTTCAGTCAAAACTTCAAAGAAGAGGGATTCCGTCTCAGCGGCGGAGAGAGGCGCGTCGGCAAACCGCAATCCACCATTCAGCCGCAGGAAGATCGGTCGTCCCACGGAGATGTGAAGGTCGGAAGCTTTTATGGCGCGGGCCTTGGAGAGGATCTCCATCAACTTCCCGCGATGCACACCGTCACCATTAGCGGCTTTCATCTTTCCAACTGATTCTTCGACTCTATTGCTATTCATAGGCGATAGACTTTATGGTTCTCTTCTATATTTACGAAACAATAAGATTGAAGATATCACCTATTCCCATGACTGTCAAATTACCAACTGCGGGCTTTGCTGAAGATCTCCCATAGCAGGAATTCGGGCGATTAAACACGAGCAGGACTTGCGCGCTTCAGGTTAGTAGCGTATATATAAGGTAGAACTTAGCGCCTTCGGCGCTAACGTTGAAAAATATAGTGGTAGCCGCACCCTTTAGGGTGCGCAATAAACGCAGGCTAAAGCCTGCGGCTACCTTTTTAACTACATTTATTGAAATTCCGAAACAGGAACTTAGCGC
>Ga0180435_10001752_pt1 | contig 22392 bp, 17 predicted proteins | sample SS_ome_3_FD_132467 | JGI IMG/M metagenome (GOLD analysis project Ga0180435, IMG submission 132467) | Hypersaline lake sediment archaeal communities from the Salton Sea, California, USA - SS_3_S_1 metaG | ecosystem: Environmental > Aquatic > Non-marine Saline and Alkaline > Hypersaline >...
CCGATTTGGTCTTGGCTACTTATCTTCCCCGTCGCCGTGGACGGGAGGCCGTCCACTCGCGCGAGTCATAACCCGGACGTATTTTGTAAAACTTGATGTTGTCGAGTCGCGAATCATGGCCCCCCGTCCGTTTTTCGGCAAACAGAAAGACATACGGCTGATCGGCGTGAATCTTGCGGTGGATTTCCTGAAAGATCGCCGATTGTTTCGATTCGTCCGTCGTTTTTCGCAGCTTTTCAATCAACTTGTCGACCTCTGGGTTGCTGTAACCAATCGCATTGGAACTGTCCGGCGCATCCGCCTGAGAACCATGCCAAATTTGAAAGGGGTCGCTCTTCCAGGTCATTGACCAGCCAAGGATCGTTGCGTCGAATTCCTTTTTTCTCAGTTTCTGCAACATCAATGCCCATTGCGTCTGCGTGAGCGTCATATCAACTTGGATTTGCCGCAGGTTTTCGCGAATCATCAACGCGATGTTGCGATAGGTTGGACTGTCCGCAAAGATCATGAGATCGAACTTTGCCTCGACCAGCTTGCCGTCGATCATTTTGTCGCGTATGCCGTTGCCGTTGGTGTCGACCCAACCTGCTTCGTCCAGCAACTCACGCGACCGCCGCAGATCGTGTTTGATGAAGGGGATCGTATCGTCACTTGACGAACTGCCCGGCGCGAACGGCCCGTTGACTCGCTTGGCAAGTCCGAAGTAAAGATCGTCGATGATGTCCTGCACGGGGACGGCATGACTAATTGCCCACCGAACGTTTTTGTCTTGAAACAACGGTTTCTTCAGGTTGAACCCCAGATAGCGGTAGCCGGGGTAGTCGAATGAAACGAGTTTGACCCTGCCATCTTCGACGGCGGCGCTGGTTTGATCTTCCAGAAAGTGCTGCTTCTCGGGATAGCCGACGAAATCAGCTTCGTTGCGAAGCAGCTTCTTGCGCGCGGTATTCGAATTCGGGATGCAGCGGTAAACAGCCTTTTTGAACGGATACGGTTCGCCCCAGTAGTCGGGGTTGCGCACGAGTACAAGACGTCGATCGCGTTCCCAGTCGCTATACATCATGGGGCCGGTACCACACATCTTTGTGTTGGCCCAGTGATTATTGAATAGGTCGGCAAACTCTTTTGAGTTGCGGAAGTCGAATGTGACGGGCTCACCATGCTCATCAACGGAATAGACATGCCGGGGAATGACCATCATTCCGATGGTGAACTCGTGGGAAAGAATATAGGGCTCCGACCACTTCACCTCCACCGTGTAGTCGTCGATCTTGCGAACGGAGATCTTGTACTTGTCTTTTTCTTCCTTGGCGTTTGGATTTTGGTAGAAGCTGCGCAATGAACCGGCTTCTACATTCTCATTCAAAATACACTGGAACGTAAAAACAACATCGTCGGCTGTGAATTCCGTCTCGGGCAGCGGAGTGCCATCCGGGAGGCTGATCGGGTGCCATTTGACGCCCTTGCGAAGGTGGATGGTATACGTGTTTTTTTCCTCGTCAAACTCCCATGATTCGGCGAGTTCGTTTTCCCAGACGTCTGGGTTGGGAAACGATCGATCCGCCAAATTCTCGTAGACATGGCGGTGAAAGGCGTCGCTTACGTTGTCGCTGGCGATGATTGGATTTAGCGTGTCGGGATCTTCGCCGTATACGCGTAGCAACGAGTCATACGCATCTTCATCTTGCAGTTCTTGTTGGCAGCCAGGACCAACAAGAACACCGACGAGAAGGAAAAGCATCGCAGCGCGAACGCCCAAGGTCTGACAGAAACTGAGAAACGAATCTCGATTCGGGTGGGCTACGTCTTGTGTTGGCACAACAAGCAGGGTCCATCTACGAGGGAGATTGAGCACGGCATCGCTGCAAGGCGGATTCAGTAACAATCCGTGTCCCAGTCAACGCAAATAGTTCAATTTGACGTTACGGGAAGACCGAACACGGCCGCCGTTGAGTTGCAGCAAACTGATACTAAAACTTGAGTTACGTTCGGTCAATAACAACTGGGGACGTTCCCCACCCCGAGTCGACACACTTGCGAAAACCGCTGTTGCGGGTATCCGACGGCTTTTGGTACCCTCTTGCCCCCTCTTACCAGGATTCACAACAGGCCGGCACTTGTCTCGGTGGCGATCAAATCGTGCCCAGTCAGGTTCCGCCTACAAAAACCTATCGAGGTCGCTATGCAACGGATTGCTGCGTGTCCCCGCAACGTCGTTCCTTTCCACCACTTTCTGTACTGCCTGCGGATGCCAATGGTTCGGCTTCTGTTTGGCCTCGCAGTCGTCGCAACTGCATTCACGGTGCCGACGTTGTTGGCAGAAGACCGCATCGTACCCGAAGTGGTTGAGGAGGCCGACGAAGGGCTCGTGGCCCAGTGGATCTGGACGCCGAAACATCGAGCTGGCGATGTCCCCAGCGATACCTGTTTCTTCCGCAAGACGATCTCGCTGAGCAATCCCGAGGCGGGCGAAATAGCCGTCGCCGCCGATGACGAGTATGAACTGTACATCAATGGGCAGTTGGTTGGTTCGGGCGATACATGGGATCTAACCGACCGCTACGACATCAGCGAGCATCTGATTCGTGGTAAGAATGCGATCGCCATCAAAGTGACCAACACGGATGGCGGTGACGCTGGTTTGGCGGCGCAAATCGCGATCAAGGAAGAGGGCGAAGATCCGCAAGGATTTGTCACCGACGGCAGTTGGAAGACGAGTCTGTTCGCCCTGCGCCGTTGGAACGCTTCGACCTTTCCCGACCTACTTTGGGCTCGGGCACAAGTATTGGGTCCGATCAAAACGACCGCGCCCTGGGTTGCCGAGGCAGAGGAGCCGCGGCGCCTGCCGACCGAAGCAATGGACGCTGGAGGTGTTTCGATCCTGCGCCGCTCAAGCGAAGGGGAACCAACGCCGGCCGTGGAGCCTACTCCGGTCGAGCCGGAACCTACCGTCGACATGCCGACGTTCGGGGTGCGCCCAAACTTCAATGTTCAGATGGTTGCCGAGCCAGCCAAAACTGGTTCGCTGATCGCGGTTGCCTTCGACGAAAACGGCGACTTGATCGTTTCGCGCGAAGGCGGCGGACTGTTGCGCGTCAGGGATTCGGACAGCGATGGCATTCCCGACCGAGGTCACACGTATTGCAGCGAAGTGACAAACTGCCAGGGTCTCCTGTCGCTCAATGGCGGTGTTTACGCGGTTGGTGATGGCCCGCAAGGGTCGGCCCTTTATTGGCTCAAAGATACGAATGAAGACGACAAGTTGGAGGTTGTCAAATCAGTTCTCCAGTTCACGGGTGAGATGGATGAACTGGGGCCACATGGCGTGGCGTTCGGGCCCGACGGCTATCTTTACGTAACGGTGGGCAATCGAACGAAACCGGTTGCGCAGGCGGCCAAGGAAAGCCCCTACCGAAACAGCTACGAAGGCGACTTCGCTGAGTTGCGGCTGATCGACCCGACGCCGGAGAAACGAGGACTGCGGGCGCCGGGCGGACGGATCATCCGTTGCGATCTCGAAGGAGAGGTCGTCGAAACGGTGGCGGGCGGACTGCGCAATGCCTATGACCTCGCGTTTACGGCGGCTGGCGATCTGTTCGTTGCCGATTCCGACATGGAAGACGACAAGGGGTTGCCCTGGTATCGCCCATCGCGAGTTTGCTTCGTCACGCCCGGAGCCGAATTTGGTTGGCGCAGTGGAAGCGGCAAGTGGCCCTCCTATTTCTATGACTCTCTTCCACCGGTTATTGAGTTTGCTCGGTCGTCTCCTGCCGGAATGGTTGCCTACGATCACGTGAAGTTGCCTCAGGAATACCGTGGTGCGTTATTTGTTTGCGATTGGCAGGGAGGCCGGATCATGGCAGTCATGCCGCAGCAAAAGGGCGCTGGCTACGAGGCAACGAGCAAGGTGTTTCTCGAGGGCGCTCCTCAGCACATTACGGATGTGGATGTCGCCCCGGATGGATCGATCTATTTTGTTTGCGGCGGCCGCGGAACCGAAGGCGGTGTCTATCGGGTTGTTTACGAAGGCGAACTTGCGGAAGCCGAGAAACCGATTGGTCAGGGTTTGTCTGCGATTGTTCGCCAACCGCAGATGCAATCTGCCTGGGCCCGTCGAAACATCGCCGATGCCAAGGACGAATTGGGAGACACGTGGTCAGATGAACTCCTAGGAGTGGCGATCGAGACTCAGAATCCAGTCGGTCAACGACTCCAAGCCTTGGAGTCGGTTCGTTTGTTTGACGCACCGCTGTCGATGGACGTGTTAACGAAATTGTCGCGTGATGAAACGCCGGCCATTCGCGCGAAGGTTGCTGCAGTTCTGGCGACGTCAGATGAGGCGGAAGCAAAAAAAACGCTGACCGGTCTGCTGGAAGACAGAGACGCTCGCGTTCGCCGGACCGCTGCCGAATCGCTGGTCTACCGTCTGGCCCGCGTCGACCACGTCAAGATCAGCAAGCTGCTTGCATCGGCAGACCGGTTCGAAGCGTTTTCGGCTCGGCGTTTGCTCGAGGGGCAGGACGTCGGAACTTGGAAAAAAACAGTGATGCAGACGAATAACGTTCGGCTGTTTCTCGCAGGTGCGCTGGCCATGTTGACCGTCGAGCCATCGAAGCCGAACGGCTACGCGATTTGTGATCGTGTTGGCGGCTTGCTGCTCGATCGGGGCGTGTACATCAGCGACGCCAACTTCGCCGACATGATGCGGCTGTTGCAGGTCGCGATCAGTCGAGGGCAACTGGAAGCCAGTGAGTTGATCGATCTGAAGGGCATTCTCACGCGAGAATACCCCTGTCGCGACGCGCGGATGAATCGCGAGATGGTGCGATTGCTTGTTCGCTTGGGAGCGGTCGACATCGCCGATCGCTTTGTCGAGCAATTCGAATCCGCCAAAGACCAACAGGACAAACTACACATCGCGGCCTATGTGGCGAACATCGATACCGGTTTCAGCTTCGAGAGCAAATCAAAACTGCTTGCCTTTTATGAAAAACAACTCGAAGAGACAGGGCAGGGGACCGGACACTCCGACTACATGCAACAAATGTTGCGTCGTTTTGCCGGTTCGCTCAGCGAGGCGGAGCGGCACGCGATCATCCGAGACGGCGCTAAACGACCGGCGGCGGCGTTGGCCACCTTTTATCATTTGCCCACGAAGCCGAGCGACAAAACGCTAACGGCGATTCGCGTGCTCGACGCCTCGCTCGCCAGCGACCAGCGACCCGTTGCCAGTCGACTGCGCGTCGGCACCGTGGCAATCCTCTGTCGTAGCGGCGATTCAAAATCGATCGAATTCCTCGAAAATGTCTTTGAACAACAGCCCGACCGTCGCGATGTGATTGCTCTGGGCTTTGCGAAGCGCCCCGGCGAGCAACACTTCGACCATCTGGTTCGCAGTCTGCCGACGTTGTCGGTGGACACAGCGGATCCGATTCTGGAGAAACTACTATCGTGCCAGCGGAAAACGACAGCCGCTCAGCATATTCGACAATTGATTGTGCTTGGTATTGAACTCGATGCCGACGGCAGCCAACTTGCCATCGCGCTGCTTGAGCATTGGACGGGCGAACGTCTGACTGAAGCGGGTGACGCGCACGACGTTGCGCTCACCGCTTGGCAGCAATGGTACAAGAAAAAGTACCCGGGGGCGCCGGCTGCGATGCCCGTGGCCAGTACGGACGAAGGAAGCTGGACAACGAATCGGGTACTGGCGCTGCTGAACACGTCGGCGGTCGATAGAGAATCCACCATGCGTGGGGCGGAGGTATTCCGCAGCGCGAACTGCGCAGCCTGTCATGATTTCGGTGGCAACACAGGTCGCATTGGGCCTGTCCTCTCGGGCACCGTCCGAAAACTACACCGCAAACAACTTGTTGAGGCGATCCTCCATCCCAGTCGCCAGGTGTCGCAGGGATACCGGCCTTACGCGCTTGTGGTCGACGGCCGACAGATTACGGGCGTCATCGGTGCAGGTTCGCCCGGTCAGTTGGCGATTCTCGATGCCGACGGGCGAACTATTTACGTTCGCGAAGAAAAGGTTTCGTCGATCCAGGAAGCCGGTGGCAGCGTGATGCCCTCGGGGCTGCTCGATAAGCTCTCCGTCCAAGAGGTGGCTGACCTGATGACCTTCCTCCTCAACGCCCCGCAACCTCGAATCACCGAACTGCCCGGTCCTCGCAGCCGGGAGTAAGACAGGGCGAGGGAGAAAGGCCGCTTGTGGCTTCGGCGGCGAGCTTGGGCAACCGGAACGGATGTCTCACGCGAAGGCGCTAAGGCGCGAAGAGGGGTCAATCCACAGCTCGCATGATTTCGTGTTTGAAGGCCTCGAATTGTATTTTCGCGTCGTGCCAACGCGAGTCGCCTCCCAATACCGCAAATCGTTCAGCGGCCACCGGAATATTCCCGCGGCCGCTGTTTTCTCCGGCCAAGTCGCACGCAGCTATTCTTTTTCGGGGATTGCCTCTTCGGCCTCGTCCTTCTTCTCTTCCAGTTCCTTCATCTGGTCTTCGAGTTGCTTGCGCATTTCCTGTAGGCGTTTGATCTGCTCGTCGAGACGCTTGATGCGGTCTTCGTTGCCCTGGTTCTCCATCTCCTTGGCAATCTTCTCCATCCGCTTGATGGCGTCTTCGAACTTCTTCGCCTGCTCTTTGGGCATGGCTGGTTGAATGGGAACAGGCAAGGCTCGCGGCATGCCGCCCGGCTGGATCTGGATGCGGCCGCCCGGCATGATCTGGATGCCACCACCGCCAATGATGACGTTGCCCGCACCTTGCTTCGAGTATTTCTCGTACTCCTTGTGGGCCTCGGGATGTTTCTTTTTCAGTTCGGCGGCGTCCTTGGCTTCGTACTTTTTGGTTTCTTCCTTGCCTTGATCGTTCTTCTGGGTGATTTCGACCTTGATTTTGCCGCCGGCCTCTTCGCTGATCTTGATCTTTTTGCCGCCCTCTTCGGCCTCGATCTGTTTGTTGCCGTTGTTGTTCTTGATGCTGATCTTTTTTGCGCCGGGGCCGCCGAGCACGCGGATCTGAATATTACCCTGCACGTTGCCGCCGCCCGGGAACATCTGCCCGAATGGTTGGAGGCCACCCGGCTGTTCGCCCTCGGCTGGTTTTAGCGCGTTTCTAGCTCGCTGGGAGGTCGAGGGCCGGTCGCTTTCGGCCAATCGTTCAAGCGCGGCTTTGGCCGGCGCTTCGGCGCCGCCTTCCATCAGTTTCTTGAGGATGTCGATCGAGCGCGTGATGACCTCGCGGCTATCGCCCTTGGCTGCCTCTTCCAGCGCGGGAATCACCTGCTCGCCGGCTTGAGCGAGTTTTCGCGTTGCCGTTTGTCGTTTGTTGAAGTTGACGTCGTCGAGCTGCTTAATCAGTTCGGCGACTTGGGTGGGCGTCAACTCGGCGGACTCCGTCGCTTCGGTGGCCGGTTCGTCCGCCATCACCGGTAGGCAAACGACTGCAAAAATCGCCAACAACGGTAGACAGAACAGGATTCGTGGCAGGGACATGGCAAGCTCCAGGTTGAAAGGGGCCAAAAGGTTGAGGTGTTGAGGGCGCGACAAAAGACCGCAAATCCGCAGCGGACGACGGCTTTCCAGCAACTATGTTACCGCCGAGGGCGAATTCTTGCACCCGGGAAATCCCGATTTGTGTGACCCCGGATCGCAGTTTGCATCACCTGGACCAATCGGATATTGTTGCTGGGAAGCAGCCGCTTGCGGCTAAAACATTGACTTCGCGTCAAAAACGGACGACCCGCCATGAAGATTCGATTCATTCTTTGCGCAGTTCTGCTGGTTTTCGCATGTGTTACAAACACGTTTGCCGAAAACTGGCCGCAGTGGCGCGGGCCGCGGGGCGACAACACGAGCAAGGAACGCAACCTGCCAATCGTGTGGAGCGAGACGCGGGGGCTGCTGTGGAAGTGTCCGCTGCCGGAGTATGGATGCAGCACGCCGGCGATTTGGGGCGACGCAATCTTCGTGACCGCACATGTGGGTGACAAAAAGTTAATTTTGCAGCGGATTGACAAGGGTAATGGCGAGGTCGTCTGGACCCGGGAGGTGGGCGAAGGATCCACCCCGCGCGATCTGCCCAAACGCGGCGGCATGAAGTTTCATCGGCTGCACAACTTGGCCACGCCGTCGCCGGTGACCAACGGCGACGTGGTTGTTGTCCATTTTGGCAACGGCGATCTGGCGGCATACGACTTGGACGGCAACAAGAAGTGGAAGCGGAATCTGCAAGACGACTACGGGGCCTACAGCATCTGGTGGGGGCACGGCAACAGTCCAGTGTTGTTCGGCAATACCGTGATCTCGGTTTGTATGCAAGATTCGATGGCCGACCTCAAGGAGCAGCCCGTCGAGAGTTACATCGTGGCACATGATGTGGAGTTCGGTCGCACACGGTGGAAAACGTCCCGCATGACCGGGGCCGATGCCGAGGAATGCGACTCGTACACGACACCGCTGATCTTCGACGCCCAAGGCCGCACCGAAATGGTCATCATGGGCGGCAACCAACTCGACAGCTACGACCCAGCGAGCGGCAAACAGTTGTGGTACTTGCCGAATTTGGTGGGCGGGCGGACGGTCACCGGACCAACCCTCGGCGGCGACTACATCTTCTGCACGCACGGCATGCGCGGTCCGCTTTTGGCGGTGCGGTTGGGTGGCCACGGCAAACTCGACTACAAGAGCGTCGCTTGGAAGGTGCGCGGCGGCACGCCCGACTCTGTCTCGCCGGTCTATTGGCGGGAGATGTTGTATATCGTGAGCGACGACGGCATCGCTCGCTGCTACAAGGCCGACTCGGGCAACATCCTCTGGAAGGCCCGCCTGCCGGGCAACTACAAGGCAACCCCTCTGGTGGCCGAGGGGCGATTGTTCTTCCTCAATACAACGGGGCTCTGCACGATCATCTCGGCCACATCGCGGTTCGACAAGCTCGTCGAAAACCAGCTTGATGACACGACCATCGCATCGCCGATCGCCTCCGACGGCCGCATCTTTATCCGCGGCCACAAGACGCTCTATTGCATCGGGAAGAAGCCGTTGTGATGCTGTCGCTTCGAGCTTAGCCCGTTGCTAAAGTGGGCAGCCGACACTGCCTAGCTGACCTGAGCAGGATCGGTCGCGGCGCGCATTTGCGCTCGCGCAAAAACGTTTTTCGCCGAATGAAGTTTGAAAAAGCTGGGCGGCGAACGGCATTGGGAGGCAGGACTTTTGGGCAGATGTCGCTTTTCAAGATCGCAAACGACCATCGCATGTCTATTTCTCGACGTTTTTCATCCCCTCCGATTCCTTGGCTGCGACGAAAGTACAAGCAACGAAAACATTGTACGAATGTTGCCATAATAGTCAATAGTTAAGAACAAAGTTATTGCAACAACAATTAGAGCGCCTGTTTGAAGCGCGCGCTTCAAACAACTGTTTCAAACGCTTGTTCGAATTTTCGGGGGATGGCAAGCCACAGCAAGTGAGGGTGTCCTGCCAGCCATCACAATGGCAGTCAACGTGTCTGCTGCAACCGGGGGCGGGCGTTTCCAAAGCAGGGAAAAACAAAGGGATCGGGGCTCGTCTGTCTTACGTCTTTGTTTTGGCGGCGGCTTCTCGGGAATCGCCAGCCAGGGCCGCTCGTCCTTTGGCCCGCGTCTTGTCCATGCCGAACTCCACCGCCACGCTTCGAGCTTGTACCGCGTTGAATCCCGGCTAGATATCGAACTCCGCGGCGAACTTCTTCGTCAGTACGATGCCGATCAGCGAGCCGGCGCCGCCGAAGACGAGGAAACCAACCAGGCCGAGCAGGATCGAACCGCTGACCAAACTGGCAAGGCTCAACAGCGCCAAGCCGATCGACATGCCACCAAGAATCTGCGTCAGCGCCACGCCCCAGGCCTTGCGTTTCATGATGCCGAAACCGGCCGCGCCGATACCGCAGGCGAGCAGGATGGCGACGATCCCCGAGACCAGCAGGAAGGCGGTCAGGGCGGGGTCGCCTTCTTCAACTTCGGCAAGCGACGCGGCGAACGGCTTGCCGGCAATGATCAACACGGCGCCCCAGGCGAGCATCAGGAAGGCGAACACAAAGGCAACGATGGCCACAATCAGCAGGAATTTGCTGGGACCTGCCTCGGTCGTCCAGCGTTGCTTCATTTTCTTCACCGACTTCTTGCCGCCCGACGTTTCCGTTACGGCGGTTGGGCCGTCCCCCACGGAGAAGTCCGGCGGCCCTTCCTCTTCGGATCCTTCTTCCAGCTCGGGGTAGATGTCGCTGGCCCACTGCCATTGGTCCTCGCCGTCTCGAAGCAGTTGGCTGTCGGCAGTGACGCGGCCCTCGCCAAACCATTCATCCAACTCTGGTTTGGGAATCGGGCCGTACATCTCGCCATCTTCGGTCTTGAGAAACCATTGTTCGACCAACGGGCCAGATTCGGCGGGGGAGGAGGCCGGCGGGGGGGGAGCCACTTGTCCAGAGTCAGATCCTTCCGCCTCGGGTTCTACAGCGACAACCTCTGAGCAGTTGGGACAGCGGATCTTCTTGCCCGCCAATTCATCCTTCACTCTCAGCCGTTTGTTGCAACTATCGCAGGTAAACGTAACCGGCATTGCCGCAATCCCTCGTCGAATTTTGGGGCAAGCCGCTGCACGGGCCGCTCGCCGATGCTCCGAATCCACCACTCGCCAAAAAGGTTCCACGAAAAGGCCTATTTTAGTCGCGCCCGCCTAATCTTGCCATCGTCGGTGGGGCAAAAACCCTGGCTGTTTGGGGCGTTCCGTCGGTTGACCGTCTACCCCACGGGACTTACAGTAAATGCTTGTCTTTTTCTCAAACGGAGCCGCCAGCCCAATTTGCGGTTGGCGATGGGTGTTTATGCTCGCGAAACGTGTGATTCCTTGTCTCGATGTGGACCGTGGCCGCGTGGTCAAGGGCACGAATTTTGTTAATCTGCGCGATGCCGGTGATCCGGTGGAAGTGGCGAAGAGATATGAGGCCGAGGGGGCCGACGAATTGGTCTTCCTCGACATTACCGCCAGCCATGAAGGCCGAGACATCATGCTCGATGTCGTTTCGCGCACGGCAGAACAGGTATTCATGCCGCTGACGGTCGGCGGCGGAGTGCGGACAATCGACGACATTCGCGCTTTACTCAACGCGGGCAGTGACAAGGTTTCGATCAACTCGGCGGCGTGCCAGGATCCAGAATTCGTGCGGCAGGCGGCCTTGCGATTCGGCAGCCAGTGCATTGTCGTCAATATCGACCCCAAGCGGATTCAGAAAAACGGTGAAGAGGTTTGGGAAGTGCACATCAACGGCGGCCGGATTCCAACCGGTCTGTTGGCCGTGCCCTGGGCGAAGCAGGTGGAAGAGTTGGGGGCAGGTGAAATCGTGCTTACGGTGATGGACGCTGATGGCACGAAGGACGGATACGATCTGGAGATCACTGCCGCGGTTAGCGAAGCGGTGTCGATCCCCGTTGTGGCCAGCGGTGGAGCAGGACATCCTCAGCACTTGGCCGACGCAATCACAATCGGCAAAGCCGACGCGGCACTGGCCGCCAGCATTTTCCACTTCGGCGAGTTTACGATTCACGAGACAAAACAAATTATGGCCGACGCCGGCGTACCGGTGAGGTTTTAGGAGTTAAGAGTTGTCAGTTAACAGTTCAAAGCGTAACTGCCACAACAACTGAAAACTGACAACTGAAAACTGACAGCTATGAATCCCATGGACCCCCCTGTCGATAACGATATTGCTAAACGGTTCCTACACAGGCATGAGGAACTCGATGTCGATAAGCTGTTTCGCGCCGCAGTCAAACTCGATGCCAGCGATTTGCACTTGAAGGTCGGTCAGCCACCCATGGTTCGCGTGAAGGGCCAGTTGCGGCCGCTCAAGCGAGGGCCGGTCGATGACGAAGAGATGGTCGGTCTGCTGTTTCCGCTGATGAACGACCGGTCCCGCAAGGTATTCGATGAGACGGGCGGGGCCGACTTCGCCCACGTGGTCGACGTTGAGGGCGAAGAGTGGCGCTTCCGTGTCAACCTGCTGCAGCAGTTGGGGCATATCGGCTTGGTTGCACGAAAGGTGAACAACTTCATTCCCGATTTCGAGGGATTGCATCTGCCGCCGGTGATCGAAAACCTCTGTCGCATCGATCAAGGGATGGTGCTGCTGGCCGGCCCCACGGGCTCTGGCAAGAGTACGACGATCGCTTCGATGCTGAACTACGTGAATAAGCACTACCGCAAGCATATTCTCACGCTTGAGGACCCGATCGAATTCGTCTTCACAGAAGACAAGTGCTTGGTGAATCAGCGCGAGGTGGGGCAGGATGTCGTTAGTTTCGAGATCGCAATGAAGCACGCTGTGCGTGAAGACCCGGACGTCATGTTGCTGGGTGAAATGCGTGACCGCGAGACGTTCTTCACGGCGATTCAGGCGGCAGAGACGGGGCACTTGGTGTTTGGTACAATCCACGCTTCGTCCGCCCCTTCGACGATTGGCCGTATTTTGGACCTCTTCCCCGAGGACATGCACGCTTCGATTCGCAGTGCTTTGGCGTTCAACCTCAAAGGCGTCGTTGCTCAGAAGCTGCTGCCGTCAATCAAGGAAGGCGTCGGTCGCGTGCCCGCCGTCGAGGTGATGGTGACCAGCCCGACGGTCCGCAAGTTGATCCTCGAGGCGGAAGACTCGAAACTGCCGGACGCTGTGCGGATGGGCGCGGCTGACAACATGCAGGACTTCACCATGAGTCTCAAGAGGCTGGTCGATGAAGAGTTGATTGAACGAAATGTGGCGCTCGAAGCGGCGCCGAATGTGGAAGCACTCAAGATGGCCCTCAAGGGCATTGACATATCTCAGCCGGGAATCCTCTGATGTACCGCCTATTGCTTGTTGTTCTTGTGGCGCTGATTGCGTTTTCGACGCCGCTGCCTACATTTGCCGGTGACGCCGATTGGCCGATTCACGATGAAGTGGATGTTCCCAACGACCACGACTTCGTGCGGGCGAGGGGCGGTTATTTGAGCGTCACCAAGATCGTTTTTCTGTGGCTTTCCTTCCTCGGCTGGGTGGCGACGACATCGTGGGTGCACCAAGACGTGCATCGGGTGCGTATGCCCTACGCGATTTGGACCCCGGTCGTCTTCTTCCCGTTTTTGATCTGTTTCTTTTTGTTCGGTTTGTTGCTGCCCGTTTTCATATTTGGCTATGTGCTGGTGTTGATCGGTCTGTGCGCGCCGCTGGGAGTCTATATCTGGAAACGAAACCAGCACGTTCAACCCCATCAGCGCGTGCTTACGCCCGAACACCTGCGGCACGTTTTTTCCGAGCGCGCCAGCACACTCGGAATGAAGGTCGATGCTGAGAAGAAAGCGGACTACCAAAAGGGCGCGCCGGTCGAATTGGCCGCCCGCGGCGGAGAAGACGAACAGAAGAACCAAGCCAATATCATCCAAGCCCGTCAGTTGCCGGGGTTCCTGGTGGCCAAAAACCTGTTTGCCGAAGCGCTTGACAATCGGGCCGACAAGGTGATGCTGGACTACACCAAGGATGCCGTTTCCGTTCGTTTTCAAATCGACGGTGTCTGGCATGAAGCCTCGGCGAAGGATCGGGCAACTGGCGACGGCATGCTCAACGCCCTGAAGATGATCGCCAATCTCGATCCTGCCGACCGGCGCAATCGTCAGGAGGGCGAGTTCGGGGCGGAGTACGCGGAGACAAAGTACGATGGGTCGATTGTCAGCCAGGGTACGCAGACCGGCGAACGCGTGATCTTGCAGTTGGAAGAACCAGGCAAGAATTTCGAGTCGCTCGATGCGCTTGGCATGCGTGAGGCGATGCAGACACAACTCAAGGAACTAATGGGCGCCAAGCAGGGTTTTCTGCTGTTCTCGTCGCCTCCCGCCTGCGGCCTCACAACGACGCTGCACATCGCACTCAGTTCGACCGATCGTCTGATGCGCGAAGTAGTGTCGATCGAGGACGAAGCGAAACGCGAGGAGGAGGTCGACAATATCACCCCCTCGACGTACAACGCGGCGGCAGGCGAGTCGCCGGCCGATCTGCTACCCAAGGTGCTGCGCAACGAACCGGAGTTCATCATCGTTCCGCAACTGCACAACGCCGAAACGGTGAAGATCCTATCGGGCGAGGCGATCAATGGCCGCTTGGTGTTGGCGACGATCCCAGCCAAGGAAGCGGTTGAATCGCTGGTTCGCGTCTTGCTGCTGAAGGCGCCTGCCGCCGATTTTGCCAACGCGGCGACCGCCGTGCTGAGTATGCGACTGATCCGCAGGTTGTGTGACGAATGCAAAGAACCATATGCACCATCGCCCGACATGTTGAAGAAGCTTGGTCTGCCCGCCGATCGTGTCAAGGCGCTCTACCGGCCGGGCACACCCAAACCGATCAAAAAGGGCGGCGATCCCGTGCCCTGTGCCAAGTGCAACGGGCTGGGCTACTACGGTCGCACGGGCCTGTACGAGTTGCTCGTGGTCGACGATCAGTTGCGCAAGGCCTTGGTGTCGCAGCCGAAGTTGGAAGTTCTACGCAAGGTCGCCCGCGCTGCCAAACATCGCTCACTGCAAGACGAAGGCGTGGTTTTAGCCGTCAGAGGTGTTACCTCATTGCAGGAAGTCACTCGAGTCCTTAAGCAGTAATCCCATATACACTTCGATTCCCTGAACCCCGATCCCTGACCACCGACCCCTATTGAAGCCATGTTATTCTTATTTCTATTCGTCGTCTTTGTCGCCTGTGTGGCGATGCTGTGGAACGAAGGAATGTGGAGCAATGCGATCACGCTCGTGAATGTGACGCTTGCCGCCTTGATTGCAACCAACTATTTCGAGCCGTTGGCGTCGTTTTTTGACTCAAAGGCGCCTACGTACACGTACTTGTTCGATATGCTGGCGATTTGGGCTTTGTTCGCCGGCGTGTACCTGATTTTGCGAACGGTGACCGATCAGATTTCAAAGGTTCGGGTGCGCTTCAAGATGCCGGTTGAACACACAGGGCGCGTGGTCTTTGCGTTGATGGCGGCTTGGGTGATGGTCGGGTTTACAGCGATGACGATCCATGTCGCCCCTCTCGGCAAGTATCCCTTCAAGGGAGCGTTCTACGATACGCCGACGTCGAGTACGTTTCTCGGCATGGCTCCCGACCGGCAGTGGATCGCCTTCGTGCAAACTCTCTCTCGCGGTTCACTGCGGCGAGGGTACGACGCCAGCAATGACGGCGATTGGAAATACGAGCCGCACGAAGACGACGAAGCGCTGAATTGCCTCGTCTTCGATTCGAACAGCGAACTGATCTACAAGTACCACACGCGCCGCGCCTCGTTGCAGGAGTACAACGAGAAGGAGGGCGCGTTCCGCGTCCGTCGGGGTGATGACGCGGGCGATTAGTAAAGACCGCTTGCGGCTTAGCCTAGCGTGCCAAATGGCAGAGAAACATGGCGGATATCCGCTGGGTGGGAGCCGGCAGCGGTTTGTTGGCGGTTGACGCGCCCAGGTGACCGATCTTCGACCAACGCGACCGCTCAGCTGCAAGCGGTTCCCGATTGCGTTTGCAATTCATGGCGGCGGTTGTTAGCATCAGCGATTGAAGCGCCTTCCTCGATTGTCCCGCCGCGTATCCCACACAGGAGGTCCCGCCGTGTTGTCTCTGCAGGAAATCACGGATCTGATCAAAGGCTTTCCCGCCGACGACTATGAACCGGCGCAACAGGCGTGCGGGAAATTGGTCGCCGCTGGTCCAAAAACCATTGAAGCCTTGATTCTGATGGCAGGCTCGAAGTTCGGCGACAAAGAGGGTGTTCAGCCGAAGTACGCCGTGCATGCTCTGGCCAGCTACGTCTGTCGTCCCGGGGCCGAGAAGGAAAGGCAGATGTTTGCCGAGACGCTCGCTGGCCAACTCGACGGAGATAATTCCGACGATCTCAAAGCCTTCATTATTCGGCAGTTGCAGTTGTGTGGTCGCGAACAGGAAGTGCCAGCGTTGGCGAAGACGCTCAAGGCCGAGGCTCTGAAGGAGACTACCGTGCAGGCGCTGACAGCGATCGGCGGTAACGCCGCTGACAAGGCGCTCTCGGGCGTGTAACGGAATTGCGTCGGCATCTTACCCCGCCTTCCGATCCCTTCCCAATCAGGAGACATCGAACATGGCCGAACAAAACACGAATACGGTGAATCGACGCGGGTTTCTGAAGGCCTCGGCGATGGCGTCCACGGCGGCCGCTGCATTTCATGTTGTGCCGAGCAACTGCCTGGGCCGAGACGGTCAGGTACCGCCCAGCAACACGGTGACCACCGCCTTGGTTGGTTGCGGACGACGTGGTGCGGCCGGTTTGGGCTGTGTCGGTTCACACAAGATGATCGCGTATTGCGATGTCGATACGTCGCACCTCAAGGGTGAGGTCGATAACAAAACCTATTTCACCGATTTCCGCCGGGTAATGGAAAAGAAGGACCTTGATGTGGTCGCAATCTCTACGCCACCGCACTGGCATGCCCTGGTTTGCATAGCCGCGGCCGAGGCCGGGAAAGATATCTTCTGTGAAAAACCGATGACCAAGTTCATCGCCGAGGGTCGGGCCGTCGCCAACGCCGTTGCGAAGCACAAGGTGATGTTCCAGATCGGCACGTTCAAGCGATTCAGCAATAGCCGCAGCCAGGGCCACATCGAAAACCACAAGATCATCAAGCACGGGTTACTCAAGGACGCCAGCGACGTGCTCTGTTTCTGCGGCGCTCGCAATCGGACGGGGCAAACGGCCCTCGAAGAACAGCCTGTGCCTTCCACGCTCGACTACGATTTCTGGTTGGGCCCGGCGCCCTACAAGCCTTACAACTCTGCCCGAGTTCATTACAGCAATCGGTTCTACTGGGACTACGAAGGTGGCGACCTGACGAATTTCGGGGCTCACAGTGTCGATCCCTGGCAGTGGTCGTTCGCCAAGGATGAAACCAGTCCGGTCAAGGCGCGGCCGTGTGCCCCGTGGCCGCAACACCCCGACGCCGTGGGGGCTTTCAGTTGGGTCGAACTGACCTATGAGGACGGTGTGCGGATGGTCATCAACGGCGGCAAGGGCAAGAAGAAGTACGACGGCCCCAAGGGCAAGAGCAACGTCAACAAAAACGATCTCGACGAAGCGGGACGCAAAAAACTGGCCGAACTGCCCGACCCCGATCCGTTGGTCAGTTTTGCCGACGCCGTTCGCACGCGCAAGCAGGCAGGCGGCAACGCGGAGTCCTCCCACCGCGTGTGCGCGGCGATGCATTTGGCGAATATCGCGATTCGCGTCGGCCGCGAGATCCAATACGATCCAGAGAAGGAACAGATCATCGGTGATGAAGAGGCGAATCGACTGGTTAACATCCCAATGCGTCGGCCGTGGAAGTTGCCTGAGCAGTATCTCGGATAGCCGCCCTGAAAAAGGAACGGCCGAGAGGAATGTCCCTCGACCGTTCTGCTTAGCAACGTCGATCAGCGACGATGGCGGTTGCTCGGTTATTCCTTTGTGTTGTCTGCCTTCGGTCCCTTCAGTTCGTCGAGACGGATAGCGCGGGTTTCGACCTTAACCCCCGGTTTGCCGTGCATCGAGTGCTGCCGCGGCATTTGGCTTAGCTCCTTCTGCAACTCGTTGAGTTGCTTCTGGATTTCGCGGATCCGCTCTTGGGCCCGACGGTGCACATCCTGAACGTTTTTGTTGGGCGCGTGGGGACGAACTCGGAAATGCGGCACGGCTTTGATGGCGTCCGGGCCGAAGGGCATCGCCTTGATGTCGATGCCAAAGGGCGCATTCTTGCCGAGCATCTTCTTGATGTGTGGTCGGATGTCTTCCGGCAGATCATCGAGTTTGTCTTCCGTGACTTCCCACTTCTTGTCGCCCTTCGTGACGATCACCTTCGCAGGACCTTCACCCGACTTCGTGATCTGAACGGAGAAACCCTTGGGAAAATCTCTTGACCCGGCGATCGCACTCTCAACAACGACGCCTGGGCCGATGTGGTGGAAACGATGCGGCATGCCGTCGAGTTTTCCGGCCTCGATCTGCTTCATCAATTCCTCGATCTTCTTTCGGTGCTCCTTGGGCAGTTCGGGCAGATCGAGTTCTTGCAGATTCGGCACGATCTGCTTAATGGCGTCGTCCTTTTCGGGACGCTTGGCTGGTTTAACGGTGATCGTCTTTTTCTTGCCGGCACGCAAAATCGTGAATTCGATCTCGGCCTTGTCGGTCGATTGGACCAACTTCATCAGATCGGGCACGGCCGATAGCTTCTTGTCTCCTGCCGAGAGAATCACGTCGTGTTTTTCCAGGCCGGCCTTCGCCGCCGGGGTGTCGGGAACAATGTGTTGAACCACCAAGCCGCCGTCGATATTGAGCTGTTTTTGCAGGGTTTCGTTGGCCGGCTGGCACATGACGCCGATCCAAGGGCCGTGCGCGGCAAGCGTTAACGTCGAAGCCATCGGCGGCATTTCTCCGCCGAACCAGGCGCCGCCCGGGCCGATTTGAAAGGCGCGAACGGTTGGTTTCGCTTGATCGTTGTCGTCCGCGCCCGCAAACGGGGCGGCCAGTAGGCAGGCCGCAACGGCGGCTGCCAGACAGAAACTCATTTTCGATCCTGATGACATGAATCACTCCCTTTCAAAAAGTGGACACACCTTAGACGTGTTGTTGAACACGCCGACAAAAACAAATGGGCCGAAATGGCCCGCGCCCACCAAAAAATCACTGAAACGGACCGGCGCTAACCGGCACCACGTCGTATTGTTGAACCGGGACGATCAGCGTCCTGCCGTCTGGAAGTTGCACCGGCACCAATTCCTGTTGCAGCCGCACGTCATGTCCCCGCTGAAGCAGCGTGTGGCGTACCATGTCCGGCAATTGTTGATTTGCTTCTGTAAACCAATCGCGATCGACTTGATCGGGGGTCAGTAACGGTACACTCACTTGCCTTTCGGCGCCCCCGTGCGGATCACTAACAACGAGCGTGACCTCATTCAGTCGTTCTTCGTTACCCGGTGAAGAATCGTTGGCAAGCTGGTTGTCCCCCGGTTCATCCCGATCGGCGAGATTGTTCTCGCGATCTTTCGATTTGCTGTCATTCTGTTGATCGTCGGCGACGGGGCCGTTGTTTGTCCGACCATTGCGATCGCCCAAGCTGTGATAAAGGGCTCCCATGCCGAATGCGATCAACAGCCCCGCAGCCACCGCCACAGCATACAATCCACGAAACGGTGAGTGATGCGAAAGGGTCGAAACGCGGCGCCTGGGAGCCGGCGTTTGAGCCTCGGCCGCCAGACTCCCAAGTTCATTCTCCAAAGCCTGTTTCTCAAGCAATGCGATGGCGCATTGCCTCCATCCACCGGGCTCATCATCCAATGACGCAAGCAAACTGCGATACTGCTCTTCAGACAGCTCTCCATCTGCGAGCCGATCAAATCGATATTCATCCTCGCGCATATCAGTCATTGCAAAACCTCGACGATATCCAGGGCGAGCAGGTGTTTTTTGAGACGCTTCCGAGCACGATGTAGCCGCGCTTCGACCGCGCTGTGGCTGACTCCTAAATGATCGGCGATCTCGTGGTAACTCCAGTTCTCGCTGTATTTTAGTAGCAGGATTTCGGCATCTCGCGGGGCCAATTCACCCATCGCTTGTCGCACCCTTTGATTGCGTTCTACGCTGATCAACCAATCGAGTGGATCGACCGAATGCGGGTCGCAATCGGTCGGAACATGCTTTTCTGCAAACCGGTCGGTCAACTTGCGTTGCCGCCCTAGTTTGCGACGAAAGTGCAACACGCGGCGGACGGCCAGTCGGTAGAGCCAGGGGGCAACCTTGGTTGGATCCTGGATCGGCGCTGCCTGCCGCACGGCCGCCAACGAGACTTCCTGCATCACCTCGTCGACCGCATCCGCATCGCGCAGCCGAGCGTAAATGATGGTGCGGAGCCAGCGGTCGTGTTCCGTCAGCACCCGCCGCCAATCAATCGCCGGTCCGTTTGCCGACTCTTCCTGCGGCCTGCGAGGTGGGTTGTCTTCCATTTTCGATCAGATAGTTACCACTAGTGACGGCTTCTTGCGAAAAAAGCAGTTCTGAAGCTGCAAATGCTTGCCAGCCACCATTTTAGCGGCAATCAGGCCACCGCGACGCGCCCGCGCGAAAAAACGTGTGCACCGTGTACTGGCAATGGTGCAACGCGGCCTCGTTTTTGTCGACAGGAACACCGCCGAATTGGCACTGTTCCGTTTCTGCCGGGTATTTAGTTTGTGCAAACGCTATCCAAACCACATCGGTCGAAAAAGTCGCCGATTTTTCACTGCCTACTAGCTCACCTCTTGGTAAATCCATTGCAGGTAGTCTTCGCTGCCGTCAACGATCGCAGTTGCCACGATCTGCGGCACTTCGTACGGATGCAGATCCAGGATCAGCAACTGCAGAGCATCGTAACGATCTCGCCGGGTCTTCATCGTCACGATCCACTCCTCGCTCGTTTCCTTCTGACCCTGCCAGTGATAGTGGCTGGTGATTGGTCCGCTGACCTGCGCACAGGCGGCCAACCGACGGGTCACAACGGCGTCGGCGATTCGGTCGGCGTCGTCTCGATTGCCACATGTGGTGACAACTTGTTGGGCGTCGGTCATTTTTGGTGTCCCGCGTCGAGTAGTTGATTTTGCGTTGGGATAGTGGTGGAAAACGATCGTGTGCTGCCGTCAAATTACACAGAATCCAGAACGAGACAAGACGACATTGCCCATGGGGCATGGTAAAATCGCTCTTGATCCTATGGCCGCATTCCAGCGACAATTCCGCCGCCATGATGACGCTCAAGGAAAAACTCGATCGTTATACGCCGGTTCCAATGTTCCTGGTGACGATCGCCTATTTGTTGGTGCTGGGTGTGTTGGTGCATGTCGCCTTGCACGTGCAAAACGTCCCCGACTGGCAAGCGTCACTGGTTTTCCACTTGTCGGCTGCTCTGACACTGCTCGAAGTGTTTCTTGCAGTTGAGTTGGTCCTGCATCTGCTGGCTCGTGGTCGCTGGAAGCAGCACCTGCTTTTTTTGTTTGTGCCGCCCCTGCGATTGACGGCCCGCGATTGTCAGACGGGAAAAAAAATCTGGTTTCCGAGCACCGGATGGACGGCGGTCAACGAAGACCTCGTCCGGCGCGTCGAACGTGCGTTCACCGGGCCGATGATTCTGATTGCTGTTGCCGTGTTGCCGCTCTTGGTGATCGAATTTGGTTGGCAGAAGGTCGTCGAAGAGAACTCGAATTATCGTTTTGCGCTCAATCTCGGCACGGCGTTGATCTGGGCGGCGTTTACGCTCGAGTTCATCGTGATGATCGCCATTGTCAAAAAGCGAGTGCGATATTGCAAAGAGCATTGGATCGACATTGCGATCATCTGTATCCCCCTGATCGCCTGGGCGCGGTTGCTGCGACTCGGGCGACTGTTGCGATTGAACCACGTTGTTCGAGCCGGTCGCGTCTATCGGCTGAGAGGGTTGCTGATCAAGACCTACCAAGCGGTATTGCTGCTAGAGTTTCTGCGAGACCGATTCGGCAACCCAGAAAAACGCCTTGTGCGTCTCGAGGAGCACCTGACGGAGAAGGAAAAGGAACTTGAGGAACTCAAGCTGAAGATCGCCCACGTACAGCGACTTGCTGAAACGCGGCGACAACGACTGATTGAAAAGTATGGCGACGACGGCGGAGAGCCGACCTCGCAAGAAGCAATGGACGATCAGTCATCACCTGGTTATCGCACCGATCCCGCCACGACCGATGAGATCCCCACACCCAAGTTGAGCGAGAGGCCGCCTGTCGACTCGCGAGCGGAGAGTGCGTAATTGGATCGTTTCTAAAACATCCCTCCCCCTCCCATACCGCCACCGGTAAAGGGGCTGATCGAGAGATTGCCTTGGTCCTCAGCTTTTACATTCTTGACCGCATACCGTCGTGGTTTCTGTTTGAGCGGCACTTGGATCAGCAGCACCATATTGAGGCCTTCCTCGCCGGTGGCCGAAATGCTCGGCATGTCCTTGACCGCCTCGCCGTGTTTCTCTGTTCCGTTCTGCCGGTCGAGTGTGACTGAGCTGCAAGCGGCGAAGACTACTTCTGGTTTCGCAAGTCGCCTAGTAGTCGTTCGATCTGCTCGTGCACCTGCGACGTTTGCGAGACGATGAGTTGATTTCGGAAGATCTCAACTTCACCCGGGCCACCAACAATGCACCAGGAGTCCGGCTTGACCACGGAGGTAATGATGTCGAGCAATTCGTCCGGGTTGGGGGCGGATGTGCCCTCCTTTTGCAGCAGGTCTTTCACCGGATAGAGTCGGCACGATAACTTCGATTCGGCCTCCTCTTCGCTGGTGACAACTACC
>Ga0180435_10001753_pt1 | contig 22380 bp, 18 predicted proteins | sample SS_ome_3_FD_132467 | JGI IMG/M metagenome (GOLD analysis project Ga0180435, IMG submission 132467) | Hypersaline lake sediment archaeal communities from the Salton Sea, California, USA - SS_3_S_1 metaG | ecosystem: Environmental > Aquatic > Non-marine Saline and Alkaline > Hypersaline >...
CCCTCATCCCCTCTGCGAAGATACCCTCGCAGATGTCTGCTGAGTCTACATGGTTGGAGACCAGAAGGAGGCAAAGGTCCCCAAGATCCCCCGCCCTCTCGCATTTGCTGGCATCCCCCGTCGCATTGGCGAGCTTTACAATGCATTCGCCCAAAAGGCCAGAAGGCACATCATCGCAGAAACTCATGTCTCCCCTCGCGGCCGCAACCCTTATGCGGCAAAGATGCCGCCCATCATCGGTCGCCGATGACTCGCATGATCCCATGTCATCAGACTCTTCGGCCACCTGCGCCACGCACTCATCGCGCCAATGTGCGACGCCTATTAGCCGGCATGCAGAGAGGCCGCTCTCAGCGCCCTCCTCTGTGGGCATGAGCCTATTCAATCTATAGAAATAATTTCTCAGTGTGCCATTGGCAGTCCTCATCCAGTTCCAGAATTCCCAGACTATCTCCCCCTCCCTGTTTATCTCGAATGCTCTCCCCCTATCCGACTCTGCGATCAGCAGATTTCCATTGGGGAGCTTCTGCACAGAGCCGCGGGTCTTTGAGAAGAAATCCTCCTTGGGCTCCGCTGTATACTCCCATACTATCTCCTCTGTGATCGGGTCAAGCTCGATTATCCTCGACCATCCCCTCATATACCCATTGTCGAAGATGAGTATCGTTCCCTCCTCGGTGATGGTCGGATTGTGCTGATAATCAAGCTCTCCCTTCCCCCATTTCCATACGAACTTCCCCTCCTGGGGGTCGATGACGGCTATAGTGTCAAGATTCCGCATGCTCGTAAGTACGTCCCCCTTGCCGAAGAGCATCTTCCCGTCCCGGAAAAAGTCCCTTTTCACGATCTCCACATTATTGGTGTGATAGACATCCAAGGCGCCGTCGTCCATCGCGAATCGGAGGTCTCGATCGCGGATGATATCCATCATCTCAGGATCGGAAAGGGACATCTCAACATATGACAGGTTCGAGACGATCTCCCCGTCGGCTGTTATGCGCAGTAAATACGTATTGAACATTGTGCCATTCTCGATCTCCTCGTGCCACTCCCCGGCGTTTATGAGGGCCACTATGGATCCATCCTCATCCTCTGCGGCATCATGATGGAACCTGCCCCGGGTCAACCATGACACGCTCCCGTTCCAGTCGAAGCGGGCCAGGCCCTTCCCCTTCAGTACCACAAGATAGTCCCCCTCTGCAAGGGGCTCCACCAGGATCATTGGGCCCTCAAGGCCGGTCTGCGGATTATTGACTATATTGCCATGCATATCTATGAACATGATCTCGCTCTTATCCCCTGCGCAGAAATAGTTCAGATTCGAATAGGAAGCCTCCTCGACATATCCGGTAACATTGTCCTTTCCCATGTCCTCAGGCGCTATCTCTATATTGTCTATGTATCCCATATCCACAAGCCTTTGCATGGGATCGTCGGAGGCCCCGACCTGAGGCTGACCCTCCTTCTTTTCGGGACCTTCCATGATGCATCCTGCAAGGACTGCTGCGACAAGAACAAGCGCGATGAAGGAGCCTCTTCTCATCCTGTCAGATACCTCAGAATAGGAAAAGGACATACCGCGTCGGCTTCGAGGTCCATTCCTCCTGTGATCAGATACCACCCCACAAGAAGCGCCACAACAGATGCGACAAGCAGCAGGGCGAAGACCTTCTCTGCATGGCCGTGCCACTCCTTCTTCTCCTTCCTGTCGGCGAGTCGGACTGTCGCAATCATCAAGACCCAAAACACAGTGGAGACGAAGGCAAGGAGCTCGACGATATTTGTGACGACAAGACACACGACCTGCACAGCCGGCTCAGCAAACGCGGCAGTTGAGGCGCAGAAGATGGCGAAGATGCTGAAAGCTATGACCCTCATCCTCAGTCGCTTACCATATCGAGCTTGTCGGCAGCGGCGGCCTCCTTGATCTCGCGGGCTATCCTTTTGCCCATATACATGGTCTCATCGTATTTGAGGTATGTGTAGGGGCTCTGGCCTATGAGCGCATTGCATCCGGCCACGATCCTTGTCGATATCTCGAAGGCGACTATCTCAAGGTCTTCCTTTATGATGCACTCCAGGCAAAAGGGCCCGAAAAGCCCTGGTGGCGCCAGCTTCTTGCTCTGATTTACTATCTTCTCCCCTATGGCGAAGACCTCGCCAAGCAGGGACTCCCTCAATACCATGGGGAAATTCCCGACTATCGTGAATGTAGGGCTGACCTCCTGGCCGATCTGCTCTGGCACAGGGATCCTAAAGACGCCGTCGACGCTGGACTCGTATCTTTTGTCGACGCCCAAAAGCTCGATCTCGTCATTGAGCCTGGAGTAAAAGTAATGCGGATAAGCGTTGACGCCTATGATGTACTCCTGGATGTAGGGGTGGGCCGCTTCCTTTTCTGTTATGAGGCCGCGTTCGAGCATCATACTTATCTTTTTCTCATAAGCCTCCTGATTGTCGACTATGAAGTAGCCCTTGCCGCCCTTCGCTCCCTCGAACTTGACGAATGCAAGGCCCCCGCCGACATCGTCGACGCTGTCATAGATCTTTGGGACCTTGAGTCCCGCAGCCTTCATCCAATCATGCTGTTTCACCCTGGATGTCTCTATGTCAAGGAGCTTGCGGTTGCCCAGCATCGGCACTGGCCAGTCTCCCATCTCCTCCTGGTCTATGTACGCATTGAAGGACCCGTGCGGAACGACTATGGAGTTGGTCTCTATCAGCCTGTCGACGACCTCCTGCTTTGTGATGTCTGTGAGACTGTCGAGCATTATGAACTCATCAACGAGGCCAAAGTGCTTATAGACCTTCTCCTTGCCCTTAGCGCAAAGGCATATGGTCCGAAGCCCCTCTTCCCTTGCTCCCTTGAAGATATTGAGTGCGGAATGGCTCCCAATAGTCGCTACAGAAATATCGTCTTTGTCATAATCAGCAAGTATCCCATCAATCTCGCCCTTAGCAACCATTAATGGATTATGAGCAAACACCTCTATAAATGTGCGCCCCTGGCAGGACCTGCAACCTTTTCCAAAACGGCCCTCATGGCCCCCAAAGCCCGGTCGAACTCGCCCGAATAGAGGGCTGTCTCAATGCCCATGGTGCCTATGACCGTTGCTCCCCTGTGGGGCCCCGCCATCTGGGAGACTATCCTATCTATCCTCCAAAAAGAAGCCTGGTCTAGGGGCTCATAGCTGCCATTGGGACTTTGCATGAACCTATTGGACAGCGCATATACCTCGGAAAGGCCGGCGCCATCCAGCTCCTTGGCAAGCTCTGTGGCGGCATTTAATCTCAGAACAAGGTTTCCCTGCCTTGTGCCCTCATGCGTGTCCATGATGCCAGACAATGCGGCAGCGATCCCTCCCTTTGCCATCCATGAACCCTTCCCCTGATAGAAGCACATGTTCATCGGATCATACCTTATTATCCCGAATTCGGAGCCGTCATGCCTTAGCCCCAATGCGATGACAAGCTCTGGCTCAAGGCTCCAGCCCCCTCCGTATATGTCCACCCCTATGCAGGCGTCTGAATCTTTTGCGGCCAGCCTTATGGGGCCGGTCCCAAAAAAGCCGTCCACTATCCCGCCGCCGCCGACCCGTTTGGCCCCAAGTCCCTGCTCCAATGATTGGGCGACACGCTCCATAAGCGCCCTTTCCCTGGGGGAGAATCTCCAAAGGAGCCTGTTGAAGAGCATAAAGGCCCCGCCGACAACAAGGATAGAAGATGCGAAAAGAAGGGAGAATACGGCATTGGGGCTTATCCAGGCTGCCACGGCCGACAGATTCCATGCGGTATAGATGCCGCAAGCGCATGCTACCATGGTCAGCAATGCCGCTTTGGCGATCGAAACCATCCGGTATGATGTGTATGCCATCCTATGTGACGATATAGTCGAGCCTTTCCTGCTCTGCGGCATCCTTTATGAGCCTGGCGGTCCTTCTGCCAGTGCTCATCTGTGTGCGCCACACGGCATTGCCGTATGGATGCCCGACCGCGACATGCACATTCGTGCCCCCTCCGATCCTCGGGGCTACATCGTAGATATAGTAGTTCATGTCCTTGTCGATGCAGGTCTGAAGACAGAATGCCCCTATGATACCTGGGTCATACTGCTCTTTGCTGGCTTTGACGAACTTTTCTGCGAGATCGAAGGCTTTTTCCAAAAGCGACTCCCTGATAGTCGCGGAATTGTGGCCGCATACCGTCATCTCCGGTATCTCCTGCGATGTCCCCACAAGTTCCATCTGCTGCGGGGCCGGAAGGCGCACATGCCCGTCCAGGCTCGACTCGAATCTCCAGTCGACCCCGAGAAGCTCGACCTTCGGCAGCTCCTCCTCCAATGGGTCATAGAAGAAGTCGAGATTGAAGACCGGGCCTATCACATACCTTTCTATCCTTGCGTCACCGAGCATGTCCTCAGTGATCACCCCCTGCTTTATGAGCTCGGCGGACTTCCTATCGAATTCCGCCTCTGAAGTCGCCGTGAAAAAGCCCCTCTCGAGCTTCTTCTTGGCGTGATGGAGCTTGACGATGCACAGCTCATCTATGTCGGCAGGGCTTTTGATCTTTTCCGGGAATGGGAGCCCCGCTTTCTCAAGGAGCCAGTAGTAGTCCTTTTGAGAGCCCCTGTCCTCGCTTCTGAGCATATTCCTCGACCCGACCATCGGCACCCTGAAGCCGTCCTCGACGGTGCCCATGTCGACATAGGATGTGAAGGAACGATTCGGTATGAAAAGCACATTGTTCTTCACCATCTCGTCCATCTCAGGGTCTGAGGCGATCTCATTGAATCTGTCATAGACCTTGTATTCGTCGACTATCCCGCGCACCAGCTTGTCGCCGTCCCTTTTGCTCTTGAAATAGCGAATATAAGTCTTTTCCCTCCCCCTTTGGGAGTAAAGCACCGTCTTCATCCCCTCCTCGACGGCGCCGTCTGCGACATCAAGGGCCGAATGGCTGGCGAGAACACCTACCTTTATGCCCTTTTTGTCATACGAACCGGCAAGGTCCTGCATGCTCTTGCGGTCTATCATGGTATCCAATAAGTAGGCAATATAATAAATTAAACCTGGGAGGTCGCATTGACCGCGTTCCCCGACTCGATGGCCTCTATCTGCTTTCTTATATCCGCGGAGAGGGGTCCGTGCGGTTCCACCAATAGGTAGTTCTTCCATGCGAGCACAGCCTGGTCATATTCGCCCTGCAGATAATGTATCCTGCCTATATTGAAGTGGGCCTTATTGTTCCTTGGCTCCCTCTCAAGCACCTTGCCGTATTGCTTGAGCGCCGCAGGATATGCCTGCATGTCTATGAGAAGGCCGCCAAGGTTCGTCCTGGCGCTAACAAGGTCCGGATCCAGCTCTATTGCCTTGAGATAATGCATCCTCGCCTTCTCCTTCTCATCGAGCATGGAATAGGCGAAGCCCATATTATTGTAGATGCTCGGATCGTCCCTGTCTTTTGTCAAAGCTATCTTGAACTGCTCCAGGGCCTTTTCGTAACTGCCCATCCCGAGCATCACATTCCCCAGGTCATATCTTATCCTATTGTTCTCGGGCAGCACCTGCAGGGCCCGCACAAGGAGGAAGGCGGCCCTCTCCTTGTCGAAGCTCAGATGGAACTGGGCGAATCTGACATAGTAGACTGATTTGAGGCTCCTTGTCATATAGTCGAGCTCTATGGTCGTGTTCCACACCTGCCTGTAGTCATAGAGCTCCCAGTAGTTGGCTGTCGCCCTGGAGCTGTTCTCGCCGATGACGCGATACAGAAGGCCCCTCTGGTCGAAACTGTATCCTGGGAAGCCCCCGCCAGGCTTTATCGTATAGTAGACCGGGATCCCGGACTCGACCATCTCATACTCCATCCCCTGCTGTATCCTGGCATGCTCCTCCTTGGCAAGCCAGATGAAGTCCATTCCATAAAATCCATGGCTCAAAAGCCCATTCTGCTCTATCACCCTTATCCCGGTATCGGGCCGCTCGACATGAGTGACATAGTAGAGTGGGAAGACGATATTGTCGCCTTGGGCGAAGATGACCGCCTGGTCGAAACCCTCCTCCTGCATGTCGTATTCGACGGTCTTTATGAGATTATTCGCGAAATCATAGGCGATGAGATTCTCGCTCCTGTCAGAGACGTGGAAATTCGACAAGACTATGACGATGACTGCGGCTGCGACAAGCCCGTATTTCACCATGTTCCTCTCTTTGACCCTCATCTTCCTCTTGTCAAGCCAGCCGAAGGCGAGCTTCAATCCCATGACGCCCCATATGCAAAGGACCAGGATGGACGGCAGGCCGAATGTCGTTATCTTAATCGATGCCTCATTGAGAAAGAGCGTGTATCCCAGGTCCGCCCCGATGAGCAGGCCGCTGAAATTGAGGAAGGGCCGGTTCTTTGCTCCAAATCCGTATAGGCCGGCTATTATGAAGATGCCCGAGAATGAGAGCTGACCGGCGAACTGGTTCACTATGCTCCAGAACCTCTCGAAAACCTCCTCTGCGGGAAGGGTGAGTGCATAGGTCTTTCTGTGCACTGAGCCTGTGACATGCCTCAAAAACCTCTGCATATTGTCGGGATTGCCCCAATTATATGCGGGCTTTGCCGCCGCCCGAAGGGGCAGATACGCGTAGAGGATGAGCGGTGCCAAAAGAGCGAGGGCAGCCCTCACTGGAGGGGACTTTTTAATGGTTCCCCCGTCCCCCTCCCAGACAAGATATGCGAATGCGGGGATGTAGAGGACCATGGAGACGTGGTTGGTGAGAGAAAGCCCAAAGGCGCCGGCGGCGATGACAAGGCTCTTAGGTGACCTGTCCTTCCTGTATTCGAGAAGAAGATATGTAACAAGGACCGCAAACATGGCATTGAGGGCATAGGCTTCGGCGATGGTCGCCTGGTCCCACATGGACCTCGAATAGGCTGCGAAAAGCCCGGCCCCGATGGCGGGCAGCTCATCGACATCCAGCCTTCTGGCGCAAAGATACACGAGGCCCGCGGCGGCCGCGGCGAAAATGGCACTCAAAAGATTGTATCTGAATGCTATTGAGCCGATGGGCACAATGGAGAATGCCTTGCCCAAAAGCATATAGAGCGGATATCCCCCTGGATGGGAGATGCCAAGCGTATAAGAGGCTGTTATGAAGTCTCCCGAGTCGCCGGTATAGACCGTCGGGCAGAGGGTGACATAATAGAGCGAAAGAGATGCTAGAAGCACTATGGCAAGGCCCGGCTTGAGCTTATTCATCGTAAGGATTAAGCGAACAGTTTATAAAACGGCTTCAGAGGGGCTGGTCCTTGTTGAAGATGGTCTTGCCTTTCTTTATCCTTTCTATCTCCTCGATGGACCTAATAGGCCTTCCTTCATGGAATTTCCTATTGACTTCGGCTGCAAGGCTCGCGCCGTCGAGCTTGTGCTTGTGCACTGTCACGTATTTCAGCTCAGGGTATGTCCAAAGCCTCTCGGTCATGACAAATAATATGAAAAAATAAGTTAAATATCACAAGCATCAATTGGCCCTTTTTCCGACGACGCCTATGTTCTCGCGGGTCAGCTCAAGGTTCAAAGGACCGAGCCTCACGGTGGTCCCCCTGCTGCCCTGCCCCCCCATCGTGAGCTCGATATCCCCAAGCCCCGCCCTTTCGAACCAGCCGAGGGCCTGCTCCGGGGTGTGCAGGTGGACATAGCGAGGCGAATACGCGTCGAAGGTGTCAAGCACCCTGTGCTGCGGGTCCGGATGCCTTGCAAAGGGGAATATGATATAGATCGGCGGGAAGACATGATAGACCCATTGAAGCGGTATGGCGATGTGACTGAGAAGATACACGAGCTTAAGCGGCATCCGCGTTGTGAATAGCCGATAGAACTCCCTGAAGGGGTTTTGCAGCTTCTTCACTATGCCCTCATTGGAGTATATCCATATGGCGAGCTTGCCGCCTTTTTTCAAAAGCGGCGGGAGGTTCATGAAAGAATCCTCGGTCGATGGCGTGTGATGCAGGACGCCTATGCTGTAGATACTGTCGAATGTCTGCTCCTTGAATGGGAGGCGATTGATGTCGGCCTGTATGACATGCACATTCTCCTTTCCGCCAACAAGCTCCTGGGCGGTCTCGCAGGCCAGGGAAAGGTCGATCCCGAAGACCTCCTTGGCATGGGGGGAGACTATCTCCATGTACCTTCCGGTGCCGCAGCCAGCGTCCAAGACGATGCCGGAAAGCTCGGATGGGTCTCCGTCGATTATGCGGGACATGCCCTCCCTGCTATTGCCGGATTCGCTTTCCGAGTCTAGCTGGACCTTTTTGAACTTTTTCCACTCATATGAGAATGAGCCGACATAGAGATCTGTGGGGACGAAGCGCGGTATGCCCCCTCGGATATCATATGATGCGCCGCAGCCCTTGCATATGAGCCGCCCCTCTTTTATCTCGGCCCCCCCATATTCGGTTGATTCGATGTGGAGGCCTTTTTTGCAGTCTGGACAGACGAGATACTCCAGTGCCCTCTTTTTCATATTATTCCAGGAACAAGAATGTGTATTTGGGCCCGACGGGATTCCATCAGGCTTCGCCTGACTTATCTCGTCGGTTCCTGCACCTTCCTGCGTTACAAGAATGTGTATTTGGGCCCGACGGGATTTGAACCCGCGATCTACAGCTTAGAAGGCTGTCGCCTTATCCACTAGGCTACGGGCCCTTATGGTGGCTATTTAGTAGGGAGAGCTGGAATATAAAGGTATCCTCATCCCCTCTTGTCCGTCGCATAGACCCTTATCCTCTCTCCCTCATAGACCGGAGAGCCATAGACCCTTTCCATCAGGCGCACGACCTCCTCCTCATTTTTCACACCATCCGCCCGTTTTACGACGAATAGGTCTATGCCGTACTTTTTTGCGACATCCATTATGTCGGATGACTTAAGGTCCTTGTCAAAGTTCTCAATATGCTCTTTGGCAGCCACCGTCATCCTCCCTGACCCCCCCAATACCCTCTTTTTCCCGTGTACTGTCTGGTAGTATTCGTCCCTAGCGCTTTGGGGGATATTGTATATGACATCTCCAGGGATCTCGGCGAGCCTCTCATAGTCTCCGATGTCTGAGACATCGGCCATGGGATATGCGATAGCCGAGTATTCAAAGAGCACCAGGGCCGCTATGAGGGCAAGATGCTGCTTTTTTATGATTCCTGCTCCCGTGAGGGACTTGAGCCCATATGAGAACAGCATTATACCAGAAAAAAGCACTCCGAGACTGAATCTCGACGGAGTCCTCATCATCTCAAGAAGCGGTATGTGTCGAAGTACCCTATAGAATGGGAGCTTCATATTCTTTTCGCCGAGCTTTCTGAAAGTGCCCTTATCGACCTCGATGTACTCGTATTCATATCCGAAGAACTGCAGGAAGGGCCCAAGAGAGAACAGGAAGAACAATAGCAGACAGACCGCCCATATGGCTGTGCTGGAAGACATGCTCTTCCATCCCCGCCCCTTTATCCAAAGGGCCAGTCCCGCAAAAAGGACGGCCCATACAGTCCATCCCATATAGACCACCTTCTCGGATATGAAGCCGTGGAACTTGCTCTCTATCTCGGCCGAGTATCTGCCAAGCAATGGATGGAAGGACGGGGGTGTGAAATAGGCGGCGACATCCGTGGAATGCCTGGCCGAGCCCGCAGACATCCCGGACTCGTCAAATGACGGATAGTCGATGGCTATATTGTAGAGTATCGGCGATGAGAGGGCCAAAAATGTCGCGACAGCCACGCCGATATTGACGGAAAGCGATGCCGGGACTTTCATCCTCCTAATGCAGTCGATGAGCTTAGGAGAGATCAGAAGCCCCCCCATCATGGCTGAAAAGAGCACATGCGTGAATTCCGTGTGCATTGTGAGGGCAAGGAAGACCCCGGAAAGCAGAAAGTCCCTCCTATCCCCTTCTTTCATCCCCCTGACAAGATGCAAAAGGAAGAACGGTATCCACTGCGTGGATATGATGTGCATATGGCCAAGAAGGTGGGCGAACCTGAAGGGTATGAACGCGAAGGCGAGGCCGGCTATGAAGCTTATGTCCCGGTCGCCGACCATATGGCGTGCCAGAAGGACCATCCCATATCCTGACATGACGAAGATGAAAAGCACGGTGAAATTATAGGCGGGCACAAGTCCGAGGGCGAGCTGCACCGGCAGGCTTGCAAGCCCATTGGCTGGGGAGCTTGTATAGAAGATTAGGCTTGCGCCGACCGGATGCCTGAAAAGGTCTGTGTGATACGGGTCATCGAATCCAAGAAGGGTCTCTTTGAACCACCAAAGGTTCCAAAGATAGATATTGCTGTCGGTATTGTCGCCTGGGACATGCGTCTGAAAGACGAAAAGCAGGGGATGGGTCATGAGGATGGCTATGAAAAGAAGGGCCCCTATGGTGAGCATCTCCTCCCGTATCTCAAGCTTTTCCGGGGAGAGCCTCCGGTACACTATCACAAAAGCCCCAAAGACCAGCGCGGCAAAGAATGCGATGCAGGCGAGATTGAATGCCCCTTCCGGGAGGTCCCCCCAATCTAGGCTGACATTCCCCCAGCTTATCCTGTTTATGTGGTTCTCGATGTTCCTCGCACTGTCCTTGAAGGCGAGGACCATGAGCATGCACAAGGCGGCGGGATAGAGGAAGGTCTCTGATCGCATGTTTAAAGAAGAAGCCTCACGAAATAAAAAACCTCAGTTGTATCTTGCCTCACGGGCCTTGACGCTATGCAGGACCTTCCTATAGAGCCTATCGTCGTCCCAGTCTGAAGGCGTATTGGAAAGGCCGCGGACCATCCTGACCGACCCGTTCCCCGCTGCTTCGACCTTATCTTCAAGCTTTCCCATGAAATTTTCAGAATTGTACATGGGCACTATGAAGTCGGCGCTGGCGATGGTCCTGCCAAAGCCAGCCGAGGTGATATCCGTGTGGGCAACAGTATAATGCATGTTCATCCGTCTCTCACTGAGCAGCTTTTTGAACATCCTGGCCCCCTGTCTTGAGGCTATCTTGCCCTCCCCGCATACGAAGACGACCTTGGTGTCAGGGTCAGACTTATGCATGCCGTGCTTTGGCCTTATGTCCGTCAATTCCAGGACGCCGCCGTCCTCGCCGTACAGGGACCGATTGGTCTTGCCCTTCATAAAATAAAACGGGAAGGCCCCGGTTAAATCCGGACGATTTCAGCGGTGAAAGCCCCCTTCTTTTATCTTCCGTCTTATATATCTATTCTACCTTTGGTGAGATAGTGGAAGACTCGTTTTTCACCCCTTTGGCCGATTTCGACCCCGAGATAGCAAAGGCCATCGAAGGGGAGCAGAATAGGCAGGAAGGGATAAACCTCATAGCAAGCGAGAGCCTGACCTCATATGCCGTGCGGCAGGCCAGCATGTCCGTTCTCACCAATAAGTATGCTGAAGGATATCCTCACAAGAGATACTATGGCGGCTGCGAATACGCGGACATAGTGGAGGACCTGGCCATCAAGCGCGCGAAAAAGCTCTTCGGCGCAGACCACATCAATGTCCAGGCACATTCAGGGACCCAGGCCAATCTAGCCGTCTATCTTGCGTCGCTTGAGCCCGGCGACACCATACTGTCGATGGCGCTCTCCCATGGCGGGCACCTTTCCCACGGCTACAAGATAAACGAGTCCGGCAAGGTCTACAAGGGAGAGTTCTACACGGTCGAAAAGGAGACGGGCATCATCGATCCGGACTCCGTCATGAAAAGGGCAAAGGAGGTCAAGCCCAAGATGATAGTCTGCGGATACAGCGCATATCCGAGGACCGTTCCATTCAAAGAGTTCAGAGAGATAGCCGACGAGGTCGGCGCATATCTTCTGGCAGACATCGCGCATATCGCCGGCATGGTCGGGGCGGGCTATCATCCGTCTCCCGTCAAATACGCGGACTTCATAACGACGACAACGCACAAGACCTTGATGGGTCCGAGGGGCGCCATGATAATGTGCAAGCAAGAGCATGCAAAAGCTGTCGACCGCGCTGTATTCCCCGGATGCCAGGGCGGCCCTTTCATGCACACAATCGCAGCAAAGGCAGTATGCTTCAAGGAGAACCTGACGCCGGAGAGGAAGAAGGTCAATAAGAAGATTATAGACAATGCCCAGATCCTTGCGGAGACGCTTCTCTCAGGCGGCTTAGACCTGGTCTCGGGAGGCACAGACAATCACCTGATGCTCGCCGACCTGACAGCACGGGGCATCACCGGCAAGGAAGCCGAGGAGGCTCTCGGGAGGGCCGGCATAACAGTCAACAAGAACACAGTCCCCTATGACAAGCAGAGCCCCTTCGTCACATCTGGCATAAGGGTGGGGACGCCTTCGGCGACCGTCAGGGGCATGGGAGCCCCCGAGATGGAGGAGATAGGCGGATGGCTGAAAACTGTCTTAGCAGACCCGCAAAACGATGATTTGCTGGCGAAGGTCCAGGGCGAGGTCCGGGAGCTCGGAGCCAGGTATCCTGTATACAAATGACAGTTGTCCTCGATGGCCGAAAGACGGCCGAAAAGATAAGGCTCAATGTCGCAAGGCAGGCGAAAAAGCTTTCCAGAAAGCCGGGCCTTGCCGCCATCATGGTGGGATGCGACCCCGCCTCCGAGATATATGTCGGCATGAAAAAGCGGGCCTGCGAAGAGGTGGGCTTCCACTCTGTCAAGCATGTCCTGCCGGAAAACACCGGCGAAAAGGAAATGCTCGAGCTCATAGGCACACTCAATGACGACGCATCCATAGACGGCATACTCGTCCAGCTGCCCCTGCCAAAGATCATGGATCTGATCAAGGTCTTCGAATCCATAGATCCTGAAAAGGACGTCGACGGATTCCATCCGCAGAACATGGGAGAGCTCATGGCCGGCAAGGAGACCCTGGTCGCGGCGACCCCGCGCGGAGTCATAGAGCTTCTTGCAGAATACAAGATCCCCCTTGAGGGCAGGGAGGTCGTCATAGTCAACCATTCCACTGTTGTCGGAAAGCCGCTGGCCATGCTCTTTTTGAATCGGCAGGCCACGGTCACCGTATGCCATGTGAAGACCAGGGACCTGGCAAGCCATACCCGCCGAGCAGACGTGCTCGTGTCCGCGACAGGGGTCCCCCACCTGATAGGTGCCGACATGGTCGGTAAAGGCGCGGTCGTCGTGGATGTCGGTATAGCGAAAAAGGGGAAGCGAACGGTGGGCGACGTGGATTATGACGCAGTCAGCCCCAAATGCTCCCATATATCCCCGGTTCCCGGCGGTGCGGGCCCCATGACCATAGCATGTCTTCTAGAGAACACCCTCGCAGCAGCGAAGCTGGGATGATGTCATTATTTTAAACAGGCCCTCCTATGTGTTTTACTGGTGGCTGGCTTGCAGATAAAAAATGCCCTTATAAGCGTTTCGGACAAGAAGGGGATAGCTGAATTCGCCAAGGGGCTTTCGTCCCTTGGGATAGAGATAATGTCAACGGGCGGCACAGCGGCCGTCATATCCCAGGCAGGCATAAAGGTCCAGGATGTCGCAGAATATACCGGGTACCCTGAGATGCTAGACGGGCGCGTAAAGACGCTCCATCCCCGGGTCGAGGGCGGCATACTCGCCAAGCGCAAGGACAAGTCCCATCAACAGCAGATGGCCGACCACGGCATAAAGCCCATAGACCTGGTCTGCGTCAACCTCTACCCGTTCGAGCGCACCATAGCCGACCCCGACTGCACGCTAGAGGACGCCATAGAGAATATTGATGTCGGCGGGCCGACGCTCCTTCGAGCCGCCGCTAAGAACCACGAGTCAGTGGCCGCCATAACAGACCCCGCCGACTATGACCCAGTCCTTTCGGAGCTCAGCAAAGGCAAGCGGTCGCTCCCAAAGGAGATGCTCAGAAAGCTCGCTGTCAAGGCCTTCGCCCACACGGCATCATATGATGCCGCAATACAGTCGTATCTGTCAAAAAGGCTCATGGGACATGAGCACCCTGACACGCTGTCGCTGTCATATGAGAAGGCATACGACCTTCGATACGGGGAGAACAGCCATCAATCGGCCGCATTCTATACGCAGGCCACAGATGAATGCAGCATATCAAATGCCAAGATAGTCACCGAAGGCAAAAAGCTCTCATTCAACAATATACTCGACGCCGATGCGGCGCTCGAGCTTGTCAAGGAGTTCCCAAGGCCCGCGGCGGTCATAGTAAAACACCTCAATCCTTCGGGGGTCGGTACGGCCCAAACGATATCCGATGCATATGACCTGGCCCACAAGGCCGACCCAATGTCGGCATTCGGCTGCATAGTCGCGCTCAACCGCGAACCCGACGAGCGTCTCGCCCAGGCCATAGCCTCGACATTCGTTGAGGCGGTCATCGCCCCGTCATTCCCCCCAGAGGCGCTAAAGATCATGTCGGTCAAAAAGAATATGCGGCTTTTGGCGGTGGGGGAGACCAAGCCCACATCCGATGCGGAATTCGACACCCGAAAGGTGGTCGGCGGCCTATTGTGCCAAAAGCGCGATCTCAGAAGGCTCACCGACGATGACATGACCATCGTCACAAAGAGAAAGCCCACCGAAGAGGAGATGTCGGCGATGATCTTCGCATGGAAGGTCTGCCGCCACACAAAATCAAACAGCATCATCTTCGCCAAGCCCGGCTATACGGTCGGCATCGGCGCGGGCCAGATGAGCCGGGTCGACTCGGTAAAAATCGCGGTCATGAAGGCCGCAAGTCACAGCGTGGGGGCTGTCATGGCATCAGATGCATTCTTCCCCTTCCGCGACGGCATAGATGAGGCAGCCAAGGCTGGTGTGACGGCAGTCATCCACCCTGGAGGCAGCATAAGGGACGAGCAGGTCATAGAAGCCGCGAATGAGCATGGCATGGCGATGGTCTTTACGGGCATCAGATGCTTCCTCCATTGAGCCCTTTTTATCTTCTTTTTCCGATAATATAATGGAGTCCTCAAAAGTGTGATGGATTGGAGCGCATGCTCCAGGGTTCTTATGTGGTTGGAATGTAATAAGCCGCGAAAAGGCGGAAAATCTGGCGTTAACTGCCCTGAGGACTCCAACACCTAAATATAAATCCCTCCATCGATTCCTTATTAGATGAAGTCCGATATAGAGATAGCACAGGAATGCAGGCCCTCCCAGATAACCGATGTGGCAAAGGAGCTCGGCCTGTTCCCACAGGATCTCGTGCTATACGGCAAATACAAGGCCAAGGTCCCTATCTCCAATCTCGAGCGCCTCTCCGACATGCCGAACGGCAGGCTCGTCCTTGTCACATCCATGAGCCCGACCCCCGCGGGCGAGGGCAAGACCACAATGACCGTTGGTCTGACACAGGCCCTCAAAAGGATAGGTGTCAATGCCATACTCTGCATTAGGGAGCCGTCGCTTGGGCCGGTCATGGGCATCAAGGGCGGAGCTGCGGGCGGTGGCTACTCCCAGGTCCTGCCCATGGAGGACATCAACCTCTACTTCACGGGCGACATACCCTCGGTGTCTTCGGCGAACAATCTTCTTTCCGCAATCATCGACAATCACATCTTCCAGGGCAATGAGCTCAAGATAAACCCCAATCGCGTCATCTGGCGGCGGGTCACCGACATGAATGACAGGAGCCTGAGGCGGATCTTTTGCGGCATCGGGGACTCTTCGGGCCTAGCCCGCGAGGACGGATTCGACATTACTGCGGCAAGCGAGGTGATGGCGGTGCTGTGCCTCGCACAAAGCTACTCGGACCTAAAAGAAAGGCTCGGACGCATGGTCGTCGCCTATACCTTTTTCGGAAAGCCAATAACATGCGCGGACCTTGGAGTCGAAGGGGCGATGGCAGCCCTCCTTAGGGACGCATTCAATCCAAATCTCGTGCAGACGATGGAGGGTGGCCCAGCATTCATACACGGCGGGCCATTCGCCAATATCGCCCACGGTTGCAATTCGGTCGTGGCCACCAAGATGGCATTGAAGCTCGCCGACTTCGTTGTGACAGAGGCGGGCTTCGGGGCGGACCTGGGGGCGGAGAAGTTCTTCCACATAAAATGCCGGCAAGGGGACCTCTCCCCAGACGCCGTCGTCCTTGTGGCGACGATAAGGGCCATAAAGCACCATGGCGGTTCGAAAGAATATGATAAAAAGGACATGCACGCGCTTGAGGCAGGCATGGCTAATCTCGAGCGTCAGATCCGCAATGTCCAAAGCTTCGGCCTTCCCCTGGTCGTTGCCATAAACCGCTTCGCAACGGACACAAAGGCGGAGATAGATGCGGTCCGGGCGGCATGCAAAAGGCTCGGTGTCGATGCCGCAGAATCGGATGTCCATGCGAAGGGCGGGGCGGGCGGCGAGGCCCTGGCCAAAAAGGTCCTCGCACAGGCTGAGAAAAAGTCGGAGCTCACACCGCTTTACGATCTGAAGGATCCCATAAAGGAGAAGGTAGAAGCGGTCGCCCGCGGCCTTTATGGCGCCGACGGTGTGGAATACACGTCGGCAGCAGAGAATGACATAAGGGACATGGAGAAGATGGGATACTCAGAGCTGCCAATATGCATCTCAAAGACACAAAAGAGCCTTTCAGACGACCCGGAGCTCATAGGGGCCCCCGAGGGCTTCAATGTCCATGTGCAAAAGGTCAAGGTGTCCGCAGGCGCCGGATTCATAGTCGTTATGACCGGCAGGGTCATGACGATGCCGGGCCTTCCCAAAAAGCCGGCTGCGGAATCGATAACAATAGACGATGAGGGCAGGATATCGGGGCTGTTCTGATGGATGCAGCAGAAGCCATCTCCTCATTGAAAAGCCTTGAAACGCTCGGCATCAGATTCAGGATAGAGAACACACAAGAGCTTTTGGACCTTGCAGGCTACGACTTCGCGGGCTTTGTCATACATGTCGGCGGCACCAATGGAAAGGGTTCGGCCGCATCGGCCCTCGCACATATTCTCAAAAGCTCCGGGATGTCGGTGGGCCTCTACACTTCCCCCGAGCTTTTCGATTTCTCCGAGAGGATAAAGGTCGACGGGCGCTCCATCAGCCCCGAGGACCTGGTGCGCCTGACGGAGGGATTGATGCCAGTGATCTCATCCATGGTAGAGCCCCCTACATTCTTTGAGGCCACCACAGCCCTTGCCCTCCTGTATTTCGCCGGCAGGGGCGTCGATGCCATGGTGCTCGAAGCGGGAATGGGGGGAAGGCTAGATTCCACAAATGCCATACCTGCGAGCCACACAATAATCACGAATATCGGGCTCGACCATATGCAATACCTCGGAGACACTCTCGAGGAGATAGCCCTCGAAAAGGCGGGGCTGATATCCGAAGGCTCCCACCTTGTGACCTGCGCGAAGGGGCCGGCCCTCAAGGTCCTAAAGGAAAGGGCAGCATCGGCGGGGGCTGCGGTCCTGGCAGAGGGAGAGGATTTTTCGGTAGCGGAAATAGTATCGTCCCTTGAGGGGACGTCATTCTCGTTTGAGATGGGGGGGCGCAAGCTCATGCTCTCATCTCCTATGTCTGGCTCATTTCAGGCCTACAATATCGCGGCCGCCGCCGCATGTGCCATAGCCATCGGCATAAGCGATGCGGCCATAACCTCCGGAGTGGGGGCCGCGAGGATGCCTGCGCGCCTTGAGCTTTGCGGGACCCGCCCGCATATCATAGTCGACGCCGCCCACAATCCAGACGGCATCGGGGAGAGCATGGGATTTCTCGCGTCCTTGGGGGGCTTCTCTCCCCTTGTCGTGCTTTGCGGATTCTCAAAGGACAAGGACTATGCGTCAATGGCCAAAAAGCTCGCGGGAGCGGACAGTATAGTCGCAACAGGATACGGGGGTCAGCGGAGCCTAGACCCTGCCCGCATAGGGGAGCTCACGGGGGCCATAGTCATAGACGACCCCGACAAGGCCCTTGAAAAGGCCATATCCCTGGCCGGAGACACAGGCCTGGTCTATGTGGGGGGCTCGATCTACCTGGCGGCAAGGGCCCTGGCCCGCCTGAAAAAGATTAAATAGCCTCTCTCTCATATCTTTCCATGGTCAAGATAGGGGTGATGGCATCCGGGGGTGGATCCAATTTCCAGTCCATTATAGACAATGTCAGCTACGGATACATCCCGGACTCAGAGATAGTCCTTCTCATATCCGACAAGGCCGACGCCAAGGCGATGGAGCGGGCGAAGGCCGCGGGCATCGATGCCAGGTTCCTCGATCCTGCATCCATCCCGGACCGCATGGCCTATGACTCAAAGGCAGCCGACCTCTTCGAGCAGGCAGGCGCCGAGCTCATCTGCCTTGCCGGCTATATGCGCATAGTCACCCCATCGCTTCTGTCCCGCTTTCCCGGCAGGGTCATGAACATACACCCCGCGCTTCTCCCGTCATTTCCCGGCCTGCACGGTCAGAGGCAGCAGCTGGAATACGGTGTGAAAGTGGCGGGATGCACAGTCCATTTCGTCGACGATGAGGTCGACCACGGCCCGATAATCACGCAGGCCGCGGTTCCCGTACTTGAGGGTGACGACGAGGATTCGCTCGCAAAGAGGATACTCGAGAAGGAGCATCTCATCTATCCGCAGGCGATAAGGTGGTATGCCGAGGGCAGGCTCGCGATAGACGGGCGACGCGTCAGAGTAGAAGGAGTCTTGCGATCAGGGAGAGGCTTGAGGGTATTATAAGATTGTCGTCGATCTTGGACACCAGCTCTATGAGCCCGCCGATAAGGGCTAAAAAGAATGCGTTCTTGGGGTCTATGAAGATGGCGGCTGCGAGCGCCCCAAGGACGACGAATCCCAGAAAGCCCTCGAAGCTCTTGTCCCCTATCCTGGTCCTGCCCCATCTCCTGCCTATGAGCGTGGATGCGCTGTCCCCGACAGCCAGTATCAGTATGACGGCGGCCGCATGAGCGTGGTCCAAAAGCGCGATGGGCGCTATGATGCCGTAGCCGAAAAAGATGGCCCCCTTGAATGGGAACTTCCTTCTGTCCCTCTTTCTTTCGAAATGATGCATGAGCCGCTCGACTATCCAAAGCTTCCCGCCGACTCTGGGTGCTATGTGCAGGGCGAAGATGGCGACAAGAAGCGGAGCTAGGAGCAGAAGGCCGAAGATCGGCTTGAGAAGATAGACAGCCACGGTTATGGCCGAACCGTTCAGAAGGTGGATGAGCTGCCTTTTCAATTCGAGCGTGTCCGTCTCTTCCATCGTCCCACAACATATAGGCATTCACAAAAAAATAAAGCCTGTTTTATTCATGGAAACCCTCTTTTATACTGGTATATCTTGATAATTGAGTCATTATGGACCCCTTTTACTCCTTTTTGACGGTAAGTGTATGGCTCCTTTCCACGTACTTCATAGTATTGATCTTGCTTATCGTTTTGGAGAAGCGAAAGTCGATAGTAGAGGGCGACCCGGAGCCAAAGAACCTCCCCCTTGTCTCGCTCATCGTCCCGGCATTCAATGAGAAGCGAGGAGTGCTGCCTGCTCTGAGATCCCTTGGGGAGATCGACTATCCGAGGGACAAATACGAGGTCATCATAGTCAATGACGGCTCATCAGACGGCACCGCAGAGATAATATCGGATTTCATATCAACGCAGCCCGGCGTGCCCTTCAAGTTCATAGACCGTAAGGAGAACAAGGGCAAGGCATTTTCCCTAAATGAGGGCATAGCGGCCTCCAAGGGCGATTATGTCGGCACAATGGATGCGGACTCCCTGGTCAAGCCCGACATACTGAGAAAGACTGTCGGCTTCTTCGAGGACCCAAAAACGGGGGCTGTGACAGTGCGGGTCCATGTCCACAAGCCGAAAAACCTCCTCGAGCGGATAGTCGATGTCGAATATGTCGTCGGCCTTTCACTGTCGCTTAAGATACTGTCTTATCTCAATTCGATGCACGTCACCCCAGGACCGTTCAGCATCTACAGAAAGTCGATGCTGGAGGAGATCGGCGGATTCGACGTGAACAATATAGTCGAGGACATGGAGATAGCGTTCAGGATGCACAAGGCCGGCTACAAGATAAAAAACACACTGGCCACGGGCGTCTACACAATCGTCCCGTCCACTCTCGGGGAGCTCTACAAGCAGAGGAAAAGATGGTATTCCGGCTCTCTCATAACGCTGATGCAGCACAAGGACGTCATGTTCAACCGGGGCCTTGGGGCATTCGGGATATTTTTCATGCCGATAAACTATGCCACCATAACCCTCGGGCTCGCTCTTGGCCTTTATTCATTCGGGATGCTCTTGAACAATATCTGGCGCAACCTGAACTATCTGTGGCTCACCAACTTCGAGATGCTGCCGCCGACATTCGAGCTTGACATACTCAATCTCTCCATCTTCCACTTCATAATGCTGTCTTCGATACTCTCGATAAGCATTATGACCAAGGTGAGCCTTTCGGTCATGCAAAGGAGGCTTAGGGAGAATGTCGTCGGATTCCTCGGATTCCTATTCTTCTTCGTCATATACCAGGTATTTTGGGCCAGCTCCTTCTATTCGGTCTTTCTTGGCCGGGAGATAAAATGGAGATAAGCCGCTGGATATTCCTCAAGGCCCTGGTCATAACCGTTCTGGCGCTGACGATAATATACTCCATCAATGTCTACATAAACGTCAAAAGGGAGCAGACCCTCGAGAGCCAGATGATGGATACGGTCGACACGCTCGAGGAGATGGAGGCCCTCACACAGCTTATGAAGATGTTCGGCGCCAATGCCACATGCGTCACCCTCAAGTCCCAGCTCAATCTCATAGACGAAAAGATATGGAAGCTCGGGAACAAGATAGAGGACTATCGGCGCCTGACCTCGGAGTTCCTCGATGATCCGTCCTATATCACGCAGAAGAAGAAGTTCAACAGGCAGGAGGTCATGTACCTGTCCCTTCTCAGGCAGATAGGGGAGAACTGCAACATGGACCAGACGGTCATACTGTACTTCTACAAGAACGGCATAGACTGCAAGCAATGCGACGAGCAGAGCTTCGTTCTCACACACATAAACGAGAGGATAGACCCGGAGGTCGCCATCTTCAGCTTCGACACCGACCTTGACATACCGTCGGTGGACGTTCTCCAGCAGTACTATGGAGTGGACGACTATCCTTGCATTGTCGTCGAGGAAAAGACCTACTGCGGCCTTCAGGGCAGGACCGAAGTAGAGAAGTACCTATGCGAGGAATCGCCCCACCTGTCCATCTGCGGGGGTTAGCAGATGCTTGACCATCTATTGGCGCTGGTATTCACTGTCTCCATCTTCACATATATCCTCTGGGGCCTTTTGGGCATACTCCCCGAGCGACGCGTCCCTTTGGGGCATACTCCCCCACTGTCTGTCATAATCCCCGCCCATGACGAGGAGCCGGTCATACGGGCGACCGTCGAATCGGTGCTCAAGGCTGAATACGGGGGGAGCATCGAGGTCCTAGTCGTCAATGACGGCTCATCCGATCGCACAGGGGACATAGTGTCTGAGATATCCCGGGAGGAAAGCCGCGTCAGGCGCATCGACACAGACCACCTTGGCAAGGCCCTGGCGGTCAACAGGGGGGTCGCCGAATCCTCGGGGGGCATCCTCGTGCTTTTGGACGCCGACTCTGTGCTGGCAGAAGACGGCCTTATGAAGCTTGCCGCGCCATTCGCCGACCCGAAGGTCGGGGCTGTATCCGGCATAATACGGGTCGTTGTCACACGCAATGTCCTCGCATGGTACCAGGAGTTCGAATACCTCCTGTCCTCGATGTGGAGATACATATTCGACAAGCTCAATTGCACATATGTGCTGCCTGGCTTTGCCGCATTCAGGAGGGAGGCGCTCGCGGACGCGGGGGGCTTTGAGACGGACACACTGAGCGAGGACTTCGACATAGGGCTCAAGATGCACAAGACCGGGTGGAAGCTCTTTATGAGCCGCGCCGTCATGTACACCAATGTTCCCCAGACCATCGGGGGCCTGGCAAAGCAGAGGCTAAGATGGGGCCATGGCACCGTGCAGGTCATAAGAAAGCACAGGGACATGATACTCAATCCCAGATTCGGATTCATCGGCCTTTATGGCCTGCCCAATCAGATATACTTTCTGGTCCAGTCAGCTGTCATACTGCCTTTGACATTCTACCAGATCTTCGATGGCTACTACAAGTGGTTCGTCACATACGGGGACTATATGTCCTTTTCTGTCGCCAAATACTTCATCGCATACTTTTCGATGTTCGGGACATTCGAATACATCTATAAGGTGTTCACGGGGGTCTGGGAGATGAACTGGATCTTCCCCCTGTTCCTCTACTCATTCCTCTTTAATCAGGCATATAGCCTTCTGTCCATCCACAAGATGGCGAAGCTGAATATCCGGGTGGTGTTCGCCATCATGTTCC
>Ga0180435_10001755_pt1 | contig 22364 bp, 25 predicted proteins | sample SS_ome_3_FD_132467 | JGI IMG/M metagenome (GOLD analysis project Ga0180435, IMG submission 132467) | Hypersaline lake sediment archaeal communities from the Salton Sea, California, USA - SS_3_S_1 metaG | ecosystem: Environmental > Aquatic > Non-marine Saline and Alkaline > Hypersaline >...
GACTCGCAAAATCAAATCTCGGGTCTTTCTATTAAGCAAAGAGAGGGCCAACAAAGCGAGAAATGTTACTTTGCGATGCAATTTTTAAATTGCCGCTCCAGTTCCTCTTTGTCCAAGTCCTTTCCAATGAAAACAAGTTCGCTTTGTTTTGTCTCGTTTTCGTTCCACTTGCGATCCGGACGTCCTGAAAACAGCATATGCAACCCTTGGAATACGATTCGATATTCTTCCCCTTTAATAGAAAGGATCCCTTTATAACGTAATAAATCTTCGCCTTTTTCCCGTACGAGATAACTCATCCAATGATCCACTTTTGCCAAATCAAGAGGCTTCTCTTCCCGAAAAGCAATAGAAGACACTTTATCATCATGATGATGGTGATGATGATCCTCTAGAAAATGAGGGTCGATTTCAAGTTTTCGATTGACGTCAAACGTATTGATCCCCAGGATATCTTTTAAATTGATCTTGCAATCTCTGGCATGCAGCCTCTTAGCCGCAGGATTAATGTTGACAAGTCTTTGCTCCAAGGATTCCAAATCGTCATTTGATACTAAATCTGTTTTATTGAGGATGATGACGTCAGCAAAAGCAATTTGTTCTTGAGCTTCATCCTGATCATCCAGATGTCTGGCGATATGCTTGCTGTCTACTACCGTGACGATGCTGTCAACTTCAAATATGTCGGACAGCAGCTCATCCATAAAAAAAGTCTGGGCAACAGGTGCTGGGTCAGCCAGTCCTGTTGTTTCGATTATAACCCGGTCGAATGCAACTTTCCCTTGATCCATTGAGAATACAAGAGTTCTCAGAATGCGAATCAAATCTCCGCGGACCGTACAACAGATACAGCCGTTGTTCATTTCCAAAATTTCTTCTTCAGAATCAACGACGAGCTGATTGTCTATCCCGACTTCTCCATACTCATTGACAATAACCGCAATCTTTTGATTGTGTTTTTCTGTAAGTATTCGATTTAAAAGTGTGGTTTTCCCGGCGCCTAAATATCCAGTGAGAATAGTGACAGGAATTTTCTTTTTAGTTAAAGGCATGATCATTCGACCTCATTTACAATTTTTTCGATACTTTGATTACTTTTTCTTTGTCTTTTGGAATCCCGGCGATGACGCCAGATGAACGTTCGAAACGTTGGCCATCATACAAATAACTTGCTTTTTCTTGATAATCTTCATTGGTACAAAGCGAGTCAATCAGGAGGGGGACATCCTCAGGTTTTAAATCTTTATACCATGTTCCTTTCGGATAGTGGATGACCACGCACTTATCTTGGCATCTTCCATTACACCGCGTGCGCGTTGTATGAATGACATCGTCAAGCTCCCGGTCTGAAATTTCTTGCCGAATCACTTGAGTCAGTTCCTCAGCTCCGACCCGATTGCAGCTGCTGCCGTTGCATATAAAGATATGATGTTTCATATTACTTAAATCCCATGTCGCCATATGTATCTTTCCTCCGAATAATACAGAATTATTACGATTTGAAAGCGGTAAAATGATAAAGAACTAAGTAAGCCCCGGTCGATAACTGTCCCGAAAGGTGATACCGATAACCGGGGAGACGGTGGGGTAAGCTCCGCATTTCATCGTCACCTTGAGCTTTTCACTCCTTTCGCAAGCTCTCTATATTTCAGCCTTCTCTTGCCGCCTTTGGTTGTTTATTTATATGGTCTCTCTTTCAATACGGCAAACAAAACGTAATTATTACGATTTAAAAATCATTTTATCTCTTTTTCAAGTCAAACGCAAATAGAAGAGGTTAAACGGTGCCAATGAGATCTGAGCAGCTTCTTTTTCAGCCAGAGCCTATCTGGCTCAGGGGAGGGTTTGCATTATACTATTGTACTGAATATAAAAGAACTTTACCCCTTTTCCTAAGCCGGAAAAATTGATAAAATTTTTAGCGGAGAATGAAAAAACACGATTCGGTTGGTAGTCCGGATGCATGATTGATCATGCCAGTAACCTTCCCCTCCTCGGGATGTCCGTCATTCTCTGAAGTACATGTTGATGGAGGAGGGAATCGTTATGAAATTAACGGTTTACTATGATGGTCAGTTTTGGATAGGAGTCATTGAAGTTGTGATTGAAGGTAAGCTGAGAGCCGTCCGGCATTTGTTTGGCAAAGAGCCGAAGGATTCGGAAGTTTTGCATTTTGTTCATCATCAACTTTTACAGGCACTGTCACAAGCAGATCAGGAAGGAGTTAGGCTGGACGCCCGCCGCCAGCGCAAAATAAATCCGAAAAGGCTGCAGCGGCAAGTGTCTAAAGAATTGAAAAATGCTGGTGTGTCTCATAAGGCGCAAGAAGCGATAAAACAAGAGCTGGAAGCAAGAAAACGAAAGAAAAAGCGGCTGACAAAAGAGCAGCGGGAAAAGGAAAAAGAACAAAAGTATTTACTCAGAAAGCAAAAAGCGAAACAAAAGCATAGTGGAAAATAGAATTTCTTTGGAGCAAAGTGAAGCTCAATAGAGGGGCGTTTTCCTGTATTGTATTAAAAAAAGGCTCTTTTTAAAAAGAGCCTTTCATAATGGAGTCAATAACGATAAGCAAGAGGGGAGAACATGTAAAATAAGGAGAAGGTCATAGGTTATTGCTTTTTAAAACAGAACCATTTTAGAACTTAATAGCCTCCATAACCACCGCCGAACCAGCTGGCACCAATGATGATTAAGAGAATGAACAGGACAACAATTAAAGCAAAACCGCTTCCGTATCCGTAACCTCCGCTCATATGTTTCACCTCCCTAAAGATACATAGTTTATCCTATGTATCTTTATCAATTCGGTATAGGATATTGATTTACATTTTTAAAAATAGTTGACCCATTTGCAACTGCGCCCTCATGCGGAGTCTTCGTGCAGAGAGGATGAAAATGGTGATTGGCGTCCTTTAAACGGAATATAATGAATAAATCCACCGAAAAGGGCGCTGAGTAAATTGAATTTTCAATTAACTGAGGGAGACATGCTTTATATCATTAGAAACGGCCTTCAAACAACACAGTATCCCAAGCAAGTAATGATCGTTGGTGCCGGGTTGTCCGGGCTTGTCGCAGCGTCTTTATTAAAGAGTGCCGGGCACAGAGTGACGATCGTGGAAGCGAATGACAGAGCGGGAGGACGTGTTTTTACTTCCCGTGCGCCCTTTAGCGAAGGGTTGTATTTCAATGCCGGTCCGATGCGCATCCCCGATATTCATACTTTAACGATAGAATACATTAAGAAATTTAATCTGCCTGTCAATGAGTTTATCAACAGAACCCCCATGGATATTCTTTACGTCAACGGCGTGAAAACCCGTCTTCATGAGTTTGAAAGACATCCGGGTGTTTTAAGATTCCCGGCTGCTCCCCATGAGCAGGGGAAAACGGCTGAACAGCTGATGCTTTCTGCATTGCAGCCTATCCTCAATTTTATCAGCCAAGATCCGGCGAAAAATTGGCGTATTGTTGAAAAACAATACAGAAACGAATCGTTGGGCTCTTTTCTCAACACTCATTTTTCACACGGCTCCATTGATATGATTGGTGTGCTTTTGGACATGGAAGCGTACATGGGATTGTCACTTGTCGAAGTATTAAGGGAATCGATCTTTTTTACATCGCCGTCTCGTTTCTATGAGATTACAGGTGGCATGGACTTGCTGACGCAAGCTTTTCTTCCGCAATTAAAGGGCGATATTTTATTTGGTCATAAATTGATGAAAATATCTCAAACTGAAAACAATGTGACAGCCCATTGTATCCACCAACAGTCGGCAGAACATTCAGCTCTGACAAGTGATTTCACAATCGTAACAATTCCTTTTTCAACTTTGCGATTTGTGACATTTGAGCCGTTTGATTCGTTTTCCTACCATAAGCGGAGAGCGATTCGGGAGCTTAACTATATTGCCGCGACAAAAATAGGAATCGAATTTAAGAGCAGGTTTTGGGAAAGAGTCGGGCAGCGCGGCGGGAGATCCATTACCGATTTGCCGATTCGCTTTTCATATTATCCAAGCAGCGGTATAGGGACACACGGTCATGCTGTTATTTTAGCGAGCTATACGTGGGCTGATGAAGCGCTGATATGGGACAGTCAGCCGGAAGAAGAGCGGATCCGCTATACGCTGAAAAATTTAGCGAGAATATATGGAGATATCGTGTATTCCGAGTTTGTATCAGGCGCTTCTTTCAGCTGGACGCAAAATCCTTTTTCAGCGGGAGCATTTACAGCTTTCGAACCTGGTCAGGAATTGGAGCTGTATCCTTATATTCCTATGCCTGAGGGAAGGGTGTATTTTGCCGGGGAGCACGCTTCCCTCACTCACGGGTGGATGCAGGGAGCGATTGAATCGGGAATACGGGCGGCATATGAAGTGAATCAGTCCTCCCGCGTGTAACCATGAACTTTGCAAGTATTGAAGGAATGGGAAAGAGTCGCTTTTAAAAGGCGGCTCGTTCGTTTTTATTTAAGGCAAACAGACGGATCATGCAATAAACGCCGATCGGCTGCTTCCTAAACAGTAAGAAATGTGTTCCCATTTCTTAAAAACAAGTTTTTAAGAACTTCATTTATAAAAAATTTTAATGCTTATGATACAATTGAATTGTAGATGTAACACGATGAGCGATAAGTGTTTTGCTGAGGTGCATGATCGGATCGCCCGCATTTTTTCGTTAAGAACCCCTCTTTTTCTAACAATAAAAAAGCCCCCAAATCGAGTTTTCCCTTAGGAAAGGCTCATGACATACCGGATTGAATTGCTTAACATTCCGCCGGGCAGAATAGCTTCGAAAGGATTGAATCACATTGAATGCTGCTCATGAACGAAACATCATGCTTTTGCTTCTCTGTTTGACAGCAGGTATTGTAGATGTGATTGGGTACTTAAGTATCGGTCACGTATTTACTGCTAATATGACCGGGAATATCGTCCTGTTAGGATTATCAATCGGCAATTCTCTTCATGCGACCGCCGTGTACTCGCTGATCGCATTGTTCGGATTTATCATCGGCGTGATTATTTCAGCAGCCATTGTCGGAAAACAAGAAAAATCGTTCTGGCCGTCAGGCGTCACGATTGCACTTGCTGTTGAAGCAGCCGTATTGCTTCTATTTGCTTGTCTGACTTTCTATGAAAGTTCGCCACACTTTTTGATCTTGCTGTTAAGCATGGCGATGGGGCTTCAGACTACAGCAGCCAGAAAGCTCGGCATTGCAGGGATTTCCACTACTGTCCTAACGGGGACGCTCGCAAACTTTTTCGAAGATGTGACAAAACGGTTCCTCAGCAAAAACGACCAAAAGGTCATCCATAAGGACGCATGGCTTCGCGCTTTGACGATTGTGCTCTATTGCCTGGGGGCCGTCATCGCCGCACTTGCTGAGCCTGCGCATCCGTTTGCCGTGATTTGGATTCCAATCACAATCATTATTGGGATTATTGCGATTGCAGGCACAAAGTTTCACGGACGGAGTGAAGACTGAAGGACGGTCCCATACACGAGCATACGCGAACATCGTTTGTTACATACGTTTTATGAAGGTGCCTGTTCGGGTAAAAGAACGGGGGACAGCACCAGTATCGGTTAAGATTGGGAGGAGGATAAATGGTTGGAACACATTAATATGGAGCAGTTTATTTTATTAGCGGCCTTATTGCTGATTATCGGTGTACTGACAACGAAATTTTCGACTAGGCTCGGAGTGCCCGCTCTCGTCTTGTTCTTGATTGTCGGGATGATCATGGGGAGCGACGGTCTCGGAATTATTTATTTTAATAATCCCGAGTTAGCCCAGCTGATCGGAGTTATCGCACTCGTCGTCATCCTTTTTGAAGGCGGTCTGCAAACAAAATGGTCTTCAATCAAAGCGGTCGCCGTTCCTTCATTGTCGCTCGCAACGATTGGCGTTTTGCTGACCACCTGTGTGGTTGCGGTTGCGGCCAAACTGATTTTTAATGTTTCCTGGATGGAAGGCTTTTTATTCGGAGCGATTGTCGGTTCTACAGATGCGGCCGCGATTTTCGCCGTTTTGAAAGGCCAGAATATTAGAGACAGATTGAGCTCTACACTGGAAGCAGAGTCGGGTACAAATGATCCGATGGCGATGTTTTTGACTTTATCGCTCATCCAGCTGCTGACGGCTGATCATTCATCTTATTTCATGCTTGTGATTTCATTTTTCTGGCAGATGGGAATGGGGCTTTTGCTCGGATATGTACTCGGGCGGTTCGCCAGCTTTGCCATCAATAAAATCAACTTGGATTCAAGCGGACTTTATCCGATCTTTGCTCTTGCTTTTGCGCTTCTTACCTACAGTCTTACAGATGTCATCGGGGCGAGCGGCTTGCTTGCCGTCTACATTGCTGCGCTTGTCATCGGAAATCAAGATTTGACTTACCGACATTCTATTTTCAGGTTTAATGAAGGCTTTGCCTGGATGATGCAGATTTTGATGTTTATTATTCTAGGATTATTGGTTTTTCCTGCCCAATTTTTATCTTTCGATATCATTTTCAAAGGCTTCCTGCTTTCGCTGATTTTAATTTTTATCGCCAGACCGGTTGCCGTTTTTCTGTCGACCATCAAAATGGGCTTTCATTTTAACGAAAAAATCTTCTTGTCGTGGGCCGGATTAAAAGGGGCCGTTCCGATCGTTCTCGCAACATTCCCCATGACGATGGGGCTTGAAAACAGCCAATTGGTCTTCAATGTCGTATTCTTCGTCGTTTTAACATCTGCTTTGATCCAAGGATCAACCATATCGGTCTTCGCAGAAAAATTGAAATTGAACGGACCGCAGAAAGTCGAAGCGCCGCATTCGCTCGAGCTTGTTTCCATCGGCAAGGCGAACGCCGAAATTATCGAATTTGAAGTCGATGACCAAACAGCCATCACCGGGCAGGCACTGAAAGACATCAGCTTTCCGAAAGATGCCCTGATCAATGCGATCATCCGAAACGGGGATTTGGTCACGCCGCACGGAGAAACGAAAATTAAATCAGGCGATATTTTGTATATTCTCGTATCGAAAAAACAAAAAAAGGAACTGAAAAAATTATTAAACAGGGAATTTGATTAAGCTTTCGGAAAAGCACAGGACAAGGCTGGCTTGCTCAGTATGTCACGAATAAAGGTCAATGAAGGGTACTGCACCGGTATTCTTCATTGGCCTTTTATTGCAATGTGAAAGTTCAGCTTATGTTCCTTACATTGATCCCTTTGTTGATCAATTGTATAATTTAAAAATCAAATATGAGGAGGCGCATGAATGATGAAGTGCAAAAAAATAAATGGGTTAACATTCGAGGGGAAAGCGCATCATTAACCCTATAAACTGCGTGATTCCCCTATAATTTTGGGGGTATCATTCAATTGAAAAACAGTAAAATACAGTCCTTCAAGCATCAAAAGAAGGCGTTTTGGTGGCTTAGCTTTGTCGCTTTCTTCAGTGTGATGAACGAAACCGTATTTAATGTTGCATTGCCGGACATAAAAAATCAATTTGACGTGTCGCCTGCCGCGGCAAATTGGGTGAATACGAGTTTTATCATTTCCTTTGCTGCCGGTTCGGTCGTTTACAGCAGGCTTTCTGATATGTACGGTGTCAGAAAGCTGTTTGTGGCCGGACTAATCATCTATGGCGGAGGTTCGTTAATAGGTTTTTCGGCTCAGTCTTATTTCACGGCCGTGATCTTTGCGCGCTTTGTTCAAGGAGCCGGGGCTTCCGCTGTACCCGCGCTTATCCTGGTCATCATTACACGCTATGTCCGTCCGGAGGGCCGGGGCAAAGCGTTCGGCCTTGTCGGATCACTGGTGGCAATGGGCGAGGGAATAGGTCCGGCTATCGGCGGAATGATTGTACATCATATTCATTGGTCGTTTCTGTTCCTTCTTCCGATGGCGGCGCTGATGTCGATTCCATTCTTCCTCAGAAATATGCCTGCTGAAGCCGCTGTAAAAGCAAATTTGGATATCATAGGGATCGGACTGCTGACAATCAGCATTGTGATGTTCGCTGTATATATATCGCTGTATCATGTCTTTTATTTAGCGGCGGGCATTTTTTGCTTGATTGGAGCTGCGGTTCATACCCGATATGCGGAACATCCTTTTATTGACCGGTCTTTAATCAAGAATCGCAGATATATAGGCGTCGTTTTGGCAGGATGTATCGTATTGGGAAGCGTTGCGGGAATCGTCTCTGTCGTTCCATATATGATGAGAGTCTTGTTCAGTTTAAATGCCGATATTATCGGAAGCGGTATCATGCTTCCGGGTAGTGTGGGCGTTATCTTTTTCGGCGTCGCGGGGGGAGCCCTTACCGATCGCTTCGGCAGCCGGTTTGTTTTTACTCTTGGATGGTTATTGGTCTTGGCAACCATAGCGGCCGCGTCACAGTTCGGTGACCGGACACCATGGTTGATGACGATGCTGCTCGTGCTTATATTTGGCGGTCTTTCATTTGTGAAGACGTCGATTTCCAATAGTGCCGCAGAAAGCTTGGAAGAAGAGGCTGCAGGCGCTGGAATGGGGATGCTGAATTTTGCCTGTTTTTTATCTGAAGGAATAGGCGTCGCATTTGCAGGAGGCTTGATGGCAGTGCGCGGGTTCGGCTATTCTGCGCTTCCGGCAATGGACAATGCCTGGGGCGCTGTATTCAGCCGCTCGTTTGCCATATTCACAGTCTTTGTATTGGCTGGCGGATTGCTATATTTATTGACTTGCAAACGCAAAAAATCTTAACATATTCGAATGGTTGGGCGGGACCGCCCAGCCGTTTTTTATGTTGTATGGATTTTCTGAAACATGATGAAAGTAAAGGATGAAGAAATTATGAAAGAAGCATCGGCACCTTTGAAATTGACGGACTGACAATTGAATATTCGCGAATAGGTGAAGGGAAGCCGATTCTAGTGATGCATGGAGGCATTTGAATTGAATTTGGGTATCAAGAGAGGTTGACGTAGAGTCGACGGCAGGGGAGCCGATTCACATTACCTCATATTGAAGCGGGAACCGTCGAACAAATTAATATACATGCAATGTAAGGGAAGTCTCGCAAACTGCTCTTAAAAGTTCATGATTTGTTTTAAAATAAGGCGGACAATCCGTGTAGTGTACACTATAGTTGATATCAAGGAGGGATTACGGTGTACGAGTCCAAGAAACATTTAAAAGAAGAAATTCATAAGCGTTATTTGTTACTAGATGGGGAGTTTGACGATATCCCCGATCAGTTTAGAGATGTTCGGGATCAAGACGTAGATCGAACGCCAGGGGAAATCCTTGCTTATCAGCTCGGATGGTTAAACCTGTTGATGAGCTGGGACAGGGATGAGCGCTTGGGAAAAACCGTTGTCACTCCCTCTCCTCATTATAAATGGAACCAACTGGGTGCTCTTTATCAATCTTTTTACGATATGTATTCTCACTTTTCGTTAACTGAGCTTCGCCAAGAATTCAAGAAAGCAGAGGCACAACTTCAGTCTTGGATTGATACGCTCACGGATGAAGAATTATTCACCCAAGGTACTTTGAATTGGACAGGTGAAAACCCGAAGTGGCCTGCTATAAGGTTCATTCACGTCAACTCTGTGGCTCCATTTAAAAACTTCAGGACTAAAATAAGGAAGTGGAAGAAGAATCAACTGGGATGAAAGAGTGTTAACATGAAGAAGTGCATTCAAAAGAAACTCAATTTTTCTTGTGAAGCTGAAATTAACAACGCTATAAAGTTATCTATATTCACTTCTTTCGAGTCATTTTCCATTTTACGGAAATCCCGCGATTGAAACGATGCGGCTATGCAATGTGGTAAAACTTTGCATAAAAAACTTAACATTTTAAAAATCCAGCCGATATGATGGATAAATAACTGCACGCTTCCGGCGTATATGGTATGGTAGCTAGTAAGTATAGGAAAAGGGAGGATATGAATGATCATCGTCACAACAGATACAATCGCGAATCAAAATATCGTCGAAGTCAAAGGGCTTGTCACCAGCAGCATCGTTCAGTCGCGGAATATCGGAAAAGATATTCTGTCAGGATTGAAGTCGGTCATTGGCGGAGAATTAAAAAATTACACCCAAATGCTTGAGGATTCGAAAAAAGCTGTGAGAGAACGGCTCGTGAATCAAGCTGAAGAACTCGGAGCAAACGCGATCGTCGGTCTAAGGTTCGAACTATCTGCAGGCCAGGGTACCTCCGAACTAATCGGATATGGTACGGCTGTTGTAATCGGCTGACGTTCAACCGAAAAACGAAGGCGGCGGCTATCATTGCCGCCTCAGCGGGTCAAGAAGGCTTCCCTGTCTGTTTGGTCTCTTTATGTTTTTGAGTCAGATGGGGATACTTTCTGTAGATGACAAGCGCTATGATCGCCATGTATAAGCCGTAGACACCGATAGAGATCAGCTTGTTTTCACTGAAATTGGCACCTGCGATCGAGACGACGAGAACGTTAGGGATTTTTCCAAGTGTCGAAGCCGCGAAAAAGACAGCCCATTTCACCTTGCTTAATCCGCAGACAATATTCATGACAACGGCGGGGATAACGGGGATCAGTCTGCCCAATAGTACGGCTGTAAAAGCATTTTGGTTAAAATAGGCTTCATATTCGCTCATTTTCGGGTATTTCGTTAAGCGTTTGCGAGCCAAATCTCTGAATCCGTAACGTGAGAGGAAGAACAAGAGCATGGTGCCGAGCATCGACCCTGTCAGCGTGATCAGCACGCCGTTTGCGATTCCGAACAAAGCGCCGTTTAATCCGGCAATGAGCGCAAACGGGACGATCGGGAAAAATACACAGGCCGCCACAAGCAGCATGCTGAATAGCACCGAATAAACGCCTCCGTCCCTGATGACGCCGAGCCAGGAATCTTTGCAGACGAATCCGACCGCGATGATACTTGCCATGATGATGATAGTGAATAGTTTTTTGATCATACCGCTCCCGCTGCCTTTCTTTGTTTTTAGCTTCTATATTTGCAATAAAGCTTCTTCCACGTTTGCCAAAATCTCGTCTGTTTTTGACAGGTTGCAATTGCTGAGCATAATCAGCACTTTTTTCTCGTTTATGTATCGGTTAATCGAGCTGATAAAACCGTGGATTTCTCCATCATGCCATATTTTATACTTGTTTTGATGATTAATAAACCATCCGTATCCGATCGAATTGTTTTGAATGAGTGCCGGAGAAGGGCCTTCGGCTGCAAAAGCCGGTTTTTTGACACAGCTGTAAAGCGCTTCTTTCAAAGCGCCTTTTGTGACAAGCTTTTCAGTGTAAAGCGCCCTGTCCCATAAGTACAAGTCTTCAACGGTTGAATACAGCCCGCTTTCCCCGTAGCCGTATACGATAGGCGCTTTGATCATTTCGCGATTCAGGCATAAGTATCCGACTGTGGGCGAAATATCTTCCGGGGAAGCGAAGAAACCGGAGTTTTTCATGCCTAAAGGGTCAAAGATCAATTCTTGAATGACATCTCCATAAGCTTCATTTGTGATTGTTTCAATGATTTTTGTGAGTAATATGTATCCTGAATTGCTGTAATTAAACCTTTGTCCCGGGCGAAATTCGAGCGGTTTGTCAATAAACCGGCCGATAAATTGGTCTAACGGTGCGCGCTCCAGCTCAATATCGAGCAATTCTTCCTCTAGAAAATCAGGAATTCCGGACGTATGGCTTAATAAATGTTTGATGGTAATGCTGTCGCCGTTCGGATAGCCTTCTAAATAGTTTTGTACCGGATCATCAGTACGAAGCAGCCCCTTTTCTTGCAGCTGCATGACCGCTATGGCTGTGAATTGCTTTGTCAGCGAAGCAATTTGGTAGCGTGTAGACGGTTTATTCTTCACTTTGTCCTTGCAATTAGCATAACCGTATCCTTTCGATAGCAGAATACCGTTTGAGTCTGCCAGCAAAATGCTGCCGTGAAAATGATTGTTGGATGCTTGTTCCATTAAATAATCATCAAGATGTTCCGCTGTATATACCAATAACAACAGTCCTTTCATATCTAATTATGATGAGAAGGAAACGATAAACGATAGTTTTGAAAGGAAATGAAGCAGGAAGCGCGACAAAATAACATTATAAAAATTTTTTTGTATTTACCATCATTTACAGAATAATTTAAACTAAATTTAAAATATGGCAATTTCATGACATCCGTTAAAACGAGTGCTGTTTTGACGGTTGTTTTTTGTTTTAAAACGATTGAAATATAAGTCGGCAGTATCGAAAAGGGGAATAAAGTCGAGTGCGGCCTTAAACTAAGGTCTAAAGTTTGGTGTTTTTTTGTGAGAAAAAGGACTATATTAGTATTTTTTAATTTTAATTTAATTTTGAAGGGTTTTTCCTTTATTATCTATAATATGTTGTTTAACATAGTGAAAGAGATTTAAAATCATCGTTACTGTTATGAAGCGAAAAATAACGGGAGGTTAAAAAATGGGCCAAAAACATATCGCGATTTTTAATATTCCCGCTCACGGGCATATTAATCCGACGCTTGCTTTAACGGCAAGCCTTGTCAAACGCGGTTATCGGGTAACATATCCGGTAACGGATGAGTTTGTGAAAGCTGTTGAGGAAACTGGGGCAGAGCCGCTCAACTACCGCTCAACTTTAAATATCGATCCGCAGCAAATTCGGGAGCTGATGAAAAATAAAAAGGATATGACACAGGCTCCGATGATGTTTATGAAAGAAATGGAGGAGGTTCTTCCTCAGCTTGAAGCGCTTTATGAGAATGACAAGCCTGACCTCATCCTTTTTGACTTTATGGCCATGGCGGGAAAAATGCTGGCTGAGAAGTTTGGAATAGAGGCGGTTCGCCTTTGTTCTACATATGCACAGAACGAACATTTTTCATTCAAATCAATGTCTGAAGAGTTTAAGATCGAGCTCACGCCTGAGCAAGAAGCCGCTTTGAAAAATGCGAATCTTCCGTCATTTAATTTTGAAGAGATGTTCGAACCGGCAAAATTGAACATTGTATTTATGCCTCGTGCTTTTCAGCCTTACGGCGAAACGTTTGATGAACGGTTCTCTTTTGTCGGTCCTTCTCTAGCCAAACGCAAGTTTCAGGAAAAAGACACGCCGGTTATTTCGGACAGCGGCCGTCCTGTCATGCTGATTTCTTTAGGGACGGCGTTCAATGCCTGGCCGGAATTTTATCATATGTGCATCGAAGCATTCAGGGACACGAAGTGGCAGGTGATCATGGCTGTCGGCACGACAATCGATCCTGAAAGCTTTGACGACATACCTGATAACTTTTCGATTCATCAGCGCGTTCCCCAGCTGGAAATCCTGAAGAAAGCAGAGCTTTTCATCACCCATGGGGGTATGAACAGTACGATGGAAGGATTGAATGCCGGTGTACCGCTTGTTGCCGTCCCGCAAATGCCTGAACAGGAAATCACTGCCCGCCGCGTCGAAGAACTCGGGCTTGGCAAGCATTTGCAGCCGGAGGACACAACAGTTGCTTCATTGCGGGAAGCCGTCTCCCAGACGGACGGTAACCTGGATGTCCTGAAACGCGTAAAGGACATGCAAGAGCACATTAAACAAGCAGGAGGAGCCGAGAAAGCCGCAGATGAAATTGAGTCATTTTTAGCACCGGCAGGAGTGAAATAACCATATGAAGGAACCCGGGAAATCCCCGGGTTTTTTGTTGCAGCCGAAAGGAAGCGGGAAAAGTATACAGAGGCGCTTTTTGAACATACTACCTTCTATTAAATGTATTAAAAAGGAGGAAGTGATTTGTCAAATCAGGGCAATTTCAAAAAAACGATCTCTCTGCTTGACCTGATTTTGATCGGCATGGGAGCGATATTCGGCTCGGCTTGGCTGTTTGCCGTCAGCAATGTCGCTTCAAAAGCCGGGCCCGCGGGAAGCTTTTCGTGGATTATCGGCGGTGTCATTATCCTTTTAATCGGCCTCGTTTATGCCGAGCTGGGAGCTGCTTTGCCGCGGACGGGCGGGATTATCCGCTATCCGGTGTATACCCACGGCCACCTTGTCGGATACTTGATTTCATTTATCACGATCGTTGCCTATACAAGCCTGATTTCAATCGAAGTGACCGCTGTCAGGCAATACGTAGCTTATTGGTTTCCCGGTTTGACGATAAAAGGTTCTGAATCGCCGACGATTATCGGCTGGCTTTTGCAGTTTGTGCTGCTTTGTTTGTTCTTTTTACTCAATTATTGGAGTGTCAAAGCGTTTGCGAAATCAAATTTAATCATTTCGGTTTTTAAGTATTTTGTTCCTTTGACGATCATTGTCGTATTGATATTCCATTTTAAGTCGGCCAACTTTGCGGGAGAATTTGCCCCGTTTGGCTTTGACGGGGTGCAGGCGTCCATTTCGACCGGCGGGGTGATGTTTGCATACCTCGGTCTTCATCCGATCGTTTCGGTCGCCGGTGAAGTGAAAAATCCGCAGCGGAACATCCCGGTCGCTCTGCTGATTTGCATCATTGTTTCGGCTTGCATTTATACGATACTGCAAGTGGTGTTTATCGGAGCAATCCCGACTGATATGCTGAATGACGGCTGGAAAGCGATCGGCAAGGAATTTTCTCTTCCATTCAAAGACATCGCGGTGCTTCTTGGGATGGGCTGGCTTGCCACTCTTGTCGTTCTGGATGCGATCTTATCACCCGGCGGAAACGGCAATATTTTTATGAATACGACGTCGCGCTTGGTTTATGCATGGGCGCGGAACGGCACGTTGTTCAAAGTGTTTGCCAAGGTGAATAAATCGACGGGAATTCCGCGTCCGTCGTTGTGGCTGTCGTTCGCGCTCGCCGTTTTTTGGACGCTTCCTTTTCCGTCTTGGGACGCGCTCGTCAATGTTTGCTCTGTAGCCTTGATTCTTTCCTATGCGATTGCTCCGGTTTCAGCGGCAGCGCTGAATGTGAATGCCAAGCAGCTCAACAAGCCTCTGCAAATCAAGGGGATGGCTGTCATTGCTCCTGTCTCCTTCGTATTTGCGTCGTATATCGTCTATTGGTCAGGCTGGAACACCGTGTCATGGCTGCTCGGATCGCAGCTCGTGATGTTTGCCGTTTATTGCGCGTGTAAAAAATATGTTCCCAAAGACGATGTTTCGTTTGCACAGCAGCTTAAATCAAGCTGGTGGATTGTCGGTTATTATGTCATGCTCTTGATTTTGTCGTATCTCGGCTCATTCGGTAACGGCGTGGGCCTATTGAGGACGCCGGTCGATTTAATCTTGATCGCAGCAGGATCGATTGCGATATTTTACTGGGCGAAATATACGGCCCTTCCAAAGGCAGTCATTGATTATGATGAGAAAAAAGAAGAAACCGTTTAAATAAGAATCCCCCGCGTATGGACTGCGGGGGATTCACGCGTTTTCATTACAGTTGCGGAAGATCTTTAGCTGTTTCGGCAGCTTTGGTATCAACTTGAATTTGTTGAGATAAATTGGCAGGATGGTAATAACCTTTTGACATCATATAGTTTGTGATCTGTTCATGAGTATCAATCGCGTCGTTTAAATACTGCTTAAGCGTTTCACGCACTTCTGGAGAAGATGTTTCTGTGATAGCAGTGGCAATGTTTTTGACACCGGTTTTCGCTGAGATTAAAAAGTCGGTCGCTATCACTTGTTCAGTCATCGCGCCCATTCCTGTCATGTTTTGGATGAATTCGTTCATACGGTTTCACCTCTCATTGACAGCAGTCCTTGCAAATGCTCGATCTGATGCTTTGTTTGGGAAGCATCCCGTTCCAAGATGTCGCGAAGCTCTTGATCCTGCACCATTCCCGTCATTGTTGATGACTTAGTCAGGCAAAGGTTTTTAAACATTAACAGCTCATGCAGTTCCAATGTTTCATGAATCCCATTATTCAATTGCAAACATTCCTTTCAGATTTGTTATTGTGTGAAGGACACATCATTAGTATCAAGGTTCGTTAGCGGGATTATTCTGTTTGCTGTTTTACAATAAATTACATGTTGCTGTCAGGCTTTTCTGACGCGAAAGAATTTGGTCAAGAGCCAGGTTCCTTGCGGAAAACTGAGCGTGAGCTGCCAGACACCGCCGCCGCCAAGTCCGTATTCGATGATGAGTTGCAGTTTTTTTCCAATACTGCGTGCGTCTTCAAACCATATGATGTGCCTTCTGCCTTGTTCATCTGTGTATTGGAGAAAAGGGGACTCAGACTTTGTATCATATTGAATCGGTACCTGGTGCTTCATGGCGAGATGAACGGCGCCTTGGTTGGCGATTCCCGGATATACGGTACCAGGCTGATAGGGCAGCGTCCAGTTATAGCCGTAAAGCGGAAAGCCGAGAATGATTTTTTCTTTTGGAATATGGCGAAGGGCAAATTGAATCGTCTGCCGGACTTCATTGATCGGAGCGACGGGGCCGGGTTCGCTTGTTCCGTGGTGCCAGTCGTATGCCATGATAAAGACAAGGTCGCTCACTGCGCCGATTCCGCCATAGTCATACCCTTTCAGCCAGGCGATATTTTCATTTGTTTTCGGCGGAACGGCAACCGTCAACACATAACCGGAAGGCTTCAGCCGCTCTTTCAACAGGCGGAGAAAACCTGAAAATAAATCTCTGTCTTCCTCCACAATCTGTTCGAAATCAATATTGACGCCAGCATATCCTTTTCTGGAAATCGTTTGAACAATATTGTCGATGAGTCGGTTTCTTACGACAGGCTGATTTAATACGCGGTGCGCAAGAGACGGACTAAAGCCTGTTTCTGTCAGATTGGTGACTGTCATGAGGGGAGGAACGCGCCGCCTCCAGGCCGTTTGTACCGCCGGTGAATCATTCAGCTCGCTTAACGATCCGTCGCTTGAAATATGGTATTCAAAAAATGCCAGATATGTGGCGTAGGGGGCAAAATTATGAATCAATTCCTGGTCTAAGCCTGGGTTTCTCAATGTGTAATATCCTAAAGCGGTGATCGGTTTTTTCGGTAATTCCGGAATCGTCACTTTCATCCCCGGCCTCATATTGGCAGGCGTTACAGACGGATTTGCTTTTTGCAATGCTTCGGCGGTTACAAACGTCCGGCGGGCAATCGAATCATAATGGTCTCCCTGCTGAACCGTATATGTATAAAGCGGTATTAAAAGAGCCTGTCCGGGGACAATGTTTGTTTCGACCAACCCGTTTACCAATCGGATCTGGTCAATCGAAATTCCGAACCTGGCACCGATGACAAATAATGAATCTCCCGGCTGAACCGTATAAATAAACAACGGGCACACTTCCTTTTGTTCCTCTGTATGTGACAGGGGTTTTATGCTATGTCTATGACCGGCGCTGAAGGATCATGCGCCGATTTTCTCAATCGGAATGGTGAATAGATCCGTGAAGCGGATAATTCTTGACTGATCGATCTAAAAAGTGTATTCTTCAAATAAAGGAGGTGATAAAGGCTTGGGAAGAAGCAAAGAATTCGATACCGCCCTCGTCCTTCATAAAGCAATGGAGGTTTTCGGCCAATTCGGCTATGAAGGCGCATCGATGCAAGAGCTGCTCAGCCGCCTGGGAATTGCCAGGCAAAGTCTGTACAATACATTCGGCACGAAACGGGATCTGTTTATTGCCGCTCTTACAAGATATCTTGATGATAAAAATGCTCAAGTAATCGCCAGGCTTGAAAGCCCCGGCTCAGTGAAGCAATCGGTTCGGCAGATCTTTCAGGAAAGCTTAAACGCTCTGAAAGACCCCGAGCGCTCAAAGGCATGCTATATCATCAACAGTGCAATTGAACAAATTCCCCGTGATCAAGAGGTTGCCGAATACTTTGATAAGCAGACAAAGCAACTGGAAACCGCCTTTTACAAAGCGCTTGTCCGGGCCGAGTCACAGGGGGAACTAAAGAAGGGAGGTCAAGATCTTTCAGCAGTTGCCCGTTTTTTAAATCAAACCCGGCTGTCGCTCACGTTTCAGGCGAAGTTAACGGGGGACTTTGACGCCCTTCAGGATTTGATCGATGTCAGCCTGTCTGTTCTTGATTAAAGAATTTTTTCGTCAAGGAAGATGGGCTGCCGCTCGTTTTTATCACTATTTTAGACCAAGTGGTCAAAAAAATAATGGGGGAAAGAAAATGGCGCATACGATAACCGATGTGATGGAACAATTTTTGCAGTCGATGCTCGAAAAGGATATGGAAAAGTGGATACAGCTTTGGGATCAAGACGCGGTGTTTGAGCATCCATATGCACCGCCAGGTTTTCCTAAAAAACTAGAAGGAAAGTCGGCGATTTACGAATATATAAAGGATTTTCCCGAAAAGATCGATATTGTCCGCTTCACAGCGCCCACTATTCATCAAATGGCAAATACGGGCTATGCAGCTGTCGAATTTGAATGTGAAGGCACGGTGTGCGAGACGGGGCTTCCTTATAACCAACAGTACATCAGCCTTGTAAACATGAAAGAGGGCAAAATTGTCCACTACAAAGATTATTGGAATCCTCTGACTGTCATCGAATCGTTCGGGGGACGGCTGCAGACTTTTTAATGACGTAACAAGGAGTGATAAAAGTGGAGAAAAAAATATTGATTACCGGCGGAACCGGCACGACTGGAAGCCGAATCGCCAAACGGCTTGTACGTTCGGGGGCCGGTGTCCGGATCGCAAGCCGGAGAATGCCTGCAATGGCCGGAACGGAACATGTGTATTTTGACTGGAATGATCAAAAAACTTACAGAGACGCATTAAAAAACACGAACTCATTGTATTTGGTTGCGCCTGTCGGTGTATTCGAACCGTCGCCGCTCGTTGTGCCGTTTTTGGAAATGGCAGCGGCATCCTGCGTCCGCCGCATTGTTCTGCTCAGCGCTGCCATTATTGATGAAGACGGACCTGTATTCGGGAAGCTTCATCACGCGGTCAGGCGATATGTTCCTGAATGGACGGTGCTAAAGCCTTCATATTTCATGCAGAATTTTGACCATCAGCATGGCGCTTCGATTCGGAAGAAAAATGAAATCGTCACGGCGTCAGGCAGCGGCAAAGTCGGGTTTATAGAGGCAGACGATATTGCTGAAGTGGCTGTGCGCGCATTGCTTGATCAAAAGCCGCATAATACGAGCCATATCTTGACCGGGCCGGAAGCCTTGAGTTATGCTGAAGCCGCGGCAATCATCGGCAGAGCGGCAGGCCGCGACGTCAGGCATGTCAATGTCGAAGTGTCCGCTTTGAGGGAAAGGTATATAAAAGCAGGATTATCTCCCGATTATGCCGGATTCATGTCGGAACTAGACGAGAAAATCAAGAATGGCAAAGAAAACCGCATCACAGATACAGTGGAACGCATCACGGGAAAAAAACCGCGTTCACTGGCTGATTTCGCCAATGAACACGCCGGACGCTGGCGTCTGCTTTAACCCGTTCCTGAGACTGAACGGTCTTTTCTCTTTATTTTTGACCGTTCAGTCTAATTAGTAGAATGTTTCGTTGATTTCCCATGACTCAACTGTACAGTAGGCCAAGTGAGGGTCCATACCCATGCCCATTAAATAAGCCATTGCCGCTACTTCTTCCATGGCGTGGTGATAGGAAGTGGTTTGCGCTTCATTTAAACCGTAATGAACAAAAGGCGCAACTGTGCACAACGTCTTATGTTTCAAGTGCGGAAACAACGGACATTTGATGTGGTGCACGGCTGCTTCGGCGTGCTGATACGGGGGGATATGCATATGCTGTTCGGGAGCCGGTGTCTGCTGTAAATGTTCTACATTCTCCATTTCTTTTCGTCCTTTCTTGCGCGGATTTTCGTTGTATTCTATGTTCCGCTCATGCCCCGTGTGTTAGACGGCTGTCACGGTTTACCGGTTTTTTAGGCAAATCAACAGACAGAAAGGTCAAATACCGGTAGACTTTAAGCAGGATAAAAAAAGGAGGTATTTTTTATGGCTAAACATCATTTTTACCTTCAGGCAGACTGGCCTGGAAAACGTAACGACATCGGAAGGATTGAAAGCGGGAATTTAAAAACAGAAATTTCAATTCCAAAGGAAATGGACGGTCCGGGGGCAGGGACAAACCCTGACGAAATGCTGCTCGGCGCCGCTGCGACTTGCTATATCATCACGCTTGCAGCCATGATGGAAAGAAGCGGATTGGAAAAAGAGAGCCTGACGATGGAATCCGAGGCTGTTGTCGATGTGACAGGCGGGGTGTTTACGTACGAAAAAATCATTCACAGACCTCTGATCCGCCTTCCGAAAGAAGCGGCGGAAAAAGAGGTCCAACTTGCCGGAAGGCTGGCTGAAAAGGCGGAGACATCCTGTATGATATCAAGGGCGGTTCAGGGCAATGTCGCCATTGAATTAGACCCGAAGATTGTCGTCTCCAAAGCGGATTAGATTTCGATCGTGAGCTGAGCTTTTTGGTCTGCGGCGTCAGCATGCTTTGAATTGAGCAAAAAGACGCCGCAGATGATCAATACAAGCCCAATAAGAGTTTTGAGATTGAATGGCTCCTGAAATATAAAATACCCGATCGCAGCTGTCAAAGCCGTCCCGGTGCCGGCCCAAGTCGCATAAGCCGCAGATAGAGGCAGTGTTTTTAATGAAAAGCTCAGAAACGTAAAAGAAGCCGCAAAACCGATTATGACACCGGCCGCGGGCAGGGGGGCGCTAAAGCCTTCTGACAGCTTCAGCATCGTGCTTCCGAATACTTCGGACAAAATGGCAGCCGCCAAAAAGATCATGCCTTTCATGACATTCTCCTCCTTATGACAGATTGATCAGGACAACGCCTGACACGAGACAAATAATGCCGGCGATATTTCGCCGGTTCAGCTTTTCTTGAAACCACAAGACGCCGATGATTGCAGTCAGAACGGTGCCAGCTCCGCTCCAAGTCGCATAGGAGAGGCTTAGCGGGATGACCTGCAATGTGAGCGACATCATGTAAAATGCGAGACCGTAGCCGATCACTACGAGAACCGACGGCCGCCAGCGCGCGAACCCGTCAGAGATTTTCAGCATGGCGGCTGCCGCCGCTTCTGACAAGATGGCGATCAGCAGAAAAATGTAGCCTGCAATCATATGAAATCCTCCTCTATCAATGTTATTCCATGATTCAAAAGGAGAGCTTTCTCTTCGTCAGCCAGCAGTTCCAATTGAAACAAAAGACTTTGACCATTTGCCAGCGCTCTTTTCACACAACTCACGCTGCGGTTTAAGACATGCTGCCGCAGCAAGGGCGCTTGTACAAAGTTAGTTTTCATTCGAATATCAAAAAACGCAGCCCATAAACGATCTTAAAGTGTTAAAGGTGTATTCCGCAATCGTCATGAGGCCGCTTCAAAGATTTCTTCTTTTTTAGACATAAAAAAAACCCGTATTACTAACCGGTTGGTAAAATCCATCTTAATTGATGCAAAAGTTCTAAGTCAAGAAAAAAGTTATGTAAAAAGGCCCCTGGAAGAGCCTTTATCTGTCAGAAAAAAGGATAGTAAGGATACGGCGGATACGGATATCCCCAAGGGCCGAGAAGCGCTCCGGCAGTAAGTCCGCCCAAAAAACCTCCGAAGAAGGGGCCCGGACCGAAAAACGGACGCGGGCCGAAAAACGGGCGCCCAAAAGGTCCGCCAAAGAAAGGTCTGCCGATGATGCGCTGGTTGTCGTCGCCGTATACAGGAGCGTGCTCGAAATGATTCATAAAAAAATCCCTCCAATAATAAAATGAAACCTGACTAACATCACTGTATTCTGCCCAGCCGTTTTTGCTTGGGCGCCCGTCGTATTTTTTAGTGAAGCCGCCCTTAAAAAGGAGTGAATGAAATATGACGCTGTATCAGTCGGATTGGTCAAAAGCGCCTCCCCATGCCCACGCCTACAGGGCGAGAACATCGACTGCCAATGGCCATTACCACCTAATTGAAGGCTTTTCCCAGCCGGCAAACGGGAGCAATACAGATGGGCACGTTCATTTTTATTCCGGCATCACTTCTTTCGATAAGGGACATTATCACAGGTATTACGCGATTACGGGGCCCGCGATTCCGCGGGCGGACGGCACGCACTATCATGAAATCGGGGGCACGACCTATCTGGCATATTCTGCGGCTCCCCCGATCAGATTTGGCGGAGTCGTGTATGTAAGCGATGGAATAAAGGAGAGGCACCGGCATACTTTTAAGGGTTCCACAAGAGAAATCGTGGGGAATGAGCCGATAGGGTGGTGAGGGAATGTTTGGAAAACAATGAAAACGGGTAAAATGAAATGGGTGTTTTTGAACGTGAAATGGTATAATGGGAGGAGCTTGTTTAAAGAGAGTGATCAGCAGTGAATAAAACGAAACCGCCGGTCATCGTTTTGATCGGACC
>Ga0180435_10001756_pt1 | contig 22363 bp, 22 predicted proteins | sample SS_ome_3_FD_132467 | JGI IMG/M metagenome (GOLD analysis project Ga0180435, IMG submission 132467) | Hypersaline lake sediment archaeal communities from the Salton Sea, California, USA - SS_3_S_1 metaG | ecosystem: Environmental > Aquatic > Non-marine Saline and Alkaline > Hypersaline >...
GGTGGAGTGTGATTCCGTCGGCCCCGGCAAGTTCGGCGATGCCCGCCGCGAAGACGGGCTCGGGCTCGATGCCGCCGCGCGCCTGGCGCAGTGTGGCAACGTGGTCTATGTTCACGCCAAGCCGAACGTTGCCCATGCCTTTACGCCTATTCAGGCGCCTCCGCCTTGATCAGCACCATGACCTCCTGCGGCTCAGTGAGCACCTTGACGTCCGGGCTTGTCGAGAACTGCACGGTCATCTTCTGTTCAGGGACTTGTGCCGGGTCTGTGATGGCGGTTACGTCGATAAAAGCCCGCACCGGCTGCTCCACGGTTTCCTTGGTCCCCTCGATCTTGAGTTTGGGGATCTTGGTGTACGGCTTCGTCTTGGTGAGGTTGAGCAGTGTATAGTGCAACCCGGGCAGGCCGCGGATTTCGATGGGCACGCTTTCGATCTCGCGTGTGACACGCGCTTCCTTGCGCACGACCTCGACCTGAACCTTGACCTTGGCCGGGTCGGGCCGGAGACACTTGGCGAGCCCGGTCTCTTCGTCAGACGTGTCCAGGGGCCGCTCCGGCTCCCAAATCCCTTCGTCGAGGCCGCTCACGTCCACCGGCTGTGTCTGGATGCTGTCACGGTCCAACAGGATGCTCCGTGGTCCGCGGACTATAACCCGCTTCGGTATCAGGTAGACCTTGTGGATCGCAAGCCCTTCCTTGACCTCCCCGGCGAGGTTCTCCTTAACGGTAAGCCGCTTCTCAACGACCTGGTCCAGCGTCACCGTGACTTCCTTCGGGTCCAGGTCCAGGACGGTGATGTTGGGCGGCAGATTGCGAATGTCGGATTCCGAAATGCGAACGGGCGCAGATTGGGGCTCGTCGTACTTGGACGGCATCCGGTCTTTCAGTTTCTGGAGCACGTCGATCTGGATGGCGACCGAACCCCTGAGCAAGTCGAGCTGGTTGATCGCCGAGGCGGGCCCCTGGAGCGTCAGGCGCACCTGCTTGTATGTCTGGGACAGGATGGAGAACTGCTCCGCCGGCACTGTGAAACTGAGAGGGACGTCGATGCCACGGGTGCGGTACGTCTGCTGGCTGACGTAGACCCACGTGATGATCGCAAGGACAATCGCCAGCAGTTTGAGCCCTTTGTTGGCCAGGCATGCGTCGATTATCTTGTTCACGTCATCCCCCTACCGGTGCGGCCTGGAAACCTTCGGCGGACGAGACCGCCTGGAGCACCGCTCTGAGCGTCTTATCGTCCACCCGGCGCTTCAGGAAACCCTTCTCGGCGACCGAGATGTCGCCCGTTTGCTCGGAAACCACAATCACCACTGCGTCGGACTCTTCCGTCACACCGATTGCGGCGCGATGGCGCGTTCCGAGCCCCGTCTCGATGTTCGGGTTTTCCGACAGTGGGAAGAGACACGCCGCGGCGACGATGCGGTCGCCCCGAATGACCACCGCGCCGTCGTGGAGCGGCGAAGACTTGTTGAACAGACTCATCAGGAGTTCGGCCGACACCTCCGCGTCGATGCGCGTCCCCCCGTCGGTGTATGTCTTCAGCCCGATGGTCCGCTGAAGGGCGATCAACGCTCCCGTGCGCGACTGCGACATCGCGTGCACGGCCCTCATTATCTGCGCCGACGGGTCCCAGGCCTGGTGAAGAAACCGCGTGAACACCTGGCTCTGGCCCAGCCGGACGAGCGCGCTCCGAAGCTCCGGTTGGAAGATAACGATCAGGGCGAGGACCAACGACGGGACCACCTTTTCGATCAGCCAGCTGAGCACCTCGAGGTTCAGGTACCCGGCCATGGTCAGGGAGATGACCAGGATGACGCCGAGCACCGTGCTGAGGCCGCGCAGGATGCCCGCCCCGCGGCTCCCGCGCAGGAACGCGAGGACCGTATAGAAAAGGAACGCCAGGATGGGGATTTCCAGAAGAGCGCGCCAGTCGAATATTTGGAACAAGGTCAACGGTCCCCGAACGTTTCCGGCCCGGCGGAAAGGACGGCGTCCGCCATCGCCGCGGCCTCTTTTGCCTCTCTCACATCATGGACTCTGATTATAGACGCTCGCCCCGCCATGCTCAAGATATTAAGGGCAATCGTCGCACTGAGGCGTTCGCCGACCGGCAGGCCAAGCACCCGCCCGATCATTGACTTGCGGGAACAGCCCATCAAGATTGGCCGGCCGAGACTCGCGAGCACCGGCAACCGCCGAACTATCTCGATGTTGTGGGCGAGCGTCTTTCCGAAGCCGATGCCCGGGTCGACGATGACCTGGCCCGGGGCCACGCCCGCGCCCGCGGCCCGCGCAAGCGCCCTCCGCAGACAAAGGGCGATGTCCCCCATCACGTCGCCGTACTGCGGCTCCACCTGCATCGTGCGCGGTTCGCCCTGCATGTGCATCAGGACCAGCGCCGCCCCAGACTCGGCCACGAGGGGGGCCATGCCCGGGTCGCGTAGCGCCGTGACGTCGTTGACGATGCTGGCGCCCGCGTCGATCGCGGCGGCGGCGACGGCGGCTTTGCTCGTGTCAATCGACACCGGGACGCCGGATTGCTTCGACAGTTCGGAAACGACCGCCTCGGTGCGGCGTATCTCCTCGGCCGCGTCCACCGCCTCCGCGCCCGGGCGGGTCGATTCGCCGCCGACGTCAAGTATGTCGGCCCCTTCCGCCGCGAGCCGGAGGCCGTGCTCGACCGCGGCGCCGGCGTCCCCACACTTGCCGCCGTCGGAGAAGGAGTCGGGGGTCGCATTGATTATGCCCATCACGAGTGTCCGCCGGCCGCAGGACAGCGCGCCGGCGGGGCAGGGGAGATTGAACTCATGCACGCCGAAGGCGTCGAGCGTCGCGCAGGCCGGCCCGGCGGCCCGGTCGTCCAGGTGTGCGGCCGCGGCCCGGACGTCGTCCGGCGAGCCGTCAATCGAGCTTCGGCCCGCGAGCGAAAGACGGGTGGGGCGCCATTGCTCATCCCAGCCCGTGACGAGCGGGTTGACTTCGAGCGCGGCATCCGATATCAGGTGTGAAGAAAGCACCGACTGTCTTTCTCGGCCGGCTTCTCGGCCAGGAGCCGGCCGGGGGCTACTCCGCCGCCGCGGAGGTTTCTTTCGCGTCCTTTTCGTTCTCGGGCTGGACGCCCTTCGAGTTCTCCGGCTCCGGAAGGGGCTCACCGCGCATTATCAGGTCCAGTTCGTCCGCAATCAGGACTTCGCGCAGGAGAAGCTCCTTGACGAGTGTTTTGACCTGTCCGGCGTGAACGTTCAGTATCTCGCGGGCCCGGCTGGCGCTTTGATCGATGATCTTGCGAATCTCAGTGTCGATCTTCTCGGCGATGGCCGGGCTGACCTGTTGCGTGCGGGCGATCTCGCGGCCGAGGAAGAGGTGCTCCTCGGTGTCCTGGTAGACGACGGGGCCGAGTTCTTCGCTCATCCCCCAGCGGCAGACCATGTGCCGGGCGATACCGGTCGCTCGGTCGAGGTCCGACGAAGCGCCCGCCTGGATGTCGTCGCAGAAAAGCTCTTCGGCCATGCGTCCTGCCATCAACGTACAGATGTTGGCCAGGGCCTTCTTCTTGCCCAGCACGTAAGAGTCCTTCTGCGGCAGGTGCATGGTTGACCCGAGCGCCATCCCCCGCGGTATGATGGAGACCTTGTGGAGGGGTTCGTGGTCGGGCAGGAGATGCGCGACGATGGCGTGTCCCGCCTCGTGATAGGCGATCATTTCGCGTTCCGTCTGGTCGATGACCTTGCTGCGCTTCTCGCGGCCCCACATCACGCGGTCGCGTGCGTCCTCGAGGTCTTTCAGCCCGACGCTGTCCTTGTCGCGCATCGTCGCGAGTATGGCGGCTTCGTTTATCAGGTTCTCGAGGTCGGCTCCGGAGAAACTGGACGTGCTTCGGGCGACCGTTTTGAGGTCCGTCTCGGACTCGAGCTTGATCTTCTTCGCATGCACAGCCAGGATGGCTTCACGCCCCTTGATGTCCGGCAGGTCCACGACGATCTGGCGGTCGAAACGGCCGGGCCGCATCAGGGCGGGGTCGAGCACGTCGGGGCGGTTGGTGGCGGCTATGACGATGACGCTGACGTCGCTCTCAAAGCCGTCCATTTCGACGAGGATCGCGTTCAATGTCTGCTCGCGCTCGTCATGCCCGCCGCCGAGCCCCGTGCCGCGGAGCCGGCCGACCGCGTCGATCTCATCGAGGAATATGATGGCCGGGGCCGTCGCTTTCGCCTGCTGAAAAAGGTCGCGCACGCGCGACGCGCCGACGCCCACGAACATCTCAACGAAGTCGCTGCCGCTGATCGAATAGAAGGGCGTATTGGCCTCGCCCGCGATTGCCTTGGCGAGCAGTGTCTTGCCCGTGCCCGGTTGTCCCACGAGCAGGACGCCCCTCGGCAAGCGGCCGCCGAGCCGGCGGAACTTGTCCGGGCTCTTCAGGAAGTCGACAATTTCCTGGACTTCCTGCTTCGCCTCTTCGACGCCGGCGACGTCGTCGAACGTCACCTTGGTGCGGTCCATGCGGGCCAGCCGGGCGCGACTCTTGCCGAACGACAGGATGCCCTGTCCGCCGGGCGATCGCATATGGCGAAAGAAAAAGAAATACAGCAGGCCGAACAACAGTATCCACGGCACGATGGCGAGAAAAAGTTGCCAGAGCTTGCCGGCGCCCGAGTCGTCGTACAGCTCGATGGGGCTCTTCTTGCCGTTTTCGACGTCCTCGGAATTGTTATAGGAGTCGATGGCCTCCCAGAGCGTCGCGAGCGCGCTGGAGTCGGGGCTATAGGGCGTCTTGTACCGGATGGCCTGTGTGTCGGGCTTGTGGGGCCACGGCTGGCCCTTCGCGGGCTGCGCCAGCGTCCCTTCCCAATGGTCCACTGTCAGAGTCACTTTCGACACATGCCCATCGCGCACGTCTCGCAAGAAGACCGTGTTGTCGACGTATTCGAACTCGCCGTTCGGCCTGTTGAACACGTGCCAGAATCCGAAGACCAGCGCCATCATGAGGAGCCAGAAGAACCAGCCGCGCATCATGGGCTTTTGCACCTTGTCACCGCCCTGGCCCCGTCGATCGTTCATTTGTCCGGGCAAAAAATCCCTCCTGTCCTCACCATTTCTCTAGCATGTGACTCACCACGTCCCGGGCGATCTTGCGGACCGCCTCGGCGCGCGCGTCGGCCTCGGTGATGCTCGACCGCACCTCGTACTCCGCAGAACGTCTCAGCCCCTTGGCGGACGAGATGAGCTTTTCCGGCTCCCCCTCCGCAGGAAGCCGGCGGAACTCATAGCTGACCGTAAGGACGATCGAGTACCGGGCCACGTCATCAGTCTCGAACTCGCGCAGCACCACCCTTTCGTAGACGTCCACAGAACCCGTGATGACCGAGCCGGCGGTCCCACGGGACGCAATGGTCAGAGGCGTCTTCGCACATATTTCACGCTGGAGCGCGGCCGTGAACTCGAACTCTACATCCGTGTAGAGCGTCCTGTTCTTGAAAATGTGGATGGCGACGGTCTTCACGTTTTCGGCGCCCGGCGGCATCGCGAAACGATACGAATAGCCCTGGCACCCGGTCAGGACGGCGAGAGCGGCGGCCAGGGCGGCCATTCGTAGAGCGGTCTTCATTCCTCCCCCTCCCTGAGCAGTTCCAGGATAAAGGCGGTCAAGTTGGCCGCGGGCTCGGCCGAGGGTGTGTCCGGATACGTCTCGAGCACCTCGCGCAGCAGATTGAGCGCGGGCCGGAGCTCGCCCTGTTTCAGATAGAACTGCGCCGTGCGCAGGTGATGCTCCGCCGCGAGATTGAGGACTCTCGCGAGGTACCGGTCGACAACCTGCATGTCGTTCGCGTCGAGCGGCGCAGTTCGGAGTTGCATGAGGCGCCGCTGCGCGGCCAGCGCGTGCTCCATGTTGCCGTCCACGCGGTCTATCTGCCGGAACTCCGCCAGTGCGGCGCGCAGTTCCGCCTTCGCGCGTAAGCGGCCTTGCGGCTGTTCGTGCGCAACGTCGTCGAACTCGAATTTCGCCTCCGCCCACCGCCCCTGCGTGAAGTAATGTTCGCCCAGCCGCATGCGCGCTTGCGCCGCCGCCTCACTGTGCCGGGCCCGGTCGGCCATCCTGCGAAGAAGTCGCTCGCCGGCCGTGGCGTCCGTTGTGAGCAGGCGGTTGCCGATTTCGAGGCACTTCGCCCTTGCCCGGCCGACGTAGTCCGATTCGGGGAATCGATCTTCAAGAGCGACGTACGCGTCGAAGGCGGCCTCGTCGTTGCCCGATGCCTCGAGCTCTTCGCCGCTACAGTATTGCGCCAGGCCGGCGCGGGATTCGGTCGGGAACTCGCGTGCGTAGTCCGCGAACGCCGCGGCCGCGGCTTGGTGCTCGCCTGCGGAGCGCAGTTGGACCGCCCGCCGAAACCTCGCGTCCTCATCGACGTAGGCCGGGCGGGTAGAGCCGCATCCCGATGCCGCCAGGACCGCGGCGAACAGCACGAAGTGTCGTCGCGCAAACCACATAGGCAATCGCAACCTCGCTCACTCAGGGATTATAGCACCGCCACCGGACGTGGTCAAGCCGAGCTCGTTCCGCAAAAACGCCACCTGTTCGTCCGTAAGGCGTTGTCTTGCCGGCGCGCCGCCTCTTGCCATTTGGGCGTTCAGGTCGAGGGCCGTCCGGTATTGGCGTCGTGCATCTTCGTGAAGCCGTGCCTCCCATAACGCCCGGCCGTACGCGAGACGGTACGCCGGGTTCGTCGGCGCTCGCTCGATGGCTATGTGCAGTTCCACAAGCGCCGGCACAAATACGTCGAGGGGAGGGGAGGGCACCGATAATGTCGCGGCGAGAACTTTGTACTCCTTGACGTATTCGCCGAGAACGACCGGCCAGCGCCCCGCCGCTTCGAGAAGCAATACGCCGAATTGTTTGTGATAGTCCGCGAACGACGGGTTGAGTGATATCGCTTGTTTCCACGAACGGAACGCATCATCGAAATCCCGGCTGTCGCGGCGCGTCCGGAACTCGAGGTGCGACACCCGGGCCTGCCGGGCGAAGGCCTCGTGATCATACGGGTTCAGGCGGCACGCTTCCGAGAGCGAGTTCTTGGCCGTGAACCGCGCGTCGGCCTTGTCTGATGAACTTTGGAGGACGGCTTCGGCGTACGCGCGGTGGGACCCGGCCCGGGATACTCTCGATGCGACGTACAGAACCGCCAAACCACAAACGCAGGTGGCAAGCAAGACACACACCTGGCCATGTGGCGACATGTGAAACGTTCTTGCACGGCCGCGCGAGGCCGCGGCCAGGCCCGCCGCGATGAACGCCATGTACGCAACGCCCTCGACATACAGGTCGAGATCGACGGCCGAATGCAGCACAAAACCAAGCAGTCCGAGCAGGAGAGCCGCTGTCAGAGTCGACGGCCGAGCCGCGGCCTCAAGTCGGCCTGGCACCCAGTAGGCCAGCCACCACAGCGCCGCGAACACCGCCACGCCGAGCAGGTTGAGCGCGGAACTGTCCCACGCCGTCAGCGCAGGACTGCAGAGCGCGGCGAGTATGATGCCGAGCACCCCGGCCATCGGGAGCAAAAGGGGCAAATCCGGAGTGTCCGGCCACGGCTCCGTTGACGCCCTTTGTCGTCGCAAGGTCATCGTCAACACGAACAGCCAGAAGGCAACATACGCAACGGCCGCCAGCGGCCCGCATTCCGCGAGCAGTTCCACGTAGTCGTTGTGCGCGTGCGTGGTCTCCTCGGCCGTGACCAACATGTGGCGCGTGTAGTGGTTCTTGAAGTTCCCCGGCCCGACGCCGACAACCGGATGCGACCGCCACATCTCGACGCCCGCCGCCCAGTACTGGAGCCGCACGGCGGCTGATGGGCCGAGCCGGCCCGACGTCGCCGTCACGTGTTCCCTCAGCCGGGGGAACGAGGCAAGGGCCGCGGCAAGCAGGATGCCGATGCCGAGAGCCACGCCGAGCATGGGCCGCCACCGTCGAGCCAGCCACACACGGCCGCGTGAAATGATGAAGACAAGCAACACGACCCCGCCCGCCAGCCACCCGCCCTTGGAGAAAGTGAAGAAAAGAGCAAGCAGGAGCATGGCGAGCGATCCGCCGAGCAGAAGTCGCCGGGCACCCCGCTTCGCCGAAACCAGCAGAACGACCGACGGCGGGATCAGCATGACAAGGAAGCCGGCGAGACTGTTGGGAAGAACGAACGTCGAGAATACGCGCTTGGTGATTGTCCGCTGGAGGAGAGCCGCGTAATCCTGCTCGGCCATGCCGGTCTTCCGGAGCGCCGCGGCCGGGTCCGCCTCGATTTCCGCTCGCAGTTGATCGAGCATAAACGTGTACTGCAATATGCCGAGCAGGGCGATCGGCAACGCGATCGCACAGAGCGCGCGCACGATGAGCCGACGCGTCGCCGCGCCCCTTCCGGCCCAGAACGCCAGCAGGAACCCGGATGCGTACCCGGCCCACGTCAGGACCGTCATCAACGCCGCCTGTGGACAGTCGGAGAGGATGCCCGAGACGATCCCCGTAATCAGCACGGCCAGCCCGGCCGCGGGCATCCATCCCCACGGCACGACGAGCCGGTGCTCGAAGATCATTGACACCGCCCAGAATAGAAAGCCGGTCATTCCGAGAACGAGGATCAAGAGCCGCAACGCACCGCTGGCGGACGCGACGACCGGCAACGATACCCCGGACAGCACCAACAGGAACAGGGCGATCCGACGTAGCATTGGAGCCAGACGTGTGCGAGGCGCCGGCGCTTCAGCGACTTCTGGCCCGCTCAATGGCTGTTCCCCGGGGAGCTATGCCGGCCGCGCCGGCCGGTGTGTTCGAGCAGCCAGACCAGGGCCAGCATCACGGCGAGGTTCACGAATACAACCAGCGACATGACGTTGTCAAGCCGCAGTAACAGCGGGGCCAGGAGGCCCGTACACAACGTGACGAGGTAAATGGTCAGTACCGCGGCCCGCCTGTCCATGCCCAGCACGACGAGCCGGTGCGAAAAGTGATTCTTGTCGGCCCCGAAAATCGGCTTGCCCGCCGCCAGACGGATGGCAACGACCGAAATCGTGTCGTACAGCGGGACCGCAAGGATGACCAGCGGCATAAGGACCGAGCCGACCGGGTTCTGGTTTCGTCCGGGCATGTAAAACGTGAACAGAATGGTGAGTACGCTGAGCATGTACCCGACAAACATGCTGCCCGCGTCGCCCATGAACAACGTCGCGGGCGGAAAATTGAACAGAAGAAACCCAAGGAGAGACCCGGCGAAGACCAGCAACATCGCCGCCAGGAAATACTGCTGGGTCAAGAGTGCCACCACGAGGAACACGGATGACGCGATCACGGCGACGCCTGCGCTGAGGCCATCCATGTTGTCCAGAAGATTGAACGCGTTTGTTATGCCTACGATCCATGCGACCGTGTACACGAACGTGACCCATCCCACACCTACGAACGCGGTGACTCGAAGCTCGTCGGACGCGAGGCACAGTACCGAGGCGACAATCACCTGCACCGCGAGCCGTGTCCACGGCGAGAGCTGCCAGACGTCGTCGATGAGTCCGAGCAGTAGGAGCACGGCGCCCCCGCCGAGCACGTAGAAGGCGAGTCCGGACCGCGCCACAATGGCCGGGATGTGCTGTTGCACCACCCGCGGCAGCCACGCGGGAGAACCCGAGCGGTCCCAGAGCAGAGCGAGCGCCACGCCGCCGGCGACAATCGCCCCGGTCGCCAGGAACACCGCGACACCGCCGCCCAGCGCCACCGGCTTAATGTGTATCTTGCGCTCCGCCGGCCTGTCCACGAAGTCCAGCCGCCGAGCCGTTCCGCGCACCAGCCGCGACAGGAGCGCGGAAGTCACGAACGCCAGCGCCAGCATTGTAGCGCCTATCAGGACAAGCATACCAGCCCCCGGAAGACCGGAAGAAGAACGCGGAAATGGACCGCACACGACGATACCAGCCCCCGGATTCCAAGTCAACCGTGCGGTGTCCCTCAGTATCGTCTGGCATTCCGGCTTTGCACCCTTATAATGGTGCAGGTTCGAAGGTACCGGAGGAGAACGTTTGCGGATCGCCGGCACGGGCATCGACATCGTCGAGGTGTCGCGGATCATAAGCGCGATGAGCCGGCACGGAGAGCGTTTCCTGAAACGGGTCTTTACGCCCGCGGAAGAGGAGTATTGTTCGTCTTGCGGCATACCCGGCCAGCATTTCGCGGCGCGCTTCGCGGTGAAGGAAGCGGTGTTGAAGGCGCTTCAGACCGGGTGGAGCGGGGGCATTCGCCTGCGCGACGTCGAGGTCCGAAACGGGCCGGCGGGCGAGCCGGACGTCAGGCTGGCGGGCGTTGCCGCGCGTCGGGCCGACGAGATGGGCATCGTGAAAATGCACATCTCGATTTCGCACACGGGCGATTTCGCCATCGCCCACGCGATAGCGGAGGCCAGGGACAAGTGAGACCGAACCTGCGGCTCGTGACAGTGTGCGCCGGACTCGTCTGCGCCTTCGCGGTGGCCGGTCTCGATGCGCGCGCCGAGTTCGCGGTCGAGACCTACAAGAACCCGAAAGTCGTGGCCGCGGGCCGAGACCTCGTCCTTTTCCTCCGCGTGGCCGGCACCGAGGTGGAGACCTGCCTGGCGCTGCGCCGGGCCGCCGAGGGCGACTGGAACCGCGTCGCCCAGTTGCGAGCCGACTACAACTGCGTCACCTACGCAGGCGACAGGTTTTACCTCTTTCTCCCGGGAGCCGTGATCGAGCTCTCCGCCGACAACTGCGGCAAGACGGGCGGGATCAACTGGTACTTCAACTGGGAAGCGCAGTCCGCCGTGGTTGTAGGAAGGACGCTGATTGCATTCGGGGTCGGCCCGAACGACAGCAAGCTCTACCGGGCTTCGATCTCGCTCGATGCGTTTCATGCCACGCGTAGGGAGGACTCCCCCCAGCCAGCCGAGGCGTGGCGGATAGATTCCATCCCGGTTGAAGGCAAGGGCGAGGCCGAGGAGGTGCGCGCCGTGCTTGTTGGTGATGTGGTGTGGCTCTTCTGGACCAGCCGACGCGAGGGCGACACCAACGACTCGTTGTACGCGGGCGCGTTCAAGGACGGCCGCCTGGAGCAGGTCGCCAAGCTCGACACGGTGGCCGGCGTCATCGAGTTCGCCGCCGCGGCGGTCGCCGGGGAGCCGTTTGTCGTGTTCGCGAGCATGCCCCGGATGCTGACGTCGGATGACTCGCTCCGTTACAGGATCAGGCACGGCAAGCGGTGGCTTCCCGTCGAGCTTTCGGCCGCATCGATCAACCCGTTGGGCGAACACGCGTATGGATTGACCGCCGCGACTCTGGACGACATCGTCCACGTATTTGTCGAAACAGAACTGCGCGTTCTCGGAACGACGTTCGACGGCTCGCTCTGGTCTCCTGTAGAGAGCGTGCAAAGCGTTCCTTGGGTCAACTGGGTGATCGAGCATTCGACGCTTTGGCTGGGGCTGATGGTTATCGGGCTGGTCGTACTGCTGGCGTCGCTCGTCCGGGCGCGCTATCTGCCGCGCCGCGCGGTGATCGGCGGGGTCGAGTATGCCCTGGCCCCGTGGTGGCAAAGGGGAGGGGCCTACGCGTTCGACCTTCTTATCACGTTCCTCGCAGTGCAGGCGATGCTCGTTTTTGCGGGACAGGGCCAGGTTCCGGGCAGTGTACCGGTCGGTGTATTCTGCTTCGAGCTTTTCTACTTCACGGCGTGCGAGGCGCGTTCCGGGCGGACGCTCGGCAAGAAGCTGTTCGGACTTATCGTGGTCAGCCGGAACGGCGGCTACCCGAACTGGGCCGAGGCGCTGACGCGGAACTTTCCGCGGGCCTTGGTCGATTCCTTTTTTCTGAGCCCCATCGGATGGCTCGTCGCCTCGGTGGTCATGCTGAACACGCGGGGCTCGCAGCGCATCGGGGACCTGACTGCGGGGACGTATGTTGTCCGAGAACACGCCAACCCACCGGCATAACCTGCCGGTCGTCGCCGCGGCTTCTTTCATGACGGTGCTGTTGCTCGCGCTGTCCTTTCCCCCGGCCGGCTTCGACTTCCTTGCCTGGGTTGCCTTGGCTCCGCTCCTCGTCGTTCTCGGTGTTTCATACGGAAAACGGGGACTGTTCCTTCTGTGGGCGGCGGGCATGGTCTTCGGATGCGTGGGTTTCTTCTGGGTGCGGCACGTGACGTGGCTGGGCACTGTTTTGCTCGGCCTCTATTTGTCGCTGTACTTCGTGGCGTTCTGCGCGAGCGTACGATGGCTTTCGTGCCGAAGGAATATCCCTATGGCGCTGGCGGCCCCGATCGTGTGGACAGGACTCGAATACTTTCGCGGCATGTTCCTGTCCGGGCTACCGTGGGTCTTCCTGGCCCACACGCAGTACGAGGCCCTGCCGGTCGTCCAGCTTGCGGACCTGACCGGGGCGGCGGGTGTGACGTTCTGGATTGTGGCAGTGAACGGGGCCGTGGCCGACGCCATACGGATGGTCTGGCACACGGAGGACCGGCCCGCGGCCGGCCGCGTTCTCGCGGGCGCAGTGCTTGTGCTGTTGATGTCGGGCTTCGGCCAGTGGTACGGAGCATGGCGGCTGGACGCCATCGTCGTGAAGAAGGGGCCGCGCATAGCGGTGGTGCAGGGCAACATCCCGCAGGACGTCAAGAACCTGCTCACAAAGGATACCGTGACGGACATATTCTTCAAGCATCTCGCCCTCACCGACGAGGCGCAGGCAACCTCCCCGCCGCCGGACCTTGTGATTTGGCCGGAGACGATGGCGCCGCCCGGTCTGTTCGACGACGACTACCGGGCTTTGTGCGAAGACACGCTGGCCGTGATCGATGAACGTTGCCGGCAGCGGCAATGGGACGACACAACGGAACGCGACCTTCTATACGGGCAAGCGACAGAGTTGCGTGCCGAAATCAGCAGTGTCCACGAGTGGCGTCGTCGCCTGGCCCGACCACAACAGTTATCGGACCTGCTGATCGGTTCAGGACATTACTCCGTCGAAACGAACGGAGACCGGTACGAGATCGGCCAATACAACAGCGTGTACCACCTCTCGCGTGGCGGGCGGGGTTCGTCGGGCCGCTACGACAAGATTCATCTCGTCCCATTCGGCGAGTACGTCCCGCTCAGATCGCTCATCGGCTGGGTGGTCGGCCCGATGATTCCGTACAAGGACGGCCTGAAACGCGGACGCGAGCCGGTGCTTTTCGAGGTCAAGGGCTGGCGCTTCGCCCCGACCATCTGCTTCGAGGACAGCTTCGCGGCGCTGGTTGCGGACTTCGGGCGCGGCAAGGACGAGATGGATTTCATCGTGAACGTGACGAACGAGGGCTGGTTCAAGGACGGAGCCGAGCTGGACCTGCACCTCGCCATCGCGGTCTTCCGCGCGGTGGAATGCCGCGCCGGGTTTGTCCGCTCCGCAAACACCGGCATCTCGGCGTTCATCTCACCGACGGGTCGTGTCCTTTCGACGCTGGTCGTCGACGGAAAGGACCGCGAGGTCGCCGGCGTACTGCACGGAGTCGCGACGACCACCGAAACGCCGTCCCCGTATCTCAGGGCAGGGGAGTGGTTCGGGCGAACCTGCGCCGCCGCCGCGGGGTGTTGCATGCTCATCCCGCTCTTGTGCGCCGTGAAGAGCCGCGTGGCCCGACGTTTCCGCAGACACGCGCCCGGGCGTTGAGGGGGCCGCATTTTGTTTGGCCGAGGCGCATCGGCTGTTTATGATGTCGGCGAGGTCGGTTCGGAAAGCACCTCGGAAGCACCGTCGAGGCGGACGGTGTTTTTTGCGCTTGACAACATGCGTGTACCGCAATATTATCGCACGGGTACGGGCGCACGTTACGCGCCCGCGCAGGCCTGGAGTTGCGGGGTCTGGGACTTTCGGCAGGAGACATCAATGGGAACGCTCACAAAAACCTTTGTCGTCCTCAACCTCGTCTTCAGCGTAGTGTTTGTTGCGGCCAGCGCCACGGTGCTGTCACAGCGCTCCAACTGGAGAGAGCAATACGAAGCGGTGACCAAGAAATTCGAGGACGCCCAGAAGTCGTGGACCGAGAAGGAGACCGATCTCAGTTCCCGGCTTGAGAACACAAGCAAGCGTCTCGATACAGTGCAGAAGGACGCACAGGACCAACTGAAGGACCTCAGAACCGCTCAGGAGATGCTCGCCGAGAAGACCGTCCGAATCACCGGCCTGGAAACGGAAATGGAGGCGGCGAACGCCCGGGCAGAGGGGCTGAGCAAGAACGTCGACCTCCTGACAAAGGCGCTGGAGAACACGCGCTCCGAATTGAAGACCTTCAAGGACGGGTACGAAACCGCCACAAAGAACCTTGACGAGAGCAACATGACGATTGTCGCCCTCAGGGCGACGAACCAGGGCCTCGAGGTCGGACAGGAACAGCTCCGCCAGAGACTCAACGTCGTCACGAACGAGCTGGATGAACTCAGGAAGTTCAAGAAAGATATCGAAAGCATCGCTCCGGACACGGCCCGCCAGGTGACCGTCGGAAGCGAAAGGGTGGAGTTGCCGGTCGGGCGGATTCAAGCGACCGTCCAGGCCGTCGATCCGGAATATGGCATCGTCATTCTCAACGTCGGTCACGACAACCCGAACGGCCCGCCTGTCCAGAAGGGCTACCGGTTCCTTATCCACCGAGGCAAGGAATACGTTGCGGCCGTCACCGTAACCAGCGTGGAGAAGACACGGTGCTCGGCCAAGCTGGCCCCGCCGACGGATGCCGGTGACACGAACGTCGTCATCCGGGTGGGTGACCAGGCAATGACTTCGTACTGACATCGTCCGCCCGCAGGAGGCCCGCCGTGGCAGACGCAAGCGCCAGAAGCAACGTCGTGACCGCGATCGTTTTGGCAACGTTCGTGTTTCTTGTCATTGGTGTAGCCATCGCGGCAATTCAGTGGTACGACTATTCCAAGCCGTCAGCCGGTTTCACCCCGCTCACCAGCCCGGAAGTCCCCAAGCCGACACTGTCCGGCGCGGGAGAGGGAGCCGAGATGGAACTGGGACCTGACGGCGAGGGCGGAGTTGAACCTCTCCCCGATGAGGGTGCGGAAGAACCGGCCCCCGGGGCGCCCCCCGCCTTTTGAGGCGGATAGCTTGGCCAACTTGAGGGAGCGCGAGTGATCCTTGACTGGGTGATCGGCCTGTTCTCGAAGGACATGGGGATCGACCTCGGCACCGCCAACACGCTCGTATGCGTGACCGGCCGCGACGAGATCATCTCCGAACCTTCGGTCGTCGCTGTCAAGAAGGGCACCAACAAGGTCCTGATGAACGGGGAGGCCGTCGGCAACCGCGCCAAGGAGATGGGCGAAAAGGCCCCTCCCTCCATTCAGGTCATCCGTCCTCTCAAGGACGGCGTCATCGCCGACTTCGACATCACCGAGGCGATGCTACGCTACTTCATCCGCAAGGTCCACAACCGCCACCGCCTCTTCAACCCGCGTGTGGTCATAGCCATCCCGTCGGGCATCACGCCGGTCGAGAAGCGAGCGGTCTTCAACTCGGCCCAGCGCGCCGGGGCGCGCAAGGTCTACCTCATCGAAGAGCCGAAAGCGGCCGGCATCGGCGCCGGCCTGCCGATCACCGAACCTGTCGGCTGCATGGTCGTCGACATCGGCGGCGGAACGACCGAGGTTGCCGTCATGTCGCTGGGCGGCATCGTCACGGCCACAAGCATCCGCGTCGCCGGCGACGAAATGGACCAGGCCATCATCGAATACTGCAAGCGCAAGTTCAACCTGGACATCGGATACCGCAGCGCGGAGCGTATCAAGATAGAAGTCGGGTGCGCCTATCCGCTCGACTCTGAGATCGAGACCATCGTCAAAGGCCGCGACCTCGGGACCGGCCTGCCCCGGGCGCAGAAATTGAGCTCCGAGGACATCCGCGACGCGCTCGGCGGCCCCATAGAGGCAATGTGCGAGGCGATCCTCCAGACGCTCGACCAGACCCCGCCCGAACTGGCCGCCGACCTTGTCGACCTCGGCATCACACTCACGGGCGGTGGTGCGCTTTTGCGCGGGATCGACAAGGTCATCGAGGAAAGAACGCACCTCTCGGTGGTCGTGGCGGACGATCCGCTCGGCTGTGTCGCCCGCGGCACGCGCGAGGTTCTTCTGCACCTGGACAAGATGAAGTCCGTCCTCGAGAGCGGCGACGATGAGTATTGAGTTCCGCCCGCGCGCAAGGTTCGTCCTTGGTTGCGTGGCCGTCTTCGGGTGCTTCGCCATTCCGTCCCAACTCACATCCCGGATTTCTCTCGCCTGCCTGGGGCCCGTTGTGCCGCTCCAAAGGAACATGGCCCGCGCCGGCCGGTCCCTGGCGACGTTCATTGACGACCTCGCATCATTTCGGCGAACGGCCGCCGAGAACCGCGCGCTCCGCGACAGAATCGCGGAACTCACCGAGCAACAGAAGCAGTGGCAGGCGCTTGTGCGGGAAAGGGACGACAAACTACGGATGTTCGACGAGCTCGGTCGTGCGCAGCCGGGGCTTGTCACCTGCGAGGCCGAAATCATAGGGGAGGGCGCCGTGGCCCAAAGCGGCATCCTCTTCATCGACCGCGGGTCGAGCGCCGGCCTGCGCCGCGGGATGGCCGTCGTCGCCGGCAACTCGGTCGTCGGAACGATAGCCGCCGCCTCACCTTCCGTCAGCTCCGTTCTCCTTGTGACAAGTCCGGCGTCACGGTTCGATGCCGAACTTGTGTCGACCGGCGAGCCAGGCGTCGTCATTGGCAAGGGCGACGGCACGATGGTCATGAAGTATGTCTCGAAAACCGCCCCTCAGCCCGGCGACGGAGTCGTCACGCGCGGCCGGGACGGAGTCGTGCCCAGGCGCCTTGTGCTCGGGACGGTCCTGACGGCGTTTCGGGCGCCCGGCTCCCTCATGCATGACATCACGTTGCGTCCGGTCCGAAACGTGGAGCGCCTGTCCGGCGTAGTGGTCGTCAAGCCCGCGGTCGCAAAGGAAGATTTCCCCGGCGAACCAGGAGCTGATGCCAGATGAGTGGAGCCGCGACATCCCAGCAAGTGCGAAAACACAGCGTCCTCCACCATGCGGCCGCCGACTACGCCGCCGCGAAGCACCTAGACTGGGAACGCCTCAGCTACGACATCGTCGAGACCGCAAGCGAACACTGGCGCCGCCGCTTCTGGCGCCTGTGGTTTCGAGCACACTGGGTCGAACACATCCTCGGCGACCAGTACTGGATCGAGATGGGGCACGAGAACTTCGCGATGCTCAAACGTGCGGCCCCGCACGACCCGGTGCTTGTCAACCGCGTTGCCGACCGCCTCATCGACGGATGGGAGAACCTCGGCATCATCCTCTGGGCCTCCGACTGGGGGCTTGACCTGGACGAGGTTATCGCCGTCCTCAAGAAAATCAACATCAACGACGTCCGCGTCAACAACAAGAGCATCGAACAGTTCTGGGGCCCTCTTGTCCGCTGACGCCGCCCTTGTGGAGCCACAGCCGCATGCCCGAACCGCCAGACAGCAAACAACCCCCCTCGTACGACGACGAGACCCCGCACGAGGAAGGCGACGAGGAGCTTTTCGAATCCGAGCGCAACATCGAGCGAGCGCTCGACTATCTTACGCTCCTCAAGGCCACCGACATCGAGCAGGCCGGCTCCTTCGAGGATGACAACCAGGCCATACACTTCACCGTCGCACTTGGCGACCCGCCGGCCGAGTTCGCCGGGTTCGTCTGCTACGTCAAGGATGCCTGGGTGGACCTCTGCCTTCTCCGCGACTGGTCTCCAAACGTCCGCGTCAAGTTCCGCACGAACGCCGAAGAGATAATGAACACCATCGGTCTCCACGGCGTCAGTCTTTACTTCATGCCCGACGAAGACACACTCTACATGTCCCACCGGATATTCAGCGAGGGGCTCAACTTCGACGTGTTCCGAGCAAGTCTGTGGTCACTTGTCGAGGCCCAGAGCCGCGTCGCGGCCATCCTGGCGCGCGTACGCTGAAGCGTTCCCGCAAGCACAGCGGGGAGTAGCGGTCGGGCCTTCGGGCAATGCGAGTCCGCCTTATGGCTGGGCGCCACTCGCACCATCACATAAGACTGATTATCGGACTATTCCTTGCTCCCGCTCGCAAGGCCCGGTGGCCTTGGCAGACGTGCATAGCGGCTTGACAGCGCTAAGTCATAGCGCTAGCATTCGCACGTGATGCCCGGCAGGTGGCGCCTGTCTCCCGCTATGTGCGAGAAGAGTTTGTGACACGCAAGGATTGCTTTTCCTCAGTGAAGCGGCTCGTCGTCAAGGTCGGTACGGCGGTGGTGTCGGCGCCGGACGGGGCTCTGGACACCAGCAGGATCGCCGATCTGGCCGGCCAGGTCGACGGGCTCGTGACGTCGGGGTACGAGGTGGTCCTGGTCACCTCAGGCGCGATCGGAGCCGGTATGGCGGAACTGGGGCTTGCGAAACGGCCCACCGCTCTGCCCGAGCTTCAGGGTGCGGCGTCGGTCGGCCAGAGCCGCCTGATGGCCGCTTACAACCAGTCGTTCAGCAAGCACGGACACAGGGCCGCCCAGATATTGTTGACGCGCGATGATTTCGACGACCGCACACGTTACCTCAACGTCCGCAACACAGTGAACGCTCTGTTCGAAATGGGCGCCATCCCGGTCATCAACGAGAACGACACGGTGAGCGTCGATGAAATCCGGTTCGGCGACAACGACCTGCTGTCGGCGCTCGTGGCGTCTCTGCTCGGGGCCGACCTGCTCGTCCTGCTCACGGTCGTGGACGGCCTGCTGGACGGGGCCGGGCGCGTGGTCCCGATGGTGGGGCGCATCACGGATGACATTCGCCGCCTGGACCTCGGCACAAGAAGTTCCCGGGGCTCCGGCGGGATGACCTCCAAGCTCGATGCCGTCGCGGTGGTGGTCGGCGGCGGCGAGCCCGCCGTCATCGCTAACGGCACCGGGCCGGACGTGCTGGAGCGGATAGTGGCCGGGGAGGAGATCGGGACCTTCTTCGCTCCACAAAGGCGAAAGACACGAAGCCGCAAGCGGTGGTTTGCCGCCCGAACGGCGCGCGGCGTCATCAAGGTCGATGAAGGCGCCAGGCGCGCGGTGGCCGAACGCGGCAAGAGTTTGCTTCCGTCCGGCATCGTCTCGGTCTCCGGGGCGTTCAAGAAGGGCGACACCGTTCGCATCGCGGGGCCTGACGGCCGCACGTTCGCACTTGGACTCAGCAACCTTTCGTCGACCGACGTCGCCGCGGTGCGCGGGATGCGAAGCCAGCAGGTTCGCCGCGCGCTTGGCGACGCGGCATATGACGAAGCCATACATCGTGACAATCTGCTGGTGAACGACTGAACGAAGGAAAAACGGAGCAAACCAATGAAGGAAGAAGTGCAAGCCGCCCGGGAACTTTTCGCCGAAATGGCCGTCCAGAAGGGCTATTGCTCCCGGAAAGACATCGACGAGGCAATGCGAAAGCAGAACGAAATGGAGGAGAAGGACCACCACCACAAGATGCTCGGCCTGATTCTCCTTCAGGATGGGATCATCGACAACGCGCAGTTCATCGATCTGCTTGTCGATCTCGACAGGATTGTCCACGACAAGGAAGTATGACAGGCCGGACAGGACCTGTCGGAGGGGCGAGTTGATGAGGAATCCCCAATCCGCCGGTCCCCTGCCCTATCGCGCCGACTACCACCTTCACACCAAGTGGTGCGGCCACGCCACCGGCGAGATGCGCGATTACGTCGAGGCCGCGGTCGCGCTCGGCCTGACCGAGGTCGGGTTCGCCGTGCACATGCCCATAGCCGTGCCGGTCCCCGAGAAGTTCTACCTGTCGCACGCTGAGTTGGATATCTGCGCCGACCAGGTGAGCCGGCTTCAGGACGAGTACGCCGGCGTGATCCGAATCCTGATGGGCGGCGAATGCGACTTCGCTCCCGGACAGGAAGACGAGATCGAAGAGCTTCTCGCGTCGTATACGTTCGACTACGTGCTCGGGGCCATCCACTTCATCGACGGATGGGGTCACGACAGCAACGAGTACAAGCACCGATGGGCGACCGCTGACGTTCAGAAAGTCTACCGACGCTACTACGAACTGCTGGCCCAGGCCGCCCGAAGCGGGTACTACGACATCGTGAGCCACTTCGACCTGGTCAAGAAATTCGGGCACATGCCAGACGCCGATATCAGCGATGCCGAAGCCGCGGCGGCCGACGCCGTTGCCGAAGCCCGCCTCACCGTGGAGATCAACACCGGCGGCTTCGACAAGCCCGCCGGCGAGCAATACCCGTCCGAACGAATCCTTCGGCTGCTAAAAGACCGGGGCGTCCCTTTGTGTTTCGGGTCCGACTCGCATGCGCCGAACGAGGTCGGCCGACACTTCGGCCGGGCGCGTGAGCTGGCGGTTTCGCTCGGGTGGCAGACGATAGCTCGTTACGAGGGCCGACGCCGCTTCGAAGAGCCGCTCATCCCCTGACGACGATTTGCCACTCGGTTCCGAATTGGATTCGCGCGGGATGAGGAGAGGAACCGGCGGCAAGCTGGTACGCCTGGCAGGATTCGAACCTGCAATCCCCGGCTCCGGAGGCCGGTGCTCTATCCAATTGAGCCACAGGCGCGTCAGTCGGACTTCTCTTTTGGCTTTGCGAGTCCGATGGATTCAGCGATTTCGCAGAACTCCTCGCGGCAGACATCCTCGAGCTGCTTATCGCGCTTCTTGAGCTCTTCGTTGAACCGGACGGCCTTGTCCTGCATCTCTTCGTGCGTTTCGTGCGAGCCGCCTAAGAGATGGAAGTTTGAACCTTTCGTGTAGCGGACGTGTCCGTCCTTGTTGTCCAGCCCCAGCCCGAGCAACAGGGCTTTCTTGTCGCGTCGCCGGTCCACCACAGAACCTCCGCAGTCAATTCAGTTCGTCTGCCACGGACAGATTCTACCAAATCCCGCGGCTCTCATCAAAATCTATTTTTGCATTCCGGCTCCATCTGCTATAATCCCGTAGCAAGGCGGTTGATTGAAGCGCCGGAAAACCTGGTCAATTAGGAGAACACAAGGCCAATGGGCAAGAAGTATGCGGTCGCGGTCGTCGGAATAGGGATGGTTGGCGGCGAGATGCTCAAGGTACTGCACCAACGGGCGTTCCCGGCCTCGGAGATACGCGTTCTCGCGACGCGCGCCCGCACAGAGACAATAGACGGTCGTGATTACGACGTGGTCCCCGCATCACTCGAAGCGTTCGAAGGGATCGACATCGCCCTCTTCGCCGGCACGGAGGGAGCGAAAGGCGCATCCCAGGAGTTCGGCTGGGCGGCCGTCGAGAAGGGTGTCTTCGTAGTCGACAACGGCGGCGATTTTCGTATGGATCCGCGCGTGCCGCTGGTCGTGCCCGAGGTGAACGCCGAGGCGATGCGCACGCACGAGGGGTTCATTGCCAACCCGAACTGCTCGACGATCCAGATGGTTGCCGCCCTCGCCCCGCTCCACCGTGAGGCAGGGCTGAAGCGGGTCGTGGTCTCGACGTACCAGGCGGTCTCTGGCACGGGCCGGGCCGCGGTCGGTGAGCTCGAGCGCGGCGTCCGGGCGTACGTGGAGGGCGAACGATTCGTGCCCGAGGTCTATCCGCATCCGATACCCTTCAACGTCCTGCCCCACATCAGCGGCCCTAGCAAGGACTTCCCCGGCTATACCGGCGAAGAGGTCAAGATGATCGTCGAGACACGAAAGATTCTCGGCGTGTCTCGGCTTGCCGTGGCCGCGACCTGCGCCCGTGTGCCGGTGTTTAACGGGCATTCCGAGGCGGTCAACGCCGAGTTCGAGCGCCCCATCAGCGCGGAGCGCGCTCGAGAGGTCCTGGCCTCGGCGCCCGGCATCGAAGTCGTCGACGACCTTGCGTCCGCGGTCTATCCGACACCCACGGAAGCCAGCGGGAAGGACCCCGTCTATGTCGGCCGAATCCGCGAGGACAAGTCCGTGGCGCACGGCCTTGACCTGTGGGTGGTCAGCGACAACATCCGCAAGGGAGCGGCCCTCAACGCGGTCCAGATCGCCGAGAAGGCGATTGAGATGAAACTGCTCTGAACAACAAGACGCGGGCGGTCACGGCCGCCTCGGGCCGCATTCGGTTCTAATGTCGGGGTGAGTAGCGTGTCCCTTCGCGATTCGGCCGGCCAGATAGTCTCGCGGCTCCGTGAGGCCGGGCACGAGGCCTACTTCGTCGGCGGGTGCGTGCGCGACATGCTGCTCGGCGTCGAGCCGCATGACATCGACATCGCCACAAGTGCCCTCCCCCGTCAGATTAATGAACTCTTCGACGACGTGCTCGGCGTGGGCATGGCGTTCGGCGTCA
>Ga0180435_10001757_pt1 | contig 22358 bp, 14 predicted proteins | sample SS_ome_3_FD_132467 | JGI IMG/M metagenome (GOLD analysis project Ga0180435, IMG submission 132467) | Hypersaline lake sediment archaeal communities from the Salton Sea, California, USA - SS_3_S_1 metaG | ecosystem: Environmental > Aquatic > Non-marine Saline and Alkaline > Hypersaline >...
AGGGGGTATCATTTTCCCCCGATCATCGACTGACTGTGGCTTGAAGGTATCACTCTCTGGCACACGCCCGGAGAGTGGGTCATGTAAAAAGACAAGTGCGACACCCGCACCAAAACCAACAGCTGGTTCTGTGATAATAATGGGGATGGGAAGGAAACCTTTTTTCTCAGCCAGATAATGGCTAAGGTCAAGCATGCCGTCTTCAGGGTCGATAAAGCCATCCATCAACGATCCACTGAACACGGGGTTCGTCATAAGGATGATTCCTGCTGCAGCGAATCCTGGTAAATGTAGGCGCATATAACTTCTATAATCCAAATGCCACCCCTATCCGACAACAGCCGAACAGGGGAATTTCAATGACTGCTACAAGCCGACAGCACGGCCGGCAGCACCCATTAACAGAGTTCCTGACTCCGAGATATCAAACCATTCTGCAGGATCGGTTTTTCCTAAAGCCATCTTCTGATAAGCACGGCTCCAAACGATAAAGGTCAGGCGTGCTTCCTTGATGCCAGCCTCCGTGGACTCGACAAGTTTTGCCAGTTCGCTGTGGCTTAAAAAATATTCATCGTAATCTGGCTTCAGCTGTTTGTAGTTTTCGTTAACCATCGCCATGCGCCCGGTTATGATCTTATGCAGGTTGATTATCTCCGCATTCGTCAGGTTTTTCTTGCCCTTCAGGGCGTCGACCACGGGCAGCACGCCTGCCTGCCTTGCTTCCTCGAGATATTTTGCATCACGTGTATCAGCATAGCTAGACAGGGCCAGTATCGAATCGTAATAACTGTTCCTCACCAGTCTCAGTTCATGCTCGAACTCGATCGCTTTCCCATATTTCTTATCGATCGCCTCATCGATATAGCTGGCCGCTTTTCTTTTTTCCAGCTCAAGCTCATCGAGTATCACTAAGGCGTGTTCAGTGAACTCATTGATCGCTGGCAATAATATACGCAATGATTCGAGATAATCTTCACTGGCGCGAACCTGCTCCAGGATCTTCTCGTTTCTTTCTTTATCAATCTTTTTATTTTCGATGACTTCATCTTCTCTCACCAGAGCACCCAGTGCGATCAGGATATCTGCCAGCTCATTCGATTTTTCATTCTCCGATATATCCTGCTCTGAAATAGTCACCATCTGTATCGAATAGGTAAGCAGTGCTTTCAACTGGTTTTCTGCCTGGTGTTCCAGTGCATCAAACCGATCGAAGGCGTGATCATCATCGATATACTCTTCGATCTTGCGCAGGTACAAACTCTCGTCATTCGACAAACCGTAATCCAGGCTACTAACGAGAGAGATGGTCTGATTTGCAAACGGTGTAAGGTTTTCGCTTTCTGTCTTGAGAAACTTGGTACAGCCAGAGAGCGAAATAATTACCGCCAGCAATATGCTTATTCTAGTTATCATGATTCATTCACTATTTTGCAGTAATTATTTAGGAAACAGGAACTGGAAAGTAAAAGCCCATGTCCAGTCAGGTGCAGAATCCGGCTTCTCTACGTTGTAGTAAAACTCGATACGGTTATTGACCGCCTGGTTACCGATCTTATAGACACGGCCGATGCCACCACCGAGCGGTACCGTCCACGTCTGACTAGATGATGCTTCCCAGTTCGCAGTGATGATGATATCGGTAATCAGGAACCAGCCTTTGTCCAGATTGTAATTGGCAAATGGTTCGATCAGCGACTGGTTAACATCCGAGCGATTATCATCGCCGGCAAACGACCACAGGTGGCGGCCGAGAATACCCATGGTTCCCCAACCCGGTTGTGTCAACGCAACACCGGTGATACCTGCACTCCACTTACCGCTGCCGAGCTGGTCTTCTGATGCAGTCGGCATCATGATTGAAGGACCCACACCCCAGATAACATCACCATAGTCAACCGGCGACAGGTAGAGTGAGTAGTTGGTATCACCAAGGCCTGAAGCACTATCGAGCCCACTCGGGTTTGGATTTTCAGGTGTCGAGATGGCGCCATCGACACTGGCGACAGGAAGGATCAAACGACTGACGTAATTCCACTTGCCCTTGGTGATGGGATATACCGGTTGAATATTCAGTATGGTGCCATCACCATTTTCTGCACCGTAGTCAAAGTTGAATTTAAACGGCAGACTGACCAGGGAGCTGATCGGGTTCTGTACGGCAGCTCGCAAGTCACCACCACTGTCTTTATTATCATTTGCATAAACACACGGGGATAAAGCTGATATTGAGATAAAGATTAAAGGCAATGTTGATCGGTTGTTCATGTTCAATAATTTCATAAATATACTCAAATGGATTAAATACCTTAACTACCTGGTTTACGGCGTATACCAGATCGGCGAGGTATAGGCGCGTTCCTGCAAAGTAACTGGTACTTCTTTTTTCAACTCGACGCCGTAACGCTTGGCATCGTAAGCGGTCCAGCGTGGTGTTGGTATCTCTAGCACACGTGTGTAGTAGAACGCTTTTTGAGAGGCATCAAAATCCGGATCAGTCCACACCTTGATCAGTTCGGGATCACCGATGGTATTGGTCCAGGTAGCATTCTTCACATCTACCGTGTTACCTACCGCAGGCAGCTTGCCGTTTTTACCCGGTTTGCGTGACTCGGCATCGCCCCATGCCACGTCATAAACTTTCTCATGTGTCTTGCCTTTGTTGTCGACCCAACCCTTGACGATCTGGATACGATCGAGGTTGGCACCGTAAGGATCTTTCAATGCTGCGACAAGGAAGGTCGGTTTTTTACCTTTAGGCGCTTTGCTCATATCACCACCCATGGGTACGCCCTTGGCGTAACCGACCGCTGCCGGCAGGCGGCTGAGGGCATCAGCCTCGACGAAATCCCAGCCACCCCAGAAGCGCACCAGGATACGCGGCCCTGTGGTGGCATAGACTTCCTTGCGCATCATGGCGTCGAACAAAGCTTCACGAGTGTTATCGGTCGCCCATACCGCAGCATAGCCGGAGGATGACATGGCATAACCCTCGTACTGGCGACCGGCGAACTTGGCCATGGGATGGTTCCAGCGTTCTGCTGACGGTTCGGTGCCAGAATGCTTGCCGATATAGTTGTCTTCCTCGACGGCTGCGAGCGCCGTATGCGTATCGCTGGAACCGACCATGCCGAACTTATAAGGGTTGGTGCCGAGTTTATCTTCCATCTTGAGGCCATCCTTCAGCGCCTTGCGCGCATACTCATACTTGAGCATGTGATCCTCTTTCGGCACGGTTAGGTTGAGGTTGCCGAGCTCCAGGGTTTCAAAGTCAGCAAATTCGTCGTCGGAAGACAGCAGCGGATGGGTCTCGCCATCACCCTTGATCTGGGTGACTTCGTACAACGGTTCCCAGCGTGCACGTTGCTTTGCGTAGTCGCCGGTGAGCGCCTTGCCTGTTGCCGGGTTGGTCTCGACCGGGAACATGATGCCGTTAGACATGTTGCCGTTATGCGCCAGTGCCAGTACCTGTCCGCCGGTGACTTCTTCATAGTTGGCCATCCATTTCCACAGGTCTTCCGGGTTGAAGCTCTCGTCGGTGGTATAAGGTAATACCTGGCGAGCACGACTACCGTCATCACGATAGAGCACGTTGCGGTGCAGGTTGTTGCCTTTCTCGGTAGAGGTCCACTCGTATCCGATGATCGTGGTGAACTGCCCGGGATCGTTAAATTCTTCAGCGATCTCGATGTACTCATCCCACACGGTCTGCTGGAATGTGCGGTCGAGTACCACCTCGGGTACGCTTGCCTGGGTGAAGGCATTGATCACTTCCATGGTAGCCTGAAAGGCTTTATCGCCACCGGCGCGCATGTCGTTATGCCACTGTTTCACCTGGGGATCTTTCACCAGGTTGGGATTACCGGCGATGATCTCTTTCATCGCGCCCATGCCATCAGAATGGTCGGAGACGACCAGCCAGTCCAGCGGACGCGACAGTTTGAAACGTTCACCGTGAGTGGTCGTGACTTCCTCGCCACGCGCGAAACGGAAGGCTTCTTCCGGCCCAAGGGTGACACCGAAACCACGTGCATCCAGCGAGTTATCGGTATGCACATGGGTATCGCCCCAGTAGACCTGTGTTGGAAAAGCTCGCCCGGCATAAGGCGAATACCATTGTTGTGTACCCATGCCTACAGCATCAGCCGGTGTTGGAGTGAGGCCCACAGGCCCTTCTTCACGCGCCATGGCAGGCGTCAGGATCAGGGATAATACGATTGCGATAGTTGTCTTGTGCATCATGAGACATATCCTCCTGTTTTGATTCTGCGGCTTGTTACTGCATCAACAAGCCCGTTTTTTGTTACTTTGCTGGTGTATACCAGATCGGTGAGGTGTACGCACGATCCTGTACCACCATCGGTACATCTTTGGACATCTTAACGCCATAACGTTTGGCGTCATACGCTTGCCAGGTAGGCTTAGGGATTTCGAGCACACGTACGTAGTAGAAAGCACGCTGACCAGGATCGAAGTCAGGATCTTTCCAGTAAGCGGTCAGTAGTGGGTCGCCGATGGTATTGGTGTAGCTGGCTTCGGCGACATTCACGGTGTTACCTACCGGAATCTTACAACGACGTTTGACGATAGCGCGCTCATCCGAACAGACGACATCGTAGATACGCTCCTCGGTTTCACCGTTACCTTTTAACCAGCCCTTGACGACCTGGATGCGATCGAGGTTGGCGTTATCCGGATCGCGCAGCGCGCGGATCATCAATGTTGGCGCTTTGCCTTTCGGAGCGTCCGACAGGTCACCACCCATAGGTACGCCACTGGCATAGCCGCGGTCGGCAAAGTCCTGGCGCTCGACCTCATCGGCGGTGAAATCCCAACCACCGAACACGCGCACGGTGATTCTGGAACCGGTGGTGGCGTAGACTTCTTTGCGCTTGAACGCATCCCAGATGGACTCACGTGTGTTGTCTCGTGCCCAGACCGCCGCAAGACCGGAAGCCAGGGTTTCCCAGTTATAGTAGGTGGTGCCGTCCTTTTCGCCTTCCATGAAGACATGCTCCCAACGGTCGGCAGCAGGTTCACCCGGCGGGTTCTTGCCGAAGTAGTTATCCTCGCGGGTGGTCGCAAGCGACGTGTGGGAATCAGACGATCCGATCATGCCAAACTTGAATGGGTTCGCGCCCAGCTTATCTTCCTGCTGTAGTCCGCGTAGCAAGGCAGCACGCGCATACTGGCCGGGCAGCATCTTCTCGGTGATGACGTTGCGTCCACCGATGTCACCCTTGTCCCAGGTGCCGTAATCGGCGAACTCGTCATTGGGTGAAAGCGCAGGATGAGCCTCGCTATCCCCCTTGATCTGGGTCACCTCGTAGACTGGCTCCCAGCGCATCCGGCTCTCCGCATAGGCCTTATCGATGGCACCGCCCGAGAGCTTCTCGAGACCGAACATGAGCCCGGTTCCCCAGTTACCGTTATGCGCAATTGCCAATACCCGGCCACCCGTCTTGTCCTCGTAGCCCTTCAGGAAATCCCATAAGTCCTCGGGATCTTGAGAGTCGAACGCACTGAAAGGAATGATCTGTTTTGCCCGGTCAGCACCATCACGAAGCATGATGACACGGTGCAGGTTATTACCATTTGGCAGGGCCGACCATTCCCAGCCGATCAGGGAGGTGAACTTGCCCGGGTCATTGAATTGTTCGGCATAGTCGAGGGTCCTGTCCCAGGCGGTGCGTTGCATCGCCGGGTTCTTGACGAGATTCTTGGCTGTACTGACGGATTCCACCCCTTCGTAGAACGCCTGCATGCTCTCTTCCTGGGTGCCCTGCCGCATCTTGTACCAGCGAGCAGTCACTTCGTCTTCGAGGAGCACAGGATCTCCCTTGGCCATCAGGTCGGACATGCCGAAGTACTCAGCATGATCGGCAACGACGAGGAAGTCCAAAGGGCGGATCAATTTGACACGCTCCCCAGTACTCGAGGTCACTTCTTCACCACGGGCAAAGCGGTACGCCTCTTCCGGTGGAAGCGTATTGCCGAAAAATCCGGCGTCAAACGAGTAAGAGCTGTGCAGATGGGTATCACCCCACAGAACCCGGTCAGGCACATGCCGGTCGACGAAAGGCGAGTAATCCTTCTTGTTATACGCCACATCGTCCTTATCCAGTGTACCGGCATCCAGCTGGGCCAGCGCTGCTGTGGATATCATCAATGACAGGCTAATTGTAGCCAGCGTTATGACAGGGTATTTCATCGCTTATCCCTCATTTTGAATCTGCATGTTTATCTCATAAACAGTAATAAATGGCGTCGCGCCGAAGCGCGACGCCATTGGCATCACCAATCGGTCTTCTCAATTTGCGGCAGCGCGAAGGCGTCCTCGTCGAACCAATCCTCACCCGGTCCGTAAAGACGAACGTAGGGGAACCAGCCGCGTCCGGGAACCGACTGCACCCAGTTGCTTTCCTTGCCAGGCGGTGGTGTCGGACCCACGTAGACATCAACCGACCCATCCTCGTTTGTCTGCAGGTCGGGCGTCGCGCGCGAACCAATCGTCGCATTCCGGGTCTCGTTCACGATCAACGTGCGGCTTTCGACATCGTAGATCACGACCGACCAGAACAACTGTACAGGTGGCGGCGACTTGAAGCGCATCACGTATTTGCCGGATCCGAGCAACCGTTCGTTGTCAGTATCCTCGAACCTGCCGGCATAGGACTGCCCCTTGCCGACGACCGGATGACCCATGCGCGGCGAAGAAGTGATCGCCTCGTAGGTGAAGCGCGATCTCGGATCGAGCATGTCGAAATCGCGGACCCGTTGCGTATGCTCAAACGCGTCCGGTAGCGCTCCACTCAGGATGTAGCGCCAACCGTCCTTGCGCAGGACCCCGTCCAGCCGTTCGTTAAAGACCAGTGTCTTCGCGACAGCCTCGCCCGAGGTGAGGCCCGCCATCAGGGCCGCTTTTTGCGCCGCTGTCGGCTCGAAGGGCTTTCCGCGCTCGATGCCAAGCGTGTGCGCGAGGTACATGAAGAACCGGTCGCGCTCGGCGGTGTCCTCTTCCTGAAGCACTTCGTGCAGCAGCTCCCAATACGCCATGTCGCGCGGGGGATAGCCTTGCAGCGGCTTGTCAGCCCCGGGAACCAGCTCAAGCCCCGGCTCCTCGCTAGCGCCGTAGATCTTCACCTGGCTTTGCAGTTCTTCCACCGGTGTTTCACCTTCGATCCGGATGAAGCGCATCAGGATGAAGGCATTGCTGGTTTCCGAACTCAGAACGGTCGCGCCCTTGATGTCGGGGATCTTGTCCTTTGGCGTTCTTGGGCCATGCAGTACGTAGGTGCCGCCACCGCCCGCGTTCTTGCTGAACACACCAAGATCGGTCAGGCCGCGCTGCCAGAAATCCGTGACCAGGCCAACAACGATTCCCGGTGGAATCTCGATAATAGTCGCCTCGTCATCGGTGTTGGCGAAGGAGAAGAAGTACTCCGACGACTGGTTGATGGTCAGCACGCCCACCCGGTCGTCGTAGCTCTTGACATGCAGGGTCGAGCGGTTCTTGAAGTCTTTGTGTTTCGCGCGCGCCTGGTCGCGCCAGATGGCGAAGCTGACAATCGGCTGGGACCAAAGGAAAAGCTCGGTCGCGCGGTAGGCATCGAGCTTCTCGTAGAGTGCCTCGGCACTCTCGCGCAGCGGCATGCCGTGGTCGAAATGCATCGGGCCGAAGATCGTTTCTTTTTCGCCCTGCCAGACTTCCGGCAATGCGAGGTCCTTGAAGCTGTCTTTGGCCGACACCGAGACCCACACCGTCAGTAACGCGAGTGCCGTCGCAATTCGTATCAATTTGCAGGTTTGTATCTTTTCTGGTCGCATCTTTAACTCCTAATCGTGATTTGTTCAGACCCATCGACAGAGGGGTCCCGGCATAGCGTCACACCGACATCATCAGACATGATGAGAGCTGTTTTCTAATTGATCTTCTCGATGTCTGGCAAAACATAAGTACCGTTGAAAATTGGCTCCAGCGGTCCATACATGCGCAGGAAGGTGAACCACCCCTTACCGGGAATGGTTTTCACCCATTGGTTTTCTTTACCTTTCGGAGCCTCTGGGCCGAAATAAATATCGAATGAACCATCTTCATTGGACTGCGGATTTTCGAACATCGTCCGTACCGCACCGCGCCCCTGATCGGTGTCGATGATGCTACGGGTTTCGGAATCATAAACCGTGACCGACCAGAAGAGCTTCGCCGGAACCGGGCCGGGAACATTGAGCCTGTAGCTCTTGCCACCATCAAGGTAAGCACCGGTCGCGTCTCGTGGTGTGTAGAAGTAGAGTGATCCGTTACCCACCTGACGTCGTCCAATACGAGAGGACGTGCCCCAGGCCATGAAGAAGTAGTGATCGTTCGCCAGCAGGTCGCGGTAATTCGCTGTGCCAAAATCCCTGGTGCCGGGATCGAGTGGACCGGCCAGTGGAACAAACTCCCAGTTCCTGTCTTTCCAGATTAACCGTTCAGGACGCGGATTGGCGAAAAAGGCCACGTTCATCTCTCCCCAAGCGGTCTGGGCAGCTTCGGTCAGCAGGGCCTCCATCCGCGCGTTGGGGACAAAGGGTTCATCTTTACGAATACCTATCGCGTCCAGCATGCCAAGCATAAACCGGTGTTGTTCCTGCGCAGGCTCATAGTCCACGATCGCATGCAGTTGACGCCAGTAGTCCATGGACTTTTCCCAACGCAGCATCGGCAATAGTGCCGGTTTCCCCTTTATATCAACGATTTTGTAATCTGGCGTATTATTCGCTGCTGTCAACGGGTAGACCTTGAGCCGGCGTGCCTGCGCAACGGCTTCCTCATAGTTACCAGACTGAACGACCACGCGCAGGAATGCCACCGATTTCCAGGTCTGGCTGTAGAGCGGCGTATAGCCCTCAGGGATTTCGCCATCGTAACCGGGTGGGATCAACAGGTTCTTCTCGCCCTTTCCCTTGCCGGAACCGATGACACCCATGTCTCCGAACCACTCCATGTTGTGGTCATTCATCAGGCCCATGTATGGCCCCTCGGGTACCTCGATCACCATCGGTCCAGCCTCCTTGAGATCCAGGATGGCGATGACGTAAGGCGTGTCCTGGTTAGCGACTGACCATTGTTGCTCGGGGTCCTGCGGCATGATGATTCCGACCTCGTTAGCACGCGCACCGAATGGCTCGAACTGCTGCATCACTGCCTCGGTCGCGACAGTGGGATAGAAGTATTTATAGGCCTCCACGGCCCGGCGCAAAAACGTTGCGTCACGCGCGGCCTGAATCGTTTTATCGTTAGCCGGAAATCCGCGCTCGAATGCGTAGCTGTTGCCCTGGGCGGCTGCCAACGTGGAGGCTGTCAGAGTAAGGGCAAATACGGCTACTTTACTGGTGAATTTCATCTCTATTTTATTACTGGTTTCATTACATTATTGCTGACTGTTGTTTTCGTTGCACAACTCAACCTTCAGGCGTGTACCAGATCGGCGAAGTATAGGCGCGTTCCTGGTGAGACAGCGGCACCTGCTCGGGCATCTTGGTGCCATAAAATTTGGCGTCATACGCCTGCCAGGTGGGCGTGGGAATCTCCAGCACACGGGCATAGTAAACCGCACGGTGCTTCGGATTGAATTCCGGGTCGGTCCAGACCGCGCGCAGTTCCGCGTCGCCGATGTTGTTCAGGTAGGTCGCGTTGGCCTCATCGACGGTGTTGCCGATGGGCTTTTCGCACCGACCCTCGGCATTGATGCCCCGATCGGCGCAGGCCACATCGTAGATACGCTCATGACGCTCGCCCTTTTTATCTACCCAACCTTTGACGATCTGGATTCGATCCAGATTCCCCGACCAGGGATCTTTCAAGGCGCCCACCATAAAGACCGGGGCCTTCTTGCCGTTCGCGGTCGGTAGATCGCCGCCCATGGGAACACCCTTGTCGTAGCCGATTTCCACTGCGTCGGGGCGGAACACATCATCCTCGCCGTACTCCCAACCACCGAAAAAACGCACCGTGATGCGCGTTCCGGTGGTCGCATAGGCCTCTTTCTTCTGCATGCCCTCGAAGATACCGTCACGGGTGTTCTCGCGCGCCCAGACCGCGGCCAAACCGGAGCCGACCTCTTCCCAGGCAAAGGTCGACAGGCTCTCGTCGCCGCTGAAGGCCTTGATCACGTAGTGCTCGTAGCGGTCAGCGGCAGGCTCGGTGCCGGCGAATTTGCCCCAGTAGTTCTCTTCGCGCGTCGCGGCGAGAGACGTGTGGGCATCAGTGCTGCCGATCATCCCGAACTTGAAGGGGTTGACGCCCAACTTGGCTTCCTGCTGCAGCCCGACCTGCAAGGCACTGCGCGCGTACTCATGCGGGAGCATCTCCGGCGTTTTGGGTTTCACGCCGGCGATGTCGCCTTTATCCCAGGTGCCGTAATCGGCAAATTCATCCGTCATTGAGAGTTTGGGGTGCGCTTCGCCGTCGCCTTTGATTTGCGTCACTTCATAGAGCGGTTCCCATTTCATTCGGGTTTCCGCATACTCTTTCGTCAGCGGCCCGCCATCTAAACGTTCGGTGGCAAACATGAGTCCGTTTGAAAGGTTGCCGTTGTGGGGAATAGCAAGCACGCGTCCCCCAGTTTTATCTTCATAGTTTTGCATCCATTTCCAGAGGTCTTCCGGATCCTTGGAGTCATAGGCGGTAAAAGGTATAACCTGTCGAGCTTTGTCACTGTCGTCTTTCAGGATCACAACGCGGTGCAGATTACTGGGGGTCTCTTTGGTGTTGAGTGATGTCCATTCGTAGCCAATCAGCGCAGTGAAAACACCGGGCTCATTATGCTCATCAGCGGTCTTGATCTGTCGGTCCCAGACGGTTCGTTGCATTGCCGGGCTCTTAATTGGATCGGCCGTGAAAATGGAAGATGCGTATTCTCGGAATGCTTCATAACCTTCGCCGGCATTAACCATATCATACCAGCGTTTACCTTTTTCAGTGGCCAGCAGGTCTGGGTTGCCCTCGGCGATGAACGGGGCAAGTCCAAGAGCTTCAGCATGATCAGCAACCACCAGAAAATCCAGAGGCCTGATCAGTTTTGCTGGTTGTCCAGTACTGCTTATTACCTTTTCGCCTTTAGCGAATCGATATGCCTCATCTGGCCCCAGTTTATTGCCAATCATACCTGCATCCCCTGAATAGCTAGTGTGCAGGTGCGTATCCCCCCAATAGACGCCCTCGGCGAAATTCTTGTTGCGGACCGTGCGCTCGACATAAGGCGAGTAGATCTTCTGCGCGTCGGGAAGGTCATCCTTGGCTGGTGACAGGGCGGTCTGGGCCGCCAGCATCGGCGAGCACACAAGCAGGGCAAGCCCAATGGTTCCATGGTGGTAAATGCTCATCTGTGACAGTTCTCCACGTTCCGTTTGTAACGAAAGCGCCGGGGGGTGTCGTCAGGAAACGACCCGCCCGGCAATTGTTGTTCTCAGCCCTTCGGCGTGTACCAGATCGGTGAGGTATAGGCGCGTTCCTGGTGTACCATCGGGACATCTTTAGGCATCTTCACGTCGAAGAAGACCGAGTCTTTTGCCGCCCAGGTGGGTGTAGGGATTTCGAGCACCCGCACGTAGTAGAACGACGGTTTTGACGGATCGAAATCCGGGTCGGTCCATTCACCAAATAACAGGGCGTCGCCGATCGTGTTCTTGAAGCTGGGTACTGACAGGTCGACCGTATTGCCTACTGGCTTAACTGAGCCGTCTTTGGCGATCTTGCGTCCGTCCGAGACGGCGACGTTATAGACCTTCTCGCCTGTTGAGCCGTCCTTGTTGAGCCAGCCCTTGACGATCTGCAGACGGTCGAGGTTGGCGCCATCAGGATCACGTAGTGCCCGGATCAGGCAGGTTGGAACCTTACCCTTGGGCGCGCTGCTCAGTTCACCGCCCATTGGAACGCCGTTGACATAGCCGTGGCGGGCGAAGTCGGAGCGGTGCACATCACCTTTTTTAAAGCCGAAGCCGCAGAAGTTGCGCACCGTCATGCGCGGGCCCGTGGTAGCGTAGGTCTCACGCCGTTCCATGGCCTCGAACAGCGACTCGCGTGTGTTCTCTTCTGCCCAGACAGCAGCAAGACCGGAGGCCAGTGTTTCGTAATTGTAGCTGCTGAGGCTCGGGTCACCCTGGGACTTGATCAGGATATGCTCCCAGCGTCCGGCGTAAGGCTCTGCCACAGAGGCCTTGCCAAAGAAATTCATCTCGCCAGCCGTGGCAAGCCCGGTGTGGCTATCGGTTGAGCCGATTAGTCCCTGCTTATAGGGGTTGGCGCCGATCTCTGCTTCGATCTGCATGCCGCGTTTCAGAGCAGACCGTGCGTAATTTCCATGCAGGTCTTCTTCGGTCGGGACCTGTGTGCCGATGGCGTTCGCCTTGTCCCAGGTGCCGTAGTCGGCGAATTCGTCATCAGGTGAGAGCTTTGGATGTGTCTCGCTGTCGCCTTTCATCTGGGTGACTTCATGCAGTTTTTCGAAGCGCATACGCATCTCGGCGTATTCCTTGCTCAACGGTTTGCCGCTGAATGTTTCGGTATCAAACATCATTCCTGATGAGATGTTGGCATTGTGCGGAACCGTCATCACCCGGCCACCGGTTTTCTCTTCGTAGTTTGCCAGGAAACTCCATAGATCTTCGACATCGGCGCTATCGAATGATGAAAACGGTACCACCTGTTTTGCCTTATCTGCGTCGTCCTTGAAGATCACAACCCGGTGCAGGTTGTTACCCTTGGGCAGCGACGACCATTCATAGCCGATGAACGCGGTGAACTTGCCCGGCTCGTTGTACCTGTCTGCGTTCTCGGCGACCTTGTCCCAGGTCGAGCGTAAGATGGAGCCAAACTCGATACGACCCTTGTTGGCGGCCAGATCCTCGGCGAAATTGATGAAGACTTTGTACTGGCCTTCCGGACCTTGCTGAAACCACTCATACCATTGCTTGCCAACCGGGTCTTTCAACAGTTCGGGACTGCCACCCAGAATCTCGGGGATCAACCCCATGTATTCTGAGTGGTCGGCGATGACCAGGAAATCGAGCGGGCGCACCAGTTTGGCCTGCATACCGTTGTTGGCGGTGACCTGCTCGCCACGGGCAAAGCGATAGGCATCCTCAGGTCCGACGTTGAGGTTCTTCAGCATACCAGCGTCGGGGGAGATGTTCGTGTGCAGGTGCGTATCGCCCCAGAATACCCGCTGCGGGAAGGTCTCGTTGATGCTAGGGGAATACTCGCGCTGCACCTCGCTGGGCTTCGGAATCGTCACCTCGGTCGACGCAATATCGGCGGCCATTGCAGGCTGTGTTGCAACGGCAACCAGCGCTAGCGAAAGTAATCTGTTCATTAGATTATCCCTCTATCCCTTAATTGAAATAAAATTTGAATAACTGAACCTTGCATGTTTATATCGTCGAAACGCTGTATAAACGCTGTATAAACACTGTATAAACACTGAATATTCAGTCAACTACAAATATTACTCCCGCCGAACAGTGCAGGTATATAGGGCTAAAGGCCTACTTATATGATTAAAGTATGATCTTTATATGACAGGCTGGCGGGGCATTAGGACTTATGTTTTTTAGCCGCAATAGAAGTAAATGAGCTCACCCAGCCTAACTCCGCTGCAGATGAAACATTGAGTTTTTGCATGACCTTGGCCCGATGTATCTTTACCGTTTTTTCGGCAATCCCCAGGTCATCTGCAATCTGTTTATTAATCGCACCACCAAGAATGTACTGCAGGACTTCCAGCTCACGTGGCGTGAGATGATCAAGGCGAGCTTGTGCATCGGTTGTTTTAAGTTTGTCACTCCGAACCTTATCGTGACGCTGTAGTGCGCGCCCTACCGTATCAAGCAACTGCTTTTCTTCAACCGGCTTGGTTAGAAAATCCTCCGCACCCTTTTTCATCGCATCGACCGCCAGCGGTACGTCACCATGTGCTGTAAGAAAAACTATCGGTATGTTACTTTTTTGCGTATTCAATATCTTCTGTAACTCGGTGCCACTTAACTGCGGCATGCGCACATCCAGAACGATGCAGGCAGCGCCATCATATGCTTCTCTCAACAGGTAATCCTTTGCCGAGGTAAACGTTTCTACGCTATAGCCGGCTGAATGTAGCAGGCGTGAAAGCCCACGACAGACAGAGGGGTCATCATCGATGACAAATACATGGCCCGCAGTCTTATCCATATCTTACGTCCTTAGTATTTTCCATCGGTAGTGTAAATGATAATACAGCACCGCCATCTTCTTTATTCTCAGCCCAGATACGGCCGCCAAAACGTTCGATGATTCTACGGCAGATCGCAAGCCCCATACCTAAACGATTACTTTCGTCACTAATGAAGCGATCAAACAGCGAGTCATGCAACTCCTTGGCAATGCCCGGACCTGTATCCCCTATCTCAACCAATCCTTCCTCGCCACGCATGCGTGTAATGATACTGAGCGTGCGGTTATCACTATTACCATTCGCCATTACCTTGAGTGCATTGAGCATCAGATTCATCAGTACAAGTTGAACCTCGATGCGCCCAGCATAGACTGGCGCCAGCTGTTCGGCGAAATCAGTAGACAGTACTATATTATTGTCGACCAGTTCACTACGGAGCATCTCGACCACTTCTCTGATCGTTGCATTCAGATCAAAGTATTCCCTGGTGCCTTCTTCATTATTCAGCAGCATGCGTATACGCTTGATGATCTCACTGGCACGACGGTCATCATCAACAATATCCTTCAGGATCGTCCGAACTTCCTCAATATCAAGGTCTTCAGCATCGATGTATCGCTGTGCTGCCTGTGCATTACTGAGAATGGCCGTCAGGGGTTGATTGAGCTCATGCGCGAGCATTACACCGCATTCACCCAGCAGGTCGGCCTTACCATATTGATCCAGCCTGTGTCTCGCCTGTTGCAACTCCAGTTTGTACTTCATAGCCCTGATAGCGTCCCTCACCACCTGGTAACTGAGTGCTAGCACGATTGCAATAAAGGAAAAGCTGATCATATAGGGTGTCGATACCACACCCGCATCTACCAGTGGTGTATGTATACCAGCAAACAAGATAAATACGACGATAGCACTACCTGTAATCCAGGTCTGATCACCATCACGTCGTTTCCATAACTTGTACGTGGCGTCGACTATATAGATCAGGATCAAGAAAGAAGCCGCATCGGCCAGCAGCCGCCACTGGTTCAAATCGCCTACCGGCAGACTGAACGGCTCACCCAGAAAAGTATGCTCACGTTTTAAATCGGTAAGCAGATCGAAAGTTAAACTGCCCGGTGAGAGAAAGTTGATGATGATTCCTGCAACCCACAGAATAGTGATAGCAATCGCCAGCCAGCGCCTTCCGGTATTGAAGTATTGATACACGAACCAGACCATCGGAACCAGTATCATAAATATTGACAGATTCACCCAACGTATTAACTCACCATACACATCCGGTGACTCGGTCAACATCAATGTAAGTTCCAGCATCGTGTTTACAGCAGCACTGAATGCCATCACCGCTGACAGCAGGTATGCCGTCACCTGGCGGCTGTTATACCAGAAAAATAAATGCATCACGCCGAGCATCATGCATGCAGCCGCACACATAGACCAGGTTACAACCAGGGCATTCATCTACTCGTCTCGCTGATCCAGCTTCTATACATCATCTGAAACCACTAGTAACTATTGAACGTGTGACTGAACTCATGTTACCACTATATACATATCAGATATAAAACAGCGCAAGTCCCCTCTTATTCGAAGCACTCGCTTCAGCTTAGGCTTAAGCACTATATGCACGATATCATCTACTTACGAATCACTGGCAGGCAGCCGGGTATCTGTTCTTAAGATATTAAATACGTTCGGGTATTTACGCCCAGAACGATACAGTGCGTTCTATCAGCCAGTAGGCAGCCAGTGAGCCGATCACATAGGCGACAGGGAACGACAGCCTGGCTGTTGCCGCCCATGTCGGACTGAGATCTGTATCGGTCGCAAAGCGCTTGTGAAACACTTTCGACATCAGCCACATAAAGATGAAGAATGCTGCGATGAATAGCAGCTGACCGATCTCTACGCCGATGTTAAAGAAGGCCAGCGCGAGGGGGATTGCATTCTCCGGCAGACCGATTTCATTCAACACACCTGCAAATCCGAAACCATGCAACAGGCCGAAGATAAATGCGACCACCCAGGGCATACGCGCGGCCAGGCCGATGTGTCCCTTACGAGCGTGCAACACTTCTATGGCGACAAACATGATGCTCAATGCGATGACAGCCTCAACAGGTGCCTGCGGTACCTGCACCCAGTTCAACGCCGCCGCAGCTAAAGTCAGACTGTGCGCCAGTGTGAACGAGGTCACCGTACCGATCAATCGGGGCCAGCTTCTCACCAGGAACAGCAGTGCCAGCACGAATAACAGGTGATCGATACCGAGCAGGATATGTTCGATGCCAAGCGTGAGATAGGTCACAACGACTTCGTATGAGGAAGGTTCTCCACTAACAGTAAAACCGGGTTGCTGCCCTGTCAGCCGGATCGTCTGCGTCGTGCCCCCCAGGTAGTCGATCCTGACCAGGACATCGGTCAGGCTTTCACGCAAACCCTCGATATGGATCACACCCTGGCTGATTCCGCCGGGACAGATGACTGACCACTGTTGCAGCATGGCGGCCTGAATCTTCCTGCGAGAAGGTGGGGATTGCTCTGTGCAATGCGCCGGGAGTTGTGGCGACAGGCGCATCACTGCATCACCTTTCATCGGCACTTTCCACATTACCGCAAAACGATGCTCCGCTGTTTCTGTCAGCTCGAGGTAGCCAGGCCGCAACTCGTGAGCGATTGCGGGTACTGCGTATGACAGCATCAGCAGCACACTGATGATCAGCCGTACGATCATTTTACTGCTTCGCAAGTTTGTCACTGCCGGTGACAGGCTTATCTATACTGATATCGTAGCGTTTGCGCAGCTCCTGGTAGAACAGTTCATCCATCTCGTTGCGCTGCTTAGCCATCCACTCGTCACTCACCCTGTCACGCACCTCGTCCAGAGACGGTAAGCGAGAATCCGTTTTACTGCTGACATACACCAGGTGCAGACCATATCCTGAGCGCACAGGTCCCTGCCACTCTGAAGGTAAGATCGCGATAACGGCATCAGTGAACTCTCGACCGAATATGCGCGATATTTCAAACTCCGTCATATCTTCAAAACGCTCGCCGAACATGAATGGATCACCCGCCGTGCTTACGTCAGTATCGGTACCAGCTTTCTTCAGCTGAGATAAAAGCAGTTGTGCATCCGCCTCCAGCTGATCACCGTGCTGGTCTGCATTGAGGTAGACCTGTAAGAAGCTGACGCGGCCGGGAATCTCAAACTTGTCAGGGTTAGCCGCAAGATAGTCACTAAGATCGGTCTCTGTCGGCTCCAGCGTATCTGATATCTCTGATGAGATGAACTCAACTTTCTGCGCCAGTCGGCGACGTACGATGGTGTCGTTGTCGTCGAGACCCATCGCCAGCGCTTCGCGATACAAAACCTCTTCACGGATCTGCGCATCGATCAGTCCCTCCAGCTCAGCCTGGGTCGGCAGTCGCTGCCACTTGCGTTCCCACAGTGCAATCTGACGATCGATGTCGGCTTCGGTGATGACGATACGTCGGCCGTCATCGACAACTTCCTCGTTCGTGACATCGTAAAGAATAAAGAGCGCCGCACCGATCAATAAGAAATGCAGTAGCGGCTCATGCAACAATTTTTTCAACAATTAAAACTCCTGGTTGTTATGGCGTATACCAGATCGGTGAGGTATAGGCGCGCTCCTGGTGGATCAGTTCTGCATCTTTCGGCAGTTCGGCACCGAGACGCACCTTATCGTAGACGATCCAGCGTGGCGTTGGTATCTCTATTACTCGGGCATAGTAGAAGGCATTTTCTTTCGCATCGAAATCCGGATCTGTCCACACGGTAGCAAGTTCGGAGGCACCGATGGTGTTGGTCCAGTTTGCTGCTTCCAGATCAACGGTATTGCCTACCGCAGGAAGTTTACCTTTGGCATCAGGCTTACGATCACCCGACCAGGCCACGTCATAAACTTTTTCGTGGGTCTCCCCTTTGCTATCCATCCAGCCCTTGACGACCTGGATGCGGTCGAGGTTGGCACCGACCGAGTCACGCAGCGCAATCACCATGAAAGTTGGTGCCTTCTTGCCTTTTGGCGCTTTCTTTAGATCGCCGCCCATAGGTACGCCTTTTTCATAACCGATAAAAGCCGGTACCCTGTTACGCAGGTCATCGTCGGTATATTCCCAACCGCCGAAGAAGCGCACTGTTATACGCGGACCGGTTGTAGCGTAGGTTTCCTTACGCTCCATCGCATCGAAGATTGCTTCACGCGTATTCTCCTTTGCCCACACTGCCTGGTAACCTGAAGCAACCAGCATGTCACCTGAGATCTCCCCCATCTCTGATTTAACGAAGGGGTGTGACACACGGTCTTTGGAGGGCTCAACACTGGTGGATTTGCCAAAGAAGTTTTCTTCTTCCGCTGTAGATAAAGCAGTATGGCTATCGGTGGCACCTACCATGCCGAATTTGTATGGGTTGGTGCCTAATTTCTTCTGCAGCTTGAACCCATTCTTTAATGCCTCACGTGCATATTCGCGTTGCAGCATGTCATCCGTCTTCAATTCAGTGAGATCGAGGTTGCCAACTGCCCAGGTTCCATAATCGGCAAACTCATCATTGGGTGAAAGCAAGGGATGAGTTTCACCGTCACCCTTAATCTGTGTAACTTCATAAAGCGGTTCCCACCTGGCACGCTGCTCGACGTAATTTTTGTCTACCTTGCCACCGGCATAGGTAACTTCCATCGGAAACATCCAGCCATTAGAGAGGTTGCCGTTATGAGAGATTGCCAGGGCCTGACCACCGGTTGATTTCTCATAATCCTCCAGCCACTTATAGAGGTCCAGCGGATCCTGGGTACCCACAGGCGGCTGTGTGGTCAGCGGGATTACCTTGCGTGCTTGCTCGCCGCCATCGCGCAAGATCACGTTACGGTGCAGGTTGAATCCTTTCGGTACCGAGGTCCACTCATAACCAATTAACGCGGTAAATTTACCCGGGTCATTGAAACGGTCTGCTGTCTCAGTGATTTCATACCAGAGATTGTTATAAACCTCGGAGCCGGGGGAATAATCACTGACTAGTTTTTCCGGTAATTTCATCTGCGAAAAGTGGGTAATCAGGTCGAATGCTGCTTCACCGGCAGCTTTACCACCCTTTTTAAAACCTTCGTGCCATTCCTTGCCTTTCGGATCCGCAACAATATTGGGCGCACCTTCCTGAATATCCGTGGCGATACCCATCATGTCGGAGTGATCAGTAATCACCAGCCAGTCCAGTGGCCGACCTAACCTGGCCTTTACACCGCCCGATGCGGTTACCTGTTCGCCACGCGCAAAGCGATAGGCATCTTCGTGATTAAGGATGTTACCGAACAGTCCTGCATCGAGAGATAGTCCGGTGTGCAGGTGGGTATCACCCCAATACACGTTGCTGGGGAAGTCGCGTTGCGCATAAGGTGAATAACCTTTACCCGGGTATGGCCCTTTGACCAGTTTATCGGGTGTTGCTGTTCCTATATCAGAAGCCGAAGCCTGTGATGCGAATGACATAGAAAAACAGATCGCCAGTAAGAGTCCTGTTTTCTTCAATACAATACTTTTCATTTTCCTCTCCCCTTAATCAGGTTGAATACTGCTTATAATATCTCGATAACTATTCGAAATGTATCAATTCTTGCAAGTTATTTATTACTTCGGCGGTACATACGGATCCGGCGCTCCCGTCGGAATCGGCGGATACTTCTTCAGCGATACCAGGTGCTCTTCCAGCTGTGGCAGTGCTGCCTTGGGTACCCAGGTATGTGGGAACAGTACGTTGTCACGTTCCTGTGGATCGTTGATCAGGTTATATACGCGAGGCATGGTGTACTCACGCAACACACCGTTCCAGCCGGTCTGTTCCTTGAAGTGCAGTTTCCAGTCACGCCATTTCACACCGAAGATATCCTTGCCCATGTAGACGATGAAACCGTCCCTGCCCGATTTATCTGTCTTGCCCTGAATGAAGTCATGCATGTCGATGCCGTCGATGACACGGTCGGATGGCACCTTGCCACCCGCGACTTTCGCCAGCGTGGGGAACAGATCCATCTCGTGCACGATCTCGTCACTGACGCTGCCCGGCTTGATCCTGCCCGGCCAGCGCATGGCGAAAGGTACCCTGAGTGCACCTTCGTAGCCGGTGAACAGCGTCGAGCGCCACGGTCCGGCAGAACCATGCATCGCTGTCTCGACCGTAAGCGATGTCTCGCCTGCACCGAGTGCTTCCGGGCCGTTATCAGCAGTGAAGATGACGATGGTGTTGTCCCTGATACCGGCATCATCGATGGTATCGAGCAACTCGCCGACATAACTATCGATCTACATCAGCAGGTCACCCCACGAACCCTTGCCTGATTTACCCTCGAAGTCCGGGTGCGGCATGGTCGGAAAATGGGTCGCGGTGTAGGGCAGATAGACGAAGAACGGTTTCTTCGCTTTAGCCTGTCGCTTCATGAAATCTTTCGTGCGGTCAGTAAGGTCGCGATCGATGAGCGGACGATAGTCCAGCCGGTAAGGACGGACCTTTTTCGGCATCGAGCCTTTCTTGCCTTCCATCACGTAAGTCTCGGCGATGCCACTTCCATCAAAACCCTGGGCCGAAGAATATACCGACTCATCGGTTGAATTTGGTATACCGTACCACTCATCAAAACCCTGATCGGTGGGGAAACGGCCCTTGCTTCTGCCGAGGTGCCACTTGCCATACATGCCGGTGGCATAACCTGCTTGCGACAGCATCTCTGCCATGGTGACTTCCCACTGAACCAGACCATAGACACCTTCACCTAACGGCACCGTTCCGTTACCGCTCCTAATAGCATAGCGGCCGGTCATGATGGCTGAGCGAGACGGTGTACACTGCACCTCGACATTGAAGTTGGTCAGGCGCAGGCCGTCTGCTGCTATCTGGTCGAGTTCAGGCGTTGCGGCACCGCGGATGATGCCGCCGCCGTTGAAACCCGGCTCACCCCAGCCGAAGTTGTCGAGGAAGATGAGCAGGATGTTGGGCTTATCTTGAGCCACTGCAGCCGGGGCCACACAAAATAAAAGCAGTAAAAGACTCGATCTGAATTTACTCATGTAGTCAGTCCCCATAGGCTTGGAGTGAAAGTGATTTGAAATTATATATGAGCATATCTGTAATGAGTGTAACCGTCTTCAAAGAAACCCATAACTAGAAAACTCTTAACGTCCGCTTTGGGTATGAGTTAACCGTCCGTATAAAAAAAGGCTACCGAAGTAGCCCCTTTTGTTTGTTATTATCTAGAGATGTTCTCAACGTCGTTCAGCATCCAGGTTTTAAACCACTCTTTAGTTTCAGGACGGTATAGACGGAACAGGAAGAACCAGTCGTTAGCGTCTGTAGCACTCTCTGTAGTCACCCAGTTAGCTTCGTAGCCTTTTGGTACTTTGTCCAGGTTAGGAGCGTAGTAAACATCAACAGAACCATCAGCGTTCTTAACCATCTTATCCAGATCTTTAGTAGAAGCACCTACACGATCAACACCTCGGTTGAAGTTCTTGGTCTCCATGTTGTACACGATAGCTGACCAGAAATCTTTTGCCGGTACATCAACAGGAACATTCAGTTTGTAGGTGTCTTTACCGTTAAGCATGTTGCCATCTGAATCACGTAGACCAGTTAGGTAGAAAGTAGCACCACCAAGTTTGCTCGGCAGGAAGGTTACGTAGAAGTATGTCGCTGCACGTTTGTCTACCAGAATCTCTTCGCCATCTTCAAACGGGAACCCCAATTGTGCCTGTGCACCAAAGTTCCAGAATGACCACTCTGAAAGTTTCTTGCCATCCTTAACCCAGAGTGGAGCAACAGTTTCGCCCTCAGTTGTGAACTTCTTCTGCATGTATGAGTACGCAAGCTCTAAGCCTTCAAGTGCAGCTTTCTTCTGAATTGGAGTTGGGCTGAACGCTTCACCTTTTTTGATGCCGATGCTTTGCAGCATTGAGTATACAGCGCGATCTTTCTCACGTATTGGGTTGTTCTGTACAACATCGTTGATGTCTTCGATGAACGTCATGTTGTAGTACGGCAGACAGTCGTAAGCAAGCTTAGTCGCATCCAGATACTCAGTAGGCTCGATATCACCTTTGACAGCTTCATCTAGCGTGTAAATTCTAATCCCTTTAGCGTGTTCACCTGCA
>Ga0180435_10001758_pt1 | contig 22353 bp, 21 predicted proteins | sample SS_ome_3_FD_132467 | JGI IMG/M metagenome (GOLD analysis project Ga0180435, IMG submission 132467) | Hypersaline lake sediment archaeal communities from the Salton Sea, California, USA - SS_3_S_1 metaG | ecosystem: Environmental > Aquatic > Non-marine Saline and Alkaline > Hypersaline >...
TTCCGGGCGCCAACCTGCCGCTGGCAACCCTCGGTACCTTCATCCTGTGGATGGGTTGGTTCGGCTTCAACGGTGGTTCCGTGCTGAAACTGGGCGACATCGCCAACGCCAACTCCGTGGCCATGGTGTTCCTGAATACCAATGCGGCTGCTGCCGGTGGCCTGGTGACTGCACTGGTAGTTGCCCGCCTGATGTTCGGCAAGGCTGACCTGACCATGGCCCTGAACGGTGCCCTGGCCGGCCTGGTAGCGATTACCGCTGAGCCTTCCACCCCGACTGCGCTGGAAGCAACCCTGATCGGTATGGTCGGTGGCTTGATCGTGGTCTTCTCCATCACCATGCTGGATAAGATGAAGATCGACGACCCGGTCGGTGCTATCTCGGTACACGGTGTCGTGGGTCTGTGGGGCCTCCTGGCTGTGCCGCTGACCAACGACGGTGCGAACTTTGTTGGCCAGCTGGTCGGCGCTGCGACCATCTTTGTCTGGGTATTCGCTGCCTCCTTCGTGACCTGGCTGGTGATCAAGATGATCATGGGTATCCGGGTCAGCGAGGAAGAAGAGTACGAAGGTGTGGATCTGGCCGAGTGCGGTATGGAAGCCTACCCTGAGTTTACCGGTGCCAAAGGCAGCGGCCTCTAATCACTGATACTTCCACTGTCTGGGCGGGTGCTTCGGCACCCGCTTTTTTTTGCCTGAAGATCTTTGTCCGAGTGCGTTAAGCTGTGCGCGTTCCTCAAACCGGAAGGTAACGATGCTGCCGCGGATATTCGTTTTGTTGTCTTTGTTTGCTTCGCCCTTGTTGGCGGACCAGACGGTGTATCGCTGGGTCGATGAGAACGGCCAGGTGCACTTTGGGTCCCGCCCCCAGGGTAGCAATGCAGAATCTATCGACGTTCGTACACCCGCGGTTTCGGGCGACCCCGTCAAGAGCGAAAGGGAGCGCGCGGAGGCACGGCGTCGGTTATTGCAGTCTTACGAGCGTGATCGTGAGATCAAGCGCGAGGCAAAACACCAAAGCGACGAAGAACAACGTCGCCGTGACCGGCTTTGTCAGGAATTGAAGCGGCATTGGCGCAACCTGAATCACGGTGGACCCATCTACTACAAAAATGACCAAGGCGGACGCAGGTTTCTCGATGAAAGCGAGCGTCAGGCGGAGAAAGACGATATCTCGAAGCGGATAAAACGAACGTGCCGCTAGTTCTCGCAGCGTAGATTTGCCAGGTCAGGGTTTCCGTGATCGCAGAGGCCACTTCCCGGATGTGGATCGATGGTCCCTCCTGGGGGACGTGTCCATATGCGAGCTGATCAATAGAGATTGAAGACGCGATTGTTAGTTCACAAGTATGCCCGCGACACGTTTTTTCACGCGTGGCAACAGTTCTTCCTCAAGCAACGGGTTGCGCCTTAGCCACAGATTGTTGCGCGGGCTCGGATGCGGCAAGGGGATGGTCTCTGGCCAGTAGTCGCGCCAATGGCGCACCGTCTCGGTTAATGACGGGGGACGTTTACGCTCAGGATAGAGGTGCCAGGCTATCGCGTATTGTCCAACCAGCAGGGTCAGTTCGATATTGGGCAATGCCTTGAGCAGGGGGGCTCGCCAAGTCTGTGCACATTCGGGGCGTGGTGGCAGGTCGCCTGACTTTCCGGTGCCTGGATAGCAAAAGCCCATCGGTAGCAGAGCGATTACGGATTCATCGTAGAAGATGCTGCGGTCGATGCCCATCCAATCGCGCAGGCGATCGCCGCTGGGATCGTTGAAAGGGATGCCGGTCTCGTGCACCCGCCGTCCAGGTGCCTGGCCGACGACCAGAATGCGTGAATTCTCGCTGCCGCGCACTACCGGGTTTGGAGGGTTTGGCAAATGTTCCGCACACAGGGTGCAGGCGCGAATCTGCCTGAAAAGACGCTCGAGTTCGCTCAACACTCGGCCAGTAGGCGATCGATCAATCCCTGCGCCTGGCCAGCATAGCCACCGCCGAAAAGATTCAGGTGATTGAGAATATGGTACAGGTTGTAAAGTTGTCGTCGAACACGGTAGCCGGGGTCGACCGGCCATGCCTCGCGATAGGCCGCGTAGAAGTCGTTGCTGAAACCGCCGAACAGTTCCGTCATGGCAAGGTCTGCCTCGCGGTCGCCGTAGTAGACCGCGGGGTCGAAGATGACCGGGTGTCCCTCGGTATCGAAAGTGATGTTGCCGCCCCACAGGTCGCCGTGCAGCAGCGAGGGTTCGGGGTTGTGATTGATCAGGGCATCAAAACGTAACAGCAATTGTTCCCCGCTACTTTGCAGTCTGCCTCCGTGCCCGTTGCCTGCGGCCAGTTGCAGCTGGAAGCCAAGGCGGTGGTCGCGCCAGAAATCAATCCAGGTATCGGTCCAGTCGTTGCGCTGGTGGGTCGCCCCTATCGTGTTGTTGCGGTGCCAGCCGAAACGTTCCGCGGTATGTCGATGCATGGCGGCAAGTTCGTTCCCGGCCTGCTCCTGGCTGTCGTTGCGCGAGCGGCCGTGCGAAATATAGTCGATGACGATATAGCTCTGGTTTTCGTAGGTTCCAGTGCACAGTGCCTTGGGGACGCGGATCGTTTGCGTGTCGGCCATGGCATTGAGGCCTTCGGCTTCTGCCTCGAACATGTCAATGCGATCGGCATCGTTGATTTTCACAAACCAGTGCTGGCAGCCGTCGGTGAGTTTGAGCGCCTGGTTGATGCAGCCACCACCTACCAGGCTGGGCGGATGCGGTTCAAACGGGGAACCGTTGATGTCGCTGATTTGAGCGGCGATGTGCTGCCACAAATTCATAGCAAAAAACTCGAGGTTGGTACGCTGCTGCGGAACTTCAGTATTGCAGCATATCTCAGCGTGGCAAGGCTGTTTAGCTCAGCCGTTCGTGCAATGGGCTGGTGCGTGGGAAATGCGCGCGCAAAAATTCCATCTGGTCGGCCAGCACGTTGCGTCCTTGCAGGTAGATGTACTCGGCATGAGTCGGTGTGAAAGGTATCGCGAGCAATTGCATGCCTGCTTCTTCCGGGGTGCGGCCGGCCTTGTGGGTGTTGCAGCGGATACAGGCAGTTACGACGTTATTCCAGCAGTCCTCACCGTTCTGGCTGACAGGTGTGACATGGTCGCGCGATAGTTCGCGTTTGTGGAAATGTCCGCCACAGTACAGGCACAGGTGGCCGTCACGCTGGAAAAGCGTCTTGTTGCACAGAGGGGGGGTGTAGCCACGATCCAGCCGATAGTGGGACTGGTGATTGCCGTGGGTAGCGATGATCGAATGCAGGTGCAGACGACTGGGCTCCCGGCTGATGGCATTGATGCCGCCGTGCACCGTTATGATCTCGTCGCCCAAGGTGTAGGCGACCATGTCGAGGAAGTGCAGCTTGACCGCTTGGCGGAAATCGATCCACTCCAGCGGCATCCCCGAGGCATCAGTACGCAGTATCTGTTGCGACAGGTCCAACACGATTTTTCCCGGTCTGTGGGTTTGAACGTTTATGGCATAGATCTGCACCAGGGTTCAAGCCTGTGCGGGTGACGGATCCCTCCCTGACACTGGGGGCGTTGAGCGGTTTTCTGGCATGCGGAACGTTCTTTGGCGTGTATGTCAAGCTTGTTATCAACAAAAAAAGAGGATTCTTGGCGATATCCGCTGCGGTGCCAGGCAGTAGAATATTGGTGGCACCTTGGTTGTCATAAGTTGTTGTTTAAAAAGGGAAAGAATGGCTTGGTAATTTTTTTGTCATTTTGAGTGCAGGCCAATGGATTGCTGGGCTGGCGGCTGATCCACAGGGCCTATCCACAAAGTTATCCACAGGTTCTGTGGATTAATCGCCAAGTGCTTGTTTGCGCAGACAAACCCGGCTGCGGAAGAAGTCGCTGGGGTGCTTACTGCGGGACACGTACAATGCGTGTATGCCGATTTCCCTGCTGCGCGTGGCCCTGCCTGCGCCCCTGCCCAAGCTGTTCGACTACCTGCCGCCAGAAGGTGTACCCAAGCATGGGTGGTCGCCGGGTATGCGCGTGAAAGTGCCTTTCGGTCGGTCCAGCAAGATCGCGGTGGTGGTCGATCTGGTGCAGGACTCGGAAGTGGCGCCCGAGCGCCTGCGTGCTGTCGAGGCCTTTCTCGACGATGCGCCACTGCTGACGCCATCCGACCTGGATTTTCTGCAGTGGGCCGCCGGTTACTACCATCACCCTGTGGGGGAGGTGGTCAGCGCTGCCTTACCGCTACGCCTGCGCAAACAGGCAAACGCTTTGCCCTTGGCGGAAACGCTGTACCGGGTTTGCCAACCTATCGACCAGGTGTTGGCTTCGGTTGCACGGGCGCCACGTCAGCGGGTTGTGCTGCAAGCCCTGCTGGATGCGCCTGGCCAGCAGTTGAGCGATTCGCAGCTGCGCACATCTTGTGAGGACATCGGTGATCCCCTGCGGCGGTTGCTGAAGAAGGGGCTGGTCGAGGCGCACGAGGCCGAGCCGCAGGCGCAGCCGTTTGCGCCGACGCCTGCACATTACGAGCTTCACCCCGAGCAACAACTGGCGATCGATACGGTGCGCGAGGCACTTGGAGGTTTTGGTGCTTTCCTGCTGGAAGGGGTTACCGGCAGCGGTAAGACCGAGGTCTACCTGCAGCTGGCGACTGCCACCTTGGAGCAGGGCCGTTCGGTTATGATCCTGGTGCCGGAGATCTCGCTCACGCCCCAGTTGCAGCAGCGTTTTGCCGAACGGCTTGGAGGCACCGTCAGCGTGCTGCATTCGGGCATGGGCGAGGCAGAGCGCGAGCGCGCCTGGCAGCGTGTGCGCCTGGGACTGAACCGGGTGGTGCTTGGCACTCGCTCGCTGGTGCTCAACCCGGTAGCTGACCTGGGCCTGATCGTCGTCGATGAAGAACACGATACCTCGTTCAAGCAGCAGGAGGGTTTTCGCTACTCGGCGCGTGACCTGGCGCTGGTGCGTGCACAACGCGCCGGATGTCCTGTGGTGCTGGGCAGTGCCACCCCATCGCTGGAGTCGCTGCGCAACGTGCAGTCCGGTCGCTACCGACACCTGCAGCTGACCGAACGCGCCGGCGGTGCGACACCGCCGCGCATCGATCTGCTGGATGTGCGCGATCAGCCACTGCAGTCCGGTCTTTCCGAACCCATGCTCAAGGAGCTGGCGCGTACGCTTGAGGCAGGTGAGCAGGCGATGATCTTTCTCAACCGCCGGGGCTTCGCGCCGGTGCTTGCCTGTTATAGCTGCGGCTGGGTGTCGGATTGCCCGCGTTGCGACGCCCACCAGACAGTGCATCGTGCCTCCAATCTATTGTGGTGCCACCACTGCGGTTCGCAACGACGCGTACCGCAGGTGTGCCCGGAGTGCGGTGAGGCTGACCTGCACCCGCTGGGGCAGGGCACCGAGCAGGTCGAATCCTTCCTGGCCGAGCGATTTCCCGAGGTGCCGCTGATCCGCGTCGATCGCGATGCCACCGCGCGCAAGGGCAGCCTCGACAAGTTGCTGGCGCAGGTGCACGAGTCCGAAGCCGCGCTGCTGGTGGGAACCCAGATGCTGGCCAAGGGACATCATTTTCCGCGCGTCACCCTGGTCGGGGTGATGGATGCGGATGGCGGCCTGTTCAGTGCCGACTTCCGTGCCACTGAACGCATGGCACAGCTGCTGATGCAGGTGGCCGGGCGCGCAGGGCGTGGCGAGCGCCCCGGACGTGTACTGATTCAGACGCGTTACCCCGAACATCCCCTGTTACAGACACTGGTCAGGCATGGTTACGACGCCTTTGCCCAGGCGGCGTTGGTCGAGCGCAGCGAAGCGGAGTTTCCTCCGTTCAGCTACCAGGCCCTGCTGCGCGCGGAGGCCAACAGGCCGGAGCCGCCGGTGGCGTTCCTGCAGCAGGTGACCGATTGGATTCGCACGATCCCGGGCGCACGGGTCGAGCTGTGGGGCCCTGTGCCGGCGCCGATGGCGCGGCGGGTCGGGCGTTTTCGCGCCCACCTGCTGATCCAGGCAGAGGGGCGCGAGCAGCTGCACCCGGTGCTCAGCCAGCTGCAGCAGTACCTGGGGGAGTGGAAAGAGGCACGCAAGGTGCGCTGGAGCCTGGACGTCGATCCGGCGGATACCTACTGATCTGCCGACCCTTAACTGGTCGCCCCATGCCGCTTCTTGTTATCCTTCGCGGCCTCGTTTTTTCAAAGCCTTATCCCGATGAAGTCCAAGATTGCCGACCTGGTGCGCGCTGCCCTGCAGACCCTGAGCGAACAGGGTGTCCTTGCCGCTGACGATATCCGTGAGCCCGTGATTGAGCGTGCCCGCGATGCCGCGCATGGTGACTTCGCCACCAATGCTGCGATGGTCAACAGCAAGGCCGCCAAGATGAAGCCGCGCGACCTGGCTGAAAAGGTGGTCGATGCGATACCGGCTTCTGAACTGTTGTCCGAGGTTTCCATTGCCGGCCCGGGCTTTATCAACTTCCGTCTCGCCAGCGACGCGCACCTGGCCGTGGTCAGCAATATCCTGGAGCAGGGGGAGCAGTTCGGTCGCTCCGGTTTCGGTGCCGGTAAGAAGGTGCAGGTGGAGTTCGTCTCGGCCAACCCGACCGGTCCGCTGCACGTCGGCCATGGCCGTGGCGCGGCCTATGGTTCTGTGGTGGCGGACCTGCTTGAAGCTGTGGGTTTTGACGTGCATCGCGAGTACTACGTTAACGATGCCGGCCGCCAGATGGATATCCTCGCCACCAGCGTGTGGCTGCGTTACCTGGAGCTGCAAGAGCCGGCCTTTGGCGAGCGCTTCCCGAGCAATGGTTACAAGGGCGACTATGTGCAGGATATCGCCGCGACCTTGCACCGCGAGCATGGCAATGCTTATTTCCATGACGCAGAAGAGGTCTATACAGACATCCCTGCCGACGAACCACAGGGCGGCGACAAGGAACAGCATATCGATGCCCTGATCGGGCGCGCCAAGCAGCTGTTGGGCGACAATCGTTATCGCTTCGTGTTTGAGCTGGGCCTGAACGTGATCCTCGATGATATCCGCGAGGACCTGGAGTTGTTCGGGGTGAAGTTCGACGAGTGGTACTCGGAGAAGACGCTGGTCGAGTCCGGCGCGGTCAACAAGTGTATCGACCGCCTGCGCGAGTCCGGCCACATGTACGAGAAAGGCGGCGCCTGGTGGTTCAAGTCGACCGACTTCGGCGATGAGAAAGACCGTGTGGTGGTGCGTGACAACGGCCAGACCACCTACTTCGCCTCCGATATTGCTTACCATCTGGACAAGCTTGAGCGCGGCTTTGAGCGTGTGATCGACGTCTGGGGTGCCGACCACCATGGCTATGTGCCGCGTGTGAAGGCCGCGATGCAGGCCATGTCGCTCGACCCTTCGAAGCTTGACGTGCTGTTGGTGCAGTTTGCGGTGCTCTACGAGGGTGGTCAGAAGAAGCAGATGTCCACTCGTTCCGGCGAATTCGTCACCCTGCGGGAGCTGCGCAAGGATGTCGGTGCTGATGCAGCACGCTTCTTTTACGTGATGCGCAAGAGCGAGCAGCACCTCGACTTTGATCTGGACCTGGCGCGGTCGCAGTCCAACGAAAACCCCGTCTACTATGTGCAGTACGCGCACGCGCGCATCTGCTCGGTGCTGCGCCAGGCGGAGGAAAAGGGCATCAGCACCGAGCTGACCGCCGGCAGCGAGAATCTGCAGCAGTTGACCGAGCAGCACGAGCAGGACCTGCTCAAGGACCTGGCGCGCTACCCTGAGGTGGTGCACAACGCCGCCATGAATGAGGAACCGCACCAGTTGACGCACTTCCTGCGCGACCTGGCCAACGACCTGCACACCTACTACAACGCACACCAGTTCCTGGTGGAAGATGGCTTGGTGCGCGATGCGCGGCTCAAGCTGGTGCTGGCCACCCGCCAAGTGCTGGCCAACGGCCTGGGCCTGATCGGCGTGAGTGCGCCGGAACAGATGTAAACAAGGCTAAGCAGCACACGGTTCATTAGCATGCCCCGCGATTACAAGTACCGCGCATCAGCAAAGAAAAAGAAGCAGAGCACTCCGGCCTGGCTGTGGATGCTGGCCGGCCTGATTGTCGGCGCGTTCGTGATGGGGCTGGCCTGGCTGAAGCTCGAGTCGGAGGATCCGAATGGTCAGGAGTGGGTCGGGGCCAAGCCGGATCGCCAGCCGCAACGTGTAGAGCCGAAAAAGTCGGTGGAGGTGCCGCCGCACAAGCCGCGCTTCGAGTTCTACGACAAACTCGGCCGCCAGGAGGTGTTGGTGCCGGACGAGCAACTCGACCTGCGCAGCGAAGTCGAAAAGACTGCGCGCTACGAGGTGCAGGTGGGTTCCTTCGTCAAGTCAGCCGACGCGGAACGTCTTAAGGCGGAACTGGCGCTGCTGGGGATCGAAACCCGTGTGGCGGAGGCCCGGATCGCACCCGGCAAGGTGCGTTACCGAGTGATAGCCGGCCCCTTCCTTGGCCGTTCCGAATTGGACAAGGTGCGCGGGCAACTCAAGTCCAATGGCCACAGCAGTCTGCTGGTGCGCGTCATCAACTGAGACCGTCGATCTGCGCAGCTGCTTCGGCTGTTTACTTCGACGGAATTTCCGAGCCGCCCGCCTCGCGGGTCAGCCAGGACCGCACCTGGGCCAGCAACAGCTCACTTTGATTGGCGAAGAAGTGGTCGGCACCAGCCACCTCTGTCTGGCGGTAACGTTGGTTCTTCGCATCGCGCGCCGCCAGGCGTCTTTCCCTGGCGGTATCCTTGACCTGCGGCAGGTCGAGTTCGCCGTACAGGTCGAGAATCGGCAGATTGATCTTGCGTAGCGCTGCCAGATTGCCGGTTGTTCGATCGGAGGGGTCCGCGCTCATGCCGATTGCCACGAATGCCTGCACCTGCTTAGGCTGGCGGTTGGCCAGGAAGTGAGCTGCCATGCGGGCGCCGTGGCTGTGCGCAACGATCGCCACGTTGAGGATATTGCGTTGCTTGAGAAACTCCAGCGCAGCATCGATACGCGGTGCCGCCTCGGGAACGGTGGTGTCCCATTCACTTTCGCTGGCACCCTCACGCGCCACCGGCACCTGGATCGACAGCGTTTCCCAGCCATGTTCCGGCAGACCGATGCGCAGAGGTTGGACCACGTCGACCCAGTCCGGATTTGCGCCGAGACCGTGCACCACGATGACGCCACCCAGGGCGGGTGACTGTTCGGTGCGCATGTAGATGCTGAGAAACTCGTGTGCCCCATCTTTCAGGTAGATGGGCTCGCCGTCGAAGATGGCGTCTTCAATCTGCTCAGCGATGCGTTTCTCGCGTGCCAGGTCAGCGCTCAAGGCGATGGATGGAAACAGCAAAAGAGCGAGAAAAACGCGATTTATCAATGGCATGAGAGCTTTTGTCCTGTCTGGCTGCAAAGCGGCGGGCTTTCCGGTACAGTGGCGCGTCGAATTTTTAGAACCGCCTTGCGGGGCGGCTTGTTTCAGATTTTAGCGCCGGCTGCGCCGGTGGGGAGCAAAAAGCATGGCAGATTACGCGATTGCACCGTCCATTCTTTCGGCTGACTTCGCCAAGTTGGGCGAGGAAGTCGACAATGTCCTGGCCTCCGGTGCCGACATCGTCCACTTCGACGTCATGGACAATCATTACGTGCCGAACCTGACCATCGGTCCGCTGGTTTGCGACGCACTGCGCAAGCATGGCGTAACCGCACCGATCGACGTGCACCTGATGGTCAAACCGGTCGACCGCATCATCCCGGACTTCGCCGCAGCCGGCGCGACCTACATCACCTTCCACCCGGAAGCGTCGGAGCACGTCGACCGCACCCTGCAGCTGATCAAGAATGAAGGTTGCAAGGCCGGGCTTGTATTCAATCCGGCTACCCCGTTGGATGTACTCGAGTATGCCCTGCCTGCCTGCGACATGGTGTTGCTGATGTCCGTTAACCCGGGCTTTGGTGGCCAGGCCTTCATCCCGTACGTGCTGGACAAGGCGCGCGCGGTACGCAAGATGATCGACGACCAGGGGCTGGATTGCCGCCTGGAGATCGACGGTGGCGTGAAGGCAGAAAACATCGCCGAAGTGGCGGCTGCAGGTATCGATACCTTCGTTTCCGGTTCCGGTATTTTCGGCAAGCGCAACGAAGACGATCCCAACAAGTACGACGGCATCGTCAAGCAGATGCGTGACGAGTTGGCGAAGGTCTAAGACCTGCTGGTTTCGCAAGCTGCGTCCTGAAGGGCGGGTCTGTAGACTCGCCCTTTTTTGTGGCTACAGCATCGGAGTAGGAGTCCTGCATGAGCATCCGCAAACCCAAGATGATACTCATCGACGTTGATGGCACCCTGGTGGATAGCGTTCCCGACCTGGCCTATTGCGTGGACGAATTGATGAAAGTCCTGGGGCGTGAGCCACACGGCGAGGCGAAGGTACGCGACTGGGTTGGAAACGGCGTGGAGCGCCTGTGCCGCCGCGCTTTGATAGGCCAGCTCGATGGTGAGCCTGCAGATGAGGACTTCGACAAGGCCTACCCGATTTTCCTCGATCTATATGCGGAGAATACCTCCAAGCGTTCCCGCCTGTACCCGGGCGTGCGCGAAGGCCTGGACTACCTGAAATCGCAGGGCTATCTGCTCGGCTGCGTGACCAACAAGGCGGCGCAATTCACCATCCCGTTGCTCAAGGATCTGGGCATTCACGACGAGTTTGGGATCGTGGTTTGCGGAGACACCCTGCCGGTGAAAAAGCCCGACCCGCAGCCTTTGTTGCACGCTGCGGAGCACTTTGGCGTCAATGCAGAAGACTCGCTGATGCTTGGGGATTCGCAGAGTGATGTGAAGGCAGCGCGTGCCGCCGGGTTTCAGATCATCTGCATGAGCTACGGTTACAACCACGGTGAAGATATTCGCCACTACGATCCGGATGCGGTGATCGATTCCATGGTGGAGTTGCAGCGCCTGATCTGAAGGCGCGAAAGTCTATCGGACCGGTGCAGCGGTTTGAGAGATAATGCCCACTGTCATTTACTTCAGTGGACTTATCCATGATCCGAGCCGTACCTCTGTTTGTCCTGCCATTGGTCATCTACAACGTGATGATGATGACTGGCGATATCGATGCCTCGCTGGCATCTGTGCTGTTTTCCGTGAACCTGATGTCCGGGGCGACCTGGTCGTTCAACGTGCACGATGCCTTCGTGATCGGTGGCGTGCTCGTGTTGTATTTCGAGATATTCAAGGCGACCGGTACCGGCTTGGCTTCGGTATTGGATCACACCATGTCGATGCTGGTGTTCATTGTTTTCCTGGTCGAGTTCCTGGTAGTCGATAGCTGTGGTACATCGACATTCTTTGCGCTTGCGCTGATGGCTTTGTTGGACGTGATCGCGGGCTTTACCGTCTCGATCGTCGCTGCCCGGCGCGATTTCGCTGTTGGCGGTAATGGAGGGATTGGCTGAAGCGGTTTTCAGGATTGCGCGCAAAGAAAAAGCCCCGCATCGAAAGATGCGGGGCTTTTTTCGTAGTTCAGACCGGGTCTGAATTACTGGGCAGCCGGAGCAACCGGAGCTTGAGGAGCTACCGGAGCAGCCATCGGAGCGCCGTAGTAGTACGGGTTGGACTCGTAGCCGTAGCCAGAGAAGTCACCAGCGGTGTTGCCGTTGCCACGGAAGTCGCCAGCGGAGCGGCCCTTACCGGTGAAGTCCATGGAGAAGGTGGCTTCGCCTTCGCCAGTGCCGTTGCCAACCATGTCAGCGGCGCCGTTGTAGTTGCCGGTGGCAGAACCGTTGGAAGAATCCCAGGAATCCCAGAAAGCGGAAGCTTGGGCAGAAGCGATGATGGCAGCGATAGCGATGATCTTTTTCATGATGATCTCCAAAAATTCAAAGGTGAAAAATCTTTGACGAATGGGCTGCGAGGCAGTCATTGCGTCGATGGAGAGTAGTATATAAGCAGATACTTAAATGTCAATATGCTTTTGGGAAAAATGTGTGGTGGCTGCCGTTTGTCCGTCTCCATGATCATGGATGCTATGCGGCGGACAAAGAAAAAGCCCCGCATCTTTCGATGCGGGGCTTTTTTCGTAGTTCAGACCCGGTCTGAATTACTGGGCGGCCGGAGCAACCGGAGCCTGCGGAGCCATCATCGGCGCACCGTAGTAAGGGTTGGACTCGTAGCCGTAGCCAGAGAAATCACCAGAAGTATCGGCGTTGCCTTTGAAGTCGCCAGCGGTGCGACCCTTGCCGGTGAAGTCCATGGAGAAGGAAGCTTCGCCTTCACCAGTGCCGTTGCCAACCATGTCGCCAGCACCGTTGTAATTACCGGTGGCGGAACCGTTGCTGGAATCCCAGAAAGCAGAAGCCTGGGCAGAAGCGATGATGGCAGCGATAGCGATGATCTTTTTCATGACGATCTCCAAAAATTTTGTTTCAGTATTCGAACCTGACGAGGTGCGAATACTGCTATGCAGCTCGTCGTTGATGGAAAGTATATAAGCAAATACTAAAATGTCAATATGCTTCCGCAAAAAATGCCTATACAGCACGACCGTTTGGATCGAAAATGGCGGAACCCCTTGGACTTATTGACGTTTTTGGATATGGTGCAGCCCTCAGGATATTAACGATGACCCCGGACATGGCTGCTTTTTTCCGCAAACAGGCAATAAACACAGGATCGCGATGGCGCCTCTGGCACTGATTTCGCGTTTTTTCTGTATTTGTCCGTTTGGAGCATCCAATGACCCCCGAAAAGTTCGAGGCCCTGAAAGGCCAGGGTTTTAACCGTATTCCTGTCGTCCGCGAGGTTCTGGCCGACCTCGACACCCCGCTGAGTGTCTACCTGAAACTGGTGCAAGGGCCATACGGCTACCTGTTCGAGTCAGTGCACGGTGGCGAGAAGTGGGGGCGCTACTCGATCATCGGCCTGCCGTGCCGAACCCGTCTGCGGGTCAATGGACAGCAGGTGACCCTGGAGGCTGACGGGGTGGCCAAAGACAGCTTCGAGGTCGAAGATCCACTGACTTATGTCGAGCAGTTCCGCGCCCGGTTCAAGGTGCCGGAGCTGGAAGGCCTGCCGCGTTTCTATGGGGGGCTGGTCGGCTACTTCGGTTACGACACCATTTCTTATATCGAGCCGCGCCTGCGCAACCCGGAAAAGCCGGATCCCCTGGAGACACCTGATATCCTGCTGATGGTGTCTGACGAGGTGGTGGTGTTCGATAACCTCAGTGGGCGCATGTTCATTGTGGTGCATGCCGATATCGAGGCGGGACAGACTCTCGAGGATACCCAGGCACGTATCAACGAGCTGCATGCTGCCATGCAGGTGGGTGCGCCGCGGCATGCCCCGCAGTCGGTGCGTCGCATCAGCGAGAGCGATTTCGTCTCCGGTTTCACCGAGGCAGGATTCAAGTCGGCGGTCGAACGGATCAAGCAGTACATTCTTGACGGTGACTGCATGCAGGTGGTGATCTCGCAGCGCCTGAGCATTCCGTTCAATGCGCGCCCGCTGGATCTGTATCGTGCGCTGCGTGGCCTGAATCCGTCGCCTTACATGTATTTCTTGGATCTGGACGACTTCCAGATTGTCGGCTCTTCGCCTGAGATCCTGGTGCGCCTGGAGGATGGCGAAGTGACGGTCCGCCCGATCGCCGGTACGCGGCGTCGCGGTCACACCGAGGCCGAGGACCTGGCCCTGGAAAAAGAGTTGCTTGGCGACCCGAAGGAACTGGCCGAGCACCTGATGCTAATCGACCTGGGGCGCAATGACACCGGTCGCGTGGCCGAGATCGGCAGCGTCAAGTTGACCGACAAGATGGTGGTGGAGCGATATTCACACGTGATGCATATCGTCTCCAATGTCACCGGCCAGTTGCGTGAAGGCATGAGTGCGATGGATGTGCTGCGTGCGACCTTCCCTGCAGGTACCGTTTCAGGTGCACCGAAGATCCGCGCGATGGAAATTATCGACGAGTTGGAACCGGTCAAGCGGGGCGTGTACTCGGGAGCGGTCGGTTACCTGGCATGGAACGGTAATATGGATACGGCAATCGCCATCCGCACTGCGGTGATCAAGGATGGCCAGCTGAATATCCAGGCCGGTGCAGGGGTGGTGGCGGATTCCATCCCCGACCTCGAATGGAAGGAGACCATGAACAAGGGGCGCGCGGTATTCCGCGCGGTGGCGCTGGCCGAGGCTGGTCTTGAAACCAAAAATGAAGGGGAGGCCTGATCATGCTGCTGATGATCGACAATTACGACTCCTTCACCTTCAACATCGTGCAATATTTCGGGGAGCTGGGCGCAGATGTGCATGTCTACCGAAACGACGAGATTACCGTCGAGCAGATTGCCGAACTCAACCCCGAGCACCTGGTGATCTCGCCGGGGCCGTGTACCCCGACCGAGGCGGGCGTTTCGGTCGAGGCGATCAAGACCTTTGCCGGCAAGCTGCCTATCCTGGGCGTGTGCCTGGGGCATCAATCCATTGGCCAGGCCTTCGGAGGCAACATCGTGCACGCGCGCGAGGTGATGCATGGCAAGACCTCGCCCATGTTCCATGCGGATACCGGCGTGTTCAGCGATCTTCCGAACCCGTTCCAGGCAACCCGCTATCATTCGCTGGTTATCGACCGGACGACCCTGCCGGACTGCCTGGAGGTGATCGCCTGGACCGAGCGTGATGGCGATATGGACGAGATCATGGGCGTGCGCCACAAGGAGTTCGATATCCAGGGGGTTCAATTCCACCCGGAGTCTATCCTGACCGAGCATGGCCACCAGATGCTGAAGAATTTCCTGGACGGCAAATAACTCGCAGCGGTCCGGCTCTGGCCGGCCGGTGCACATCAATTGGGGGATTTCGAATGAACATGTCACAGGCCATCAACCAGGTGCTGCAGCGCCAGGACCTGAGCGCAGAGCAGATGACCGAGGTGATGCGCACCATCATGACCGGCGGTGCCACCGATGCGCAGATCGGTGGCTTCCTGGTCGGCCTGCGCATGAAGGGCGAGACAGTGGCCGAGATCACGGCTGCGGCCTCGGTGATGCGCGAACTGGCCAGTGGCGTGGACATCGGTGGTCTGCCCAACGCGGTAGACATTGTCGGCACTGGCGGTGACGCCTCGGGTACCTTCAATGTCTCGACCGCGAGCATGTTTGTCGCGGCAGCTGCGGGCTGCCACGTGGCCAAGCATGGCAACCGCTCGGTTTCGAGCAAGTCCGGTAGTGCGGATGCGCTGGAAACTGCCGGCATCAACCTGATGTTGTCGCCCGAACAGGTTGGCCAGTGCGTACGCGAGGTTGGTGTCGGCTTCATGTTTGCGCCCGGGCATCACAGTGCCATGAAGCATGCCATCGGCCCGCGCAAGGAAATGGCGGCGCGCACCGTGTTCAACGTGCTTGGCCCGCTGACCAATCCAGCCGGCGTGCCCAACCTGGTGCTGGGTGTATTCAGCGATGAGTTGATCGAGCCAATGGCCGAGGTGCTCAAGAACCTCGGTGCCGAGCATGTGCTGGTGGTGCATTCGCGTGACGGTCTGGACGAGATCAGCATCGGCGATGAGACTGACGTGGCGGAGCTTAAAGACGGTGCAATCAGCCGCTTTGTCATCAAGCCGGAAGACTTTGGCCTGACCCGTACCCCGATCAGCCAAATTACTGCGTCCGGGCCGGAGCAGAGCGTGGCCATGATCCGCGACCTGCTTGGTGGCAAGGAAGGCCCGGCACGCGACATCGTTGCCATGAATGGCGGTGCTGCGATCTACGCGGCAGGCCTGGCCGATAGCCTCGCGGCCGGCGTGGAGCGCGCGCAGCAGGTGCTCGACAGCGGTGACGGTTTGGCACGCCTGAACCAGCTGGCTGAACTGTCCCAGAGTTTCAAGAAAGACTGATGGCCCCGCATTCTGACAAGACCCCCGATATTCTGAAAAAGATCGTCGCTCGCAAGCACCAGGAGATCGCTGAGCGTTCCAGCAAGGTCTCCCAGAAGGAGCTGCAGGCGCGCCTGCGCGATGCCGATGCGCCGCGTGGCTTTGTCGATTCGCTGCTGGCCAAGGTCAACGCCGGGAAGTCCGGTGTAATCGCAGAGATCAAGAAGGCTTCGCCCTCAAAGGGGGTGCTGCGCGAGAATTTCCGCCCGGCCGATATCGCGCGCAGTTATGCCGCCAACGGTGCGGCCTGCCTGTCGGTACTGACCGATGTGGACTTCTTCCAGGGTGGCGATGCCTATCTGCAGGAAGCGCGCGCCGCTTGCCAATTGCCGGTTATCCGCAAGGATTTCATCGTTGACCCTTACCAGGTGTACGAGGCACGTGCTATCGACGCTGATTGCATCCTGCTGATCGTTGCCTGCCTGGAAGACGGACAGATGCGTGAGCTCAACGACCTGGCGCACCAGCTGGGTATGGACGTACTGGTCGAGGTGCACGATGGCGAGGAACTGCAGCGTGCGCTGGCGATGCCCGGACGCATGGTCGGCATCAACAACCGCAACCTGCGGACCTTCGATGTGAGCCTGCAGACTACCCTGGATCTGTTGCCAGGCATTCCGGAGCAGCGCCTGGTGGTGACCGAGAGCGGCATCCATACACCGGCTGATGTGCAGGTGATGCGCGAACACCAAGTGAATGCCTTCCTGGTCGGCGAGGCTTTTATGCGTGCTGACGAGCCGGGTGAAAAACTGGCGGAACTGTTCGCGTGACAGCTGCGCGCTAGCTTTCGAGGCCAAGCATCATCGGCCGGTCGGTGCCGTTGGCCCATTGCTGCACCACCATTCCCTTTATCACCTCTAGGTTGCAGGCCTCGCTGTTGCGCAATGCCTCCGGGACGTGGGATTTCAGAATCTCGATGACACCCTCGGTCTCGTTACTTCGTGCATAACGGGTGGAGGTTTGCGAAAATCCGTACTCGGCGTCGTACAGGTCGAGCAGGATGCGGTCTACCGGCTCAACCCCGCCGGCGTGGTCGAATACCGCGCGGTTTTCCGCGAATTCTGCTTGGCTGACCCACAGGCAGAGCGATGGGTTGATGATGGTCAGCCCGTGCTTGTGGGTCATCATGTAGGACCACAGCTTGAAAGCCTCGATCTCGATCAGGCGGGTGCTTACCTCTTTGAAGCGATTGACGACATCGCAGCGCACCAGTTTCTGGCTTTCGTTGAACGGAGTCATCGGTGTTTCCATTGGGGTATGTCGTGTGGCTCAGTGGCTTTCATCGACGCCATCCTTGACGGAGAGTTCCTCAATCCAGTTCTGTCGCTGCAACAGCGAGTTTAACTTTTCGGGCGGGAGCGGGCGGCTGAACAGGTAGCCCTGGCCCAGGTTGCAGCCAGCCTGATGCAGGAAGGCCAGTTGTTGCCGGGTCTCGATACCTTCGCCGACGATCTCGAGTTGCAGGCTTTTCCCCAGCGCGATAACTGCCTGGGTGATCGCCATGTCGTTGTTGTCGTCGGGGATGTCGCGTACGAAGGAACGATCGATTTTCAGCCGGTGTATCGGCAGCGATTTGAGATAGGCAAGCGAGGAGTAGCCCGTGCCGAAATCGTCGATGGTCAGGGTGACCTGACGTTCGCGCAACTGTTGCAGGGTGGGAATGGCTTCTTCCGTGTCACCCATCACGAAGCTCTCGGTGAGTTCCAGTTCCAGCACGGACGGCGGGACACGGGTCTCCTGCAGCACCCTGTCAAGCGTGTCAACGAGGTTGCCGCCGGAGATCTGTTTGCCCGAGATGTTGATGGCCATGCGTCCGAATTCCAGTCCCTGGTCGAGCCATGTTCGTGCCTGGGTGCAGGCTTGCAGCAGAATCCAATGCCCTAGCGGGATCATCAGGTCGGAGGCTTCCGCGATGGGAATAAAACGATCGGGTGTTATCTGGGTGCCATCGGGGCGGGTCCACCTGAGCAGTGCTTCAAGCCCCTCGAGGCGCCCGCTTTGCAGGTTGATCTGCGGCTGGTAATGAAGCGAAAGCTCCTCGTTCTTCAATGCCTCACGTAGCCAGGTTTCCACCTGCATGCGTTCGAAGGCCTTCTGGGTCAGTTCCTTGGTGTAGAAGTTGTAGGTATTACGACCTTCCGATTTTGCCAGGTACATTGCGGCGTCGGCGTTGCGCATCAGGATGCTGTTGTCTTCGCCGTCGTCAGGAAACAGGCTTACGCCAAGGCTGGCTGTGACCCGGATTGATTGTCCGGAAATGCTGAACTGACGGTCGAATGCATGCAGAACTTTCTCGATGATCTGAATGATGGCTTCGGAGTGCTCGATGTCTTCAATCAGCAGCACAAACTCGTCGCCGCTGATGCGTGCCACGGTGTCATCGCTACGCATGATCGTGCGCAGTAGTCGGGCAATTTCCTTCAGCAAGTCGTCACCTGCTTTGTGTCCGAGGCTGTCGTTAACGTTTTTGAAGTTGTCGAGATCAAGGAAGATGACCCCAAGCTTTTTACCGAATCGCCGTGCGCGTGCGATGGCATGCTCCATTCGCACGTCCAGCAAAACGCGGTTCGGTAGGTCGGTCAGCGGATCGTGATGGGCCAGGTGGCCGAGGCGTTCCTCTGATTTCTTGAGTGCGCTGATGTCCGAATACACGGCAACAAAGTTGATTGGTTCGTGCTGCTCATCGCGGATCGCAGTGATCGATGCCAGGGTGGGGATCAGGCTGCCATCGCGGCGCTTGTTCCAGATTTCGCCGCGCCAGAAATCCCGCTCGAGGAGCGACTGCCACATCAGTTCATAGAATTGCTTGTCCTGTTTTCCTGATTTGAGCAGTCGAGGGTTCTCGCCGATAACCTGGTCGCTTGCAAAGCCCATGATGCGGGTGAAGGCCGGATTGATGTCGATGATGCGGCCTTGCGCATTGGTGACCATGATGGCCTCGCCGCTGCTCTCGAACACGGTGGCCAACTGCTTCAGCTGCCTTTCGTTTTGTTTGCGCTCGGAGATATCCGTGGCAATGCCGCAGATGCCGTAGGTTTCGCCGGAATCGTTTTTCAAAGGGAATTTGATTGACAGGTAGTCACGCAGACCGTCTGCGTGTGGTGCCTGCTCGTCGGAAGTAATAGCGTGTCCCACCTTCAGCACCTGTCGGTCATGTTCGCTGAGGCGCCTGGCGATTTCTTCCGGGAACAGGTCGAAATCGGTTTTTCCGGTAATGTCATCGCGGCCAAGCCCGGAGAAATTCTCGTACGCCGTGTTGGCGAGGCGGTAGCTGCCGTCAAGATTCTTTACGTAGATGATGGATGGTGCGTTATCGACAATCGCCTGCAGTTGCGCCTCGGAATCCTTGATGCCTGTCAGCAGGGTCTGATTGTCTTCCAGCAGCTTGTGCAGTGTTTGGGTGCCGACGAGGATACGCCCGGTCGCCGGGTTGATGATCAGGCGTGTGATCCAGATGCCGAGGAAGGTCAGGCACAGAAACGCGAGTAACACGTAGACGGCCTGGCTTGCGGCCGGAGCATGGAATTCCTCGAGGTCGCTCGCGAAGTTGAGTACCCAGTCGGTATCTTTGATGTGCTGGCTGGCGAGAATGCGCTGCCGTTCTTTGCTGACGATTGGGCTACTGCCTTGCGGGTTTTGCAGGGCCTGTTGGGTTTGTTGCAGCAGCATTTGTGGTTCGATGCGGGTCGCCACGTCACCATGTACCAGAAATGCCTGCAGGCCTTCGGTGTGCAGCTTGTTGATCTGTACGCGACCTGTCCCATCGTGACGATCGAAAAAACTGTTGATAACGGATTTGAGGCGGGAAGTCCCGAACAGCGCGATGTCGGTTCCCACGATTTCCTGCTTGCGGTTCCTTATCGGTGCGCTGGCGACCAGGTACTGCTGCTTGTCGCGCGTGAAGACACTCCCGATGGCCGGTGAGTCGCCCACGTGCCCCTCGGGCCAATGCTGCTCTGGGATCGTCTGCCCGACCTGGATCAGACCTTTTCCGTTCGGTCCCAGGCGATTGATGCCAATGATATCCGGCGTGAGGTTCAGCACGTCCTGGAGCTTGGGGCGGCTGAAGCTGATCAACTGTTCGAGGCTGATTTCCCGGTTGTTGTATCTTTCCAGTTCCTGGCGAATTCGTGTGCGACTGGTGATCTGCACCACGGTGTTCTTGATGCGCGAGACTTCGGAATCGAGCGCGGCGGAAACAAGCTCGGTATTGAACAGCAGCTGTTGAGACAGGTTGTCAGTGTGGGCTTTGTAAAGGAGCACGGCCGAGAGGCTGCCCACCAGGATGCTGGTCAGCAGAATCCCCAGAATGCCCCCCCAATGCAGCCGGCGTTGCAGGCGCTCGGCATGTCGGGGGTCGAACGTCGTCAGCTTTTCCTCTTTCAGTGCCATGACCCGTCTCACCCAATGTACTGGGAGGGTATCGGCTGGGAAGGGCGTTCCTTTAGCGGCGAATGGCGCCGGTTCGCGCTGATGCCGGCACGGGGATCAGCGGGTGCCGAAAACGACGATGGTTTTGCCGGTTACGCTGATCAGCCCGCGCTCTTCGAGATCTTTGAGTACACGACCGGCCATTTCGCGAGAACAACCGACGATCCGGCCGATTTCCTGGCGGGTGATACGAATTTGCATCCCATCGGGGTGGGTCATTGCATCGGGTTGCTTGCACAGTTCCAGCAAGGTGCCGGCAATACGGCCGGTCACATCGAGGAAGGCCAGGTGGCTGACCTTCTGGCTTGTGGCTACAAGGCGTTCGGTCATCTGCCGGCCGATGGCGTACAGAATATCTTTTGCGTGCGGTTGCAGTTCGTTTTCGAACAGGCCTTCCAGCTTGGAATAGGAAATTTCGGCCAGTTCGCAGGCAGTGCGGGTCCGGACGGTCACGGAACGGGTCGGCTGCGGCAGGAACATTCCCATCTCGCCAATGAACTCGCCCTTGTTAAGGTATGTCAGGATGATTTCGCGGCCGTCGTCGTCTTCCATCAGCACGGTAACCTGGCCGTCGACCAGGTAAAAAACGCTGTCGGAGGGGTCCCCGGGGTGGATGAAATCGGTTTTCGCCGGGTAGCGTCGGCGGTGACAGTGGGCGAGAAAAGGCTTGAGCCACCCTGGCTCCTGGGGTGGAGGTTTTACAACACTGCCTGAGGTTATTTGTGTCATCTTGTCTTGTTGTCGGCCATTCCCATATGAGACAGCAGGTCGGAAAAAGCGTTCCCGAGAGTCTACCGCTCCTTGGGCGATTCTAGGCACGCTGCGCGGCGTTGTCGAACTATGCTAGCCTGCGCTGTCATTTTTTGTGAGCCAGTTCCAGATGAAAGCACGTGTTAAATGGGTAGAGGGCGCGATGATGGTAGGCGAGTCCGGCAGCGGGCACGCGGTGGTCATGGACGGGCCTGAAGAGCATGGTGGTCGCAATCTCGGGGTGCGGCCGATGGAGATGCTGTTGCTTGGCATGGGCGGTTGCAGCGAGTTCGACGTGGTACACATTCTGCGTAAGTCCCGCCAGGCCGTGGATTTCTGCGAAGTGGAACTGACCGCCGAGCGGGCTGACAAGGAGCCGAAGGTATTCACCAGGATCCACGCGCATTTCCGCGTCGGTGGCCAGGGGTTGACCGAGAAAGCGGTGCAGCGGGCGGTCATGCTGAGTGCGGAAAAATTCTGCTCGGCCTCCATCATGCTCGGAGCGATGGCCAAGATCACCCACGATTTCGAGATCGTAGAGGGATAAAATTACTTTCCCGGTTTTGGGTTTTCGGGTAACTTCCCCGCCCCTTTGTGTCGAGGCTAAAGTCGATGCGCGCTTCGCGAATGAAATTGCACGGGTTCAACAATCTCACCAAGACCCTCAGCTTTAACATTTACGACATCTGTTACGCCAATACGCCGGCGCAGGTGAAGGAATACATCAAGTACATCGACGAGGTGTACAACGCGGAGCGTCTTACACACATTCTGCACGATGTGAGCGAGATCATTGGCGCCACTGTCCTGAACGTGGCGCGCCAAGACTACGAGCCAGAGGGTGCCAGTGTGACCATGTTGATCTCCGAGGAGCCGGTGGTGGCGCAGGAGATATCCAACACCGAAGCCCCCGGCCCGCTGCCCGACGCCATCGTTGGTCACCTGGACAAGAGCCACCTGACCGTGCACACCTACCCGGAAAGTCACCCGGACAGCGGCATCTCGACCTTCCGCGTGGATATCGATGTCTCCACCTGTGGGCGTATTTCGCCACTGAAGGCCCTGAACTATCTGATCCACAGTTTCGATTCGGACATCGTCATCATGGATTACCGGGTGCGCGGCTTCACGCGTGACGTGAACGGCAAGAAGCACTACATCGATCACAAAATCAACTCGATCCAGAACTTCCTCGCACGGGATACGCGTGAGCGGTACCAGATGATCGACGTGAACGTGTACCAGGAGAA
>Ga0180435_10001760_pt1 | contig 22344 bp, 21 predicted proteins | sample SS_ome_3_FD_132467 | JGI IMG/M metagenome (GOLD analysis project Ga0180435, IMG submission 132467) | Hypersaline lake sediment archaeal communities from the Salton Sea, California, USA - SS_3_S_1 metaG | ecosystem: Environmental > Aquatic > Non-marine Saline and Alkaline > Hypersaline >...
AACGGTCGACACAGGGACGCAGCAAGCCAGCGCGCCGGTCGTTGATCCGAGCGCTTTGGCGAAGATCGTTGGTGATGACCCGGTGGTCATAGAGTCCTTTTTGAAGCAGTTCATACCTCAGGCTGAAGCGATCGTGTCGGAGTTGGACGCTGCTTATGCAGCGGAGGATGCCGACAATATTCGTTTCGTCAGCCATAAGCTCAAGTCATCGGCTCGGACTATTGGTGCTTTGCAGTTAGGCGACTTATGTGCGGGACTTGAGGAAGCAGGCAGAAGTGAATCGTGGCCAGATATCAAACAGCTCTATCCGCAGCTGGCGCCCGCCATGCGGGCTGTCATCAACTTTATCGAGGCCAAATGATGTGGCATTGAGGGCGCTAATTTTTTCGGCACTGAATAATCGGCTCGGTCGTCCAGTGCTTGAATGAATCTGAAACACTTGGCCGGCTATAGATTGGCGTTCGGTAACTCAGTGCTGAACTAACCCGGTTGTACAAAGGTTTGAAACTGATGAACACATCCCTTCTTAAACTCCATATCCTCGTTGTCGAGGATGAGCACTTCATGCGGATGCTTGTTATCCAGGCGCTTGAAAACCTGGGGTTTTCGAATGTCCATGAAGCCCAGGACGGCCAAGATGCATTGGACTTTTTGGCGAAGTCACCGGTCGAGTTGATCATCAGTGACATCGAGATGAGGCCGGTCAACGGGCTTGATTTCGTCAAGCAGGTGCGTAGTGGTGATACCTCATTGCCGCGAGGAGTGCCGGTTATATTTCTCAGCGGGCTTGGTGATACATCGACTTTGTCAGCTGCTTCTGAGCTAGATGTTCACGGTTTCATTGTGAAGCCTGTGAGCGCAAACCAACTCCGAGAGTACGTTGGGAAAGCCATGGAAGCCGAAGTTCGGTTGCGTGATGTAAATTTCTACCGCAGCCTAAATTTCGCTCCAGCAAAGGCGGAACTGCGGGATCGGCCTGGATTGGAAGGATCCACTTACAGAATTACTACCCAGGTTGTCTCGTCCAATTCAACTACTGAACCAAGCGCCGACCATCAGTCGTCCAGCGAGAAGGCGAGAAAGGCTCCCACTCAAGGGCGCAAGCGTAGTCGCCTATCTGTCGATGAACTAAGAGCTGGGATGATTCTTGAAGAGGACATCATGGCGCGCGGTGTCCCGTTGTTGAAGAGGGGGCTGGAAGTAACCCCAGGCCACTTAATGGTTTTACGGGATATGCGCAGCATGTTGGATCAAAATGATGTGGAGGTCGAAATTTCCGCTAGCGCTACAGATTGAATCACGGGTGTTTTGGGGAAAAACAAAATTTGCGGGTACGTTTCCTTCGTCGGCAGGCGGTCTACCTATTTCTTAGTGTCTGCTTGATCCGGATGAGCGAAAACTAAGTGAGTGCAGTGCCTCCTCACCCGCCCCGGTGCGAAGTATTCAAATGCGGTTGATTCTGAAATCAGGTGCATTTGCATTGGGGTCCGATTCGTCTGAGACGAAAAAACCGGCCAGAGGCCGGTTTTTTGTATGCGCTAAATTGTTCGGGATATCAGCGCTTTAAGGTTGGTCGGAGTGAGAGGATTCGAACCTCCGACCCCTGCCTCCCGAAGACAGTGCTCTACCAAGCTGAGCTACACTCCGAAATCTCTTTGCGAATCAGAAGGTTCTGTCGACCGAGAAGTCGGCCACAGCAGCCAGTGCGTTGCGGTAAGCGGTGGCGGGAAGTGACTCCAGCGACTGCTTGGCCGCGGCGGCCTCCTCTTTCGCGAGGCGCGCAGTGTAAGCGATCGCGTCAGTGGATTCAATTGCCTCGCGGACCTCGTCGACACGCTCGGCACCGCCCTGTTCGATCACTTCGCGCAGCATCGCCGTGGTTGCTTCGTCACTGACCTCCATGGCGCGGATCAAGGGTAGGGTGGGCTTGCCTTCGGCCAGGTCATCACCAATGTTCTTGCCGATATCCTCGCCAGAGGAACCGTAATCGAGCGCGTCGTCGATCATCTGGAAGGCCATTCCGAGGTGTCGCCCGTAATTGGCCAGGGCCTGTTGCTCGGCCTCGGTGGCCTGGCTGACCACGCCGCCCAGACGCGCGCCGGCTTCGAACAGGGTGGCGGTCTTGCGCAGGATGACCTCGCGGTAGCGCGCTTCGTCGGTATCCGGGTCGTTACAATTGAGCAGCTGCAGCACCTCGCCTTCGGCGATTCGGTTGGTGGCGGTGGAGAGGATCTCCATGACCCGCATGTCGTCCACGCTCACCATCATTTCAAAGGAGCGCGAATACAGAAAGTCGCCGACCAGTACGCTGGCTGCGTTACCCCAGACGGCGTTGGCGGTGTCGCGATTGCGGCGCTGCTCGGAGCCGTCAACCACGTCATCGTGCAGCAGGGTGGCGGTATGGATGAACTCCACGATGGCGGCAAGGTCCACGTGGTGGTTGCCTTGGTAACCGAGTGCGCGGGCCGCCAGCAGCACGATGACCGGGCGCAGGCGCTTGCCGCCACTGCCCACGATGTAGTGGCCAACCTGATTGATCAGCACGACATCTGAGGCCAAACGGTCCAGAATAAGCTGGTCGGTGGCTTTGAGATCGTCCGCAATCAGCTCGCGGATTCCGTCGAGGTCCATGGAATGTGGGGTCTTTCTGTTGGGGGTTTGTATGGAATAGCCCGCGCATCCTAGGTGGGCGGCCTTTGCAGTGTCAAGAATGTAGTACTCCCGATCTCGTTCAAAGCAGTTGACGCGCGGGTTCTGCGTCTATAGAATTTCGCGTCTTTCCGCCGGCGCCGTTAGTTGCGTCGGGACCATAACGAATTGATTTTGGAGAGTGTGCAGCTATGTACGCCGTAGTCCAAACCGGGGGCAAGCAATACCGCGTGTCCGAAGGTACCACCCTCAAGGTGGAAAAAATTGCAGCCGACGAAGGTGCCAGTGTTGAGCTGGACAAGGTCCTGATGATCGCTGATGGCGACGACGTGAAAGTCGGTGCGCCTTACGTCGATGGCAGCAAGGTAACCGCTACCGTGAAGTCTCACGGTCGTGGCAAAAAAGTTCATATCGTCAAGTTCAAGCGCCGCAAGCATCATATGAAGCGCCAGGGCCATCGTCAGGCCTTCACGGAACTTGAAGTGACCGGTATCAGCGCAGGCTGAGGGAGCTAGAGAAATGGCACATAAAAAAGCTGGCGGTAGTTCCCGTAACGGCCGCGATTCAGAAAGTAATCGCCTTGGCGTGAAGCGATTTGGTGGTCAGGCTGTCCAGGCTGGCAGCATCATCATCCGCCAGCGCGGCACCAAGGTTCACGCAGGCGACAACGTAGGCTGCGGCAAGGACCACACCCTGTTCGCCAAGGCCGACGGCGTGGTCAAGTTCGAGACCAAGGGCCCGAAGAACCGCAAGTTCGTGAGCGTCGTTCCGGCCTGACCGGCACACGAATCGAACCCGGAAGGCCTCGTCATTTGACGGGGCCTTTTTGTTTGGGGATACCGGAGGCCGATAACGACTCACGATCAAAAAGCCTGGGCGCCAAATGCCTCAGCTCCGCGTTGCAAAGCTTCGCATTAGTTGACGATTAGGTGCGCTTTAGGACTTGATTTGAGACATTTGGCATCCCAATCTGCATTGTCCAGAGTTATTACAGTCCTGCTGAGATTATGAAATTCGTCGACGAAGCAACAATCAAGGTCGAAGCCGGTGATGGCGGTAATGGCTGCGTCAGCTTTCGTCGCGAGAAATATATTCCACGCGGCGGCCCGGATGGTGGCGATGGTGGGGACGGCGGCAGCGTCTACCTGCAGGGCGACAGCGGCCTGAACACCCTGGTGGATTTTCGACACCTGCGTCACCACAAGGCCGAGCGCGGCCAGAACGGCATGGGTCGGCAGATGTATGGGCGCAAGGGTCAGCACAAGGTCATCCCCGTGCCGGTGGGCACCCGGGTGAAGGATGCCGATACCGAAGAGCTGATCGGCGAGGTGCTGGAGCATGGCCAGCAGCTGCTGGTGGCCGAGGGCGGCAAGCATGGCCTGGGCAATGTGCATTTCAAGAGCAGCACCAATCGGGCGCCGCGCCAGGCCACACCCGGCACTCCGGGGGAGCGTCGCAACCTGTTGCTGGAATTGATCGTGCTCGCCGACGTGGGCCTGCTCGGTATGCCGAATGCCGGCAAATCCAGCCTGATCACCGCCATGTCCAGCGCGCGTCCCAAGGTTGCCGATTACCCGTTTACCACTCTGTACCCAAACCTGGGAGTAGTGGGTGTCGGTTCGGATCGCAGCTTCGTGATAGCCGATATTCCGGGCGTGATTGAAGGCGCGGCCGAAGGGGCGGGGCTGGGTATCCAGTTTCTCAAGCATCTCTCGCGCACACGCCTGCTGCTGCACCTGGTTGATATTGCGCCGATGGATGAGTCCGTCGATCCTGCCCGGCAGGTCCGCGACATCGTCGCTGAACTGGCCAAGTACGATCAGGAACTGGCCGGGCGTGAGCGCTGGCTGGTACTGAGCAAAAAAGACCTGCTCGACGGCGAAGCCTTGGCAGAAGCCCGATCCAAATTGTTGGACGATCTGCAATGGCAGGGTCCGGTCTTCGAGATTTCCTCGGTGACCCGCGATGGCTTGAAAGCATTACAGGACGCAGTGGTCAAGCATTTGCACGTACTTCGCGCGGAGATGCCTGCTAGCGTTGAAGACGCCGCGGAACCGGCGGAAGAAGCACCTTACGATCCCCTCAAGTCATGAAACAGCATTCCGACATCAAGCAGTCCCGTCGTTGGGTGGTGAAGATCGGCAGTGCCCTGATCACCGGAGACGGGCGTGGCCTGGATCGTGAGCGGTTGCGCACATGGGTGGACCAGCTGGCCGACCTGATCGAGGCCGGCTACGAAATCGTGGTGGTATCGTCGGGCGCAGTGGCCGAAGGCATGAGCCGGATCGGGCTGAGCTTGCGTCCACGCGCGTTGCACGAGCTGCAGGCTGCTGCTGCGATCGGGCAGATGGGCCTGGTCCAGGCCTGGGAGAGTTGTTTTCAGCGTCGCGGCCTGCATACCGCGCAAGTTTTGCTGACCCATGACGATCTGTCGGACCGTAGGCGTTATCTGAATGCGCGTGGCACCTTGCGTGCACTCGTGGCAAAGGGCGTCGTGCCTGTGGTCAACGAGAATGACGTGGTGGCCAACGACGAGCTGCGATTTGGTGACAACGACTCGCTGGCGGCACTGGTTGCAAACCTCATCGAGGCGGACCTGGTGGTACTGCTGACCGACCAGCAGGGTCTGTACAGCGAGGATCCGCGCAACAATCCGGATGCCGAGTTGGTGAGCGTTACGGAGGCCACCTCGCCCGACTTGGACGATATGGCTGGTGACAGCAAGGGCATACTTGGCAGTGGCGGCATGTACACAAAATTGCGCGCGGCGCGCCTGGCCGGGCGTTCCGGTGCTGCCACGGTGATAGCCGGTGGACGCGAAGAAGGCGTGTTGAAGCGCCTGGCGCAGGGTGAGCATATCGGGACGCTGCTTTTGCCCGGGCAGGAACCCGATGCGGCGCGCAAGCGTTGGTTGGCGGGCCATCTGCAGGTGCGTGGCAGCCTGCAGTTGGATGACGGGGCGGTCAAAGTGCTCCGTCAGTCGGGTCGTAGCCTGCTTGCCGTGGGGGTTCGTGGCGTCGAGGGCAGTTTTCGGCGTGGTGAACTGGTAGCCTGCGTGGATACCCAGGGGCGCGAGATTGCCCGTGGCCTGGTGAACTACTCGGCCGATGAGGCCCGCCGCATCCAGGGCAGGGCCTCATCCGAGATCGAGTCTGTCCTGGGTTACGTGGATGAGGAAGAGCTTATCCATCGGGACAATCTCGTCCTGGTCTGAATTGCGCCGGATTCTGCTTTTCCCCTTCACCAAAAAGAGAAAACCCCGTCTGCATCCATGCAGTCGGGGTTTGTGTCGCTTGACTTGGTTGGCAAACCTTGTGTCCTTGAGGGCCTCCTGGCTGAATAATCATCCATGTTCCCTGTTGGCGACATCTATAGGTTGCGCCAAACGCCAGCTTTTGTCTTGAGGGGTAAATCCGAAAGTGCCGTAGGAAATTTCCTACAATCGTAAACATGTGCGGTGAAGCACAAAAAAACCGGCCAAACAGCCGGTTTTTCTTGCCTGCTGGGCCTGGTGCCAGCGATCAGATCAAAGTGCCTTGATCTGGGCGTTCAGGCGGCTCTTGTGGCGAGCAGCCTTGTTTTTGTGGATCAAGCCGTTGTTGGCAGCGCGGTCCAGCAGGGGAGCTGCGCTTTTGAAGGCTTCCTCGGCACCCGCTTTGTCGCCGGCGGCGATAGCGTTGATCACCTTCTTCATCTCGGTGCGCATCATGCTGCGACGGCTCGCGTTGTGCTGGCGGCGCTTTTCCGCCTGGCGGGCGCGCTTGCGTGCTTGTGCTGAGTTGGCCACGTCGTTGCTCCTGAAAATCTGGGCTTCGTAAAAAGACGGCGGATTATCCAGCCACTCAGCGGCTATGTCAAGCGCAGTTGGGGGATATATTGCTGCCCGCCGTTCGCCTTGGCCGGGCAGTATAATGCGCGACTTTACGTCTTCGGGGTCAGTCCGCTGTCACTTTTCCGTTCCTTGTCCACAGTCGGTGTGTTCACCCTCATGTCGCGGGTGCTGGGGTTTTTGCGTGACTTGGTGCTGGCACATGTGTTCGGCGCCAACGCACTGACCGACGCCTTCTTCGTGGCCTTCAAGATACCGAATTTCCTGCGTCGCCTGTTTGCCGAGGGCGCTTTCGCGACGGCCTTCGTGCCGGTGCTGACCGAGTACAAGGCCCGGCGTGATGCCGGCGAGCTGAAGGACTTTGTCGACCACGTCGCAGGTACCCTGGGGTTGGTGCTGTTGGTGATTTCGGTGCTAGGCGTCGTGGCCGCGCCGCTGGTGGTCGGCCTGTTCGCCTTCGGTTGGGTTGTGGGGGGAGCCGAGGACGCCGAAAAGCTGAACCTTGCCGGGGAGATGCTGCGCCTGACTTTCCCCTACCTGTTCTTCATTTCGCTGACCGCTTTTGCCGGCGGTATCATGAATGCGCACAACCGCTTTGCGGTACCGGCCTTTACCCCGGTTCTGCTGAACCTTTCGTTGATCGCTTGTGCCCTGTGGCTCAGTGAGCACCTGGAGCAGCCGGTGATTGCACTGGCCTGGGGTGTATTCATCGCCGGAGCCGCACAGTTTTTCTTTCAGCTGCCGTTCCTGGCTCGACTGAAACTCCTGCCGGCACCCAGGCCCAATTTTTCCGATGAAGGCGTGCGGCGGATTCTCAAGCTGATGGTCCCCGCCCTGTTCGCGGTATCTGTTACGCAAATCAACCTGTTGCTCGATACGGTATTGGCCTCGTTTCTCGCCACAGGCAGCATCTCCTGGCTCTACTACTCCGACCGCCTGATGGAGTTTCCGCTCGGTATCCTCGGGGTGGCACTGGGTACGGTATTATTGCCCAAGTTATCGCAGGAGCAGGCGCACGACGACCCCGGACGTTTTCGCCGAACCCTCGACTGGGGGGTACGCATGGCAGTGACCTTCGGCCTGCCAGCGGCGGTCGGGCTTGCGGTACTTGCGGGGCCGATGATCGCGACCCTGTTCCTGTCGGATGTGTTCACACCGGACGACGTGCGCATGGCCCGCCAAAGCCTGATGGCTTACTCGCTCGGGCTGCTGGCGTTTATCCTGATCAAGGTGTTGGCACCGGCTTATTACGCACAGCAGGATACCCGCACCCCGGTGCGTATCGGCATGATCGCGATGGCTGCGAACATGGTGTTCAACCTGGCGCTGATTTTTCCTTTGCAGCATGCGGGGTTGGCGCTGGCAACCAGCCTGTCCGCTTATCTGAATGTGTGGCTACTGTGGCGAGGGCTTCGTCAGAGCGGCATCCATGAGCCGGGTGCGGGTTGGGGGCGTTTATGGTTGCAGGTGGTTCTGGCCTGTGTGGCGATGGGCGGTCTGCTTTGGTTCGCCAGTTCCGACCTCGATGCCTGGATGCAGCTGGGTATCGGCTCGCGCGCGATCCGCCTAGTCGGCTGGATCGGTCTGGGAATCGCGGTTTACTTCGCGGTGTTGCTGCTGTTCGGCTGGCGCCCGCGGGAGGTTTTGCAGGGAGTGGATAGACACTGATGTTGCATTTTGTGTGGGTCAGCCTGGTGGTTGTGTTGTTGGACCAGGCGAGCAAGTTGTGGATTCTGGAGAATTTTCGGGAGTTCCAGGTGGTTGAGATCTGGCCGGTGTTCAACCTCACGCTGGTGTACAACACCGGCGCAGCTTTCAGCTTTCTGGCCGACGCTGGCGGTTGGCAACGCTATCTGTTTACCGGTCTGGCTGTCGTGGTGTCGCTGGTGCTGCTGGTCTGGCTCAAGGGCATGAAAGTGCACGAGCGCCTGCTGGCCTGGGCCGTTGCACTGGTTTTGGGCGGGGCGGTTGGCAACCTGATCGACCGGCTGGCCTATGGCAAGGTCGTGGATTTTCTACAGTGGCATTGGGAGCAGCACTATTTCCCGTCTTTCAACCTGGCCGATAGCGCCATCACCCTGGGGGTGATCTTGTTGCTGGTCGACACGTTTCTGCCTGACAGGCATTCCGGACAGAAAGCTTAAGCCGGGGAGGGCGGGACGCAAGCGTTCCTTATATAATGGCGCGCTTTCAGGTTGGGGTCGGTGAAGTGCTGGTTATCCGGGGACAACACAATCTGCGTGAGCATCATCGTGGTTGCGTTGCCACCATCGGGAATTTCGATGGCGTGCATCTCGGTCATCAGGCGGTGCTGGCAGCATTGAAGGCCCGTGCTGAACAGCATGGCTTACCCTCGCTGCTGATCACGTTCGAACCGCAGCCGTTGGAGTATTTCCGCCCGGAACAGGCGCCCGCACGCCTGACCCGTCCGCGTGAAAAGCTGGAGTTGTTACGCGAGGCAGGCGTAGAGCGGGTGCTACTGTTACGCTTCGACCAGGATCTGGCCATGATGGAGGCCGAGGATTTTATTCGAGAGATCCTGGTGGACGGGCTGGGCGTGAGGCATCTCTACGTCGGCGACGATTTCCGTTTCGGCAAGGGGCGGGCCGGCGATTTCGAGCTTTTGCGGGAGCAGGGCGAGGATCACGGTTTTGTCGTGGAAAACCTGGAAACGATCAGCGACAAGTGCGGCCGTATCAGTAGCACACGCATTCGCGAGGCCTTGGCCTCGGGTGACCTGGAGACAGCGACTTGCTGCCTGGGGCGCGGTTACCGTATGAGCGGCAAGGTCGAGCATGGCCAGAAGAAAGGCCGGACTATTGGCTTTCCCACCATGAACGTGGGAACGGCGCGCTTGCGTAGCCCGGTACACGGGGTGTTTGCGGTGTTTGTCGAGGGGCTGGATGCGCAGCCGCTCGCGGGCGTGGCCAGTATTGGTAATAGGCCCATTGTCAAAGGTGACGATCGCTTCGTGTTGGAGGTGCACCTGTTCGATTTCGATCGAGAAGTATATGGCGAGCAGGTCTCGGTGCATTTCATTGAGCGCCTGCGCGAAGAGAGAAATTATGAATCCTTTGATGCGCTGCGTGAGCAGATTCTGCGTGATGCGGAACAGGCTCGTGTGGCGTGTCAAAACTACCTGAAGAAAAGCTGACCGTGAGCGAGTACAAAGACACACTGAATCTGCCGAAGACCGGCTTTCCCATGAAGGCCAACCTGGCGCAACGCGAGCCCGAGATGCTCAAGCGCTGGGAGAGCGAGGGGCTGTACCAGCAAATTCGTGAGCATTGCGCCGGACGCGAGAAATTCATCCTGCATGACGGCCCGCCCTATGCGAATGGCGACATTCACATCGGCCACGCGGTTAACAAACTGCTCAAGGACATCATTATCAAGAGCCGCACCCTGGACGGTTTCGATGCGCCTTACGTGCCCGGTTGGGACTGCCACGGCCTGCCGATAGAGCTGCAGGTAGAGAAGAAGGTTGGCAAGCCAGGGCAGAAGGTGAGTGCGGCAGATTTTCGCAAGGCCTGTCGTGGTTACGCCTTCAAGCAGGTCGACAAGCAGCGCTCCGACTTCCGTCGCCTTGGTGTTTTAGGTGACTGGGACAGGCCTTACCTGACCATGAACTTCGGTCAGGAGGCAGACATCATCCGCTCGCTGGGCAGGATCGCCGGGAACGGCCATATCGTGAAGGGCTCCAAGCCGGTGCACTGGTGTACCGATTGTGGTTCTGCGCTGGCCGAGGCGGAGGTCGAGTACAAGGACAAGGAATCGCACGCGATTGACGTGCGATTCCGCGCCGTGGACGAGGAGGCGTTGGCAGAAAAGTTTGGGGGTGACGGCAGTGGCCAGCTTTCGGTGGTCATCTGGACCACCACCCCCTGGACCTTGCCGGCAAACCAGGGCGTGGCCCTGAATGCCGAACTGATGTACGTGCTGATCCAGGCCGGTGACGAGCGCCTGATCGTGGCCGAGGGCATGCTCGAAGACGTGACTTCGCGTTGGTCACTCGATAATCCGCAGGTGCTGGGCATGGCCCAAGGTGCGCTGCTGGAACACGCGAAACTCAGGCACCCGTTTTACGATCGCGAAGTGCCAGTCATTCTGGGTGACCACGTGACTCTGGATGCCGGTACCGGGTGCGTGCACACGGCGCCGGGCCATGGCGTGGAAGACTTCCAGGTTGGTCAGCAATACGGCCTGCCGGTAGACAACCCGGTGGGTGGCAATGGTTGCTTCGTGGAAGGCACCGAGTTTTTCGCGGGTGAACACGTGTTCAAGGCCAACGAGCATGTGCTCGAGGTGCTGCGCGAACACGGCTCCCTGGTGCATGACGCGAAGCTGCAGCACAGTTACCCGGTGTGCTGGCGTCACAAGACCCCGATCATCTTCCGCGCCACGCCGCAGTGGTTCATCGGCATGCAGGTTAATGGTCTGCGTGATGGCGCCATGGCCGAGATCGACAAGGTCGAATGGGTGCCGGATTGGGGCAAGGCGCGAATCCAGGGTATGGTTGAGAATCGCCCGGACTGGTGCATCTCGCGCCAGCGTACCTGGGGCGTGCCGATCCCCTTCTTCGTCGATAAGGACACCGCCGAACTGCATCCCGATACCGTGAGTCTTGTCGAGCAGGTGGCGCAGCGTGTCGAACAGGACGGCATCCAGGCCTGGTTCGATCTGGAGCCGGCGGATCTGCTCGGTGATGACGCCGGTCAATACGAGAAGGTGCCGGATACCCTGGATGTCTGGTTCGATTCTGGCGTAACCCACGAGTGCGTGGTCAATCGACGCGAGGAACTACAAGGGCCGGCTGATCTTTATCTCGAAGGCTCCGATCAACATCGTGGCTGGTTCCAGTCCTCGCTGCTGACCTCGGTGGCAATGAATGGCCATGCGCCTTACAAGGAGTGCCTGACCCACGGCTTTACCGTCGACAAGGACGGTAAGAAAATGTCCAAGTCGCTGGGCAACGTGGTCAGCCCGCAGCAGGTGATGAAGACCTTGGGAGCGGACATCATTCGCCTTTGGGTGGCGGCGACCGACTACCGCACCGAGATGACGGTCTCGGATGAGATCCTCAAGCGCACCGCCGATGCCTATCGGCGCATGCGCAATACGCTGCGTTTTCTGCTGTCGAACCTGCACGGTTTCGATCCGGCCGAGAACATGGTCGAGTTCGACGACATGATCGCGCTGGATCGCTGGGCAGTGGATAAGGCCTGGCAGTTACAGCAGGACATTACCCAAGCCTATGCAGACTACAACTTTCACCTCATTTACCAGAAGGTGCTCAACTTCTGCGTGGCGGACATGGGGGGCTTCTACCTGGATGTGATCAAGGATCGCCAGTACACCATGGCAGCGGACAGCCGGGGGCGACGTTCCTGCCAGACAGCGATGTTTCATATCGCCGAGGCCATGGTGCGGTGGCTGGCACCGGTCATGAGTTTCACCGCCGACGAGGCCTGGGGTTTCATGCCGGGCGAGCGCTCCGACTCGGTGTTCCTCGAAGCCTGGTACGACAAGCTGCAACCGATGGTCGATGCTGAGGCGGCGCGCACCTACTGGGGCATGATCAGCGACGTGCGCTCAGCGGTGAGCAGGCAGCTCGAGGGCATGCGCAAGGAGGGTGTAATCGGTTCCTCGCTGGATGCCGAGGTCGATTTATATTGCAGCGACGATCTGCTTGGAGAACTCGAAAAACTCGGCGATGAACTGCGCTTTGCGCTGATCACCTCTTATGCGCGTGTTCACCCGCTGGACAAGGCGGGGGAAGATGCGCAGGCCTGCGACATCGACGGGCTGAAAATTGCCGCGAGATCGAGTGGGCACGACAAGTGCCCGCGTTGCTGGCACCATCGCGAAGATGTCGGTGCTGACAGCGAGCATCCGCAACTCTGTGGGCGTTGCGTCGAGAACATCGATGGAGCAGGTGAACATCGCAGTCACGCTTAACGCCAGCTACAAACAGAAAACCCGGCTCCATCCCTGGAGCCGGGTGATTGCCACCACGCCCTGGCTTGAACAGGCCTCGTCCATGAGGTCGGCATCCTTGCGTCAAATCCTTCAATGGATGACTGGCAGCGGGGGGAATTGTGCGGTTTTCGAAGAACGAGCAGTAGAGCGTTGGTCTGAAATGGCTGTAGGTAAAATCTTACGGTCAGCTTGTGGTTTTATGGGCTCGTTTAGTCTGTGTTAAACAAACGGGAAGTCGTGTCGACTAGGCGGCTTTAAGGAGTGGATTCAGTGAGCGACAAGTCAAGCAATGTTGTCTGGCATTCGGAAAGCGTAACGCGTGCAGACCGGGAAAAACGCAACGGTCACCGATCCTTGGTTTTGTGGTTCACCGGGCTTTCCGCTTCAGGCAAATCCACCCTGGCGAATGCGGTTGAAGAACAATTGCATTTGCAGGGATGCAAGACCTTTGTGCTGGATGGAGACAACGTACGACATGGGCTGTGCTCTGACTTGGGTTTCAGTCTTGAGGATCGCGAGGAGAATTTGCGTCGTATCGGAGAAATAGCGAAGTTGATGGTGGAGGCGGGCGTGTTGGTGTTGACCGCGTTTATCTCTCCCATGCGCAAAGACCGGGAGCGCGTGCGCAGTCTGTTTCCGCACGGTGATTTTATCGAGGTGTTTTGCGATGCCAGCCTGGACGTGTGTGAATCGCGCGATCCGAAAGGGCTCTACCAACGTGCACGCGCCGGCGAGATCGGCGAGTTCACCGGGATTTCGTCTCCCTACGAGGCGCCGGTTAACCCTGAACTGTGCTGCGATACAGGTAAAGGCTCCGTCGAAGATAATGTAGCAAGTGTGCTCGAATTATTGCGTCAACGCGGGGTTATTGGCGAGTAACCAGTTGGTGGTTCTGTTCTGCCTTGGGCGTGGCACAGTTGCTCGATTGCGCTGGCCAATGCCGGTCCGGGGCGGCTGAGTTGCGCTTGGTAAACACGGTTAGGCGCCTTGGAGTCAGCCGCGCGCGGCACCACCTGCAGCAATTCCGCCTTCTCCAGAAGTGCTTCCCGTTCCACCGGAAATACTCCGCGTGAAACGGCTGCATAGGTATTGGACAGCTTTGCGTGCTTCAATGCATCGCTCAGCCAGTGGTTGCCACCGACCGACAGCGCGGGTCGGTCCCAGATGGCCACGTAGGTTTCTCTAACAGGCTGGTTCCTGCAGGCGTTTCGCAGGCGACGTTCGAAAGCCTGAGCCACAAGTCCACCCCGCCCGGGCTGACCGATCAGCGTGCCGATTGCACGCAGGGCGGTGGCAATCGCCGCCATGTTGCGGGGCTCACTTCGGTAGACAGGAATGCCTTGGCGTTCGATCCAGGCCAGGTCGCTCGACCGGTTGCCGGAGGCCCAGGCGAGTACCAGGTCGGGCTGCAGTTGCAGCAGTTGTTCCCTGTCGATCCCACCCAGCGTGCCGATTCTCAGCGTATGCGCCGGCAGTTTATCGATATTTCCAGGGGCTGCGATGAGTTGTCTGTGTCCACCGGCCTCGAGCAGCAACTCGGCAGTATGCGGAGACAAGGCGATTATGCGCGTGGCAGGCTTGCCCAGTTGCATGACCGCACCGGTGTCGTCAGTGACGGCCCCGGCAAAGGGGGACGAGGACAACACGTAAAGGGCGAGCGAAAGCCAAAGGGCCTTCACAGGCTGGCGAACAGGGTGACTGCGCCGGCAAACACCACCCACAGGGTCAGGTTGCGCCATACCAGGGCCAGGCTGTCTTCTATAAGTACCGTGGCGGGACGTGAAGCAGCCTGTTCGAGCGCGGCATAGCCGGTCTCGAGAAGCAGGCTCTCGTCATTGGGGCAATCCGCGTCGCCGTCCGCCTGGCTGCATTGTTTCCAGGCGGCGGCGACGGCGTCGAAGTTTCCGGCAACCGCGTAGCCGGCAGCGGTGATGCGCAACGGAACCCAATCCAGAACGTATCCCAAGCCGGCTGCGGCGCGACGCAGCGGATGTTCTGCGGGTTCGGTACGGTAGCGTTCGTTCAGCAACTGGGCGAGCCGGTAGGCGGCGGCACCGACTGCGCCGAACATTGCGAACCAGAAAATCGGTCCGATCAGGCGACGGCATGCGCCAATCAGAATGCCCCTCACCACGGACCGGTCAGCGTCCTGCACCGGGGCGTTGGGGTCGAACTGTTGCGCCAGGCTGATGGATTCGGAGTTGCCGATTTTGCTCCGCGCGTCGAGATAGGTGTCCACGTCCCGCCCCAGGTCACGCGGGCCCAGGCTGAACAGCAGCACCGCGGCAGCAAATGCCATCTCCAGAAGTTCACCGGTAGCAGGTAGTACGCTGGTTTGCAGCCAGCCGAGAACCAGCAGGGGCGGCACGAATATGATTGCCAGGCTCCAGCCGGATTTGGTCTCGCTGGAACGCCCGGCGAGCCAGGCCTGATAACGTGAAAACCAAGCATGTTCGCGATAGGGTGCGGCATCCCACAATACCCGTTCGATAAACAGCACCAGCAAAATTGTCAGAAATGCCATCAACAAGGAACCAAACGGCAAAAGCGAAAGTGGTTGAATATTAACACTTCAGCAAAAAGTGAATGATCATCTTTTTACAAGGCGGCGCGATACCTTGCCCAGTCGAAATGCGGCCCGGGGTCGCTTTTGCGGCCAGGCGCTATGTCGCTGTGACCGACAATGCGCTGCGGCGTGATTGCCGGGTAGATCTGTTGAATCTGCCGGGTCAGGTTGACGAGTGATCGGTACTGGGCGTCCTCGAAGTCGCACTCGTCGGTGCCTTCCAGTTCTATGCCAATTGAGAAGTCGTTGCACTGTTCCCGGTCCTGAAAACAGGAGATGCCAGCATGCCAGGCACGTCTGTTCAGTGGCACGAACTGCTGTGCCTGCCCGTTACGCCGGATCAGCAGATGCGCAGATACCTTAAAGTCGGCTATTTCGCGGAAATAGGGATGGGTATCTGCCTGCAAACGGTTCTGAAAAAAAGCTTCGATGGCATCGCCGTCGAAGACCCCCGGAGGCAGGCTGATATTGTGGATGACCAACAGGTTCACGGTTTCGTCGCCAGGCCGGTCGTCGAAATTGGGTGACGGAGTGCAGGCCAGGCCGGGAAGCCATAAGTCACTGTTTTTATTCATGGAGCTTCCTGCGCGGGTTGTTTCAGGGCAGAAATTATTGCGCCTTCGATGGCGCTGGGCGTGGAGTCGCAGCGCAACTCGGCGTGGAATTGTCCTTGCGTGAAAAGGAACAGCGTCGGCAAGTGGAAAACCTCGAATTCCCGGGTCAGAGCCATTTCCCGCTGGGCATCCACTTCAAATATCCTCCAGTTTGGGTGCAGATCCGTTACAGATGTTAAAATGCCTTTTAAATGTCGACACGATCCGCACCCCTCGGATGAAAAGTAAACCAAGGTAGGGGATTTTCGTTCGGCAATACGGTGATGGAAGTCGAATTGGGTAAGATTTTCAGGCATCGGCAGATGATAGGGTGGCTGTGATTTTCTCTCCGGCAAACCGGCGGACGATTTTTGATCCGGTTTGATTGTGAAGTCTCTCACAGCGCCTCTGTTTGGAGTGTCTGAACGGGCAACTTGTGTGAAAACAATCACGATTGCCCACTTTAGCTTCCACTAGGGTTAGTCGATAGAGAAAACAAGTACGCTAACCCCGCCTGTGAGGCGCGAAACCCATGGCAAATGACAACGTGATTTCTTTCGAACATACCGCTGGTAGTGCACGCAGACGCATCGCTGACGCGCGTCTGCGCCAGATTATCAGTGCGGTGCGCGGCGTGGTTTCAGAGACCTTGCCACGCCTGACGCAGGATCTGTTCGAGCATCTCGACGACGAGTTGTACGCGTTGGCCGACAAGTCAGCCAGTGATGCCTTGCAAACCCGGTACTTCGAGGCCATGCGCGAATTAAGGGTTCTGCGCGCTTCCATTGAACAATCCTTTTATGAAGCCCGGATGCGCGAATTTGACGCTTTCTGGGAACAACCTGTCACCAAGATCCAGGAGCCGACCGAACTCGACGACCTGGAAATGTCGTTGATTGAGAAAGAGGACCTGGAAGAGGACCTGGCGGTCACATCCATGGTGTCCAAAGCGGAAAATCGCTTCCACCGTGAATTGTTTGCCCTCAATCAGCGCTTTGCCACGCTAACGGGCGCGGTAGAGGTTCCAGACAAACTCAATCCGATCGGGCCGCGTGGCCTGGTGCGGGGCTTTTCCGAAGCGCTTGCACAATGGACGGGCGAAACCCCCGTGAAACTGTTGGTGTACAAGCTTTTCGACCGCTACGTCATGGCCTACGTGGGGGGGCTCTACGACGATGTGAATGATGTGTTGGTCGGTGCCGAAATCCTCCCCAAACTTGTTCAGCAGGTTCGTCGTAACCCGGTAGCCCCTTCCGTGCAGCGCGCACGCGACCCGCAGGGCGGGCCGTCGACGGCTGAGCCCTATGGAGGCGCTGTCCAAGGCGATAACGAGGTGATGACGGCGTTGACTTCGCTCCTCGCACAACGCCGCCAGGCTGGTCCGGCAGCACCGGTTGGCGGTTGGTCGATTGCCGGTGCCGGCAACCCCACGCTACCCGCTGTAAATACCCAGGACCTGCTCGGTGCATTGAGCCAGGTCCAGCGCGATACCCTGCAGGTGGAGCCAGTCAGTCTCGATGAAGTGGCGAGCATGCAGCATGAACTGCTGAGTAACCTCGAACAGACGTTGGAGATGGGGTCGCCGAATGATCCTTCCAAGCGCCTGGAGCGCAACGATCAGGACATCCTGGATGTCATGGGTATGTTGTTCGACTTCATCCTTGGCGACGAGAACCTGCCTGAGGCGATGAAGGCGTTGCTGGGGCGTTTGCAGATTCCGTTGCTCAAGGCGGCAGTCATCGACCGCGCCTTTTTCAACATGCCGCAACATCCGGCGAGGGTGCTGCTCAACAACCTGGCCCGCGCAGGCATAGCCTGGAGCGATGACGGCGACCGTTCACCGGCGAGCGCTTTCGGTCAGATCGAGGCGGCAGTCAATCGTATTCTGAACGAGTTTGTTGATGACTTATCGGTGTTCGAGGCGGTCAACGAAGAGTTCACCCAGACGATAGAGCGCGAACGCCGTGGTGCCGAAGTGGCCGAGGAGCGTGTGCGACAGGTCAAGCGCGGCCAGGAACAGCTGGAAATGGCGCGTCAGCGTGTCGCCGAGGTGATCAGCGGATACCGTGATGGTTGCGAGCCTCCTGAGTGCATCATCCCGCAGCCGGTGGTCAAGCTGCTTGAAGAAGGCTGGCAGGATGTGCTCCTGCTCGCCTATCTGCGCGAAGGCGAAGAGAGTGCAAACTGGCAGAATGCCTGTGATGTGGTCGAGCAGCTGATTTGGAGCGTACAGCCCAAGGAGCAGCAGGCGGAGCGTCAGAAACTGCTCAAATCAATCCCGGAATTGCTCAAGCGGGTGCGTGACGGCCTGGTCAATATTTCTTTCGACCAACATCGTTCGGCTGTGCTGTTCAAGGAACTGCAGGCCTGCCATATCGCTGCATTGCGCGGTGCAAGACTGGATGACGAGGAACAGCCTACCGAGGAGCCGCTGGCGCAGCAGCCTGCAAAGGCCCCGGTCAAGGAAACTGTCGAGCCGGAGGCGCTGTCCGATGCCTTTGCGCAGGCAGCATCCGAACTGCAGGTAGGACAGTTGCTGGAGTGGCAGAACGACAATCATGAATGGGTTCGTGGCAAGCTGTCCTGGCGTAGCGAAGTTACTGATACCTGCATCTTCGTCAACCGCAAGGGCATGAAGCTGGCAGAGATGCGGCTGCCGCAGATAGCTGCCCTGCTGCGTGACGACAAAGCACGGATCATAGACGCCGCTGACACGCCGCTGATGGATCGTGCGTTGAATGCCATGCTCGATGCCCTCAAGAACACCGATCACCCTTCCCCGCAACCGGGTTGAGTCGGACCAAACTGACTTACAATGCAGGCGCCGCTCGCAAGAGCGGCGCTTTTTTTTTTGACCAAAGTATTCAGGAAATCGATATGGCTGAAATCATGACTGACTCAGGGCTCAAGTACGAAGACCTGGTCGATGGCGACGGTGCTGAGGCACAGGCCGGGGAGAATGTCTCCGTGCACTACACGGGTTGGCTGACGGACGGGAGCAAGTTTGACTCCAGTGTCGACCGTAACGATCCGTTCCAATTCGCCTTGGGGCGTGGCATGGTGATTCGCGGTTGGGATGAAGGTGTGCAGGGCATGAAAGTCGGCGGCAAACGCAAGCTCACGATTCCCCCGCAACTGGGTTACGGGGCACAAGGTGCCGGCGGGGTGATTCCGCCGAACGCCACGCTGGTCTTTGAAGTGGAGCTGCTGGAGATCCTGTGATGAGTGCTCCCGGTGCAAAGCAGATCGCGGCGCAGGTGGCGCGGGCGCTTGCCGAGGATGTTGGCAGTGGCGATCTGACCGCTTCGCTGGTACCACAGGAGGGGCCGGTCGAAGCGCGCGTGATTTCACGGCAGGATGCGGTGTTGTGCGGACGAGACTGGTTCGACGAGGTGTTTCAGCAAGTTGACCCGCAGGTCGACGTCAGCTGGGCGGTGCAAGAAAGTGCGGCGCTGCATGACGGCACCGAGGTGTGTCGTATTCGTGGCGCGGCGCGCTCCCTGTTGACCGCGGAACGCACCGCGTTGAATTTTCTGCAGACCTTATCGGGTACCGCTACACGCGCTGCTGCTTACGTCCACGCCGTGGCCGGCACCGGGGTGCGCATTCTCGACACCCGCAAGACGGTTCCGGGTCTGCGGGATGCCCAGAAATACGCGGTGACCTGCGGAGGTGCCAGTAACCACCGTATTGGTTTGTACGATGCGATCCTGATCAAGGAAAACCACATTGCGGCTGCCGGGTCGGTCAGCGCCGCGTTGGCAGCCGCAGAGCAGGTTGCCCGTGACGCGGGCGGGGTCGAGATAGAGATCGAGGTGGAAGACCTGCAGCAGCTCGAGGAAGCGCTGCAGGCAGGCGCACGCCGCGTTCTGCTGGATAATTTCGATAATGCCCTGTTACGTGATGCCGTTGCGTTAAACGCCGGCAGGGCACGCCTGGAGGCTTCCGGTGGCGTTAACCTGGAAACCATCCGCGCGATTGCGGAGACGGGCGTGGATGACATCTCGGTCGGCGACATCACCAAGGATGTACGCTCAGTCGATTATTCAATGCGTTTTATCTGAGGGAATGGTTCCCGCCCCCGCGAACAGACCGGGGGCGGCCAGGTCAGGCCGGCGGAAGTCTCCTCGCAGGTGGCTGGGCGGGGGCGAGATTCAGGCCAATTCGTCGAGTAGCGTGCCGATGGTTTCGTGCGCGGTTTTCAGCGTCTGCACGTTGGCCTTGGCCAGTTGTTCATGCTGACGCAACTGTAGCATCGAGCGGTTCAGGTCACCCTGATCCTGTTTGATCGGAAAACGCGCGATATCGTCGGCCGCACGGGCCATGCCCTGCTGGCTACGTGCTAATCCCTGCATGGCGCTATGACGAATGGAATTGATCATGATCCTGTGTCGTTTACTGTTCAGCTATGCGTAAGTGTAGGCGCAGATAGCTGTACAGGAACCTGCCAGGGCATAATTCGTGATCAGGTTTCCTGAATTTAATCAATAACTTCTTTATTGGGACCGGCGTTCCTTAGCAGTGTTGCTCTATGCTACCTAGCGGGCCCCCCGGGGGCGGGGGTGGGGGCTCGTGAAGACGGCTGCGGTAACGCGAAAAAGCGGATTGCCGGCCCCATCGGGAGGCGGGGCCGCGTTCGCAGGTCGTTCAGAAGGAGAAGCGCGAGGTGGCCCGGGTCAGCCTTTGCGCGTGGTCGGCCAGGCTTTCGGCCGCCTGCGCTGCTTCGTCGGCACTGTGGTTGGTGGCCTGGGCCGAATCGCTGATACGGGTCACGCTCTGGTTGATCTCTTCGGTCGCGGAGCTCTGCTCCTCGGCAGCGGTGATGATCTGGGCGCTCATGCCGGAGATGCGCGAAATCGCCTCGGTCATGGCCACCAGGGGCTCCCCGGTCTTGCGCGACTCTTCCACGCCATGAACGGCTTTTTCCCGGCTGTCGCCCATCACCTTCACGGCGCGGCGGGTACCGGATTGCAGCCGTTCGATCATGGCCTGGATCTCCTCGGTGGACTTCTGGGTCCGCCCCGCCAGGGTGCGTACCTCGTCAGCCACCACGGCAAAACCGCGCCCTTGTTCCCCGGCGCGCGCTGCCTCGATGGCGGCGTTGAGCGCCAGCAGGTTGGTTTGTTCGGCGATTGAGCGGATCACATCCAGCACGCCACCGATTTCCTCGCTGTCGGCCTCTACCGGGCTGACCACACCCGCAGCATGCTCCACTTCCTGGGCGAGTGCATTGATCACTTCAGCGCTGTGCTCCACCACCTGCTGGCTACTTTGCACCAGCTTGTCGGCATCCTGCGTAGCCTCGGCGGTGCTTGCCGCACTGCGCGCTACCTCGTGCACAGTGTTGGACATCTCGTTCATCGCGGTTGCCACCTGCGCGATCTGCATCTGTTGCTCAGCCATCACCACGCGGGTGGTCTCGGTACTCGCTGCAATCCGGTCGGCGCTGTTGGCTACACCGTCACCTGCCTGCACTACATCGCCCACCAGTTCGCCAACGGTCTTGGCCATGTGGTTGACGCTGTCTTGTACGCGCGCCATTTCGTCACTGGTCGGGATTTCGACCCGGGTTGCCAGGTTGCCTTCGGAAATCTTCCCGGTTCCCTCGTCGATCAAGCGGATGCTGATGGTTACCACGCGTAGGAAAGCGATGCCAAAATAGGCCATTAGCAGCAACGCGATACCCGTTAAGCCCAGCGCGCCAATCTGCGTGCTGACAGCGTTTTCCTTGCGTGATTCCAGGTCTTGCGTGTTGATCTCTGCCAGACGGTCGAACAAGGAGAAAGCTTTACTGATAGTGTCAGTGCCCTTGCTGAATACTTCAGAGGAGCTGACCTGAATCTTTTCAGGCTTCAGCATGTTGGCCTGTACAAACTGCACCAGTCCGTCGAAGGCCGCCGTGGTTTTCTTGGCATCGTCGGCAAACTTTGCATGGAAGTCTTCACGTTTGTCCCTGATGTGCTGCAGTTTCTGCTCCAGCTTCTTTTGGTGCTCGTGAATTGCGTTGACGTTGACGCTGAGCTTGGTGAACGTATCCGGAGTGAAACTGCCTTTGGCGGCTATTCCGGTACCCAGGCCACGAGTGCGCCCGGCGTACTCCGCTAATATCATCAGGTTGTCCACCATGGCCCGAACGCTCAGCGCGGTAGTCAGTTCATGGTCGACACTCAGGCCGGACTCGTCGATGACGTGTTCCATCAGTTCGTGCAGTTGCATGATCGCGTCGGTATGACGTTTGAAAGAGTCGGGGGGACTGAGCGATAGTCCGTTGCCGGCCAGTGCTTCCCATTTGCTTGCGGCATCGGTGACGTGCGAGCCGGTACGCAGAGATTTGCCCAGATCGATATCGATTTCCTTCAGGGCCTCGAAGGCGGGGCGAAGTTTTTGCTGGACCAGGCTGAGCTTGCTGCGCGCGGCATCGTTACCTTTCAGGATGCCCTGCGATAGGCTACGGTGCTGGGGTACCAGTTCAGACACCGCACGCACCCCCTGGATGTAGCGAAGGCCGTCCAGCTCGTGCTGAATACGCGTGATACTTTCCTGCGAGTGGGATACCGTATACCAAACCAGGTAGCCGAGCGGGACTAGGAACATTACCGCTGTCAGCAGGATTTTATTGGCATAGGAAAGGCGACCGATAATTGCTTCTGCCGGTGCGAACAAGCTGCCCATCACGCTTTCTCCGGAGTCGATTGCTGGAATATTGCTCCGGTAATGGCCCGGCAGTG
>Ga0180435_10001761_pt1 | contig 22343 bp, 8 predicted proteins | sample SS_ome_3_FD_132467 | JGI IMG/M metagenome (GOLD analysis project Ga0180435, IMG submission 132467) | Hypersaline lake sediment archaeal communities from the Salton Sea, California, USA - SS_3_S_1 metaG | ecosystem: Environmental > Aquatic > Non-marine Saline and Alkaline > Hypersaline > Sediment...
AAATTCTACGATAGCGGGCATGATCGAATCCTCCATGATTCTGTAACGCTTCCTGCTATCAGTATTTATCGTCAAATGTGCCATTAGGAGTACAATATTTCAATTTTGCAAAAGTTCAGTTATTACTCTACTTTCGCAGTTCATGGAGCCCTTATTAGTCATTATCGATTATTTTTTTCATCTTCGGATGATTCCGGTTTTGCTTTTCTTTTGGCTTGGAGTAGCTGTTGAATATGCGACGATTCCTCCGTGGGAGGTTTTAACGTGGTTTTTTTCTCAGTTGGGCCGGTTTCTGTCCGGGGTGGCGGTTCGGGTTTGGCCGAGGGCAGATCGGCGACATATTTATCCTTGGCCTGATATTTACGGGCGGACTGTTGAGTAAAGGTTTTGGCAACGCGGGCAGAATACTGACGCCGGACTTTGTCACGGGTCTGCTGCAGTCGATCGATGGTTTGGTCTGATTTTTGTTTGGCCCAGGGACGGCGGACGTATTCGATTGTTTTTTGTTTGATGGCTTTCAAGTCAAGGGCGATTCTGCGCCAGGCGATATCCAGAAGGAATAGTGCCAACCAGATATACATTAATTTGTCGGTAATGGGTTTTTGGATTTCGGGAAATTTTATCCCGGTGTGATCGAACAGGTTTGCCTCTTGGGGAGGGGACTGGATTAAGCGGCCATTGGTGATCTGGCAGATTTCATTCAACAGGGCTTCGTTATGAGAGAGGTCGCGGAATTCGGGAGCGAAAGGCACGGTTACGGGAAACTGCATGAGGCTGGGCGGGCCGGTTTGACCTACTTTGCGATAGCGTAAATTGATCAGGTAGTTGCCGGATGCGCCGGCTTGAAAATGGCCATGGAACTGGCTGGGCCCGATCTGGGTTAGTGGCAGGGAGCGAATGGAAGCGTCAGGAGAGAAAATCTGTGCTTCGATGTGGGCAAATTGAGGGGGATTATCATTGTTATCGGATATGCCCTCAAAATTCAAAGATATGCGACGGCCCTGAATGTCGGTGAATACTTCGCAATCGCGGGATTTATTCAAAGCTGATTTTCCCGCCCATCGTACCATTTGTTCCCAGAACCGTTCGGTCTGATTCCAGCTGATCCAGTTCGCGGCCCAGCGGCTGTCGAAAGCGCTGGTGAAGACCGCGCAGCGCCCCAGCCCGCTTTGGCAGGTGGCCAGAATCGGGTCGCCCTTGTCGCTGGTTAGCACCAACTGGTTGAGACCACTTTTGGGGCCGGTCAGAATATATCCGTCCAGGGGTGGTAAAGGGGCGGAAAAGCCTTTGGCGATTTCGCTGAGGGAATAGGTGATTTGGGGGGTGAATGTTTCTTCTACAATCAGAGCGCGGCGGACGACCTGGGCTTCTTTGATAAAAATCTGGGGTAGCAGGTTGGGATTATTTACGTTATAAAAGCGGCCGCCGGTGGCTTGAGCGATGCGTCTTAAGCTTTGGACATCCTGGGGTTGATGAGGATTGATGGCTATGCCGGTGCAGGTTATGCAGGCCTGCCGGTATTGAGTGAGCAGCTGCGTCGTTGGGGGTTGCGGATCGCCGTCACTGATGATAATAACATGTTTTTGGGCGGCGTTACAGGTGCTGAGTTTCTGGTAGGCGGCCTGCATGTGAGGAGCGAAATCCGGCATGTCTCCCATCTGCATCTGATTAATGGCGGCGATGACTTTTTCTTTATCTCCCACTTCCGAAAACGGATAGACCCAATTGGCGGTACCCCCCTGCCAATTAAAAGCGAGAATGCCGACCAGATCCAGACGGCTTAAGGAATTTACCGCAGCGGCGGCGATTCTTTTACCCCAGAGATTTCCCATGGGGATTTCGCAGGCGTGCATAATTAAAACCAATGCTCCTTTGGGCAATTGTTTTTTTTGGGGTGGGTCCATATCTACAGGCAGGATTTCCGCCAGAGCGGAACCTATCCAGCCGCCGGCGCCAAAGGAATGATTGCCGCCGACCATAATCAAACCGCCGCCCAGATCGTTTACATAACGGCAGAGTAATTCCTGCTGCTGATAGGTGAATTCGTTACAGGGGGTATTGATCAGGATTACCGCGTCGGAATCCATCAGGCTGGTAATATTGTCGGGAAATTCGGCGGTCACACTATGTTTGACATCGATGGATGTTTTTTTTAACGCATTGGCAATGAAAGTCGCGGTGGATTCGTTGTTGCCGACGATTAAAACATGGCCGGGACCTCTGACCAGAGTAATCGTCCCGGCTCGATTGTTTTGGGGAACTCTATCCTGTTGGGGATCGTCGGGGACAAAGACAGCTTCGTATTCATGCATGCCGCGGGTACCTACGGGCAGAGAAATGGTTTTCACATTGGTACCCGGTTTTAAATCAACCGCGACGGCTATTGCCGCTGACTGAGGATCAAGATCGACGGGATCACCGTTGAGGGACAGGTGTAATTTACCGCTGGTCTTGATGGTGCTGCTGAGAACGAAACGAAGAGGGATCGTCTGATTGCTGCGCGCGGTGGTGGGTGCGTCGAGTCGGCGGAAAATAACTTCGCGGTCGTATTGATAGCGAAGGGGCAGGACGTCGATGGGAATCTTGTTGGCCGCGGCAATGCGGGCCGCTTCTTTCAGATTGCCGCTGGTTTCATTGCCGTCACTGACGAGCAGGATGCGGGTAGCGGTATCGGGAGGAGCAATGGCCAGGGCCATTTGAATACCATCGGCCAGAATGCTTTGTTGGCCGGTTAAGGATGTGTTCCGTTCCCGGATTTCTATTTTGGAAGAGGGCAGTTTTGTGATATTGGCCATTTCGGCAATGTCAATGACGGCTAATTGATCCGAGGAGTTTTGCCTATAATCGAATGCCTGGGTGAGATATCCCATCGTTTGTTTGTCGAGGTCCGGGGGGATCGACTGACTGCGGTCGAGGACGGTAATTAGGGAAAGGTTGCGGTTCAGCTTAGCCAGTTTGGGCCTGGCCAGCAGGGCTACGAGAATAATGACGACGAGAGAGCGCAAAATGATAACCATGGTCCGGCGAGGCGGACTGAGGATAGAGAGAGTGTGTCGAGCGAACCATATGATAGGTATTAACAACAAGCAGGCCAACAGCCACCAGGGCTGGGAAAAATACAGGTTGTATGAACCGATTAAAGCTGCCATATTTGAATCCGATTATTGCCGGCGTCCACAATATAAACGCGTTCTTGATTATCTATCGTCAAAGCCCAGGGGTAAGCCAGTTCTCCCGATTGACGGCCCGGTCGTCCATATACCGCGAGGCTGCGACCATCCGGCTGAAATAGTTGTATGCGGTTGTTGCCGAATTCGCAAACTACCAGATTTCCGTTGGGCAGAAGGGCCAGATCGTAAGGGTAGCGAAGTTGGCCGGCCTCTCGTCCGACGGAACCTATGTATTTGTTTAATTCCCCTTTGAAATTGTAAACGGCGATACGATGATTGCAGGCGTCGGCAATATAGAGCCGTTTTCTTTTCTGATCCACGCAAAGAGCGGAGGGGCGGGAAAACTGATTTTCTGCATTGCCGGGGGAACCGAAAGCGAACAGGAATTTTTTACGAGAGTCGAAAACCGTGATTCGGTCCCGACCGCCGTATTCACTGACAAAGATGCGAAGATTTTTTTTCTCTCCGGTAAACGCTATGTCGGTAGGATAAATAAAGGTGTCCTTATCGTCGGGGCCGAATTGGTAGATTTTGTCGATGATTTTACCGGAGGGTGAGTAGATAAGTATTCGGTTATAATGAGTGTCGGCTACGTATAGGTTGCCGTCCGGAGCGATGCTTATTCCCACTGGTTTTCCGGCTTCGATATCGGGCATATGGATCACAGACAGGGTTTTTCCCCGAGTGGTTATGTTTTGTATTCTACCGGTTTTGTCCACTATATAGAGGTTCTCGTCGGGACCGATGTCTATGGCCCGGGGATATATGAATTCACCGGGGCCGCGGCCGGTTCTGCCAAATGTATGCAGAACTTTTGGGCAGTCGGCGGGGCGAGATTCAAGGTCGCAGCCGGAGAAAAAACCAACGGTTATGCAAAGAATAATTGTCACATAACGCACCCTCAGTGATCGCAGCAGCAGAATGATGACGGTGATAAAAACGATAAACAGGGCAATTAAAATCAGGCAGGAGGTGATTACCTGCTGGTCGCGGGCGTAGTGCATCTGGTTGAGGAGGCGTTGGGCGAAGTTAGGCAACCCGGCGGGGAGCAGAACCATGGTAGCGGATAATTCCGTGAAACTGAACATGGCAATTAATAAAAACGATCCCAGCCAGATCGGCCAGATGCGGGGCCAATGGATAAACCACCATATTTTTATCGGTGAAGCACCGTCCAGGGCCGCGGATTCGGAAAGCTGTTTTTCACGTAAGGAGCGGGCTGCCTGTAGTAAGATCAGGGCTAAACCGGTAAAACGAGCCGCTTGTCCGAAAGAAACGAGGTACCAACCCTGACGGATAGCTGTAGGGAGGTTAAGAACAGCAAGAATTTTCAGCAGAGAAACAGCCACGAGAGAGGCGGGGATAAACATGGTTAAGAATATAGTCAATTGAATTAACATAGAGAGACTCTTGTTGTTGACGGTCAATGCCCCCATAACAATCAAAAGCGCCAATCCGGCCGCCAGAACGGCGGTAATAAGGGACCATCCCAGATCATCGTAGTGTAAGGTGAAAAAACGATGAAATTCCGTCGTTGTATTTATGTTGGTCAGCAGCAGAGCCAGAGGGACGAAAAGGGTAAGGCCCATTAGCAAGATAAAAACCGTCCAGGGGACCTTGTTATGGTTAATACCTAGATGCCGGGAGAGTCTTTCGGTCGGCGAAGTTAAACTCGACGTGGTAGCGGACAGCAGCCAGCGGCGGGAAGTTTTCAGCAGGATCAAGGAGACCGTAAGTGCGATCAGGGTTAAGGGCCAGGCGGCACGGGCGACGTAGTGTTCCGAACCGGTTAGTTCATAGAGAACTGCCAACTCGGTTCCGATGGTCTGGATACCCCCCAGATGAAAAGTGGCGAATTCCGAAAGCGATAATACGAAACAAACAGCAAAGGCCATCAGAATCGGGCGGATAAGTAATGGTAAGGTGATTTTCTTAAATATACTCAAAGGCTTGGCGTCGAGTGAGGCGTTTTCCCAGATTTGGTGGTCGATATGGCGCCATCCCTGGGATACTAATAGTGCCGCTATGGGCCAATACCAGAAAACCAGAACAGCGGTGGATGTGAATGAATTTAGAAATCGGGCGATATCGGGATTACCGCTGATTATTGTCCCTAATGCCGAAGTAGGACTTAAAAGTAAAGTCCAGGCGTAATAAAGTACATAGCGGGGCAGCGCCAAAGGGATGAGAATGGCTGGCAGCAGCCAATGGCTGTGCTGGTGGGAAGTTCCCAAAAGGCGACCGGGGAAATAGCCCGACAGAATCGACATGAAAGCGATTACCGCGGCCAGAGTAAAGGAACGGATGGTGAGAGATGACAATTCGGTGGTCGCATAGTCGCAAGGAACGTTAGAAGGAGAAGAAAATGACTGAAAAACTAAACACGCTAGGGGTAAGAAAATCACCAGGCCCCAGCAGGTCAGGCAGGTCGTCAGGATAATTTTTGTATAGAGAGAATAGCCATTCACGGAAGTATCTCCCCGGCTGTCTTTTTGGCGGTCGGTAGCTGCTGGGCCACTTTTTCGTAGTCAATTTCTAATGGGTGTTTAATCAAATATTGTTGGAATTCTTCGGCCAGGTTGGGGTGGATCGGAGCGTTGTGTGAATCGCTGCGGGCTAGAAGTTGTTCCAGTTGCTCACTGAGCAGAAAATCCATAAGGACACGGGCTGCTTGGGGATGAGGGGCTCCTTTGAGCAGAGACGCGGTATTGGGAATGGCCAGAGGCCCTTTGTTGTTTTGATCGAGAAAATTCATAGCGATGGGCCAGCCGTTACGTTGAGCGGCATAGACGTCATCGGTATCGGTCAGGCAGATGTCGGCCTGGCCGGTGTGGACCATTTTGACAGCCGTACTGTTTCCATCGACGATTCGAATTTCGTTGTTTTTTAGTTGCCTGAGGATACTGCGGGCCCGGTCGGGACCGTAATGAACGAACCAACTGGCTACATCGCCTCCGGTAGTACCGAATTTGGGATTGGCCATGACGATACGGCCTCGCCATTTTTTGTCGAGCAGGTCCTCCAGAGAACGCGGGGCTTCGGCGGTGGGTACTCTATCGGTATGATAGGCGATCACCCGGCCCCGCAAGGCAAAACCATACCAAAAACCTTTAGGGTGGGAAAAATTTCGAGGCCAATCGACCGTTTGGTCGCTGTGGTAGGGGGCAAACAATCCTTCCTCTGCCAGACGTATGGTATGGAAAACCTCACTGGACCAGAAAATATCGGCCATGGTAGCCGATGCTTCGGCTCGGAGGCGTTGGACCAGCCCTACGGTTTTGGTGGCTTCGGTGTCGTACCGGGCCAGGACCTTGATATTATATTGCTTTTCAAAATGAGCAATGATGGGTTCGGCAATGTTCTGATCTACGGAACAATATAAAACAACCTGTGGTTGTTTGGAATTGGTTTTTTTGCAGGAGGATAAGAAACAGAAAAAAATACAAAAGAAAATTGTTATAGTTCGAATACATGCCTTCCATGGTTTTTTTCTCATCCTGTAAGTCCTTAACTTTCGCAGTTTTTACTGTTAGAATTTCATTCCTCAGGGCCTTTTGGTTATACTCATCACGATTGAGTTTTCCCTTTTCGTATTATATATTTACTTATCACAAAAACAATTACATCGGGCCCTGCCAGGAATTCTCATACCCGATGGGTATAGTTTACTTCCTTTTTTTCTTAATTCGACTTAAAATCCGTGTAATCCGTGCCATCCGTGGTTTCAATTCTTAATAGTTCCGTTGCGTAAATATTTTACGCCGGGAAAAGTGCGAAAACGCACCGGAAGGATAACGATTAGAATTCCTGGGATTCTTTTTCTTTATCCGGTTTGGTCTGGCTAATGCCATCCAATTGGCTGAAATATTTTTTTACGGAATCCTCGTATTTGCGGGGAATCTGTTTTTCGCTGATTGCTTCGGCGGCGTTCTCGCGTCCGGCTTGAACGACATTCGCAAAATCGCGTTGGGCCTGACCTTTGACCTGGGTTCCCTTAAAATACCAACTGGCGATGATCGGTCCTTTTTGCGGCTTGTTTTTTACCTTGGTTTTTTTAGTGGCGGTTTGGCCGTTTTCGGCGGTATTGCGCGGTCCATATCCGATGCCGCGGTTGCCGGTAGCTGATCCAGGATTGAGAGAGCCTTGTTGTGAAAAGGGGCCCTGACGACCGGGGCCTTGACACATTCCCTGACCGAGGCATTGCATGGCTTGGTTGATTTCATCGAGACTGGCCTGGGTCAACTTTATTTGTTCCTGAAGCCTTTCCAGTTCGTTGAGCTGATCGGTCAGGGAATCCAAATCATCGCCGGCCAGGTCCGCAGAGCCGCCGCCACAAGCGGCCATGGCCTGGCCCAGTTGCCCGCAACGACTGGCAGCGGAACGGCAGGCAGCGGCTTTTTGCATGAGTTCTTCGATTTTTTCGGAACTGAGTCCCTTTTTGTTCAGGGCCTGCCGTAATTGTTTTTCGTTTAGCTGGGCCAGTTTCTTGTTTAGACCTTGTTTTTCCAGTTCTTTTTCCAATTCTTTTTTTTCCTGGGCCATTTGTTGCAGTTGTTGAGCCAGGTTCTGCAGTTGTCGGGTGAGGTCTTTTTTTTGCTGGTCGGAAAGTTCACCCTGATTTATTTTTTGCTGCATTTGCTGTAACATTTTGGCAGCCTGATCGAAATTGCCTTTGGCCAGGGCGAGAGTTAGTTTTTGGGAGAAGGCGTCGGGTGTGGCGTGTAAGCGTTTCAGCATCTGTTCCATTATATTGAGTGAATCCATTTGCTTAGAGGCAGACATTTTTTTAATTTGATCGGAAAGATCGCCCAGTTTTCGAATGGCCTGGATTTTAGCGGCTTGCGGTTTAAGTCCTTCTGGTAATCGGTCCAGTTGTGCCAGGGCGTCGGCCAATTCCGGCTGATCCATTCGTTGAACCGCTAATTTGACGGTTTTGGTGGTTTGTTTGACTTCGGCCTGGGCTTTTTGGGCTTGTTGAACTTTTTTTTGTTGTTGCTCCTTTTTTCTAAGAGAACCCAACAAATCATACTGGGGCAGTACGGATATGAGAATGACTACGGTTAGCCAGATGCCGGCCCCATAAAGCCAGCCTGAAGTTAACCGAAGGGGAAATTTTTCGCGAAGTTTCAGATTGTGGGTGGAGTTGTTCGCCTCGACAATGGCGGCCTGGGCAAAGGGATTATGGGAATTAGCCAGGGCCAGGGACGTGCTGAATCGTTCTCGGAGATTTAATCGTTCATCGATCAACAGGGCTAACTGCATGTTGGTGGGGAGTTTGAGCGTCCAGAGAACTATTATTACCAGAATAATAGAGAGCAGCAGGCCAATTAACGGCCAGGGAGATAATGAGTCGAGTGTAAACTCGTTATTGCTGGTGACCAGTTTAACCGCTAATAATTTCTCGGCCAAAACTATCAGGATCGCGATTCCGCCCGCAACTCCAAGGACACGTCCTGTTTGTTGTATAAGAAGATTGATACTGCAGCGAATGCGAACCCAACGCACCTTTTTCATTAATGCTTTATGCATACTCACCATTTCCCCTTTCTGTTTGCTTGCCGACCCAGTCGTCTGCAAAAAGCACATAACTGCCTGTTATAATAATGATTAAGAATTAGTAAGTCAATGATTAAACTATACTCATCACGATCGAATTTTCCCGTTTTTGCATGATGTATATACTTATCCAGAAAACATTTACATCGGGCCCTGCCAGGAATTCTCATACCCGATGGGTATAAAAGGAAAATTGTTTTATACTTATCGCGATTGAATTTCCCCGTTTTCGCTTAATGTATTTACTCAAACTGACCGATCCGATGTGTAAAAAGTGCCCAAAAACACAAAAAAATGAATATTTTTTGAAAATTCTTCTAAAAAACATATAAAAAACATAGTTTTTTTAAAACAACATAAACTGCTGTCACAAAAGGATATATAGAGATATTTTGCCATATTTCTTATAAAATCGGTCAGTTTGATTATTTACTTGTTATCCAGTATTTAAGACGCAAAATACTCGCTTATGTTTCAAAAAAAATATTGACAGGGCTCCGGTAATGAATTTGTCTGTTTATTAACAGCTTCGAGACATTTTCCGAAAGTTTCTAAATTTCACCTGTTGCTAGCAAGGCCCTGTTGATAATATATTCTAATGGTAAAAACTGCGAAAGTTAACCGTTATTGTGTGGAGTTTAAATATGAAATCTGTTTCCTGTTTCACAATTTCCCTTAGATATATCCTGGCGGTTTTTTTGTTATTCTTGTGGGTGGATTGTGTAAGTGCCCAATTATCCAGCCGGGATATTGAGAAGTTAAGAGAACAAGGAAAAATCGCTGGGTGGACCTTTGAAATAGAGAAGAACGAAGCTGCCGATCTTTCTTTGGATGATTTGTGCGGTGCTTTTCCGGCAACCCCGGAGGAGGAAAAGGAAAAGGCCAGCCAGGTTAACGCCCTGTGGACTGAAGAAGAAGAAGTCCGGGCCCAGAGTTTGCCCTTGTCGTTTGACTGGCGGAATTATGATGGTTGTACTCATATCAGAAATCAGGGTAATTGCGGTTCCTGCTGGGCCTTTGCCGCGGTAGGGGCGATAGAATGTAATATAAAAATCAGAGATGGAGTTGAACAGGATCTATCGGAACAATGGCTGGTTAGTTGTACGGGGGCGGGTTCCTGTAGTGGGGGATGGCATACCAGGGCCTTAAATCATTATGTCGCAGGTGGTTCAGTTGACAACTGTACTGACGCGGGTGCGGTGATGGAGTCAGATTGTTCTTATACGTCATCCAATTCGGAATGTGATTGTCCGTATCCGCATTATTATATGTTGAATCAATGGGGCTATTCGGGGGATAGTGTGAACCAGATCAAATCGGCGATCTATAATTATGGTCCCGTCGCCGTCACCGTCGCTGTAAGTGGTTCTTTCCAGGGTTATGGGGGAGGAATTTACAATGCCAACGACAGTAGTTCGATCAACCACGCGGTCGTGCTGGTCGGATGGGATGATAACCAGGGTGCCAATGGTGTTTGGGTTTTGCGTAATTCATGGGGAACAGGCTGGGGGGAAGGGGGATATATGAGGATTGAATATGGTTGCAACCGGGTGGGGACGACCAGTTGCTTTGTGGATTATGGCGGGATACAGGATTTGGCGGGGCATTGGAGTTTCAATGACGGTTCGGGCACTACGGCCGCGGATTCTTCCGCTAATGATCGTGACGGCACCTTGATGAATATGGACGAGGGTAACTGGTGTGACGGTTACGATGGTGGCGCGTTGTCGTTTGACGGGGTCGATGATTATGTGGAAATCGATGGTTATCAGGGTGTGGATGGAATGCGTTCGCGAACAATCGCCGCCTGGATTAAAACCGAGACGACTGGCACAATTGTTTCCTGGGGTGATGATCTTGAGGGTGGAAAATGCATGTTAATGGTAAGTGAAGGGTATGGTAGTCCGGGATCGCTCTTGTTTGGGGTATGGGGTGGCTACCTAGTGGGCAGTACCGATTTAAGGGATGGTAAGTGGCATCACGTAGCGGTAGTTTTGGAAAAAGACGGTTCGCCGGATGTCAGTCAAGCCAAGCTGTATGTTGATGGGACGCAGGAATCTGTTAGCAGGGTGAAATCCTGTGCGATTAATACCATTAAAGCCACGAATGTGAACATCGGCAGGATTGACGCGACTTACGGATATTATTTCAATGGTCAGATCGATGAACTTTATATTTATAGTTATGCGTTAGACAATGATGAGTTAGTAACTTTATATTCAGGGCGTAGTGGTTTTTATGGGGCGGCGGGACACTGGTCTTTAGACGAGGGGACCGGAGATGTGGCCCGGGACAGTTTCTTGACGGAACGAAATGGTACCTTAATTAATATGGTTGAAGCAAGCTGGGTAAGTGGAGTCAGGGGAGGTGCTTTACAGTTCGACGGTGTAAATGATTTTATTGGAATTGATGGATATGATGGTGTTACGGGTAAGGCTTCCCGAACCGTCTCGGCCTGGATTAAAACGAGTTCCGTGGGTACGATTCTTTCCTGGGGCGCCGCGTATCCGGGGGAAAAATGGATGTTTATGGTTAAGGAGGTCAATCAAACAGCCGGTGCCCTGCAATTAGGGGTATGGGGTGGTTACGTAGTAGGCAGTACTAACTTGTGGGATGGGCATTGGCATCATGTGGCAGCGGTTTTGCCGAAAAGTTTTTTACCCAATGTGAGTGAGGTGAAACTTTATGTAGATGGAAAAGAAGAGTCTCTTTCTGAGGTGAAATCTCATCCGATTGTTACCGATTTGGGTGTCAACGTAAATATAGGTCGGATAGATGCGGATTATAAACATTATTTCAAAGGCTTTATCGACGATGTCCGCATCTATGATTTCGCCATGAGACCGGAACAAATTAACAAGTTATGTTCCCCCTGTCCGATGGGAGCCTGGAACCTGAATGAAAATAGTGGTCCCGTTGCTTATGATTCATCTGGTAACGGACATGATGGGACCTTATTTCATATGGCCCAAAGCAGCCGTCGTGCAGGAGTGGAGGACAATGGATTGTTGCTGGATGGGGTGGATGACTATATAGCTATCGAAGGTTATCGAGGAGTCGGGGGTGGCTTTTCGCGAAGCCTGTCAGCCTGGATCAAGACCGATTCGGTGGGTACGATCGTATCCTGGGGCAATGGCGCTCCGGGCAGAAAATGGATGTTAATGGTGCAGGATGCCTTTGGCGTCCCCGGAGCGTTGCGATTGGGAGTGTGGGGTGGCCATGTTGTGGGTAGTACCGATTTGCGCGATGGGAAATGGCATCATGTGGCGGCGGTTTATGATAATATGGGTGTCCCGGATGTAAGCGAAGTAAAACTATATGTGGATGGGGTGGTGGAAACAATCAGTGACCTGCGACCACAGTTGATAAATACCGATATTAATATGGAGATAAATATCGGTCGAATAGATGCTGATTACGGATATTATTTCAACGGAATGGTAGATGAAATTCATGTTTATGATTATGCCTTGAGCGAGAAAGAAATTGGTTGGCTTTGTTGCCGGGGTTTGGCGGGATACTGGGCTTTTGACGAAGATTCCGGAGGGGTGGCGTTGGATTCTTCAGTTCAGGTCCGAAATGGTACCTTGAACAATATGGATGACAATGACCGGACGGCCGGTTATGAGAATAATGGTTTATCCTTCGATGGTGTCGATGATTATGTGGAAATTGATGGCTACAAGGGGATTTCCGGGTCCGATCCGCGTACCTGTACTGCCTGGATTAAATCCACATCGGAAGATTTGTCGGCGATTCTAAGTTGGGGTAGAGCCGCGACACGGGAAGCCTGGATGCTGACGTTAAGAGAGACCGGCGTCGCGAATTTGTCGATCTGGGGTGGGGCCATAGATGGGGAAAAGATACTCAACGACGGACACTGGCATCACGTGGCAGCGGTTCTGGAAGAAGGGACTGTTGATGTCAGCCAGGTGAAATTATATGTGGATGGTGAACTGGAAAAGACCTCCATATTTGTAGCCGATTTGTCTGTTAATACCGCTCTTGAAAATAATTTGCAGATTGGTTGCCTCGTCGATCAATATGGTAATAATTCATTTTTTTTCGAGGGGACTATCGACGAAGTTCGCGTTTATAATTACGCTATGAACCAGGATGAAATCAAAGATGTTTATTCCCGTGAGCAGGTTGGCTTTTGGACGTTTGACGAGGGAGCCGGGCTTAATACTGCCGACGTCTCAGGTAATGGACGTGACGGTTCATTGATTAACATGGTGCCGGACGATTGGGTTCGAGGGATTGAAGGAACGGCTCTGTTGTTTGATGGAATCGATGATTATGTGGAAATATCCGATTATCAGGGCGTTCCTGAGATGAAACCGCGTACGGTCGGAGCCTGGATCAAGACAGAAAGTACGGGAACGATCTTTTCCTGGGGCAGCGCGTATCCGGGCAGAAAATGGATGTTTATGGTGCAGGATGTCAATGGTATCCCCGGTTCGTTGCAATTGGGTGTATGGGGTGGCTTTATTGTGGGCAGTACCGATTTGCGGGATGGGAAGTGGCATCATGTAGCGGCTGTTTTAGAAAATGACGGTTCGCCGGATGTAAGAGAAGTCGCGTTGTATGTGGATGGCGTGCTGGAAACAATCAGCGCTGTGCGGCCGCATTTGATTAATACGGATATTAACATGGGAATTAATATTGGTCGGATAGATAGTGATTATGGATATTATTTCAACGGCAATCTAGATGATGTTTTCATATGTAATTATGCTCTGAGTCCGGAAAAAATTGCTGACATTGCTAAAATACCAGCGGATCTGAATAAAGATGATACGGTTGATTTACTGGATTTGGCCTGGTTTTTATCCAATTGGATGATAGATAATTGTGACCCGCGTCCAGCGGGTGATCTGGATATCGACTGCGATATTGATCTGGATGATTATGACCGTTTTACGGAGTTCTGGCTGCGCACGGTCGGAAATTAACTCTCTATATCTTTATCGCGATGAGTATAAATCCACATAATGCAGGTTAATTCCGACAAAAAATAAGGATAAGAACATGGAAACTCAGATGCGAAAATCAGCAAGCCTGGGCAAAAAAATCGCGGGGCGATTGGTTTTGGTTGTTATTCTGGTGGCGGTTTTCCTGTTGGGTTTCTGGTGGCGGGGTCTTTTCACTCCTGTCTCCACGGCCGAGGTAGAAATTGATACGCAGGAAAAAGCCCCGGCTGTGAAACAGAAGAAAACGGTTTGGATATGCTCTATGCATCCTCATATCCGTTTATTTAAACCCGGTGTGTGTAACATTTGTAATATGGATTTGGTACCGGTTTCAGATAGTGATGATGGGGACACTGCCGAGGTGCGGCAATTGTCGGTCAGTGAAAATGCGCGCAAATTAATGGAAGTGGAAACGGTGCCGGTAGAGCGTAAACTGGTTACCGCTACCATCCGGATGGTGGGTAAGGTCGATTATGACGAAACCCGGCTGGCTTATATCACGGCGCGGGTGCCGGGCCGGCTGGATCGATTGTTTGCAGATTATACGGGGGTGCCGGTCAAGAAAGGGGAGCATCTGGTTTCCATATACAGCCCGGAATTATATTCGGCCCAGGAAGAGTTGATTCGGGCGTTTAAGATGGTCAAGGATGTCCGGGAAAACCAGTCGGGTAATATGCGGGAGTTCGCAAAAGATACCCTCAATGCCGCGCGCGAGAAATTGCGTTTGTGGGGGCTCTCTGCTCAACAGATTTCATCTGTCGAGAAAAGCGGGAAAGTATCCGACCATATGACCATTTACGCACCTACCGGCGGTATAGTGATTCAAAAAAATGCCGTGAAGGATATGTATGTGGAAGAGGGGACCCGGATTTATACCATAGCGGATATGTCGCAGCTTTGGGTGAAACTGGATGCGTACGAGTCGGATCTGGAATGGCTGCGTTACGGACAGAAAGTAGAGTTTACTACCGTGTCTTATCCGGGAGAAATATTTCGAGGCACGATATCTTTTATGGATCCGATTTTGAATGAACGAACGCGTACCGTCAAGATTCGGGTTAATGTGGCCAACGCCGAGGGCAAGCTCAAGCCGGAAATGTTTGTCAAGGCGATGGTCCGGGCACAGGTGGCCGCGGCGGGTAAAATTATGGATGCCGACTTGGCCGGCAAATGGATTTGTCCGATGCACCCGGATATCGTCAAAAACAAATCCGGAGAGTGTGATCTTTGCGAAATGCCGCTGGTGACGGCCGAATCTTTGGGGTATGTCAGTGATGATCCTGGTCGGGCGGAGAAACCTTTAGTGATTCCCGTGACCGCCGCATTAGTAACGGGCAAACGAGCGGTTGTATATGTCCAGTTGCCGGGTCGGGACAAACCGACTTTTGTGGGCCGGGAGATTGTCCTGGGGCCTCGGGCGGGGGATTATTACCTGGTGCCGAGAGGACTGCGGGAAGGTGAGCGAGTGGTCGTGAAGGGGAATTTCAAGATCGATAGTGCTCTGCAGATTATGGCGAAACCCAGCATGATGACCCCGGAGAGCGGGCAGAGGGGAAGTGGGCATGATCACGGTGTGTCGGGCCGGGAGAAACATAGGCAGGATACGGTGTCGCAACCGGCGGTGGATAAGGAATTCCGAGAGCAGCTGGGTAAGGTTTATGCCCAATATTTTCTGCTGCAACAGGAATTGGCCCGGGATCGAACGGATGGGGCCGTCAACGTTATAAAGCAAATGCTTAACGCTTTACACGCGATGAATAAAAAACCGGAATCAGGAGAATTGAGCCAATGGTGGCATAACAATAGAATGGAATTGGAAAATATTCTTGCGGAGGGAGCAGGAAAAAATGAAATAAAATTGATCCGAGAGAAATTTTATTTGTTGAGCCAGAACCTGATCCAGGTATCGAAGAGGCTGGGGACAGATGGTGACGGGCCCTATTATGTTATGTACTGTTCGATGGCTTTTGACAATCAGGGAGCCCTTTGGCTGCAGGATAATCATGATTTGCGTAATCCTTATTTTGGGGCAGCGATGCTGAAATGCGGCCAGGTGAAGGAGATAATCCCAGCGGCTCGAATCTATAATAAACATAAAGGCCATTAATATGGATGAATATTCTTCCCGCGAGATGACAGATGAACAGAAAACCTGGATAGGGGTTATTCTGCGTTTTTGTCTGACCAATAAGCTGGTGGTGGGCTTGCTGGTTCTTCTGGTTGTGGGTGGTGGTCTTATGGTGGCACCGTTCGACTGGAATTTGGGGGGATTGCCCCGGTGGGGGGTAGCGGTTGATGCCATTCCCGATATTGGAGAAAATCAGCAGATTGTTTTTACCGAATGGATGGGCCGGTCGCCTCAGGATGTCGAAGATCAGATTACCTATCCGTTGACGGTTTCCTTGTTGGGGGTGCCGGGGATTAAGACGATTCGGAGTAATTCCTTTTTCGGATTTTCCTTAATTTATGTGATCTTTAAGGAAAATGTTGATTTTTTCTGGTCACGCAGCCGACTGCTGGAAAAGCTTGACAGTCTTCCCGCCGGGACACTGCCGCTTAATGTAAAGCCTGTTTTGGGGCCTGACGCGACGGCTCTGGGCCAAGTTTTCTGGTACACGCTGGAGGGTAGGGATATTCAGGGCAATCCGGCGGGCGGTTGGGATCTGGAAGAATTGCGGACGGTGCAGGACTGGTATGTACGATATAGTCTTCAGGCGGCGGAGGGAGTAAGCGAAGTAGCTTCGGTGGGGGGATTTGTGCGGGAGTATCAGGTTGATGTCGATCCGGACGCCATGCGGGCATATCAGGTTACGTTCGCGGATGTGTATCAGGCGGTGAAAGGTTCGAATATCGATGTGGGAGCCAAGACCATCGAGTTGAATCGGGTGGAATATTTTATTCGGGGAATTGGTTTCATCAAGGACAATGAGGATATTGAAAACAGTGTGGTAAAAGTGGTGGATCATGTGCCCGTCCTGGTCCGGCATATTGCGACGGTTGCATGGGGGCCGGCTTTAAGGCGGGGGGCACTGGACAAGGAGGGGGGCGAAGCAGTGGGCGGTGTGGTAGTAGCTCGCTACGGGGCGAATCCTCTGGATGTGATTAAAAATATAAAAGACAAGATACACGAAATTTCCCCGGGTTTGCCCGCAAAAGCTGTATTTGATTTCTCCCGGGTGACTCCGGAAAAGATACGTTGGTATGCCGATAGGCATGGCTTCGATGCTTATAACAGTTCACAAATCAACCAGGAAGGCTGGTTAAGCCATTTGCGGGACAGGGAGCCGCACAATTGGCCGCCGTGGGTAACGGTCAGTCAAGTCACCATAATACCTTTTTATGATCGTTCCGGATTGATCTATGAAACGCTGGGGACATTATATAATGCTCTCAGCGAAGAGATTCTCATTACCATTATCGTTGTGATTTTGATGGTGATGCATTTGCGCAGCAGTGTGCTAGTCAGCGGTTTATTGCCTGTTGCGGTCCTGATGTGCTTTGTCGCCATGAAAATTTTCGGCGTCGATGCCAATATCGTGGCCCTTTCCGGGATTGCCATTGCCATAGGAACCATGGTGGATATGGGAATCGTTGTTTGTGAAAATATTCTGCGCCATCTGGATAAAGCGCCCCCGGAAGCACCTCGGCTCGAGGTTGTTCACCGAGCGGCCAGTGAGGTGGGCGGAGCGGTATTAACCGCGGTGAGTACCACGGTGATCAGTTTTCTGCCGGTTTTTACCATGATGGGGCCGGAAGGTAAGTTGTTTAGACCTTTGGCGTTTACCAAAACTTTTGCGTTAATCGCCTCGGTAATAACCGCTTTGACTATAATTCCACCGGCAGCCCATATCTTATTCTGTGGCAGGATATCCGGGAGGAAAATACGTTTGGTTTTTTATTTACTTCTGGTGTTGGCCGGTATTATCGTTGGATTTAAGCTGGCATGGTGGGCAGGTTTAGCGGTGGCCGCTTTAGGCGTTTATCATCTGCTGGAAAGCCGCATCCCGCCATTTTTACGCCGATTTTCTCTCTGGTTGGTTAATATTCTGGCGGTGCTTTTTGTAGGGATTATTTTAACCGAACATTGGGAACCATTAGGGCCGGAGCGGGAATTTGCCAGGAACTTTATATTTGTCGCCGGGATGGTGCTTTCGTTACTTTTATTTTTCCGTCTGTTCCAGTATGCCTACCCTGCAATATTGGGCTGGTGTTTGCGGCATAAACTTCTGTTTCTTACGATTCCAGTTCTGTTACTATTATTAGGGGCGTCGGCGTGGCTGGGATTTGATACGGTTTTTTCCGTTATTCCCAAAGGGGCCGAGGAGGTGGGGATAAAATCTCAGATTCGATCGACACGTTTTTGGCTTCAGGGCAAGAAGATGTTTCCCGGCCTGGGTAAGGAGTTTATGCCATCTCTGGATGAGGGTTCTTTTCTGTTTATGCCCACCACCATGGTGCATGCTTCTATAGGGGAGGCGCTGGATATTTTGTCCAAACAGGATATGGCATTGCGGAGTCTGCCGGAAGTGGAGTCGGTAGTCGGTAAAATCGGGCGGGCGGAGACCCCCCTGGACCCGGCGCCGATATCGATGATCGAAACCGTCATCAATTATAAATCCGAGTATATTACGGATAAAGATGGTCGGCGGATTAAATTTCGTGTTGATGAGAAGGGTCGGTTTGCCCGGGATGAATATGGTGAGCTTGTGCCGGAAGATGGCGGGCGTCCGTATCGTCAGTGGCGGGAAGCTATGCAATCGCCGGATGATATCTGGAAAGAAATCGTCAGGGTTACTAAAATACCCGGTACGACCTCGGCCCCCAAACTGCAGCCGATTGCGGCCCGTATCGTTATGCTGCAAAGTGGTATGCGGGCTCCGATGGGTGTAAAAATTAAAGGGCCGGATTTGGAGACAATCGAAAAGGTTGGGTTTGCTGTCGAACAGTTGCTCAAGCAAGTTCCCGGTGTCGAGCCTGCCACGGTCATTGCTGATCGAATGGTGGGTAAACCGTATCTGGAAATCATACCGGATCGCCGGGCCCTGGCTCGTTATGGAGTGACGATGCATTCTTTTCAGGATGTGGTGGAGGTAGCCATCGGTGGGAAAACAGTTACCACGACAGTGCAGGGTCGAAAACGTTTTTCGGTGCGGATTCGCTACCAGCGGGAATTAAGAGACCAGATCGAGACGATGGAAAAAATTCTGGTGCCGGGTATTGATGGAGCGCAAATACCGCTGAGCCAGTTAGCTGAGATTCGCTATGTCCGGGGGCCCCAGGTAATAAAGAGCGAAGATACCTTTCTCTTGGGTTACGTTCTGTTTGACAAAAAGCCCGGTTATGCGGAAGTGGATGTGGTGGAGCAATGTCGACGTTATTTGGCAGATAAACGGGCGGCAGGTGAATTTGTTTTGCCGGAAGGGGTCAGTTATATTTTTGCCGGTAATTATGAAAACCAGATTCGTTCCCAAAAGACCTTGGCGGTAGTGATGCCGGTCGCTTTGTTTGTCATTTTTTTGATTTTGTACCTGCAGTTTCGTTCGGTTGTCACTGCTTCGCTGGTTTTCAGTGGGATACTGGTAGCCTGGTCGGGGGGCTATTTGATGCTTTGGATGTATGGGCAGCCGTGGTTTCTGGATTTTTCTGTTTTCGGGATGCATATGCGGGATTTGTTTCATATCCAGCCCATTAATCTTAGTGTGGCGGTATGGGTGGGATTTTTGGCTTTGTTCGGGATTGCCTCTGATGACGGGGTGGTTATCTCAACCTATCTGAATCAGGCTTTTCGGGAGCGGCAGGCTAATACCGTTGCGGAATTGCGAGACGCAGCCGTCGCCGCGGGGAAACGACGCATTCGCCCTTGCCTGATGACCACCGCGACAACGATTCTGGCTTTGATGCCGGTGTTGACATCGACGGGGCGGGGAAGTGACATAATGGTTCCCATGGCCATTCCCTGCTTTGGGGGAATGATGATCGAGGTAATTACCATGTTGATTGTGCCGGTGCTCTATTGTTCCGTAAAGGAACTTAAGTTAAGGATGGGTGGTGGTTCGTTTTCCCCGTTTTCAAATTAAGCATTTTGCTCTTCTCGATTGATTTTCCCCGTTCTCGTGCTATCTTTCCATATATACCAAAATCAGATACAGAGGACAGGCTCGACTTATGTTATTTCTCGCTGTATTGATCTTGTATTTTATGTTATTTTTTTTTATGATATGCGTCAGGGGGGAAACATTCTAAAAAAACGAGACAGATAAAACGAGAAACCGCACTTATACCCATCGGGTATGAAAATACCTGGCAGGGCCCGATGTAATTGTTTTTCTGACAAGTAAATACACAATACGAAAACGGGAAAATTCAATCGTGATTAGTATAACATTCGCAGTTTTACCGTCAGAATTTATTATCCACAGAGCCTTGTGAGCAACAGGTGAAATTTAGTAACTTTCGGGTAATGTCTCGAAACTGCTAAAAACAGACAAATTTATTACCAAGGCCCTGTTTGTACGTTGTGTTAGCATTTCATCCAGAAAAAAGTGCGAAATCGAACAAACGGTTCGGAGGAAAAAATGGTGAAAAAACATGCAAAATCCCGGAAAAAGAAAACAGCTTTTTCCTCGGGACAGCAAAGCAGGAGGCCCCTGGTTGTTTACGCTATAGTGTTTATCCTGGCGGGTATCCCATTTGCTCTGGGGAAATATATAGAGTTCAACTCTCCCGGTCCTTTTGATAGCGGCGCTTATGTTTATTCCGCAGCCCATATCATAAATGGTGCCACTATAGGAGTTGAAGAAAAACCTTCGGCCCATCTGGGGACGTTATTAGTCAATCTGTTGGGGGTGCGTTTATTCGGCTTTAATGACGTCGGACCCAAAATTGTCCAGATGGTCATGCAAGCCATGGCTTTAGCGCTAATGTTTTTTGCCCTGCGAAAAGCCTTTGGAACACTTCCCGCCGCCGTCGGTGTTGTCATAGCTTCTACTTTCCTTTCTTCGCCATTGTTGGCAAAGTTTGGTAACGTCAAAGAACAATATATGATTGCCTGTATGATAATGGGAGTAAGCAGTTTCGTTATATATCAGCCGGGCGGTAAATGGTGGTGGGCTTTGTTGGCGGGTGCTTTTCTGAGTTGGGCGCCCCTGTTCAAACCAACCGGTACTTCGGCAATAGGAGCTGTGGTCTTGTTTGTTGTACTCCAGCCCTTTTTAAAAAACAAAACCTTTAAACAGACCGGCATTGATATTTGTCTGCTGCTGGCAGGGGTCGCAACAGCGCTGAGCCCATTATATATCTGGATAATCGGATGGGATATTCAGCTGTCGCTGCCCTACAGCTTTGCCTGGGTTGAAATCGAAAAAGGGTACGAATTCGTAACCAAATATTTTTCGCCCGATACCCTGTCCGATTCCGTCTCGGACAGTACCGAGGCGGCCCCGAAGCGGGAGATGGGGTATATCGGCGCAAGTCGTCGGATGGTCCCTTTTTCTCAGCAGTGGCCGAGGGTCTTACGCTACTATGGACTGCTGATTTTACCTGTTACTTTAGGGATAGCGGCCCTGATTGCCAGATTGACGCGGATGATCAGCAGTTTGACTCGAAACTGGAAACTTCCCCAAAAACCTTACGATCGTTTTGTCCTGCTTTTGGTGGGCTGGTGGATTCTTGATATGGCGTTTGTCTGGATAAGTCCCCGTTCCTATGAGCAGTATTATTTGCCCTTAACCGCCTCGGCGGCGATGGCGGGAGGATATCTGATCGCCTTGTACGCGGACAAAACAAAAAACACCGTACGGCGAGGCCGATGGGTTTTAGTGGGGATGACAGGTTTTTTGATAATGATATTTATGTCATGGCACCTGTTTTTCGGCATAGATAGAAGCCCTTTTAGTGGCCGAAAATATAGTAAAAAGCAAAAGGGATACGCCCAGGCACTTAAACAAATCCAGTTGCGGAAAACCGGATCGATGGCTCCCTGGGAGTCGGTTGGAAAATATATCCGGACCCATTCCTCTCCTGCCGATAAAATTTATGTCTGGGGCTGGTTTCCGGGAATATACGTACAGGCCCAGCGCTTTTCCCCAACGACTCCGGCTTTTATGATGCCTCGTCCTTCTCCTGATATTTTCAAAAAAAGTATCGACAGGATGGTGGCGGATTTCGAAAAACAACCACCAAGATTTATTGTTGACCCTCGCAAAAATCACATACCGCTTGATAGGCTGCCTTATGATTTGTGGCCTGTCATTCCTAAAAAATTCATGGCGGCAAAAAGAAGCTGTTTTCTGCCTTTAGATACTGATTTTATCGTTCTATATAATAAAATATATTTTAAATCACTGCAGAAAAGATTTGGTAAAGATGAGGCGTTGCGTTTTGAATATCTGAAGCCCTTAAGAGAATATATTCGCAAAAATTACAGAATAGTCGATTCGCGTAAGTATGTCGAGCTGGGCCCCTGGCCTTGGCTTGGCCATCGTTATTTTGGCAAGCAAATCCTGTTTGAGCTAAAAAACCCTGATTCTCACAAAGCGGATTAAAGGGTATCTCTAAAATTGCTTTCGTCAAGTTATACCCATCGGGTATGAAAATCCCTGGCAGGGCCCGATGTAATTGTTTTCTGGTTGAGTATATACATAAT
>Ga0180435_10001764_pt1 | contig 22328 bp, 20 predicted proteins | sample SS_ome_3_FD_132467 | JGI IMG/M metagenome (GOLD analysis project Ga0180435, IMG submission 132467) | Hypersaline lake sediment archaeal communities from the Salton Sea, California, USA - SS_3_S_1 metaG | ecosystem: Environmental > Aquatic > Non-marine Saline and Alkaline > Hypersaline >...
ACCCTGGAATTGATGATTGAACAGTACAAAACAATGGAGAGCCTTCCGGAGGATGGAAATGCAGAACGTATATCACGATCTGCAGCAAGGGTTTCAGCCATTAATTATGGGAAATCCCTCACAGGTATGGAGATGCAGGAGATTATTGACCAGTTGTTCGCCTGTACCAACCCCAATTATTCTCCATCGGGCAGGATCATTGTGAAAATCATTGAATTAAGTGAACTTGATTCCTACTTTAAAGAACTAGAAGATGTATAGATTCTCAGGCGGAAGATTTGGCAATACACCCCCGGTAACCAAGAATTTAATTATAATCAATGTGGTGATGCTTGTAGGTGCCATGCTGATTCAACGCTTTGGTGCGAACCTGAATGCGGTACTGGGCATGTTCTATTTTCAATCGCCCCTGTTTGCTCCATGGCAGATCGTGACCCACATGTTTATGCATGGGGGAATAGGTCACATATTCTTCAATATGTATGCACTCTGGATATTTGGGAAGACTCTTGAGAGTGTATGGGGTAGCAAACGCTTCCTGATCTATTACCTGGCCACTGGTTTGGGTGCTGCATTTTTCCATCAGTTGGTAAACTATATACAATTTGCTCCTGATATCGCTGCATTGAAGGCTGCCTATTCGGTCGATGTGATTAACAATGCTCTGCTCAACGAAATTCTGCAGCCAGGAAATCAGTTCTATGCAGTAGGCCGTGAGCTTATTCGACCCACAGTAGGTGCTTCAGGAGCTGTATACGGGGTCTTACTGGCATTCGGAATGTTATTCCCCAATACTCCCCTCTTCCTTATGTTTATCCCCATACCCATCAAGGCCAAGTGGCTGGTTATCGGCTTCGGAGTACTTGAATTGTACCTCGGCATTACCCAAAGTGGTGGAAACATTGCCCATTTTGCTCACCTGGGTGGTATGATTTTTGGGTTCTTTCTAATCAGATACTGGAATAAGTTTACCAGAAACTTTTACTAATTGATTGATTAAATGAGCATTATAGACGAGGTAAAAGAATCCTTCAGAAAGGGAACCATTCTTCATAAACTGATATATCTGAATCTGGGACTCTTTTTGACAGTACAAATTGTCAGGATTGTCCTCTACCTGTCAAATTCCTATGAATTATTTGGCAGTTTCCTGGATTATCTGGCAGTGCCGGCCAATCTGGAAGTTCTTGCGCGGCGTCCCTGGACCCTCGTTACCTATATGTTCCTGCATGTGGATTTCATTCATATTCTGATGAACCTCCTGTGGCTATATTGGTTCGGATCCATATTCATTCAGGAACTGGGACTAAAAAAATTACTCAGCACCTATATTCTGGGGGGATTGGCGGGAGGACTGCTTTATATTCTGTTCTATAATGTCTTTCCCGTATTTGAGGATGTAAAAACAGCTTCCATTGCCCTGGGAGCATCAGCCTCGGTGATGGCCGTGGTGATAGCCACAGCCACCTACCAACCCGAACGCAAAATGAACCTGGTCTTTATCGGTCCGGTGAAAATCGTCTACATTGCGCTAATCATGTTCATCTTTACCTCCATGGTAGACTTTTCGGTCAATACGGGAGGTAAAATAGCACATATCGGTGGTGCATTGATGGGCTTCCTTTTCGCTTATTATTATAAACGGGGGAAGGATATTTCTAAAGGCTTTGATCGTATGATGGACGGGATGGCTACCTGGTTCAAGCCTGGTAAAGAGAAGATGAAAGTCACCTACAAAAGGCCAGCCGACGACATTGAGTACAACAAACAAAAAAAGGAAGAGCAGAAAGAAATTGACCAAATTCTGGATAAGATCTCGAAAGCTGGATATGACAGTCTGACGGCCAAAGAAAAGGAGCTGCTATTCAAAATGAGGGATAAATAAAAACTGTGAACAAGATTACAAACAAGATATTCCTTATTCTCAATGTCCTATGTGCGGCCGCATTACTATTGTCCTATCTGGCACCCTTTGTAAATCCGGCAAAAATGGCTCTGCCAGCCCTATTTGGCCTGGCTTACCCCTATCTTCTTCTCTTGAACCTGGTCTTCCTTCTTATCTGGCTAATTAGACTGAAGAAGGAGCTACTGATATCCCTGATAGTAATCCTGCTCGGATGGAATCACGTGAACAATCTGATTCCCATTAACTTCCATGGATCGGCTATTCCCGATAACTCAGATCCTGAACGAATATTCAAAGCCCTTTCTTACAACGTAAGGGGCTTTGATATCTACAGGTGGACGAAAGAAGCCGATGCCAAGCAAAAGATATTTGATTTCATCAATGGTCAGGAGCCCGACCTGGTCTGTATTCAGGAATACTACACTTCTTCTAAACGAGGAGAGACCCATGCAGATGTTTCCAATCAGCTTCCCTCCCTCCCTCAAAACGCTGTATATTTCGCCACTGATCCTGCCAACCGACAAGGTTTTGGGATTGCCACATTCAGCAAACATCCCATCCTTAAAAAAAGCCGGATCCCTTTTAATTCTTCCTTCAATGCAGCCATGTACACCGATATCCTCTTTCATTCAGATACTCTGAGAGTATTTAATGTACATCTGCAATCCATCAGATTCCAGCAGGACGATTATGCCTTTATGGATACGGCGCGACTGAAGTACAGCAACGAACAATTGCATGAGATCAGGGCCATTGGTTCCAGGCTAAAAGCGGCTTTTGTTTTGAGGGCTGAACAGGCTCAGATCATAGCCAATTATATCCAGGATTCCCCCTACCCGGTTATTGTTATGGGGGACTTTAACGATACTCCTCAATCCTATGCCTACAGGAAGATTCGAAAAGGGATTCATGATGCGTTCAGATTAGCCGGGGGTGGCTTTGGAAACACTTACGGTGGCGATCTCCCTTCGTTCCGTATTGACTATATTCTGCATGGAGATGAGATTATTCCCTATGAGTTTGAGCGTATCAAAATAGACTATTCTGATCATTTCCCCATTAGCTCCTGGCTTTATTTGCAGGAGGGTGCTGAATAAGCAAAGGGAAATCTGCCTGAAAATTCTTTTCCAAAATTGCCCTCGGCAAATCTATGACCTTACCCATGTATTGATCGATAATGGCGCTGTCGGAACTACAAATGGCATCGCTCTCTTCCTGAATCAACATTTGGTCCGGATTCTTGTGCACATGGCTCTCACCTTTGATCCCCATCTTGCTCATTTCCCTACCCAGATCTCTGGAGAGTTCACCACTATGAGATACAGGTTCATCCAGATAATGGATACAGCTAATATCTGACCACTCTTTCAACACATCCAACATTAGAGAAACCGATCTTTCAAATTGGGGCTTATTAACAATTCTTCCACGCATCTCCCCTGCATCGCGAAGCATACCGTCATTGCTCAGAAAGACATACTTACCCAGAAGGTAATTATTAACTGTGAAAAGTACATTGTAGGTATCTATAAGAACCCAATCCCCCGGACTGACCTTCCCGATTTTGCTTCTCCTGGATTGAGCTGCCTTGTCTGCTGCCACTCCCCGGTAGAGCACCTGTCGCAACTCTCCGCTAAGCATGAATTTATCCCCCACTAGCTTTAATGAAGGCTTTTGGGGATAACCCCGACTCAGCATCCAGAAATATTCCAGGGCTGCTTCATTAAAGGTGGCTGGGAAAGACATCATCATAAACAAAAATAGAAAAAATGAATTATGCGATTGATTATCAGAATGGTAGCTTATTAACAACTTGGTGAATAAGCCAAAATAAAACGCTTGTATTTTACGTATATTTAATCGTGATCAATAAAACCTGTTCGCTATGAAGAATCTGATAGGAATCGTTTTACTGGGAATGATTGTTTCGTCCTGCAGTTTGTTCCAAAAATCGTCTATGAGTCAGGATGAGATCGATGCTATGCTTGCAGAGAATGAAGCCCTGAGTTCCCAGGTAGAGGCGGCTAAAGACATGGAAGACCGTCTGGCGCTCGCACAGAAGCAGGCAGACGATGCCATGATAAAACTGGCTGCTTGTGAAGAGGCCAATAGCTCAAAAGTACACATCATTGTTGGTGCATTCAAGAATTCAGCTTACGCAGATGAGTACTCGGCCGAACTGAAAAACCAGGGTTACGATGGAAAGATCCTTGCCGGGCCCTATAGTTTCAATCTGGTGACATCAAGCTCACACGAATCCATAAAATCGGCCTTGGGACCCCTAAACGATGTCCGGGATGCCGTGATCGAGACTGCGTGGATATATATCGAATAATCGCAAGCGATTATTCGGTCTGAATGCGAAGCATTCCATCTAACTGGATGCCTTGCATCCTTCTACGACCCACTCATGATAAACAGGGGCTGAAACTCAAAGCTCTTGAAGTGTGGTCTGAGTCTTTCGGTATTGTAATGCTTTTTTACATCTACCAGCTTCTTGCTGCTGGTAACGACGTCGATGGGAGCATTGTCGTACCGACCATTCCTAAGGACAACCAGCCTTCCATGAATCCCTTTGAGAATCAAATCGAGGGCCAGGTTACCATAGGCCATTGGAACAATGGAGTCAATAGCATCCGGATCTCCACCTCTAACCAGATAGCCCAGATGCTGATTAATGATATTGATGGACTTGCCGTTGTTGAATTTCGCCGATTCCTTCTTGATCAGATCTGATACTGCATTGCCTATGCCTCCAAGCTTCGCGTGACCATATGCATCTTTTTCTCCATCTTTGAAGACCATGTTATCCATACCCTGAAAGGTTGCTCCCTCAGAGACCAGAACCACAGAATAATTACTGGGATTCTGCACCCGGTCTTCCACCAGAAGTTCAGTCAGCTGGGTAATATCAAACTGATGCTCCGGTATCACACAACGATTGGCTGCACCAGCCATGGTGGGAAGCATGGCCGTGAACCCGGCATACCTTCCAAATACCTCCAGCACCAGTATCCTTTCATGAGATCCTGCCGAGGTACGAAGTGTATTGGTCATATTGATGGTTCGGGTAACGCAAGTTGAAAAGCCAATACAATAATCGGTTCCGGGAACGTCATTATCCATGGTTTTTGGAATGGCAATTACCTTAAATCCCTCCTTGTACAACCTTACACCATAACTCAGTGTATCGTCACCACCTATGGGAATCAGGTAGTCAATGCCCAGAAATAGCAGATTCTCCAGGACTTCATTGGTCAAATCGTTAATTTCCTCCTTGTAGGTCTCCTTCAGGTGCTTCGGGACCGCTTCCTTGCTCATCCTGCTGGGATTTACCCTGGAGGTGTGCAGGAAGGTTCCGCCTGTTCTCCCAGCCTTATTTACAATCTGTTCGGTAAGTACGACGAAGTGCTCACTATTATCCGCATGCTTATCTCTGACGATTTCTGTAATGCCAGACCAGCCCTTACGCAATCCAATTACCTGGTAGCCCTCACGAAGGGCACGAATAGTAACGGCGCGAATGGCCGGATTCAATCCCGGCACATCCCCGCCGCCAGTAAGTATTCCAATGGTTCCTTTTCTCTTGTTCCCCTGTGCCATGGCTTTTTTCTTTAAAAATAAGCCAATAATTGATATAAATCAATTGCTAAGGGCAATGCGACTATTCATCCCACTTCAGGATCTTCATAAAGTCGTAATCCTCTGGATTTTTAACGTACTTCTTAGCTGCCCTGTAATCCTCCTTGGTAATGTAGTGCAGGTTGTTTTTGAAAATGACCTGAACCGATTCAGAATCCATATTCACCAGTCTTGGTTTCACTTTTCCTTGCTCATCTTCCACATCCTTCAGATAGAGAGGCGTGATATTGCCGGTACGGTCGATGGTGGTCATACATCCAGTCTCGCCTTTAACGAACAGGCTGTATACGCCCAGGCCCAGTCTGGTTGCATAGGACAGGTCATAGGCAATGGGACGGCAGCAACGCAGCTCATAACCGATCTCCTCCGGACGACTTTTAACCTTGATGCGGAGATCCTTCAGGTGCTGCTGAGTGAGCATGTTGAAAATGTGAGACTTACTAACATTTCCGAGCTCGGGGTGACCGTGATCATCGTAGGTGAAGTTGATACCGGTAGCAATTATCTCCTCGTCACTCATAAAATGGAAAACCCCTTCACTAATCATGGCCACACCATAATCGATTCCCAGAATCCGGCGCTTAACCATCGAAGAAACCACCATACGGGTAATTTTCTCAAAGGTAATCTTGGTCTTGTTGAACATCTCCGGAATAATGATCATGGGATAGTGACAGGCAGTACCAATACCGAAAGCAAGGTGACCCGCCTCACGTCCCATAGCACTTACTACAAACCAGTTACCACTGGTGCGTGCATCTTCGTAAATGGTGGTGGAAAGGCGAACACCTTCCTCTTTTGCAGAATGATAGCCAAAAGTAGGAGTTCCCTCGGGCAGCGGGAGATCGTTATCGATGGTCTTGGGTACATGAATGTTCTTCACATCCATTTTCTCCTTAGCAAGAAATTTGGCCAGTCGGTTTGCAGTGGATGCAGTGTCGTCTCCTCCAATGGTAACTAAAAGTTTGACATTGTTCTTCTTGAAAAAATCCACCTTGAATTCATCATCCTTCGGCTTGTATCGGCTCATCTTAAGTGCAGAACCTCCCCTGCTGTATATCTGGTCTGCGTAGTCAAAATCCAGGTATTCAAACTCGGGTTCTTCAGCAAAAAGGCTTTTATAACCTCCATTCAGGCCCAGAACATTGTAACCGTTTTTGTTAAAAATCTTGGTTACTGAGCTGATTACGGTATTGATTCCAGGTGCAGGTCCGCCTGCACAAAGTATGGCAACTCCTTCTTTCATAACTTACGTATTACTTTATAGATATCGATTCTGTTTACGGATTAAAAAAATGTGCCGTGAAAATACGCAAAATTGACAGGAAAACCATTTAAGAAATGGTCTAAATTAGTTTCCTTTTATTGCTAAATTTGAGCGCATTTACAGATGGTATGACCTGGTATCAAAATCTTTCGGATCAGTTTAATCGTTTCTTCCTCATCAGGTGGATCCGTTGGCTATTGATTACCCTGCTGATGGTTCCCATAAAAATCTATCAGTGGATCATCTCCCCGGCCCTCCCAAAAACCTGCAGGTATTATCCTACCTGCTCAGAATATGCCCTTGAATCTTTAAAAATACATGGCCCCATAAAGGGCCTGATTATGGGAACAAAACGAATCCTGAGTTGTCATCCATGGGGCGGGCATGGACACGATCCGGTCCCGCCAAAAGGTACACCTTTGCGTAAAATATTCAGCAATCCTGACAAATGAAAAAAATTGTAACTGCCCTGGTACTCTTCAGCCTGCTGTACTCTTGCCAGCCTAAAAGGGAATCCGGAGAGAAACCCATGATAAGTGTCAGCATCCTTCCCCAAAAATATTTCGTGGAACAACTGGCCGGGGAGCTGGTAGATGTGAACGTTCTGATCCCACCCGGAGCCAGTCCTGCCACCTATGAACCCACCATTTCCCAATTGGGTAAGCTGGAGAATTCTGAGCTATATTTAAGAATCGGTCACATCGGTTTCGAACTTAGCTGGATGGAAAAAATCACTGAGGTAAATCCCGAGATGGAGATTGTTGATCTTTCCAGGGGCGTTGAATTGATTTACGAAGATGAGGGACAGGATGAGCATCATGACCATTCACATGAGGGACATTCTCATGGCGGAACAGATCCCCACCTATGGCTGTCCGTAGAAAACGCAAGAATTATATCACAAAATTTGCACGAAGCATTGCTGGTGATATTCCCCGAAAATGAGGAAGAGCTCAAAGCCAGACTAACTAATTTCAAAACATCACTGGATTCACTGCAGCAGACCATAGACAATCGGCTGGATGCACTGGAACAAAGGAGTTTTCTTATTTATCATCCGGCTCTCACCTATTTTTCCAAAGAATACGATCTGCATCAGTATTCTCTTGAAATTGAAGGTAAAAATCCATCACCTGCTCACATGAGAGAAATGATCGACTTGGGCCAAGAGCTTAATATCTCTCTGATCCTCATTCAGGAACAATTTGATCGCAAAAATGCAGAAGTGCTGGCCAAAGAAATTGGAGCAGATATTCTTGCATTCGACCCACTTGATCCGCAGTGGATGGAACAAATGCTTTATATTGCTGATCTGTTTAATTCTTCAAAACCATGAGTTTGCCCCTGGTTTCCATTAAAGATATGGAGTTTGCCTATCATAAGCAGGTAGTGCTTACTGATGTAAACCTCTCCATTTTTGAGCGCGACTTCATTGGCATCATAGGACCCAATGGAGGAGGAAAAACCACCCTGGTCAAGGCCATTCTTGGATTGCTGAAACCTCAGAAAGGAAGAGTTGATCATACTCTGGAAAAATCTGAAATTGGATACCTCCCGCAGGGTAGTCATGTGGATGAAAGCTTTCCCATTACGGTAGGTGAAGTAGTGGCTTCTGGTCTGGAACACGGTTTAAAAGTGGAATTCCGTAAAGCAAAAAGCAGACAGGTAAAAGTGGACCAAGCCCTTAACAGGGTGGGAATGGGAGCTCTTAAAACACGCCCTGTGGGTGAGCTATCGGGTGGCGAATTCCAGCGTACCATGTTGGCAAGGGCCATCATCTCATCACCAAAATTGCTGGTTCTTGATGAACCTGACACCCACGTGGACAACCAGTTTGAAACAGAGCTATACAGCCTGCTGAAAGAGTTAAACAGCGAAATGACCATACTGTTGGTTTCACACGATATTGGGATCATATCCCCTTACATCAAGACCATCGCCTGCGTGAACCGCGACCTGCATTACCACACCTCCAATGAAATTAGTGAAGAGCAGCTTAAGGTTTATAACTGCCCCATAGAAATAATTACCCATGGCACAGTACCTCACAGGGTAATAAAAGAGCATATTCATCACTGATATGGATTTCATGCAATTGTTTAGCTACGGATTTATTCAGCATGCGCTGCTGGCAGCCTTGCTGATGTCGGTAGCCTGTGGGATTACAGGTACTTATATTGTAGCCAGGCGCATGGTATTTATCAGTGGCGGCATCACTCATGCTTCCTTTGGTGGAGTGGGTATTGGCTACTTCTTTGGTTTTCCTCCTCTGGCGGGTGCAGCTGTGGTAGCAGTTCTGGCGGCCCTAACCACAGAAAATCTTACACGCAGAAAAGTGCTTCGCAACGATTCCATTATTGCCATCCTCTGGTCGCTGGGAATGGCCATCGGAATCATATTTGTTTATCTCACTCCTGGTTATGCACCCAATCTGATGAGTTTCCTCTTCGGTAGCATTATTACCGTCTCATCAACCGATTTGTGGCTCATGCTGGCCCTGGCTCTAACTGTGGTGACTGTATTCACCCTGTTCTATAAACCCATATTATATGTGGCTTTTGATGAACAATTCGCGCGAATAAGGGGCATACCGGTTATGTTTGTGAACTATCTGCTTATTGTGCTGGTGGCATTAACCATTGTACTAAGCATACGCACAGCAGGAATCATACTGGTACTTTCGGTGCTGACCATACCCCAAAATATCACCAATCTCTTTACCAAGCGTTTCAGTCATATCATGATAGGGTCCGTGGTCCTGGGATTTTTTGCATCCTTCCTCGGACTTATACTGTCCTATTACCTGGACATACCTTCAGGGGCTACTATAATCTTTACCCTGGTACTCATGTACCTGTTAGCACGATTCATTAAAGTTGTTACTTTTGGAAAATGAATATAAAAGAAAGCATTGAAGCAGCATGGGATGATCGTAAGCTGCTAAAGGAAAGCGCAATCCAGCAAAGTATTCATGAAGTGGTGGATCAACTGGACAAGGGGATTCTCCGCGTAGCGGAAAAACATGGGGACACATGGAAGGTCAACGACTGGATAAAGAAAGCTGTGATACTCTATTTCCCCATCAGGAAAATGGAAACCATTGAAACTCCTCCCTTTGAATTTCATGACAAAATTCCGCTGAAAAGTGGTTATAAAGCCAAAGGAGTTCGGGTAGTCCCCCATGCAGTTGCCAGATATGGAGCCTACATTTCGAAAGGTGTTATCATGATGCCCTCCTATGTGAATATTGGAGCCTTTGTGGACGAAGGCACCATGGTCGATACCTGGGCCACTGTGGGATCATGTGCACAGATTGGCAGGAATGTGCACCTGAGCGGAGGAGTTGGGATTGGTGGGGTTCTTGAACCGGTTCAGGCTGCCCCGGTCATCATCGAAGACAACTGTTTCATTGGCTCCCGAAGCATCGTGGTGGAAGGTGTCAGGATAGAATCCGAAGCAGTTCTGGGTGCCAATGTAGTGATCACCAATTCGACCAGGATCATAGATGTAACTGGCAAGGATCCGGTGGAAATGAAGGGGGTTGTTCCTGCACGTTCGGTGGTAATTCCCGGTTCCTACACCAAAAAATTTCCGGCAGGAGACTTTCAGGTAGCCTGTGCTCTGATCATCGGTCAGCGGAAACCTTCCACCGACCTGAAAACCTCCCTCAATGACGCACTGAGGGAATACAATGTGGCTGTATAATGAGGATTGGCTTTGATGCAAAGCGGGCTTTTAACAATTTCAGCGGTCTGGGGAACTACAGCAGGTATGTCATTTCCAATATCTGTCGCTTTTATCCTGAGAACGAATGCCTCTTATATACTCCGCGCATAGTCGACAAGAATCTGTTTAAGATACCCGAGGGAACTGTAGTCAGGCAACCTGACAAAGGCCTTTGGAATGTAAAGGGCTCACTTTGGCGTAGCTTCAGACTCACCGGTAATATGGAAAAGGATGGAGTTGATCTCTTCCACGGGCTAAGCAATGAGCTGCCCTATGGGATCCATCGAAGCAAGGTAAAATCGGTGATCAGCATCCACGATCTTATTTTTCTGGAACACCCTGAGCTGTATAAAAGAATCGACAGGAATTTTTATAAAAATAAAGTCTCCTACGGAACCCGGGCGGCCAACAGGATCATTGCCGTAAGTGAACAAACCAAACAAGATATAATCCGTCACCTGGATGTGGATGAATCGCGAATTAGCGTGGCCTATCAGGGTTGTCACCAGCAGTTTTACCATCGGGTTACTGAGGACGGGCTTAAATCTTCACAGAGGAAGTTTGCACTCCCTTCCGATTATTTACTTTATGTGGGGACTATAGAACAGCGAAAGAACCTGCTAAAGGTGGTAGAAGCACTTCAAAAGGGGCAGTTTGATATCCCACTGGTGGTGGTGGGCAGAAAGACTGCCTACTTCAAGCAAGTGAAAGAATTCATTGAGAAACACCACATGCAGAACATTCATTTTCTGGACCATGTGCAAACCACGGACCTTCCGGCCATATACCAGGCGTCTCGGGGATTCATCTATCCTTCCTCCTACGAGGGATTCGGAATTCCCATATTGGAGGCGCTTAATTCAGGTGTTCCGGTTATTACTTCCAGAGGTGGATGCCTGGAAGAAACTGCTGGTAAGGGAGGAATCTTGGTTGATCCCTTCGATCAGGAGGAAATGGTTGAAGCCATCAGGCTGGTCCTGGAAGACTCTGCTCTGAAAGACCGCCTGATCAGGGAGGGTGGGGCCCACGCTCTGCGTTTCAGGGAAGAACAAACTATACCTGCACTGTATAACATCTACCTTCAAGTCCAAAATGATTGAATCTGAAATCAAAAAGACTGCAGAAGTGCTGGAACGGGGAGGCATCATCCTCTACCCCACCGACACCATTTGGGGTATTGGTTGTTTTGCGACAAACAGGGATTCCGTACAAAAGATATATGAGATCAAACAACGTGACGACAGTAAAAGTATGTTGGTACTGGTCAGTGGTCCGGAGATGTTGAATGACTATATCTCTGAAATACCAGAACAGGCCCTTGAATTGATAGCCAAGGCACACAAACCCACGACCATTATATATCCGGGAGCACGGAATCTTGCAGACAACCTGTTGGCAGCAGACGGATCGGTGGGCATACGGATCCCCTCTGATCCCTTCTGTCAGGCTCTGATAAAGTCCACCGGCAAACCCCTTGTTTCTACTTCGGCCAACCTTAGCGGAGAACCCTCACCAGCTGTATTCGGAGAAATCAGCCAAAAGATAATCCGGAAAGTAGATTATGTAGTCAATTGGAGACAGGATGAAAGGGAAGCCGCCATGCCCTCTGCCATTATCAAGGTGGAATCGGACGGGAAGACTCAGGTTTTAAGATCCTAAAAAAACAGGCTGCCTGTAAAAACAGGCAGCCCGCAGGTGGTTGCTTTCACAACCGCTCCTGTATCCCCTTCCGCAGTCGGCGGACAGGGGCGCTCCGTATCTATAATGCGACTGCTTTCCCGGAACCCGAAGAGCTGCTATTCACCCTTGGATCTCCGTGATAGTATACTTTACCGGATCCTGATATTCTGACATCCAGCTCATCTTTTGCAGTGATCCTTACACTACCTGAACCACTGATGCTTGCAGAAAATTCACTTACCTCAAAATCCTCACCATTCATTTTACCGGATCCGCTGATTCTAACATCCATTTCTTCAGCATTTCCACTTTCCAGATGCACATCACCCGAACCGGAAATTTTTACACCTACTTCTTCAGTGCTTAGCTTGGCAAATACTATATCACCGCTTCCCGAAATGGAAATATCCATTTCCTCAGACGAAACAGCCTTATCGGATTCAAACAAGCCGGAACCTGACATCCTAACCGACTCCAGTTCTTTGGAGATAACGTGGATAGTGAGCTTGGATCTTTTTATTCTCCACTTCCCGTTTGGATATTTGATCCTCAGGAAGCCATCCTCCACTTTGGTGATCAGTTCGTCCACATCCCTGGCATCACCTTCGATGGTGATCTCGTGAGTATTCCCAGGAGTATAATAAACATCAGCATGCACACTGATCCCGATACCTGAAAAAGTTTCCAATTTCCTGACATCCTCCTTGGGCATTTCAGGGTTTATGAAGCTATTGGCAAGCAGTAACATGGATACTGCAAGTACTGAAACTACAATTCTTTTCATCATTTAATCCTTTTGTTGATTAATACATTCAGATAAAAGACGAAATAGGATAGTAGATGTTACAGTTCGGTAAGTCCTTTCGGTAAAATAAAATGAACTTCCCGTGTATTTGGATCAATCCGCTCGATGAATTCCTCTACGGCCGGTACCAAAAGCTCATTTCCCATGTGATCGATAATAAATACGGGATTCATGCTATGTGGAACAAAAGCATTGATTTTTCCCAGGTTTCCCAGGGCATGGTCGATGGCGGTGTAACCCACCAGGGTACTCATGTCCTCTGAACTTTGATGGGGCACGGAAACCCTCTTGGGATCAAAATAAAGATTGCATCCCGAGATTGCCCTGGCTTCTTCCACACTCTGGACAAACTCAAATTTGATAATGGCCTGGTCTGCCGAGACCAATTCCACGTCTTCCACAAAAAAAGGAACCCGCTGCCCATCTATATCGATGAACAACGGGTAATCAGGTTCAATGTATTTTCCGGCTTCGGGTTCAAGTATGATGTTTACCTCTCCCCGGAGACCATTTGGCTTGGAAATCTTTCCAGCCTTCGCTCCGTCCGGAACCAACATTGTGGGAATTATTTATCTTCTTTCTTTTCCTCGTCAGCCTTGGGCTCCTCTTTGGATTCTTCAGCTTTGGGCTCTTCAGCTTTAGGCTCCTCCTTGGCATCTTCGGCTTTAGGTTCCTCTTTGGGTTCCTCAGCTTTGGGCTCCTCTTTGGGTTCCTCAGCTTTGGGTTCCTCTTTGGGCTCCTCAGCTTTGGGTTCCTCTTTGGGCTCCTCGGCTTTAGGCTCCTCTTTGGGCTCCTCGGCTTTAGGTTCCTCTTTGGGCTCCTCGGCTTTAGGCTCCTCTTTGGGCTCCTCGGCTTTGGGTTCCTCTTTGGGCTCCTCGGCTTTAGGTTCCTCTTTGGGCTCCTCGGCTTTAGGCTCCTCTTTAGGCTCCTCGGCTTTAGGTTCCTCTTTGGGCTCCTCGGCTTTAGGTTCCTCGGCTTTAGGTTCCTCGGCTTTAGGCTCCTCTACTGCGGGGGCTTCAGCTCCTTCTTCTGCAGCTGCTTCTTCAGTCACTTCCTCTCCTTCTTCTTCAGCCACTATTTCGGAACGCTTCTTCTCAATCTCCAGTGCCCTGGCTTCTTTGATCTTGGTCTCTTCATCCAGACGGCTCTTTGCCTCTTTATCGGCGGAAGATTTAATCTGATCTACTTTGGCCTGGATTTTCTGCTCTTTCTCAGTCATCCATGCCTGGAACCTTTTTTCGGCTTCCGCCTCATCAAATGCTCCTTTTTTCACACCTTCTAAGAGGTGCTTCTTGTACAATACTCCTTTGTAGGATAAGATAGCTCTACATGTATCGGTAGGTTGAGCGCCTTTCTGCAGCCATTCTAAGGCTTTGTTGAAATCTAAGATAATGGTGGCAGGATTGGTATTGGGATTATACTGACCCAATGATTCAATAAATTTACCATCACGTGGCGCCCTGCTATCAGCAACTACAATAGAGTAGATCGCCTGAAATTTGCGACCCTGTCTTTGTAATCTGATCTTTGCTGGCATACTCTTTTACATTTAATTAATAAATACCTACGCATTTAGCGACCGCAAAGGTAGTATTAATCAGGTAATATGCAAAGAAGACGAAGCTTTTAAAAGGAGCGTAGACGCAATCCCACATAAATGGTTCTGGGTGCTCCGGGGCCATATATGTAATTGCTGTCCCGGTCACGAAGTGTATCAAAGTCATTCTGATAGGCATTGGTCAGATTTTTCACTCCGGCGAAAACTTCCAGACCGCTGTCCACCACATCAAAATTAAAGGTATATCCTACCTTAAATCCCAGTTCAAAAAAAGAAGGGGTAGTTTTATACTCGTCCACGGTCTGCTCTGGCGCCCCGGCAAAATGTGTCATAAGCATGCTTCCTGTATATACTCCTGAAATGGAAGCGTTAAAACGATCGCCGGGTGTCAGTGCATAGGTAACATAACCATACCGATTGGGGGTTCTGAGGAATTCCCTTTTAGGATCAAGCCCCTCAATGTTCTCCACGGCTTCATCATACAGACTGGTTTGAAGGGTATAACCCGCTTCCACCTGCATTTTTTTGTTGTAGTTTCCTCTCAATTCAAGGGTAATACCCTGGACGGCAGCGCCCGATCCATTTCTTTTCTCAAATACATCTCCAAATTCGTCCTGTCCTATGGGCTGGAGAAAGAAAGCATCATTCAGCTTGGTGTAAAATCCTTCCAGGGTAAAACCTGCAATAAATTTCTCTGTGGCCTTATCATAATTCACAGATCCGCTTAAGCTTTGTGACCTTTCTTCCACCAGGGCAGGAGATAAAACCACGCGGGAGACTCCTCCACCGGCAAAAGCTATGTGCATATCTGCGTCAAAGGCCTGGGGTGCCCTGAATCCTGTTCCCCAGGTTAGACGGAACTGGGTAAAGGTTTTGAGTTTGTACAAGAGGCTCACCCTGGGACTGAATATCACCCGGTCCACCAGGTTGTGCTTGTCAGCCCTTACACCCGCCAGCAAAGTAATTCCTTTTCTGATCTCCCAATCGCTTTGCAGGAAGGCTCCGAAATTGCCGGTGGTCTGATCCAGTACATACTGATAAGCCCGTATGCTGTCCATTACATCGTCGTAGACATATTCTGCTCCAACGGTTAACACGTTTATTCCGCCCAGGAAATCTTCCACACGATGGTTCACCTGGGTACCTGCCTGAAGAGTATAGTTGTAGGTGAATCCGTAAGGTGGGTTACTCAGATGCTCACTGATACCTGCAGAATCATAGGGAACGATTCCTGTATAGTGCCTCCTGTCGGTCCTTTGCCCGGCCAGATAGGCAATAAAGGCGCTGTTTTCGTCATTAAAATTGATCTGGTAGTCCAGTCCTCCCATCAAGACATTGTGTGTGCGTTCCTCGGACTGCTTGGCCATATGGGCCGGCTCATTCACCATCTCACCTCCAAAGCGGTATTCAGACAGGGAGCTGAAACTTAACTCCAGTTTCTGATTGTAGCGTGGCTTGAAAAAGAGGGTCGCCCCAAACGAATTGTTGGCCAATTGCGGAAGCTCTGAGTAATTATCCCCGTTGTGATCATATGCCTCTCTCATCCTCCGGTTCACAAATATGGAGGCCCCGGCGTTGTTCTTGTGGGTCAGCATATTCAAGTTCCCGGATAGTACATTGTCCATCGCCTGACCGTTGATCAGTGAAGAGTTTACACTGATATCGTAACTACTTTCTTTGGGAATGCGTGTGATCACATTCACCGTACCTCCAATAGCGCTGGATCCGTAAAGGGCCGATCCTCCTCCTCGAACCACTTCAATGCGTTCCACCATGTTGGCAGGAATCTGCTCCATGCCATACAATCCGGTAAGCGGACTAAAGACCGGACGGCCATTAATCAGAATCTGGGAATAACCTCCTCCCAGACCATTCATCCTGAGCTGGGTATAATTACAGGTCTGGCAATCGGTCTCCACCCTTAATCCCGGCTGGAATTTCAGACCCTCAGAAATATTGCAGGCCTGAGTCTGATCCAACAGTTTGGCGTCAATCACATTCACAATCACTGCGGCATCGGTCTGCCTTTTGAAAGTTTTGGTACCGGTGATCACCACCTCATCGATGGCCATGGTTTCGGCTTCCAGTACAAAATTTACCTCAAGTACCTCATCTTCTTTGATGGTAATCTCCTTCTTTACTGTAGTATATCCCACAGAAGCCGCCACCAGAATATGGGTCCCCGGCTCCAGGTCAATAAGCATATAGTGCCCGGTAACATCCGTAGCAGTCCCAATGGTAGTGCCTTCAATATGAACGGTGGCGAACGGTATATGCTCCCCCTGGGATTGAACATCTCCAAAGATATTTGCATCTGTATGCTGCGCCTGTAAGTTTAATGCTGAAACCGCCAAAAGAAGGGTCAGCAGAATTTTCGCTGGATATTTCATGGGAAAAGTTAGGTACATAGAGTGTAACCACTTAAGCAGCATGATGGTTCAAACCAGATCAGATAATATGGAGAATTGTGAGAAATTTGTGACTTAGCGCACAATAAACTTCTTGGTGAGGACTTGTTTTCCGACAGTGACCCTGAGAAAATAAATACCTGATTTGGGGTTGTCCAGGGTAACATTAGCGGTGAATGAAGTATTCTCCTTTACCAGATCCCTGGAAATATCCTTCACCTGCTTTCCCGTGATATCGTAAACCTTTGCGGTCACCTTTTCTGTACCCTGATAATCGAGGGTCAGTTGAAATCTGCCATCGGAGGGATTGGGGAACACCTTGATCTCCTTTTCGCTAAGCTCCACTTTAAGCGGGTCCCCATCTGGAATCTCTGCCCTGTGGCCATAGAGCTGCGAGGTGTGTAGAACACCCAGCAAAATCATTCCAAATACAAGCAGAGTAGATTTTTTCATCGCCCAAATATATGCAAAAATCCTGCCAATAATTTATCAACATGGGAAATTCATTGGGCTATTTGGGCTAACTTTACTTTCCATGTTTTTGATTTTTGATACCGAAACCACAGGGCTGCCGCTTAGAGACAATGCCCCTATTTCTGAGGTAGATAACTGGCCCAGAGTAGTCCAGGTAGCCTGGCAGCTACACGACGAAAGCGGGCAGCTTGTTGAGCATGACAACCTGTTGATCGTGCCAGAAGACTTTGAAATTCCCTATTCAGCCGAGAAAGTTCATAAGATTTCCACGGAAAAGGCGCGCTTACATGGTGTAGCCCTTGAACAGGCCTTGCTTAAGTTCAATGAATCTCTGGAAAAGACCTCCTACCTGGTGGGGCACAACATCCGTTTTGACATGAATGCCCTGGGTGCAGAGTTCATCAGGGCAGGTGTTGAATCCCGATTTCTGGAGCTGAAGCAGGTCTGTACTATGAATTCCAGCACGGAGTTTATGAAACTACCTGGTGGAAGAGGTGGAAAGTTTAAGCCGCCCAAGCTGATGGAGCTCTATGAACACCTGTTTGATGAGCAGTTTCCGGAAGCCCACAATGCATCAGCCGATGTGGAAGCGACTACCCGATGCTTTTTTGAATTGCTGAGGAAAAAAATCATCCTCCCGGAATCTCTGGGGCTTACTCAGGAACAGTTTAACAAGTTCATCTCCTTGAACCAGGGAAAGGTAAGTTTAGCTGGAATCGACCATCGCCCCAATTGGGAAGCAAAGGCTGAGAGCGAAGAATCCTCCTCTGCTGCCCAGGAGGATGCCAGGGTGACTGAATCGGAATCGGTGGAGTTCTGTCACCTTCATGTCCATACGCAGTATTCTATCCTGGATGGAGCTGCCAGCATACCCGATCTACTGAAAAAGGCCGTAACCGATGGCATGCGCGCCGTAGCTATCACAGATCATGGAAACATGTTCGGGGTAAAGGAGTTTCACAACGAAGCCACCAAAAGGGGCATCAAACCGATCCTGGGTTGTGAAGCCTACATTGCCCGGCGCGAAAGAACTTCCAGAAAGGATAAGAATCTGGATGCTTTCGATCACGTGGTTCTCCTGGCAAAAAACCATAAGGGATACCAGAACCTGACCACCATGATTTCCCTGGGCTGGACAGAGGGCTTCTACTACAAACCTCGTATTGACCGTGAATTGCTGGAAAAATACCAGGACGGGATTATTTGTCTTTCGGCCTGTCTGGGCGGGGAAATTCCGCAGGCCATCATGCACCGTTCGGTGGAGGAAGCCGAAAAGATTGCCCTGGAGTACAAGAGGATATTCGGGGAGGACTTCTACCTGGAACTGATGCGACACCGTACCGATGATCCGGGCATGAACAAACTGGTGTTTGACGATCAGAAGTTTGTCAATCGCACCCTGTTGGAACTGGGTAGGAAACTGAATATCAAATGCGTGGCTTCCAACGATGTTCACTTTGTGAATATGGAAGATGCCGAGGCCCACGATCACCTGATCTGCCTCAATACAGGGAAGGATCTGGATGACCCAACCAGAATGCGTTACACACGTCAGGAGTGGTTCAAAACCCAGGAGGAAATGAGGGATGTGTTCTCGGATCATCCTGAGGTCTTAAACCAAACCATTGAAATTGCAGACAAGGTGGAGCAATATGAGCTGGATACCAAGCCTGTAATGCCCTATTATCCGCTTCCAGACGGCTTCGACAATGAGGATGCCTACCTGCGGCATATTACCTACGAAGGAGCAGGGAAGCGCTATGCTGAAATCACCGATGAGATACGGGAACGAATAGATTTTGAACTGGGAACCATTCAGCGGATGGGATTTCCGGGCTATTTTCTTATCGTTCAGGACTTCATATCAGCTGCCCGTGAAATGGGGGTATCCGTGGGCCCGGGAAGGGGCTCGGCTGCAGGCTCAGCAGTTGCCTATTGCCTGGCAATTACCGATATCGATCCCATAGCATACGATCTGCTTTTTGAGCGCTTCCTGAATCCCGATCGAATTTCCATGCCTGATATCGACATCGATTTTGACGAGGATGGTCGCGACGAGGTGCTCAAATGGGTTGTGAATAAGTATGGACACGACCGAGTGGCTCACATCATCACTTTTGGAACGATGGCCGCAAAAATGGCCATCAGAGATGTGGCCAGGATACAGAAACTTCCCTTGCCTGAAGCCGATCGTCTGGCTAAGATGATACCCGAACGACCGGGCACAACTTTTGCCAAAGCCTTTGAAGAAGTACCCGACCTAAAGGCAGAAAGAGATTCTTCCAACCCTCTTGTTTCCAACACTCTGAGGATCGCTCAAAGGTTGGAGGGATCGGTGAGACAGGTGGGCCTTCATGCCTGCGGGGTCATCATTGGCAGAAACAGCCTCACCGAGCATCTTCCGGTGTGTAAGTTTAAGGACTCTGAGCTTTTGGTTACACAGTTCGACGGCCACTTCGTAGAAGATGTGGGCATGCTCAAAATGGACTTTCTGGGTCTTAAAACCCTGTCCATCATCAAAGATGCTATCATAAACATTCGCGACTCCCGGGGAATCGAGATCGATATTGACCATATCCCCATGGACGACCAGGCTACCTTTGATCTGTATTCCAGGGGAGAGACCACCGGTCTTTTCCAGTTTGAATCGCCTGGAATGAAAAAGTATCTGAAAGACCTGAAGCCCAACCGCTTTGAGGACCTGATTGCTATGAATGCACTTTACAGGCCGGGTCCCATGGAATACATTCCTTCCTTCATTAACCGGAAGCATGGCAAGGAAAAGATCGTATACGACCTTCCCGAAATGGAAGAATACCTGGAGGACACCTATGGTATTACGGTGTACCAGGAGCAGGTGATGTTGCTTTCCCGAAAACTGGCGGGTTTTTCCAGGGGAGAAGCCGATTCCCTCAGAAAAGCCATGGGCAAGAAGATCAAAAAAATGATGGACGAGCTCAAGGTAAAATTTGAGGCTGGCGCGAAGAAGAATGGAATATCCAAGCAAAAAATAGACAAAATCTGGTCAGACTGGGAAGCATTTGCCCAGTATGCTTTTAACAAATCTCACTCCACCTGTTATGCCTATGTAAGCTATCAAACCGCTTACCTGAAAGCCAACTACCCGGCAGAATTCATGGCTGCGGTTCTGAGCAGGAACATTACCGATATTAAAAAGATCGGACAATTTATGGATGAATGCAGGAGAATGGGTATTTCCATCCTGGGTCCGGATGTAAACGAAAGTAATGTAAGGTTCACGGTAAACAGCAAGGGCGATATCCGTTTCGGACTGGGTGCCATCAAAGGAGTAGGCGAGAATGCGGTAACAAGCATCATTGAAGAGCGTAGCAAGCAAGGGCCGTTCCCCGATATTTATGACTTCGTGGAACGCAACGACCTCCATCAGATCAATCGCAAAAATTTCGAAGGCCTGGCAGTAGCAGGGGCACTGGATTGTTTTAAAACGCTGAGCAGAAGTCAGTACATGGAGACCATCGATGATGAGGATCCCACCTTCATCGAACAGCTTATAAAATTTGGCAATCAGATCCAGTACGAGAGGAACACTCCCCAGCAAAATTTATTCGGAGAGGCCAGTTCCATAGCCATTTCCAGACCCGAAGCGCCGGAGGTGAGCCCCTGGGAAGATATCACAACCTGTAAGCACGAGAAAGAACTTCTGGGATTCTACCTCACTTCGCACCCTTTGGATAGATTCAAGCTGGAAATTGATGCCTTCTGTCAGCAAAAACTGGAAGATTTAAGTGACCTGCAGGAATTCAGGGGTCGGGACGTGGTGTTCTGCGGCATGGTCAAAACGGTGAGGGATGGAGTGGATCAATGGCGTAATAAGCCCTATCTTCTGGCTCAGCTGGAAGACTATACCGATACTTTCAATTTAAGGCTGAAGAATGACGATTATGTAAATTTCAAACAATACTTCCTCCCTGATGTGGCCTTAATGATTCGAGCTACCGTCAATGAATGGAGCCCCCGGGATGAACCAAACAGGAAGATATATTCCCTGAAACTTAAGATGGTCTATATGCTAGCCGATGTCCGCGATAAACTGGTGAAGTCGGTTGATGTTAGTCTGAATATCAATCAGATAAATCCTATCATTGTGGACAAACTTGAAAGCTTCACGGTAAAGGAGGGTGGAAAGATCCTGAAATTCCATATCCACGATCAGGATAGCAATATGCAACTAAAGTTATTCTCGCGTAATAAGCAGGTGGAACTCAACGATGAATTTATTAACTATCTTAAGGATAACCCCGGATTCGAATTCCGGCTTGCATAATTGTTTTTTTTATAATTTTGACCCATAATTTTTACACTAACAATACTTGAACATGGCATTAGAAGCAACCGACGGCAATTTTGAAGAGCTGGTACTGAAATCAGATAAACCTGTAATCGTTGACTTTTGGGCGGAGTGGTGTGGCCCCTGCCGCATGGTAGGCCCTATTGTGGAAGAAGTAGGCGTTGATTACGAAGGCAAAGCTGTAGTAGCAAAAGTAGATGTAGATAGCAACCCTGGAATTACTGCAAAATACGGGATCAGGAATATCCCTACCATTCTATTCTTTAAAAACGGTGAAGTTGTTGACAAACAGGTAGGAGCGGTTCCAAAAAGCACCATTGTAGGCAAATTGGACGCACAGCTCTAGCAACTTAGTCCAGTTTTAGAACCTTCTCCCGATCACCAGGATATCATCCAGTTGCTCAATATCTCCTCTCCATTTTTCAATGGTTTGATTGAGTATGCTTCGCTGCTGAGGCATGGATTCGGGCTGGATCTTCAATAGGAGTTCCTTAAATTTCCTGTATTTGAATTTCTTCCTTAATTCGCCCCC
>Ga0180435_10001766_pt1 | contig 22315 bp, 16 predicted proteins | sample SS_ome_3_FD_132467 | JGI IMG/M metagenome (GOLD analysis project Ga0180435, IMG submission 132467) | Hypersaline lake sediment archaeal communities from the Salton Sea, California, USA - SS_3_S_1 metaG | ecosystem: Environmental > Aquatic > Non-marine Saline and Alkaline > Hypersaline >...
ACCGGAACTCGCAAACTAATAAATATTTTTCTGTCTTGAAAGGCAGTTTAGATTAGGAAAAACTTTGTGAAACGATCAATTAAGATTTCAGATCGGAAAATTATCTTACTCGTCGTAGATCTGACCATAATTCTGGCTACAACATTGTTTGGATTATGGACCTATGCACGAGGATTTTCAACGTTGACATTCAATTTTTCCTATCTGGCTGATCAAATTGGCTGGCTGTTGTTGTTATCTTCTCTGTGGATGTTTTCTGCATATCTCAATGGATTATATGATCCAATCAAAAGCGCAACGCTTGATAAAACCATCCTGCTCCTGCTTAGATCTGGCACGATAGTCATGGTGGTATATCTTCTGGTATTCTTTTATACAGCCCCGACGATTTTACTTCCCAGAGGTATCGTTGTTTATCAGGTGATTTCCGGATTTGTATTGATTTCAATTTGGCGGATATCCTATATTTATCTCGCGGAAAGCACTCGATTCAAGAGAAAAATCCTCATTATTGGTGCAGGATGGGCAGGAAAAACCATCGCCCAAGCAATTTTGAAATATGCTTCTAACCAGTACCAAATCGTAGGTTTTATTGATGATGACCCTGCGCTTTCGGGTAAAACGGTAGAGATACCACTTTCTGAAGAGGATTATTCCCTGGATAATATTAATCCTGATGCTAGTGAATCCATAAATATCCCTGTTCTGGGTAGTGCAGAAAACTTGATTAAGATTACGAATAAGTGGGATATTCCAGAAGTTGTTCTGGCGATTACCACAGATATTAATTCTGCTACTTTTAGGTCGTTGATGGATTGCAAGGAACTGGCAATTGATATCTCACTGATGTCCGAATTATACGAAAATCTAACCGGGAGGATTCCGGTTGAACATATCGGTGATAATTGGTTTGTTTCACTGCCTATGGACTCAGCAGAAACCAGCATTTTTTACTCCTTATTTAGTAGAATATTTGATATATTATCTGCTTCGATTGGCTTGATATTTCTGCTTCCTTTTTTTCCACTCATAGCCTTAGTTATTTACCTGGATTCTCCTGGACCGATTTTCTATATGCAAGAGCGAGTAGGAAAAAAGGGAAAGAAATTCAATCTATATAAATTGCGTACCATGATCCCGGATGCAGAAATCGATGGCAAGGCGCAGCGGGCCTTGCAGAATGATCCTCGGGTTACACGAGTAGGAAAATGGTTGCGTAAATTCCGTCTGGATGAGATGCCCCAGTTATTTAATGTATTAAGTGGAGATATGTCTGCTGTAGGCCCCAGGCCTGAAAGGCCATCTCATTTGATTGAATTAGATAAAAATGTGCCATTTCATCGACTAAGAAATGCTGTTAAACCAGGTATGGCAGGGTGGGCTGTCATAAATTTTGGCTATATTGATGATCTTGAGAGTGCTAGATTACGACTTCAATATGATCTTTATTATGTCAAACATCAATCGATTATGCTTGATTTGATCATTTTGATACGGACATTTGGTCAGATATTTCTCCTCAGGGGACGCTAGAACCCCGAATCTCAAACAGGGTAAAAATCTATAACTGAAAGTAGTTCTTGGGCATTGGTATTATCCTGCTTACCAATCAATTACTAATTTAACAAAAATCTACTATAATAGTCCTCGGTTTTATATTGTCCTAGGAGGAAGTTTGATTTACGATGTTGTAGTGATTGGCGCATCAACTGCAGGATTATATGCGGCCGAAATCCTTGCTTTAAATGATAAAAAAGTTGCTTTATTTGACAGGAATATTCAGAATAATCCTGATATAAGAACCTATATCATAACCCCTGGTCTTGAAAGAATTGTGCCGAATTTTGACCCGATTTTGGTCCGTCATGAGACGGGGGTGATCAATATCCAGGTAGGTGAAGAAGAAAGATCAATCCATTTATCTGCTCCAGATTTGATTATTGAGCGTAGTCAATTGATTGAAAGTTTTTTATCTCGTGCAAAAAAAGCAGGGGTGGAGATTTACCGGGAAAGTGAATTCATTGGTTTTGGCGGTGGGAATAAAGACGGTTCGATCCGGATTAAGATCGGGGAAGATGAAAAGACCGTCCAAACCAGGTACTTGATTGGGGCTGATGGTGTAAACAGCCGGGTCCGGGACCTGGCAGGGATGAAATCAGTACCTCAAGTCCCTCTATTACAGGCAGATATTGAGCTACCAGAGAAATGGGATCCTGATGTAACCAAAGTTTGGTTCGATGTAAATGACTCCCCTTATTTTTATTGGTTGATTCCTGATAAAGAGAAAAAAGCTGTTGTGGGATTGATCTCAGAACGTGGAGTAAATATTCAAATGTTATTGGATAATTTCCTGAATGAAAATTCATTTATTCCTCTGTCGTACCAATCCGGGCAAGCAGGCATGTTTTCTCCAAGGACGAGGAACGAAATCTCTCTGGATGGTTTGCATATCTTATTGGTAGGAGATGCGGCCGGTCAGGTCAAAGTCACGACGGTCGGTGGGTCTGTTACTGGTTTTGCAGGTGCGCAAGCAGCAGCTAATGCAATCTTGGAAAATAAGGCATACAGAACCACACTGCGAAGAACATTCCGTGAGATGAGCATTCATTACTTTATTCGCAGCTTGTTAGATCAGATGTCAAATCAAGATTATTTATTTTTACTTAGAGGTTTGTCACCAGGTGTCAAATCCTTCCTGAATCGTTATGATCGTGATCAGATGAGACGTAACTTTTGGAAACTGATCTTCATTCAACCAAAGTATATTTTCCTTGGGTTGAAACTTTTTTTCCGCTTGCTCTTGCCCAGAAGATGATTTTCAGCTCATGCTGATTTCTATCTCTGGATAAAATAATGGAATTTTTCTAAGAACTTTTCCCGGAACAACTATCAACTAATTAGCGTCATTAATAATGAATTGATCTACCAGTAAAAGGTCAAAAATAAATATGGATGAAAAAAAGCAGAAACTCATACGGAATGTGATCTTGGGACTCGCGGGGTTTACAGTCTTAATCGGGTTAGGTTACCTGTTATTAACCTGGAATCAACCTCTAAACTCTCCACTTGATCTTTCAGAGTACACAGAAGGAACAGAAAATATTACCCAGGCTCCAGAAAACGAAAATAGCACACTGGAGACGGAGATCGCTCTGGCGCCAACTCTAGAGCCGGTTTGCGGTGGACCGCCCGTCTTGAATATTCTCGTATCGGGAGTGGCGTCAAATGATTATCTGTATGGATTGGCCGATGCTATCAGGGTCGTCCGAGTGGATTTCCAAACAAAAAAGGTCTCCGTTTTAGCTTTACCGCGGGATCTTTGGGTAGATATCCCGGGGTTGGAGAGCAGGGGTATTACGGTGGGAAAATTGAATCAGGCTTATTTTTACGGCACTGAGGGCATGGGATATTTTTCGGAATCCGGATATGGATCTGGGTTGTTAGCTGAGACCCTTTATGTCAATTTTGGATATACGGCAGATAGGTATCTAGCAGTGAATCTGAATAGCTTTAGCACGATAATTGACACATTAGGTGGTATTGATGTGTACCTAGCTAATGATGTTTATAAAAAGGAATTTGAGCAGCCGGTTTTATTCCTCAAAGCTGGCTCACACCATCTTGACGGAAAACAAGCAGAATCGCTTGCACGCCAACGGATTACGATTGGAGATCTCGGCCGTATCAATAACCAGACGATCATATTAAAGGCTTTAGCGGTGAAGATATTATCACCGACAGGGGTTGCTGCTCTTCCAGCTCTTATTGACCAGTTAAAATCTAATGTTCAGACCGATCTTAGCCCAGCTGACATATCACAACTGGTTTGTCTGGCAGGAATGCTTAATTATGAAGAGGATATTAATTACCTCTCGCTTCCAGATGATTCAATGTTTGAACAGATGGTGTATGATCCAGCTAGGGGTATAAACACAGCCGCATTAGTTGTTGACAAAGAAAGAATTATTCAATTAATGATCGAGTTTCAGAACGGACCTTCCGCAAACAATCAATAACCTGGTTGGTTTTGGTCAACTTGTCTTGATAACACCTTTATGATAAGATACGTCGAGGTTATTCACTAAGATTAGAACAAGGTAAATTATGTTAGATGCGATAAAAAAATCTCCAATAAAGATAGGGATTATCCTGGCGGTATTGATCATTTTTAATGTAGTTGGCTGGTATCTTTATTTTAATTGGGATACTCCCTTTGGAGATCCCCTTGATTTACCGACAGCTACAGAGGAAATGGTGGCTACGGAGACAACTGCCCCTGAGGAAACTGAAGAAGCACCACCATCGATTACCCCTGAACCTGAATTTACAGCAACAATCGAGCCAGTATGTGGTGATGACCTTTCTATGACTATATTGGTCTCTGGTATTGATTCTGAGGGTTATCTTTTTGGTCTTGCGGATTCTATCCGACTCGTAAGACTCGATTTTCAAACCAAGAAAATTACTGTGGCGGCCCTTCCTAGGGATCTCTGGGTAGATATTCCTGGAGCAGCTGCTCAAGGGGTGACCCAGGGAAAGCTCAACCAGGCATATTTCTACGGTACAGAAGGTATGGGTTTTTATGATGGATCTGGGTATGGGGCAGGGTTATTAGCCTATACTCTACAGAGTAATTATGGATTGTCAGTCGATCATTACTTGACTGTAAATATGTACGCATTCCGGAATATTGTAAACGCTTTAGGTGGATTGGACGTTTACTTTCCAGAACCAATTTATGTTAAACATTATGAGCAGCCCAAACTTTATCTGAATGCTGGACCACAGCATTTGAATGGGAAACAAGCTGAACAGGTCGTTCGAGCCAGAATTGAAATCGGAGATTTTGGAAGGATTAGGAACCAGACGCTAGTGCTAAAAGCCCTTGCAGTAAAAATGTTGACTCCTAATGGAATTAAACAGATACCTGACCTTGTTAATCGTTTAATGTCCTATGTGTTGACTGATTTCAGCGCAGCAGAGGTAAGCAAAATGGCTTGTTTGGCCGCTCTGATCGATCCTAAGGAAGATATAATTTTTGATACTGTGATCCCAGCAGAAGAAGAAGCTACGATCGGTCAATGGATTCTGGATGAATACCAGGGCTACAATGTTTATGCTTTGTTTTATGATAGAGAGGTTCTTACTCAAAGATTAGCTGATTTTCAGGCAGGAATATGGCCTGAGCAGTAAAATCTAAAGCTATAAAGCAAAAGACCGGTTGCTGACCTGCAACCGGTCTTTTTTATTTCATTGGGACAACTTGGACTTACTCTGTTACTTGGTCATTTTTAAGTAGGTTTTGGTAAACAGCAGCCACAGATTTAGCTACATATTTCCAACTGAAGTTTTCCTCCACATAAGGTCGGGCATTCTTTCTCATTTCTACATTCATCGAAGGTTGGTCGAAGATTATTTTGATTTTTTCTGCTAATTGTTCTGCATTTCTAGGCTCAAATAGGGCCCCAACTTTGTTTTCTTTGATGGTAGATTTTAAACCGCCGACACGAGAGGCGATAACGCTGCTTCCGCAAGCCATGGCTTCGATAGCCGTCATTCCAAATGGTTCATAGTATGATGGAATGACCGTGATATCCGCAGCGCTGTAATATTTGGACAATTGGTCTTGGCTCTTACCGCCGGTAAATGTGATTTGTTTTTCGATACCATATTCATCGATCATTGCCATATATTCTCTATATGGATTTTTGGATAGTTCCGCCCAGCTCAGAAATGGCTTATCTGTTGGTGGTCCACCAACGATCACGGCCTGGATACTGGGATTATCCGCCAGATATATGGCTTTCAATAATGTGTCGATCCCTTTTCTTTCCTCCAACCGCCCTACATATGTAATCAAAAAATCATCAGTTGAGAATGCGATATCCTTTTTTGATTCTTCCTGGGAGAGCGGCTGAAAAAGGTCAAGATTTACACCGCAGGGAATTATGATTATCTTGTCTGGATCTGTGTGGTACAGCTCAATTAAGTCTTCCTTTTCCTGGGGATTTGTGGCAATGATCCGGTCTGCGGACTGACATAACCTTTTCTCAATTTCCAACCTGGCACTGGGACTGTGGTCCATTATTCCGAGTGTCTCCTCTTTGATTACGCCGAGGGAATGGAAAGTGTGTACTAAAGGAATGCCCCATGTGTTTTTCAAATGGAGGCCGACTGCGCCGCTCAAGTAATAATGACTGTGGACTAGATTATATTTTAAGCCGTGTTGAATTTGATATGAAGGAATCCAATCAGCAATTTCCCTCAGTAACTTAATCAGTTCTTCTTTCTGAATTTCTTGAGGAGGTCCTACCGGGATGCGTAAGACCCTGGTTCCACGGGAATACTTCTCCTGTTCTGCTTGTTTCTCACTTTCCCAGCGCGAAAAAACATCAACTGTCAGACCAAAGGCGCCCAAGTAGCGCGAAAGCTCTTTGACATAGACGTTTTGACCTCCATGGTGGGGGCCTCCTAGATCCGCAAGGGGATCCCCGTGAAGGGAAATGAATGACACATCCCAGGACATTATTTTGACATACCTCCTGTCAGATCGACTTTCTTTCTACTTGATTATAAATTTGATCCTTATCTATCAATTTCTTGACATGGCCTACATTTTGCAATTTCAGGGCAGCTATTTGATGAGCGAAACAAACGGCTTCTCTCCATGATCTGCCGTCCAAATGAGCTACCAGAAGGCCACCCCAGAAAGCATCACCACCCCCAATTACGCTATCTACCGCGACTAAAGGCAGCGGACCAACCTTCTCTACGGTAACTCCATCTGAAATCGTCACTATCCCTCCACTGCGCGTTATGATTACAACCTGAGCTCCAAGGTCATGAAAACGCTCCAAACAAGCTGTTTCAAGCTCTTTTTCATCCATGTTGGGGTCAAATAATAATCGGGCATCTTCCATTGAGGGTTTGACTATGGTGATATAGGGTAAAATTTGAGCCAAAACCTCCCAGGCTTCGATTTTATCAGGCCAGATCCGCGGATTATAATTGGGGTCTAGAGAAACGACTTTTTTATAGCGTTTTGCCAGGCGCAGAGCTCGGTGAATAGCGGATCGTGAGGGTTCTCTGGAAAGTGCAAAACATGATGTATGGACTGCCCGGGAGTGTTTGATTAGCTCTTCGGGAGTATCCCGAATAGTGAGAAGAGAATCCGCGCCGCGGTTTACCTGGAAATCTGGCACCCCGGTGGTTTTGGTTAGAAAAACTGATGTCGTTGGGAGTTGGTTGGTCTTTAGGAGTGCATTTGTGCTTACTCCAAGGTATTGAAGAGATTCTTCCACGAATTCTCCGAACCGACCTTCGCCGATCTTAGAAAGAACTGCAGATCTGGATCCCAATAGAGAAGCATAAACGGCTACGTTTGCTGGCTGCCCGCCGAGAAAACGCTGGAATTCCTCCGCTGTTCTGAGTGATGTGGATTGACTGGTAGCAATAAAATCAACCAGCGTTTCACCAACACCCAGCACCTCATATTCCAGGTATGTGGCAGTAAGTTCTGCGATTGAAATATCATTTTCTGGAAGGGGGTCCTTGAAGTAGGGGTGGATGGGAAGAAATTTTCCGCTGACATTATTCTCTTTTGCGAATTGTAGGATCTTCAGATAACCTTCAGCAGTTCTTTTCCAGATATAACGGGATAAAACCCGCTGATAACCAGCTTCAGCAAATTGCTGCCAAAGTTCATGGTTTGATGTTAGTTGATATAATGCCGTGCTGATCTCATCTTGATCTGTTGGATCGACCAGTATGCCGAATTCCTGATCCCCATTCAGCATACTCTCGCTAGGTCCCCCGAATTTTGTGACAACTGCTGGCATGCCGGAAGCCATAGCTTCCAAAGGGGCCAAGCCAAAGGGTTCGTACAGGGCAGTTAAAGCAAACACGGATCCTTTGGTTGCAAAATATCTGTAAGCAGCCCCTAATTGATGCTGGCCCTGGATAGAAAACATAGATACCTGGCCGCGCAGTGCCGATTCATCAATCACTTTTAAGATAGAATCGAGGACACCTTTTTCTGTCTCACCGACAGAATCAAATCCGTTGAGTGGGTCTTCCAAATTTCCTGTCAAGATCACAAGGTTAGCTTTTTGTCTCAGCTCTGTGCTGGATGCAAATGCCTGGACCAGGCCCAGGTGATTCTTTTTTGGGTCTAGGCGGCTGGAAGCGACAATGCAGGGAAATTCTAATCTATTACTTGATATATCCCTGGATAATTTTTCCTCGATATGTTTATGGAGTGTTCCTTCTCCTTCCATTTTTGAATCTCGATCGAAAATTTCAAGATTCACTCCTGGTGGGATAATCGAAAAATGGGAGTTTTCCGTCCAGTCGACTGCGCCCCTATAAGCATTATGACTGTACTGGATATGACGTTCCTGTTCTGTACTGGTGATATTGACAATCGAATGGTTCATAGATAAACGTTCAGCCAGTAAACGGCGGCGGAAGAAAAAATAATCCTCCAATTCCTGGATGTTTTCGCTGTTTACTTTCAGTTTATCCATTTTCTGAGCGCCCAGAGAATGGGCAGTAAAGGAAAAGGGGATTCCGGTCGATTCTTTAAGCAATACTCCACATAATCCCCCATCTCCATAATGAGCAGAAAAGAAATCAGGATCCTGCCCTTCATTATTATAGAAATTGATTACATTTGGTACCCAATCAGAAACCAGGTAAGGCCATAGAAGTTCTTTTCTTAGGAATTTCTCAGGTCCTGCAGGAAGACGGATAATTCGGACATTAGGAGAGTCGGGATAAATATCGAAAGTACCTTTGAATTCAGGCCAGGCTGGGTCAATGATCTGCCGGGTTAGAATATCCACCTGGTGGCCAAGTTCCCCCATCGCCAGGGCAACTTGCTTGACGTACACCAGTTGTCCGCCAAAATCGGGATGCTCTGTCCAATAACTATCTGCGGGGTCAAAGTTCCCTTGTGGATTGAGAAAAGCGATATGCATAGAGAGACCTCAGGTTTTACTTCCTGTAAAAGTCAACTGTGTAGAATTTCCTGGTAACCCCGGTATTAGGATTATGATACCGGATCACACCCACGCCCATCCGGTTGTAATATTTTCCTAGAATTGTCCAGGCATGAATATTCAGACCGTCTTTGTATACAGGCTCATGCGTCATCCACCAATTAAAAGCACTGGTTGGTGACCCGCCGCCCATAAAGATCTCACCACAGCAGCAATTCGAATAACACCAGTTTTTATCATTTTTCATGGCTAAGCCAATCCTCTCCCAGGCTTTGGTACCGTCTGTGGAAGTATGACTATAGGTGCCGTGGCAAGTCATGTCTTGGCCATGTTCACGGGCAGCTCCAACCAATTTTTGGTTCATTATCAATTCATTCAAGCCGGCATTTCTACGGGCCTGATTGATCAAATTAAATATCTGCTGTTCTTCTCCGGGTACGGCGGAGGTGTAGGGGCAATACATAGATTCCGGAGTATTTGAGGGACGAGGAGTGTTACTGGGTGGGGGAGTATCACTCGGCGTTGGTGTATCGCTGGGAGTCGGAGTTATTGTAGGCGGCAGGGGGGTATTGGTATACGTTGCTGGAGTGAGGTTTGGTGTGTTTGTGGGCAGTGGTGTTTTGGGGGTTATTGTTGGTTTTGGTGTTTTTGTGGCTGCCGGGGTCGTCTTTTGCACGGTTGGCACTGCTGTATTTGAAGGCTTGGGCGTCTGATCAGGAGCGTAATACACCTTCAAATCCTTTGTATTTCCCGTCGTTGAGGCATAATATCCCCACAGCCAGCATTCCCTGCCAGTATTTCCTGGATCCTTAATAATCCAGTAAGAAGAGGCTTTGTCTCTTCCAATTAATGTTGCCACTTTTCCAGCTTGGAGAGGAGTCAACCTCGGATAAGATATTCCGGGGCCAGTTCGGCAATTCGTTGTGAGTGAGACCTTTACTGTTGCCTTTTCCTGCGGCACAGAAGTCTTAACTAAGGGTGTTGCAGTTAAAGGTTGGGGAGAGCTGGTGAGTGATGACTCAGATAGTGTAGGGGTCTCAGTGATATCGATTGTCTCTGTGATCGTTGGACTGCTCGTATAGGTCAGAGTTATTGTAGGAGTATTTGAGGGAGTATAGGTTGGAGGTTGTTCCAAGGTGGGGGTGAAGGTGGATTTGATATGGAAAGGTGTTTTTGTTGAAGTGCCTTTGATAGTATATTTCTGAGATGCTTGAATCTCATCGCAAGCGCTTATCAGGCCAGCGATAAGGAATAATAGAAACACAAATTTTCCAAATCGATATTTACTTATCATCAAATTCCACGGTTGATTATGACCGAGCATAATATCTGACAATCAGGCAGTCAGGATAATAATCTGCTGTCTTCTTATTATATCGTCATGGTTAACAGGTTATGGATTAAATGAAGGGGCAAACATCCTAACAGAATTGAAAGGTATTATGAATATTTCGCTGGAGAGACAGAAAAGTCTTTATTTACCAGCAGATCAGCCTGTGGCCGAAGAGATTGAACAACCTCGTGTTCTCTCTGCAATACTTGCCAGCGATAGTCATTTGTGGGTTCTTTTCCACGCTCAAATTGGGCTTTTTTCGTCTCATGGTAAGTGAGATCAATAAAGACTTTCAGGTTTGCTGCAGCTTGGATGGCGTATAAACCTTCAATAATAAGAAATTTTAACCCTTTATATGAAGTGATGAGCTGATCTTCCTGATCAGTTAACAGATCGATGCAGGGCATAGTAACTTGATCCTGGTTTTCAATAAACTCATCTATGTTGCGGTTTATTGTGTCCCAATCATATTCTGAATAACCAATACTCTCAATTCCGTGTTCCTGGCGCCAAGGAGTACGCTCAGCAGGGGATGTGAGGTAATAGTTATCAATATGCATTATTTTAGCAGGAGTGTTTTGGCTTTTTAAGATCCTGGCGACCTCATGCGCAATTTCCGTTTTTCCGGATCCCGATTCTCCACCGACAGCCAGGATAATTTTTTCCCCCTCAATTTTTTCCAGGTATGTCATTATTCCCCTGGCTGCTTTTATGTGATCTTCTGTAATTAGTAATACGTCACCGAGCATTTTCACACCTCTTAGTTACCTTCTTATTTGCTGATACATCACAAGGAAAAGGTTGCCCAATCACCTGGTGGAATTCTGATAAGTTGTTGATCTATTAATATTTTCTGAGGTAGATCACAGTCAGTTTTTATTCTAATTTTATCTCTCTGAATATTGAAAAAATACCGAATATTCCGGAAAGATAGATTGAAAGAGATCTCTTCCCATCCAGGTGGTAATTTTGGATTTAAATTCAGAATATCGCCGGTCCAGTCCAAACCTGCGTAAGTTCGGTAGAAATTGAGGATGGTTCCGGTCATCACACCCAGATGGATTCCTTCCCGCGTTGTTCCTCCTTGGACATCGAGAAAATCACTGCGCAATGACTCTTGATACAGTACCCAGCTTAATTCGTAATCCTCGATCAGGAAGGCAAGGTACGAATGTACTAGCTTGCTGAGAGTTGATCCATGTGAGGTGCGCTTAATATAATAATGAAGATTCCGAGCTAACAGGTCTTCTGGAGGTTGATATCCTAATTGGGAAATTAGTGACTGTGCGGTGTCTTCAGTAATGTTATAAAACAACATCAAGGTATCGGCCTGTTTGGCTACCTTAAATGAATTCGGAGACAGGCCTTCAGATTTAAGGATGCGATCCATCCTGTGAATATCCTGATAACTTGTTTTATAGTGCTCCCAATCCAACTCTTCCAGTTCAAAATACCCCTGAAATTGTTCCAGGATCCCTTGATCTGATAGGGAAACGTTCAACATTTTGGAGATATCTTTCCATTTTTGAAGCTCATCCGGTCCGATACCCAGAGAGTTCAATAAAGGGTCTTTTTCTTCGGGCCGAAGAATGTCCAGGATTAGGAAAGCACGGTTAAAAGTCCATACTGCCATTATATTGGAGTAAGAATTATTAACCAATCCTTCTTCCTGCGATCCGGGATATCCTTCATGAAATTCATCCGGTCCCATGACTCCGCTGATATTAAACCGTTGGGACAGAGGGTCTTTCTTTGCCAAGCTGGACCAGTACTGGCAGATACTGAGGAATAATTCAGCTCCGTACTTGACTATGAAATCTGTATCCCCTGTGATCCAATAATAGTTCCAGAGGTTGTATGCAATTGCTAGAGATACGTGTCTCTGCAGGTGAGAAAAATCTGGTCCCCATTCTCCTGATATTGGATTGAGGTGTAAACTCTGGGTTTCCTCCCCGCCGGTTGAACCGCTTTGCCAGGGAAACTGGGCGCCATTTAATCCATTTTCTGTTGCAGCTTGCCTGGCAGTCTCTAGCCTGCGATAGCGGTACATCAATGCGGATCGAGCGGCTTCAGGGAAATGAATATCATAAAAAGGCATTACATACATCTCATCCCAGAAGACATGTCCCCTGTAACCTTCACCATGCAATCCCCTGGCTGGGATTCCGACATCCAGTTTTGCGCTGTGGGGGGATAAACTCAGCATAGTGTGGTAAAGATGAAGCCGTAGCATTTTTTGGACCAGTCGGTCACCCTTGACATTTAGATCTATTCGGTCCCATATATCCTTCCACTTTTCAGAGCTAAGATCATAAATGGTCTGGAAGCTGCCACACTTTTGAATGAGCTCTTTGGCTTTGCTTAATGGATCCTTAGTGTCAGGCAGGTGGGATGAATAAAGTGAGATCACCTTCTCAATATATAGAGTATTGTCAGAATGAACTTCAATATCAAAAGTGGTTGAAACTTTACCCTGGAAACTATGTATCTGGTAATCAGGGAAGACTTCTTCTTCTCCACTGACGACCTGAAGTTTTGCAGCCAGCCCAACTTGTATTTTTGATTGATTGGTCTCGACGCTTAAATAGCTGAGAGGACCTTCTCCACCTTCTTCCAGAAGCTGTAGATGGCTGGCGTTGAGTTCCCTGTATCTCTTCACACCAAGATTAGTAACTAAGCCATCTAATTCTGACCGGATAGTGACCATACCCTCATAATTTAGGGGAGTGACTTTATATTGGATAGCTGCCAAATTGGGATTGGCCATACTAACAAATCGAGCAGATTGGATCCGTGTTTGATTCCCATCCTTGTCTTGGACTGTCATTGTCCTGGTCAGAAGACCAGTTTTAAAATCTAGCTTGCGATGAAATTGAAGGATTTCGACTTCCTTAGGACTAAACCAATCCCCGGAACCGATCCGAAAGGTCAGAGGCAGCCAGTTTGGTAAATTGACAAAATCTTCATTGGTTATAAGTCTGCCGCCAATATTGGATTCCAGGGAATTATAGACACCTGTGATATATGTACCGGGATAATTTTCATCCAGGTTGGCAGGTATTTCTTCCATGGCTCCCCTGGTGCAAAAATAGCCATTTCCAATTGCACAGAGAGTTTCTATGGTCCCTTCCCGGTTTGGATCGTAGGAATGATATTCAATTGACCAGCTTTTTCCCTGATCATTGCCGGCAAACCAGTTTTGGATATCTGAAAGGCTGATCTCCTTTAGGTCCTCTACAACCAGGTCTGCACCGTGAAACTCAAGCTGTTCATGATTGTTCTCTCTGGCCACTCCCAGTACCAATCCAAAATTGCCCCGGTACCCAGCCTCGACTCCAGAGTTTGCGTCTTCTATGATCACAGATCGTTCATATGCCGCCCCAAGCTGGTCACAGGCTTTCTGGAAGATATCTGGAGAAGGTTTTCCCTCCAGCCCTAGTTCAGCCGAGACTATTCCATCCACCCGAGTTTGAAATAGGTCTGATAATCCAGTTATTTCTAGAACTCTGGCGGCGTTTTTACTTGAAGTCGCCAGTCCAATAGAAACCCCCGAATCCTTGAGGGAGTGGATAAACTCAACCGATGATTCATAAATATCTACTCCTTGCTCAAGTAACATCTGATTGTAGAGCTGATTCTTTGTATTTCCTAAGGCACAAATTGTATCCTGACCGGGTTCCTGGGACGGATCACCAAATGGCAGGTCGATCCCTCTCGATTCAAGGAAGGATTTCACACCGATATATCGTGGTTTTCCATCCACATATTTTAGATAATCCCCTTCATGTGTAAATTCCTGGAAGGGGGTTGAGGTCTTCTCGGTCTGGGCTTTCAGGAATTGATCAAACATCTCCTTCCAGGCTTGACTATGCAAAGGTGTGGAGTTTGTGATCACTCCATCCAGATCAAAGATAACTGCTTCAATGCTCGATTTATTCATAGTAGAACCAGAATGCTTTCGTTGGCTTGTAATGTGAAATCTTTGGTAGTAGATTTTTCTCTTCGTGGAATGCTGGAAAGCAATAAAGTGCCGTCATAGAGACCAGGTATATCCAATATTTTCTCCTGGGAGGTGAAGTTGATAGCGATCAAGATTTGTTCTTCTTCGTTTTGGCGGATATACAGGAAACATCCATCTGGCGCATCTGGAAGGGTGTGATAATCACCGGTTTGTAATGCTGGGTGGATTTTACGAATCTTCAGAAGGTCCTGATAATAAGAAAGAAAAGAATCTGGATCATCCAGCTGATATTTGACATTGATTTCTTGGTAATCATCTGCAATAGGAAGCCAGGTATGTTGAGCATGCGCAGGGGAAAATCCAGCCCAGGACTCACTTGACCATTGCATGGGAGTTCGGTTGGGATCCCTTCCCTGTCCTGGCTGGCGGATACCTGCAGGGTCCTGGCATAGTCTGGGTGGGATATCCACATCCTTCATACCGATCTCATCACCGTAATAAAGAACCGGTGTGCCCCGCAGGGTCAATAACAGCATAGCAGCGCTGCGGGCATTCTCCTTACCATATCGGCTAATGATCCGCTGATCATCATGGTTCGCGAGCACATAATTTGGCCAGGCACCAGGGGGCAAGCTGGATTCTATATCTTCCACCAGGCTGCGTATTGACTCTGCCTTCCAATCGGCTCCCATGAGTGTAAAATTGATTGGAAAATGGATTTCATCCAGATCTTTTCCATAGTACAAAGCCCATTCATCTAGATCGAAAATATGGATCTCTCCCATACTCATGCGGGGTTGATCCTTGCTGTAAGAGTCCAGCAATTTCCTGAAATCCCGATAGACTCTGTGAATATCAGGATGTCCTTTATCATACAGATGGATCTGGGTGTCGTAGTCTCCCAGAGGTTTATGGATTGATTTGGATCCTGAGGGATTGAGCGGATTATTCCTCAGTTCAGGATCTTTCATCAAGAAGTGAGCCACGTCGATACGGAATCCGTCCACTCCCCGCTCCAACCAGAAACGCACATCATTAAATATGGCTTCCTGGACCTCGGGATTACGCCAGTTCAGATCTGGCTGTTCTTTTAAAAATGAATGAAGATAATATTGATCTGTTTCTGAGTCCCATTCCCAGGCGCCACCGCCGAATACACTCAACCAATTATTGGGAGGGGATCCATCTTCTAGAGCGTCTTCCCAGACATACCAATCCCGCTTTGGGTTGTCTTTAGAGGAACGAGATTCTAGGAACCAGCTGTGTTGGTCAGATGAGTGATTTGGAACTAGGTCGATGATCAGTTTGAGGTTTGCGTGATGGATCGTTTCCAGGAGTTTGTCAAAATCAGCCAGTGTGCCGAATAGGGGGTCGATATCACTGTAGTTGGCAACATCATAGCCGAAATCTTTCATTGGAGAAGGGTAAAATGGGGAGATCCAGATAGCATCAATAGCAAGAGTGTCGGCAAGATAGGGGATCTTTTGAGTAATACCGGCCAGGTCACCAATCCCGTTGCCGGTAGTATCCTTAAAACTACGTGGATAAATTTGATAGAAGACTGCTTTTTTCCACCATTCAGAATGTTTAGTCATGTCTTCGACCCCGCTGAAATCAGGGTGTTACCCCATTATTATTAATAACATCACTATACCAGGCTGCGCTGTGTTTGGGGATTCGATCCAGAGATTTTGGATCGACCCGGATCAAACCAAACTTCTTGGAATATCCCCGTTCCCATTCAAAATTATCGAGGATACTCCAGACATAATATCCCTGGACATTGGCTCCTTCCTGGATGGCTTCATGGAGAGCGATGATGTGTTCTTTTAAAAAACGAATACGATCGAGATCGTTCACGAACCCTTTTTCATCAGGCAGATCTACAGCAGCACAGCCATTTTCTGTCAGGAAGATCTTGGGGTGAGTGTAATTATCGACAATGTTCAGTACTTCCTGTTTTAATCCATCTGGATTAATGCCCCATCCCATCTGAGTAACTCCCCAACCTGGAGCTGAATAAGGTTCCAAACGTGCTTTCAACCAGCCGCCAAAGTGGTCATAATAGACTTTGTCAGAGTTGTAATGGTTTATTCCTAGATAATCCGCCCTGCCTTTCAAGAGATCCAGGTCGCCATTTTTGATTTTGGGCTGATTTGGTCCCAGCCACTCAAAGAATTTTTCTGGGAATTTGCCAAGGAAGATTGGATCCAGAAACAGGCTGTGAGTTTCGTCGTAAACGCGCTGCGTGGCCTGGATATCTTCCTCGCGGTCTGACCCAGGGATGAGGTGATTGAGGTTCAATATCAGGCCAATTTCCCCACCATAATTTCCTGAATGGAATATATCCACAGCTTTGGCGTGGGCTAGTAATAAGTGATGAGCTGCCTGGAATGCCTGGGTGGCGTCATTAATTCCTGGTGCATGAACGCCAGTTCCATAACCGAGGAAAGCGGCTACCCAAGGTTCGTTATGGGTTGCCCAGAGGTTTACACGGTCTGCTAGTTTATTAAATGCAACAGACGCGTACTCGCCAAACCAATTGATACTCTCACGACTGGGCCACCCACCTTTTTCTTGAAGGGGTAGAGGCAAATCCCAATGATAAAGAGTTGCCTTGGGCCTAATTCCAGCATTATGGAGTTCGTCTACAAGGCGATCATAGAAATCCAACCCTTTCTGGTTGATTTTGCCCGTTCCTTCTGGTAGGATCCGGGGCCAGGACAAAGTAAAGCTGTAGCTGTCCAAGCCGATCTCTTCCATTAACTGGACATCATCCGGCATGCGGTGATAATGATCTGTAGCTAATTCGCCTGTATCACCATTTAATACCCTGTCCGGTAACCTGGAAAACACATCCCAAATGCTCTCTCCTTTGCCGTCTTCGTTCCAGGCACCTTCTATTTGATATGCTGAGGCGATTGCGCCCCAGGTAAAGTTCTCGGGAAATGTGTAGTGGATTTTTTTCATAGGATCACTTGAAAAGAAGCTTTGATATTTTTGAAATTGGCCGCACTCTCAGATATATTTGAATTTACTTATTCTGATATTAATAAAGCCTGGGATAGGAAATACCCAGGCTCTATTCTAATCTATCCGTCAGATACGAGGAAGATGTTTTATCCCTTAACTGATCCAGCCAACATACCGCGGATGAAGAATCGCTGCAAGCCGAAGAATACCACCAGAGGTAGAAGCATGGATACAAACGCGCCTGCAGTTAGCAGGTGCCAGTCCGCACCACGGGATCCAACCATATCAGCTATTCTCATCGTCAATACTTGAACATCTGGTTTTGCTCCAATGAATACCAGGGCTACCAAGTAGTCATTCCAAACCCATAGGAATTGGAAAATGGCAAAGGATGCCAGCGCCGGTACTGAGAGGGGGATAATCAACCGCACAAATATCGTAAAGTGGGAAGCGCCGTCGATGAAGGCGGATTCCAGGATATCCCTTGGTAGGCCTTTGATGTAATTGAAGAGTAGATAAGTCGCCAGGGGGAGGCCAAAGCCTGTGTGAGCCAGCCATATGGCCAGGAAGGTGCCGTTAAGGTCTAATCTAACATAGTCTTTCAATATTGGCACGAGGGCGATCTGGAGTGGGATTACTAACAGGGCAACTACCAAGGTAAAGAGAAACTTCCGACCAGGGAATTTCATCCAGGCGAAGCCATAAGCAGCAAAAGCGGCGATCAGGATCGGGATAATGGTTGCCGGTACGGCTACAGTGATACTATTCAGAAAAGCACCAACAAAATTGTCTCCCTGGACCGTCATGATATCACCAGACGAGGTTTGAATTTCATAAGCTTTTCCGGCCAGAACTTGACCGTAGTTCTCAAAGGTCAGTTTGGGCAAAAAGACCCATTTTTCATCGCTGATCCTGATGGTGGCCAGACGTTTATTACCTGACCAAATAATCTGCCTTCCGTCTGGTGCGGTGATGCCTTCCCGGAACTCATCAAAAGTCCCGGTGGCGCCTTCTATCGTCATAATCCCCTCGGGGTCAATTCCTTCAGGGATGTCCATTTCTTTGACCTGGACCCATTCTCTGTGGGGGAGGACTTTCCACCAACCAGAGGTCTGTATATCAAAACGGGTCCGGAAGGAGGATACCAGCAGACCCAGAGTGGGAATGGTCCAAATCATAACCAACAAAAGAAGAGAACCATTGACAATTAAATCACGTGAACGTTGCTGAGATTTTGCAGATTTCATTAGAATGCCTCCTCTTCAGCGAATTGCCGCAGGTTGTAAATCATCACGGGTATAACACAAATCACCAGGATGATCGCGATCGCTGAAGCCATCCCTTTATTCTGGTTTGTGAATGCTTGTCTGTAGAACTGCGTTGCAATCACATGGGTAGCAAATTGCCCTCCTGTCATAACCCAGACAACGTCAAAGATCTTCAAAGTGAAGATTACAACTGTTGTTGTGACGGTGATGATCGTACCCATAATATAGGGAATCATAATCCTGAAAAAGACTTGCACTTCGGTCGCACCATCAACCCGGGCAGCTTCCAATAATTCTCCAGGTATACCTTTGATGGCTGCAGAGAAGATAACCATGGCGTAACCTGTTTGGAGCCAGATCACGATGATAATCAAGAAAAGGTTATTCCAGGGTTGGTTCATGGCTGTCCAGGCCTGGGGCGTTCCACCCAATCCAACCCAGATAGCATTAAGTAAACCGATCTGAGCTGAGGCAGAGTCTTTTACTTCGTAGATGAAATTCCAGATTACTCCGGCGCCAACAAAGGATATCGCCATCGGCATGAAGATCAATGATTTAGCAAATTTCTCAAAACGGCTGCGGTCTGCCAAGACGGCGACAAGCAAACCGAATATGACTGAGAGTGTTGCGCCAAAGATGATCCAGAGCAGGTTGTTCCGGAAAGCGACGGTCATGATTCGTTCTGAAAAAACGGCGATATAATTTTCCAGGCCAATGAAAACATCTCCGGTTCTATCAAATAAACTAGTAACCAGGGTCCTGACAGTCGGAATCGCCAAGTACCAGGACAAAATGGCTACAGCTGGACCCACGAACAGGAAAGGTTGTAGCCTGGTCACCCATTTGGGCGGGAGTTTTTCGATCAGCCAGTTTGTGATGAAATAGATTAGGGCTACACCCCCAACTCCCCATATGATTGCCACCAGGGCAATCATGTATTTTGGCGCTTCACCATCCCGTAGGAAGATGAAGCCTTTAACCATGACATATCCGGTGATGACCGGGACGACAATGGCCACAACGATCTGGCCCAGAGTTGTCCCAAACCACTCTATCACTGATCTGATAGAGGACTTAGATTGGGTAGCTTCTGCCATATATTTCTCCTTTTTCAGAGAGTTGTGCAAGAAAGGGAATAATGCAAATTATGTTCAAGTATTATAAACTATAAAAAATAGCTTCAACAAGAAACCTTTTATTTATTTTGATTTGTATCTTGCCTAAGATGTCTGATTAATTAATTTAAATTATTAAAAATATCGGTTGTGATAGACTAAAAGTTGAAATTATATCCATAGTCAATTGAAAATTGGAGAATTAATATGGCCATGAGTTCAAGAGATAGGGTGTTGGCAGTTTTAAATCATGAGATGCCGGATCGTGTTCCGATCATTATGGGTGTTAGCAATGCGACAGGTATCAAAATGAAAACATACCAGGGGATCAAACAGTTGGCGAATATCAATACGGCGGATGAATATATTTACCAATGGCCTGAGCTGGGCACAGCCCTGATCGATGAAGAGACCCTACAGCGACTGGGCAGTGATGTCCGCGGCGTGCTGGATATCCATCCAGCGGATACCCTTAAACGAAATCAAACCAGGGATCCACATGCCCCATTTATTGACAGTTGGGGAAGTGGACAGATGGAAATAAAACCAGGCGAGTGGTTCCCTGGTGTTCATCCTTTGGCAGACGCCTCATCAATAGATGATTTGGAAAATTACCCTGGCTGGCCTGATATGAAAGACCCTAGTCGAATCGTCCACGTTAAGGCGAATGCAGCGGCTTTGAGAGAAGAGAACCAGTATGCCATTTTAGCAACACCCTGGTTATTATTTCCCTTAGAACGAGCCTTCGCCATGCAGGGCATGGATGTGTTTCTACTCAATCTTGCCATGAATCAAGATTTTGCTGTGGCTCTCTTGGAAAAAACTGCGGCTCTGTGTAAAGATTTGATGGGGCCGTTCTTGGATGAATTAGGCGATAACGTTGATATGATCAAGATCGGGGATGACCTGGGCACACAGGATAGCCTGTTAATGTCTCCTAAAATGTATCGGGAAATATTAAAACCAATCCATGCAGATTATATTAAATTCATAAAGGAACGCACCAAGGCCAAGGTGTTTTTCCATACCGATGGAGACGTTGTCCCATTAATTGATGATTTTATTGAAATGGGAGTCGATATTCTCAACCCGATCCAAACCTCGGCTGGAAAGATGTCCGATCTGGCAGGATTGAAAAAGCATTATGGAAAAAATATCATCTTCTGTGGTGGAATTGATACTCACCGGGTGTTGCCTAGTGGATCGATCGATGAGGTCCGTCAGGAAGTAAAAAGGGTCATTCAGCTCCTGGGAGAGGATGGGGGATATATGGTGTCTTCAGTGCATACTATCATGAACGATGTACCACCTGAAAATGTCCTGGCCATGGTGGATGCAGTCAAAGAATTTGGCAAATACTAAATAAAAAAAGAGCGCTTCCTGAACTGACCCCCTAAAACAAGACACAAAATAAAAAGAGACCTCCTGTGAGAAAATCAAAACAGGAGGTTTTTTCATATGTCGAGAAGAAAAGGAAGCAAAGATTATCCAGAGTGGATGAAACGAGAGGCACTCAGATTGTATCTAGAGGAAGGGTGGCCAGCTGGTGAAATACGGCATAAGTTCTCCATCCTTGACCCCAATCGGATCAGCGCCTGGGCAAGGCAGTACCAAAAAGAAGGGGAAACGATGTTCGCTGACAAGCGGAGCCGCAGTGGGAGGAAGCCCAAGAAACAAACCACGGCTGCCTATATTGCTAGATTGGAGATGGAGGTTGACCTGCTAAAAAAATTCCATGCCGGGTTGCGTCAGGATTCGCTCGTGAAACGCGATATCGGGTCATCGAAAACAATCGAGGAAAATACGAAGTGAAAGCGATGTGTACATTCTTCGGTATCTCGCGAGCAGCCTACTATGCCTGGCGGAAAAGGTCTGAAAAGCCTGATCCAGATCTCCCTCGCCTGAAATTGGTCCAGGAAGCTTATCTGGCAAGCCGCCGTACCTATGGCTACCGGCGGATTCAGATCTGGACCGAGCAGGAACATGGGGTCACAATCAACCACAAAGCCGTTCTGAGATTGATGAGAAAGCTCGATATCCGCTCTGTGGCTCGAAGACGGAACCCGTACCGACCCAAACCTGGACAAATGAGATCCTTTCATTACCCTCATCTGCTGCAGCGTGATTTCCAGGCTGAAAGACCTAATCAGAAATGGTGTTCAGATATCACTTTTATTCGAACGCTTTCAGGGTGGGCCTATTTATCCGTGATCAAGGACTTATACGATGGCTATATTGTGAGCCACCTCTTTAGCCCAAGGAATGATGTCTCGCTGGTCACGGCTACGCTCAAACAAGCCCATCAAAAAGAAATGGTCACTGCAGGAACTCTACTCCACAGTGACCAAGGACATCAATATTGCTCCCAGAGCTATTATGTCCTAACTCAATCGTACAAGCTGATCCCTTCTATGTCAAGGAAAGCCAATTGCTGGGACAATGCACCGATTGAAAGTTTCTTCGGTCATCTCAAAGAAGAAGCAATTCGCCAATATCCAATCTTGTCTTTCAAGGAGACGAAACAAATCATCGATGAATACATCTACTTTTATAACCATGAGCGGATACAATTGAAAACGAAACAGACCCCTTATCAACAAAGGAGTCTGTTTATCTAACTCACGAGGCTTTTTTTATTACGTGTCCACCTTATGGGGTGCACTTCA